>Ga0207645_10000361_pt1 | contig 37673 bp, 29 predicted proteins | sample KBSM53metaG_FD_184331 | JGI IMG/M metagenome (GOLD analysis project Ga0207645, IMG submission 184331) | Miscanthus rhizosphere microbial communities from Kellogg Biological Station, Michigan, USA - KBS M5-3 metaG (SPAdes) (version 2) | ecosystem: Host-associated > Plants > Roots > Rhizosphere >...
ATGTACGGGTTTGTCCTAGGTACTTCACCCGCAGGCACGCCCATGATGTAACCGTCATGAATGCGTTCCAGACCCGAAAGATCCCCAAACGCGCGGATGAGTAAGGTTCAAATGCATCCATGATCAGCGGCCGCCTTCGGGTGGCCGCTACTTTTTCCGCGTTCGGTCAAATCAAGCCCTATTTCGTCGGAGGCGCCAGTTTGCCGCCAAGCTTGACGCAGGTACCCGTCGGCACTGCCTTCCAGTCCTCGGGATCGCGTTCGGTCTTGCCGAGCGTGGCGCAGCCATGCTTGCTTGTGCCGCAATCGTTTTGCCCTGCCTTCGCTATGCCATAGCATTTCTCCGTGCCCGCGGGAGCTGGCACGTCGTGCGCAGCTGCGCCGGCGGCGCCCATTGCGACGATGCTTGCGATGGCTGCCTGAATCGCTTTCGTTCGGATGGTCATCGGAATTCCTGGGATGAAATGGGAAAATCGAAATCATCCTACAATTATCCCAGGAGAAATGCAGCGGGGCGCACTGCTCTCCTGCGGACGTGCGTGTTGACCCCGACCCACCGGCGCCAACTGGAGAGCTCCTTTGAGATTCAGCCCGACTGCATTGCTTCTTCTCTGCCTGGTAGCGGCAACGGCCAATGCACAGTCCGGTCCCAGCAGCGTCTGGGACGGATTTCATGCGGCCATCGCCAAAGCGGATCGCGCTGCCGCCGCATCGGCTCTTGCCAGCGACGTCCAGATCTACGAGTCCGGTTTTGTCGAGCGCTCGCGCGATGAGTATTTGTCGCAGCATTTCGAAGAGGACGCCAAATTCGCCAAGACAGTCACGCGCAAAGTGCTCAAGCACGATGAAAAAATGGCGGAATCCATGGCCCTCATCATGGAGGAAACCGAAACCAGCGGCAGCTACGAAGGCAAGCCGGTCAAACTGATCGGGGTCGAGACTGCGGTTCTGCGGCTGAATGGCGGGAACTGGCAGATCGTGCACATACACTGGTCCTCGCGCAAACCCAAGCCGTGAATCCAACGCTATTTGTTGGCGTCGTAGTCGTTCCACATCCAGATGGCGTAGGCCTTGGGCATGTGATCGAGTAAAAACGCCGGCGCCGACTTCAGCGTGCCGCTTGCCAGACCCTCGAGCGTTTCCAGCAGCGTCTCCGGGGTGCCAATCAGGTCGGAGAAGAAGTGAGGGATCGCCGGCTCGCCGCTGGACACGGAGCCTTCAGGCCCGATAAAGCGTCTGTCATCGACGTGCCGGTATCCGATCGGTGGCGGAACGTGGGTCACGACATCGTGGTCGTTAACGTACCGAAAGCTCTTGCCTGAAAGCTTCGCGTCGAACGCGTGCGCAAATGCGGAATTGCCAATCCTGGGTGACCCCAACGTGCACACGCCGCGTGTCCCGGCGTAATGATCGGCCGCCAGCGTGGCGAGCGCTGCCCCGAGGCTGTGCCCGCAGAACCACAACGTTCGACCCGGGGCCACGCGCGCCAGGATCGCATCGAGCTGGGGACGGATGGCGTCGAATGCCTTCTTGAAGCCAAGATGGACCATGCCGGTCTGCCACGGCACCAACAAGATGTTTATGTCGGCGATGATGTCCTTCCACTTGCCGGGCTGGGTGCCGCGGAAGGCAACGACAACGAACTCTGCCTGCGTTGCCACGTAACAATCCGTGCCGTCGGCGGTGATGAAATCGCATTCGAACCCTGCCGCTTCGAAAATCGGGATTGCGGCAGCAGGGTTCCAGTAGGTCAGCAGCGCCGCCTCCCCCAGCCACCAGACGTTCACACGCGGAAAATCCGCCGGGTTCGGCTGAAACGGATTGGCGGACGCATCCTCAAAGTGCCGATATGCGGTGTCATGCTCCGGATGGAACACGAAGTCCAGCGTATAGACCGGTGCCGGCTTCTGCATGTAGGGCCTCCTGCTCGTTTCAGCGGAAGAAGTAACGATGCATCGTGGGGCAATCCCCGCCGTCATGCGCCCCAGCGGAGCCAGGCGCAGAAGGGCTCGGCATCGGCATTACCGGCAGGGAGGAACCCGGGACTAATATAGAGGGCATTTCCGCAAAATGCCACCGAAAGGATAGGAGGCCGCGGCATGATTTCCTTTCGGTAGCGTAGCTACATTTCAACGACGCACACTGCACCACAGGCGGTGAATCGATGGAGTGTCTGAACTGCCACGCCACCCTTGCCGAAGGGGCCAAGTTTTGCAGCGAATGCGGTACGCCGCTTTCGCTCGCCTGCCCGGCTTGCGGGCATATTTGTGGCGCTCCGGCGAATTTCTGTCCGGAGTGCGGGACGCGGGTGGGTTCCCGCGAGGCCGAGACGGCAGTGCCGACGCCCTCGTCGCCTTCGGTTGCGTCGCCCCGCGATGGCGCCAGCGAACACGCGGAGCGCCGGCAACTGACGGTCCTGTTCTGCGATGTGATCGGTTCGACGGAAATGTCGGCGCACCTGGATCCCGAAGACTTGCGCGTGGTCATCGGCGCGTACCACCAATGCGTCGCCGATACGGTTGAGCAATTCGACGGATTCGTCGCCCGGTTCATGGGCGATGGAGCCCTGGTCTATTTCGGTTTTCCCCGGAGCCATGAGGACAATGCCGAGCGCGCCGTTCGCGCCGCCCTTGCGCTCGTTTCGTCAGTTGGGGTGCTTACCGCGCTGGATAAGCCCCTGGGCGTGCGTATCGGTATCGCGACCGGGCTGGTCGTGGTCGGCGAGTTGGTCAGCGCCGGCGCGGCCCGAGAGCAGACGGCCATGGGGGAGACCCCGAATCTGGCCGCGCGCCTCCAGGCATTGGCCGAGCCCAATTCGATTGTCATCACCGACAACACACGACGATTGGCCGGCGATCGAGTCACCTACCGCGACCTCGGCAACGTTTCCATCAAGGGTTACGACGCTCCTGCGCACATTTGGCAGGTCACAGGCAGCGTGCACGCGGCCGACAGTTTCGCGTTGCTTCGCCCCGACATGTCTGCGCGCAAGGAAACGGTCCCCGGTGCCGATTCCGCGTCACTCGTCGGACGCGCGCAGGAACTGGGCCTGCTTCAGGACTGCTGGGCGCAGGTCGCCGAGGGAGAGGGTCGCGTGGTGTTGTTGATGGGCGACCCTGGCATCGGCAAGTCACGCCTTGTCCAGACGTTGATTGCCAGCATCGAGTCCGAGTTTCACGTGCTGCTCGAGTTGCGCGGATCGGAATATCACGCCAACAGCCCGCTCCATCCGATCATCTCGCTGCTCTGGAACGTGCTGAGCTGGAGCCGGCAGGATTCCGACGAGACCAGGCTGGAGAAGCTCGCCGCCTTCTGTACGCATTACCGGGTTTCGTCGGCAGAGGGCCTTCCACTGCTGATCTCGCTGCTCTCGTTGCCGCCATCGAGTCGTTTCCCGCTTCCGCCGATGAGCCCGGGGCGGCAGAAGCAACGAACGCTGCAGACGCTGCTTGGAGCGGTAATCGCCCTTGGCGCAGAGCGGCCCGTATTTGCCGTGGTGGAGGATGTCCACTGGATCGATCCCACGACCATGGAGTTCCTCGCACTGTTGGTCGACCAGGTGCCCACCGTGCGCCTGTTCGTTCTGCTCACGGCGCGATTTCCGTTTCGGCCGCCCTGGCCACCTCACTCGCACGTCATGCCTATCGTTCTGAGCCGACTGACGCGACGCCAGTCCGGGGAAATGGTCGCACGCGTTTCAGGACGCAAGGCGCTTCCGCCGGATGTCGTTGCCCAGATCGTTGCCAAGACCGACGGCGTTCCACTGTACGTCGAGGAATTGACCAAGATGGTGCTCGAGTCCGGTTACGTCCCGGCACCCGAAGAACGGCCCGCGCTCTCCAGTCCCTCTCAAAAGCTGTCCATTCCGACCACGCTGCAGGACTCGCTCACGGCTCGCCTGGACCGGCTTGCCGGCGCAAAGGACCTTGCCCAGTTGTGCGCAACACTGGGTCGCGAGTTCTCCTACGCGCTGCTGAAATCCGTGTCGAGCATGGACGAGCCGCTGCTCCAGCGCGAGCTTTCCCGATTGACCGAGGCCGAGTTCCTGTACCAGCGCGGCACGCCGCCAGATTCCCAATACGTTTTCAAGCATGCTTTGATACGTGAGGCGGCCTACGACAGTTTGCTGAAGAGCGCACGGCACCAGTATCACCTGCGCATCGCACGGGCCATGGTAAGTGAGTTTTCCGCTGAGGCGGAGGCACAGCCGGAGTTCGTGGCCATGCACTTCGCTGAAGGAGGCGACGCGGCGGCCGCGGTCCAATGGTGGCAGCGCGCCGGCCGGCGAGCCTTCAGCCATGCCACCTACATGGAAGCGGCAACTCATTTCACCAGGGGATTGGATCTGTTGACGTCCATGCCGGCATCCGCCGAGCGCGATCAGCAGGAACTCGCGCTGGAAGTGGAATTGGGCTACGCGTTGATACCGGTCCGAGGCTGGGCTGCCGCCGAAACCGCGCAAGCGTTCACTCGCGCCGGTGAACTGTGTCGACAGAGCGATGAAACGCCGGTGCATTTTCGAGCGCTGTGGGGACTGGGAGCGTTCCATTTCGTGCGTGGCGATCAGCGTCAGGCGCGGCAGGTGGCCGAGCACTGCCTGTTGATCGCCGGCCAGGGGGGAGACGTCGACGCAATCATGGAGGCGCACTACCTGAGTGGCATCACGGCGTGCGTGATGGGCGAATTTGCTGCCGGACAAAGCGAACTGGAGGAGTGCGTTCGGATTTACGGGACGGAGAAGCGTGAAGCGCACAGGACGCTTTACGGTCAGGACGTCAAGGCATCCGCGCTGGGATGGCTTGCCATGGCACGCTGGACTTGCGGGCGTCCCGACGCGGCTCTTGAGGCCGCGCATGAAGGTTTGGAGCTCGTTCGGGATGTTCCCAAGTCTTTCCTGTTTGCGCGAGGCCTTGCCGCCGTCGGATTCGTGCATATCTTTCGCGGGGAGCCGCAGGGTCCGGACTCTCCCTTGCAGGCGGCGATAGCGCTTTGCGCCGAGCAGGGCTTTACTTACTTCCAGGCGGTTGTTTCGGCATTTCACGGCGCCAATCTCGTGCATCAGGGACGGACGCCGGAAGGAATTGCCTTGATGCAGGAGAATCTGCGCGTCCTGCGAACGGTCGGCTCCGAACTCCTCTTCACGCTGATATATGCCAACCTCGCATCGGCGCATTTGGTGTTGAAGCAAATCGACGAGGGACTCGCGGCGGCGGATGATGGTCTGGATTGCGCCGCGCGAAACGGAGAACGATGGGCCGAGGCCGAACTGTTCCGGATTCGTGGGCACCTTCTGCTGGAAAGAGGATTGGCGGAAGCCGCCGACGCGGAAAAGTGTTTCACACAGGCTATGGAAATTGCGCGTCGGCAAGATGCCAAGTCGTACGAGTTGCGCGCCGCGACAGGTCTTGCGCAGCTTTGGCGACGGCAGGGCCGGGAGGCGGAATCTCGGGCGCTGTTGGTGGAGGTCACAGGTGCGTGGCCCGAGGCCCTGCAAACGGCTGACTTGCTTGCTGCGAGGCAACTGCGCGACTTGAAATAGAGGGTGTGCGCGCCGACGGTGCCGAGCCGGCATTGGCGCCCATGGCGTAAATTGATTTGCTGGTGCTCCGCTGGGAGACGAGGTGGGGAAATCCATCATCCTGTTGTCGGACGGCACGGGGAACAGTGCGGCCAAACTGGCGAAGACGAACGTCTGGCGGACCTACCAGGCGATCGACCTCTCGAAGCCGGACCAGATCGCCCTGTACGACGATGGCGTCGGCACGTCGTCATTCAAGTTGTTCGCGTTGCTCGGTGGCGCCTTCGGCTGGGGGCTCAAGCGCAACGTTTTGCATCTCTATCGGTTCCTGTGTCGCAATTACGGCGAACACGACCGGATCTTCGCGTTCGGCTTCAGCCGCGGCGCATTCACGATCCGCATGTTGACGGGGCTCGTCCTGAGCCAAGGACTCGTGCGCTGGAATTCGGAAGAGGAACTCCAACTGCTCGCGAATGCAGCCTACCGCGAATACCGCGTGAAACAGTTCCAGCGGACGTTTTCCCTGGCAGTGGTCGGCCGTTTCATCGCGAGCACCTTTGTCGCGCTGCGCAACAGTGTTGCCGGCCGCACACCCTACGATTCCACCAAGAACCGGCAGGTGCCATCGATCGCGTTCCTCGGACTCTGGGACACGGTGGATGCCTATGGCGTGCCGATCAAGGAACTCAAGATCGGCATCGACAAGTTCATCTGGCCGCTCAGTTTCGACAATATGCAACTGGACCCGCGCGTCGAGCGGGCATTCCACGCGCTTGCGCTCGACGATGAGCGCGAGACCTTTCACCCGCTGGTCTGGGACGAATCGGCAGAACCTGCGGATGCCGAGCCGAAGCGGGTGAATCAGACCTGGTTCGCGGGCATGCATTCAAATGTCGGCGGCGGCTACCCCGACGATGCCATGTCGCATGTCCCGCTGCTTTGGATTGTCGACAACGCGCAACGCGCCGGGCTGCGTTTGAATCAGGCGGTGGTGAACGAATACCGCCAGACGGCCTCGGCCTACGGCCGCATGTACGACTCGCGGGCCTGGTTGAGTTCCTACTATCGGTATGCGCCCAGAAAGGTCGAGAGCTACCGAAACTCGGTAGTGATCGACGAGAGCGTTTACCTGCGCATGGCCAACAGCGGCGACCAGTACGCCCCGATCTCGCTTCCCGCGCCGGAAAAATGCGAAGACCAATACCAAATCGCGTGGGACACGGTGTGGTGGCGAGCCATCGCCTACTGGCTGATGGTGGGTCTGACCGTGGCGCTGCTTGCCCTGATCTGGAAACCGGTGGCGTGGGAAGCGGGCGATGACTTCGCCTACTTCATCGTGAAACCGCTGGTCGATGCCGTGAAGTTCCTGGTTCCCGCCATGATCGGCGGGTGGCTGGACCAACTCACCGCCAGTCCGACGGCCGTCCTCGCGCTCCTCGTGGCAATCGTGGCGACCTTCAAGTGGAGCGATTTCCTGGAAGGCCGCATCGCAGATCGCGCGGCGCAGATCTGGAGGCTGCGCCCAGTGGAGAATCGGCTGGAATGGCTGAGGCAGAGCCGCGCCCGGTGGAGTGCTGGCACCCGGCTGCTGGTCCTGGCAACGCTCTTGAGCTTGAGCTGGGCGATATGGAAAGGCGACGCGGCCTGGCGCATCTGGACGTTCATCGGCGTGCTTGTCGCGATCGCCCTCTATCTCGCCCGGCGCCGTTACGACGCGCGGCGGGAAGCACAACTGAAGGCACCTGCAACGGGCGAAACGCCGGCATGGGGACTTCGCTTCGCCCGGACGCTTCGAACCTCACCCCTGTTCGTAGCCCTGGGGCGATTCGTTGCCTTGAGGTTCATTCCTTTCTTCTTCGCAATCGCCGTTCTTCTGGCAGGCGTGTTTGTCCTCAACCGATTGGCTTTCGAGATTCTTAATGTCGGCGGATTCGCCTGCCGGGCGAGCGTCGATGCGACGAAGCTGGCGATGGATGAGAAGCGAATGGTGTCCTTCCGCACTTCCGATTCATGCCTTCCCACCAAAGTGATGCTGGAGCAAGGTGCTACGTACGAGATCGAGATTGGACGCCCGGAAGGGTGGATGGACGGGGGCATCCCCGTCCCGACGACAGACGGCTTCGCGTCGAACGCAGAGTCGGCACCCTGGTACCTGGCGCTGGCAGTGCCGATGCGGCGGGAAATCGGGCAGAACTGGTTCAAGCCGGTCGCCCATGTCGGCGAGCATGCCCGGTCGGAACATGTTCTCGGTCAGAAGACGCAGTTTGTCGTGAAGAACCGCCCGGGCGAATTGTTCCTCTTCGTCAACGACGCGATCATTGGCGTGCCGGGATTCTGGGACTATTTCTACGGTAACAATCGAGGCGACGCTTCCGTGATGATCAGGAAGATCGGGGAGGCGCCGTAGATTGCCGCCTCGCCCAGTCGCCGCTTATGGCATCTAACACTTGGGAGCGAAATCTTCCGGCCCGAACATCTGGCGGACCTCGGTCTCGCCCTCCCAGCCCGGCCAGTGTTGCTTGTGAAGTTCCATGAAGCGGACCGCCGATTTGATCGCCTCCTCCCTCGATGTCAACTCGAACTGCGCGTAGCCGCCGACGACCTCCTTGGTCTCGGTGAACGGTCCGTCGGTGACGGTCACCTTTCCTCCGGAAAGCCGGACGCGTGCACCCTGAGCGGTTGGTCCAAGGCCACCGCTGCCGATCATCGTGCCCGCCTTGGTTTCCTCTTCGGCGAGCTTGGCGATGGCGTCCATCAGCTGTTGGGGCGGTGGGCCCTGCTTCTCGGCATGCTTGACGATCATCATGAATCGCATCGTGATATCTCCTTTGGGTTTCGGGTTTGGGGCGGGGCTCCCGGAGGGTTTCGGCCAGTGGAATCCGGTTTCCACACACTAGTCGAACGAGGCGGGGCAGGCTCGACAAGTGCCACGTCATTTTCGTGAAGGATTTGGCTCACGGCAGGCAACGCGTCGGTCTCCCTCGTCAGACGGACAGTTCCCTGACCGGTCGCACCTCGACGCTGCCCACGCGCGCCGGAGGAATCTTCGCGGCCAACTGGATGGCCTCATTCAGGTCCCTGGCGTCGACCAGGTAAAACCCGGCGAGTTGCTCCTTCGTCTCGGCGAAGGGTCCATCGGTCACGGACATTTTTCCGTTGCGGACACGCACCGTCGTTGCCGTATGAACCGACCGGAGTGCTTCTGCGGCGATGTGGTGGCCACTCTGCCGGAGCGCGTCGCCGCAGGCCTTGCACTCGTGGTCGGGAACGGCGTCCAGTTTTTTTTCCTCGAGATATACGAGGCACAGGTACTTCATGGTTCACTCCTCATCGTGGTGGATTGTTGCGGATAGCGAATGGAGCGTCACGCCGAGCCCGTAGAGGATGCCGGTCCAGCGGCCCTCGACGTAATTAGCATGGTCCAGCGGCACGTTTTCGTGGAGCAAGCTGAGCGCACACCCCTTCGCGCGCGGAGCAATCGCCACCGTTACACGGGTGATGACATTCGAATGGGGCGCCATGGAAAGGGTGAAGACCAGTTCCCGGTGCGGGATTATCTCGACGTATCGGCCGGTGTATGCAATGTCCTTGCCCGCTTGGCGATCGACCAGGCAGAAGGAGCCACCGGCCCGCCCATCGATTTCGACGTGCGCCATCGGCTGCGACGCCGTCGCGAACAACCATCTGCCCGCGCACTCGGCGTCAAGCCAGGCGTTGAACACGCGCGACGGCGGGAGGTCATAGCGACGGGTGATGCGTATCGCAACGCGCGGTTGAGCCTCCGCTCGTTTTCTTTTGGTCTTGAGCGGCAACGTCGCAGGTCCCACCCCGTTCGCGTAAGCGCGCGCTGCAGGTACGCAAGACCAGAGGTCTGTCGGTGGCATATGGTTAGCCTCGCCCCAGGGTCACCTGGGGGTATGCGATTTTGTCATCCAAGAGGTCCATCGTATCGGCGCGCGCACCAAAATGCGCTGCGCCAGCACCGGCCCAGGCACGCGTCACGACGAGGACCGCTCGCTGCGCGCCGCTACGAATATCGGGCCTCCTGCGCTGCCACAGGAAAAGCAGCAGCGCAAACAGCGTACCGCCTGGCAACAGCATCTCCAGCACGAGATAGGGACCTGCTTTTTGTCCGACTTTCCGCAATATATCCAACCAGCTCATGACGATTTTCATGGTTCGCTCCCGCTTGCCTTTGAGTGGCCCCCGAATTCACCGGGCCTTCCTCAACTAGTCGGACGGACAAGCTGGAAATCGACACTCGATCTGGTTGAAGACGCAAAATAGGGTCCCTCACGCCACGTGCGGTTCGCCCTGCCTTAGGCTGGATCAGTCGGACAACTCAGCCAGCCGGCGCTCGAGAAACCTGCGCTCAGGCTCCTGCCGGGCGAGCGCGAGCGCTCGCTTGTACGAAGCTCGTGCCTGCGCGGTATTGCCCGACCGCCTGCACAGGTCCGCGTGCGCGGCATGGGCCAGGTGGTAGTCCTGCAAATTGCCGCGGGCAAGGATGGCGTCGATAAGCGCGAGGCCCGCGACAGGGCCGTCGCGCATCGCGATCGCCACCGCACGGTTCAATTCGACCACCGGCGTAGGCTCGACACGGAGCAGAACATCGTAGAGCCCTGCGATCTCATCCCAGTCCGTAGCCTCGGCGCTGACGGCATCGGCGTGTACCGCCGCAATCGCCGCCTGGAGCGTATAGGGGCCGACGCGCTGCGACGCGAGCGACCTTGTGACCAGCGCCGATCCCTCCGCAATTAGCTCCCGGTTCCAGGTTGAGCGATCCTGGTCACTGAGCAGGATCAACTCGCCCCCCGGCGAGGTGCGTGCGGCGCGGCGCGACTCTTGCAGAACCATCAGTGCCAGCAGTCCGATCGCCTCGGGCTCCGGCAGTAATTCGATCAGCAGCCGTCCGAGACGGATCGCCTCGCCGGACAGATCGACCCGCGTCAGCGACTGACCCGACGAAGCGGAGTAACCCTCGTTGAATACCAGGTAGACCACGCGCAATACGCTATCCAGCCGCGCTGCGAGTTCGTCAGGCTCCGGAACCTGGTAAGGGATGCGCGCCTCGCGGATCTTCGCCTTGGCGCGCACGATGCGCTGCGCCAACGTCGGCGCGGCGCTGAGAAAGGCCTGGGCGATTTCTTCGGTCGTGAGGCCGCAGACTTCGCGCAACGTGAGCGCCACCTGCGCGTCGGGTGCGAGGCTTGGATGGCAACAGGTGAAGATGAGCCGAAGGCGATCGTCCTCGATGGCTTCGCTGTCCCATGGAGCAGTCTCATCGATGACCGCATCCACTTGCTCGGCAACATCCTCCATCGAGTCGAACCGCGAGCGTCGACGTATGCCGTCGATGGCCTTGAAGCGACCAGCCGATACGAGCCACGCGCGCGGATTCGCGGGGATGCCGTCGCGAGGCCACTGCTCGAGCGCCGCGCGGAACGCGTCGTGCAGCGCCTCTTCGGCGAGGTTGAAGTCGCCGAGCAGCCGCACCAGCGTGGCAAATACGCGGCGCGATTCGGCACGGTATATCGCATCGGCTTCCGCGCGTATCCGATCGGCCGCGTCCGCGCTCATTGGCACTTTCTCGCCTTGACGTTCCACATTCTATGATCAGGTCTGACCGGCGAAGTTCGCATGCACTATATGTGGCGAATCACTTCAGTTGCACCTGTACGCCTTTGCCCTGGCGATTCCAGGTGCGGACATGCTTCCTTCGTCCACGCTCTGCACGACGATGTGAGTGGCGCCCAGGCCGGAAGCCTGTTCCTTGACGTCGATGAGAGCATTGCCCGCACTCGTCGCGCCCACGCCACCGATCAGACTTTTCCCCGTGATGGTGCTGATCAACGTGCAATTCATCACTTGCCTGGCGGTCACTTCCTGGATTGCGGCCGCTTGCGTTGACGGGTTGGTGGCGCAGCCCTGGCACAGGAGCAGTCCAGCAATTGCCCAAAACTGTCTGTTCATGGCCGCCCTCCGGAATGCCGATTGTAGTTCGCTCGCATCTTAAGTCAGCGTTGCCTTGAGCTTTGCGCCATAGACGTTCACGGCAAGGCCCGCGAAGACGAGCAACACACCGGCGATCTGCATGGCCGCCAGCGATTCGCCGAGGAACAGCGCGCCACTGGCAATTCCCGACACCGGAATAAGGAGCGCGAACGGCGAGATCAACCCGGTCGGGTAACGGTGCATGAGGCCCGCCCACGACGCAAAACCGAACAGCGTCGCGACCCAGGCCAGAAATGCCACGCAGCCCCATGTGAGCGCGCTGGCGTGGACAACGGCATCCCATACCGTGGGACCGCCTTCGAACAGATACGACAGCAGCGCCAGCGGCACGGGGGGGACGAGGCTCGACCAGACGACCAGCGCAAACATGTCGGGCTCGTGGTCGCCGGCCGCGCGCTTGGCGACGATGTTGCCGATTCCCCACGACAACGCCGCGACCAGGACCAGCACGAAGCCGATCAGCGTCGCCGTCGCACCGCCGAGCAGCTTGTACGCTGCGAGGAGCACGATGCCTGCGGTCGCGATCAGCGCCCCCGCCACGTTCTGCGCGGAAACCCGGTCGCCCAGGTAGGCGATACCCAGCCCGATGGTGAAGAACACCTGAACCTGGATGACCAGCGACGACAGTCCCGCAGGCATGCCGAGCTTCATCCCCAGGAACAGCAGGCCGAACTGGCAGACGCCGATGGCGAGGCCGTAGCCGACGACGTACGCCCACGGCATCTGCGGGCGGCGGATGAAGAACACCAGCGGCACGGCGGCGAAGAGGAAGCGCAGCGCCGCGAGCGCGAACGGAGGAATCTCGCGCAGGCCGATCTTGATGGGGACGAACGAAAAACCCCACAGCGTGACGATGCAGATCGTCAGCGCGAAATCGCGCGGAGTGAGGTGGGCCTTCAGCGAGCGGGCACCTGAAAACTCAGAACCTGACCGTCGCCGGCAGGTACTTCGCCATCAGGTCTTCATAGAAAGGCTTCAACTCTGCAAGCTTGGGCCGGTCGGGATTCTTGGAATAGAGGTCGTACGGGTTGAACTTCTGCACCCACGGCAGCATGGCGCGGTCGGTATCATCCAGAAGGTAGTCATACGCGCCTTCGCGGTGCCAGGCGTAGAAGGAATGGAAGCGGATCATGTATTGCGCGGGCTGCGGCAGGTAGTCGCGGGTCAGGTGATACAGATACTCGTCGTGGCCCCACGACATGTGAACGTTCGACAATCCGCAACCTTGCTTGTAGATTCCCGTGCCGGCCTGAAAATCGGGCCGCATCGCGTCGGGATTGGCGGCGAAGAATTCGCTGTAGACGATCCTTTGGGAATAGGGGCAGCCCGTCGGAAACGTGTCGCCCACCACGGCCCACTGCGGCTCGCCGAATAGGCACAGCACCTTGCCCAGGTCGTGGATGAAACCGGTCAGCACCATCCAGTCCGGCTGCCCGTCCGCGCGCATTGCCTCGGCCGTCTGCAACAGGTGGTCGACCTGTGGCAACGCGATGTCCGGGTCGGAATCGTCGACCAGCGTATTGAGGTAGTCGAGCCCTTCCCACCAAGTCATTTCGCGGCGGTTGAATTGCAGGTACTCGGCCTTCTTGGCGACGACGAAATCGTAGGTCTGCTGCGCGTGGTTCAGCCGATAGAACTCGCGCACGGTATCGCGCGCCGGCGCGTCGTAGTTGCGATAGGCGTCCTTCGATTTGGTATGCGCGGCAGTTTCCATAGCGTGCGCCGGAAAGGTGACCCGAGGAGTGGAATGATACAACGCAGCCCGGGGCACCCGGGCGGCCGATGCGCCCGGGCGGGAATTCAGGTAGCGCCTACTTCTTTTTCGCGAACTCGCCGGCGAACGCGTAGCCGATGTCTTCCGGCTTCAGGTACTTGCGCAGCACCGCATTGACGTCGGCGGCCGTCATTTTCTCGATCGCCGCGTCGACCTCGCCGGAGCGAGACCAGGTGCGACCGAGGTACGCCTGGTTTGCGAGCGAGCCTGCCACCGAGCCATCCTCGTTGCGGCCAAGACGGCGTTCCTGCATCAGCGCGTCCTTGGCATTGGCGACTTCGCTGTCCGTGAACCCGACCTTCAGCGCGAGCGCCATTTCCTCGGCCATGGCGCCGCGCACCCGGTCGAGGTTTTGCGGCGCGAAGATCGCGTACACGACGAACCGGCTGTTGGGCTCGAACGAGTTCGGAGCGAATTGGCTTCCCACGCCATAGGACAAGCCGTCCTTTTGCCGCACCCGTTCCCACAGGCGCGATGTCGGCGAGTCGCCCAGGATGAAATTGGCGACCAGCATCGCTGGATAGTCCGGGCTCATGTCGTTCAACGGCAGGGGTTCACGGCCGATCAGGAACGCGTTGGCCTTGTCGGCAAGGTCGAACTTGAGCGCGTAGGGCTTCTTGGCCACGAATGGATCGGGAACGCGCGCGTACGCGCTGGGGCTCTTCCAGCCGCCGAAGAGTTCGGTGACCAATGGACGCATTTCGGCGGGATCGAAGTCGCCGACGATGGCCAACTCCGCATTGCTGGCGCCATAGAACTGGCCGTGGAACGCGCGCATCGATTCCGGCGTCACCGTCTTGGCCCAGGCGAGTTCCTCGTCCAGCGTGGGTGCATATCGGGGGTCGCCAATCGGATAGGGGTTGCCTTCACGTCGGGACGCGCGGACGGCGACCTGTTGCGGGTCCATGCGCGAATCCTCGAGCTCGGTCGCGCGCTCGCGCTTGAACGTCTCCAGTTCCGACGCAGGAAACGACGGCTCGCGCAGCACCTGGGAAACCAGCCGCAGCGTATCAGGCAGCTCCTTGCGGAACGTCTTGCCGGACGCCGACGCGCCGGTTTCGTTGCCGCTGATGCTGACGTGCGCGCGCAGCTTGTCGAATGCGTCCTCCAGCTCCTGCCGGTTCTTCGACTTGATCCCGCGCATCAGCATCGCGCCCGTGAATTGGCCGACGGCCTGCTTGCCGAATGCGGATTTCTCGTCCGCAAAGTGCAGCGACATCGTGAAGTTGACGCCTTCTCCGCGCGTCTTCTTCGACAACAGTGCGACCTTCATGCCGTTGGGCAGCGTAAACCGCTGCGTTCGCGCGTCGAGGTTGGCGATGCTGGTGTCGAACGTCTCGCCCAGCGTGGCGGTGGCGTCGCCCTTGTAATCCTTCACCATCGCGGCGATGTCGACCGTCGCCGGCACGGGCGCGCGATCGGGTGCGGCGTCCGGGATGAACTCGCCGATGGTCACATTGGAACGCTTGAAGTACTGGAGTGCGACGCGCTGCGCATCCGCGGCGGTGACGGTGCGATAGCGATCCCGCTGCAGGAAGAACAGCCGCCAGTCGCCGAGCGCAATGGCGCCGGAGATGGCCACGGCAAAGCGCTGCGGATTGGACATCACTTCGTCGAAGTACTTGGCCGCGCGTACCTTGATCCGCTCGACTTCGACGTCCGTGACCGGATTCTTCTTCAGGTCCTCGAGGGTGGCGAACATCGCGTCGCGCGCGGGTGCGATGTCGTCGCCGTCCGGGATCTGCGCGAACAGCGTCAGCGAACCCGGGTCGTGCTGCGCTTCGCCCCAGCTTTCCACGGACGACGCCTTCTTGGTCTCCACCAGTGATTTATACAGCCTGCCCGCGGGCTCGACGGTGAGCACGTCGCCCAGCACGTCGGTGGCCACGTAATCCGGATGCGCGCCGCGCACCGTGTGGAACATGAGCCCCAGGAACTTGGAGTTGCCGGCGCGGCGCAACGTCACCGCGCGCTCGCCGTCCTGCACCGGGTCCACCGTATAGATGGTGGGGAGCTTGCGTGCGGGCTTCGGGATAGGACCGAAGTATTTGGCGATCGCAGCAAGCGTGGTGTCGACGTCGAACTTGCCGGCGACGATAAGCACTGCGTTGTCCGGCTGGTAATACGTCCTGTAAAACGCCTGCAGACGCTCGATGTTGACGTTCTCGATGTCCGAGCGCGCACCGATCGGCAGGTGCGCGTAGTTGTGCCATTGATACGAGCTCGCCAGCATCTTGCCCAGCAGCACCAGTTGCGGATTGTTCTCGCCGCTTTCGAACTCGTTGCGCACGACGGTCATTTCCGTGTCGAGGTCGCTCCTGCGGATGTACGAATTGACCATCCGGTCCGCTTCCATCGACAGCGCCCAGTCGAGGCTCTGCGGGTTGGCCGTGAACGACTGGAAGTAATTCGTGCGGTCGGTATTGGTCGAGCCGTTGAACTGCATGCCGCGCTTGCCGAGTTCGGTCATGAGGTTTCCGCTGCTCGGGGTCCCCTTGAACAGCAGGTGCTCGAGCAGGTGGGCCATGCCGGTTTCGCCGTAGTTCTCGTGCATCGACCCGACCTGGTAGGTGACGTTGACCGTGGTCGTCGGCTTCGACGCATCGGGGAACAGCAGCACCGTCAGCCCGTTGCCAAGGCGATACTCGGTGACGCCTTCGATCGACGGTCCCTGGGTGACGCCCGCGGGCAGCGCGGCATGCACGCCGGCCGCGACGAACAGCGGGACGAGGAACGCCGCCAGGCGGCGCAGGAGCGGTGCGGGAAAAGCCATGGGGTGAAGCCTCTGTGGTGATGAACGGGACGGGCGTGGTACCCGGCAGCGCATATTGTCTGCGCCATATTAAGCGGACCTGAAAGCCGCAGTATGCCGCTGCCCGGGCACGTGGGGGCACGATTGACGTTTACGTAAACGTCATATATGGTCGCGTGACGCGGGGCCGCCCTCCCCGGGGCAGGGCCTTTGATGGGGCCGCTTCCGGTAAGCTTGCTCTCCGCCCGGCGGCGAAATGCCCGCGGGACCGGAGCCACCAGCGATTACGCGAGGTTCGCGATGAACGATCAAAGCATGCGCCAGCCGCTGGTCTTCCGGCCGGTCAACAAGGTCCGCTTCGTGACCGCGGCAAGCCTGTTCGATGGCCACGATGCGTCGATCAACATCATGCGACGCATCCTGCAGGCGTCCGGATGCGAAGTGATCCACCTGGGCCACAACCGGTCGGTCGAGGAGATCGTCAACTGTGCCATCCAGGAGGACGCGCACGGTATCGCCATCTCGTCCTACCAGGGCGGCCACGTCGAGTTCTTCAAATACATGCTGGACCTGCTACGCGAACGCGGCGCCGGCCACATCAAGGTATTCGGCGGTGGCGGCGGTGTGATCGTGGCCGCGGAGATCAAGGAACTGCACGACTACGGCGTCGCCCGGATCTTCTCGCCCGAGGATGGCCAGAAATTGGGCCTGCAGGGCATGATCAACGAGATCGTTGCCGCCGCCGACACCGACCTCGCGCACGAGGTTCCCGAATCGCTCAACACCCTCGGTTCCGACTCGAGCGGTGACCGGTTCGCGCGAACGCGCGCGCTGGCGCGGCTCATCACGGCGCTGGAAGCCGACGCGGTGCCCCCTGCGCTGCGGACGGAGCTGCTCGCCACGGCCGCCAAGTCCAAGGTGCCGACGCTAGGCATCACCGGTACCGGCGGCGCGGGCAAGAGCTCGCTCACCGACGAACTGGTGCGGCGTTTTCGCATCGACCAGCGCGACGCGCTGAAGATCGCGATCATCTCCATCGACCCGTCGCGGCGCAAGTCCGGCGGCGCGCTGCTGGGCGATCGCATACGCATGAACGCGATCGAGCATCCGAACATCTACATGCGCTCACTGGCCACGCGCGATGCCGGCAGCGAAGTCTCGAAGGCATTGCCCGACGTCATCGCCGCATGCAAGGTCGCGGGCTTCGATCTCGTGATCGTCGAGACCTCCGGCATCGGGCAGGGGGACGCCGCGATCGTGCCGCTGGTCGATACTTCCTTGTACGTGATGACGCCGGAATTTGGCGCTGCGTCGCAGCTCGAGAAGATCGACATGCTGGACTTTGCCGACTTCGTCGCCATCAACAAGTTCGACCGCAAGGGCGCCCAGGACGCGCTGCGCGACGTGCGCAAGCAATACCAGCGCAACCGCGAACTGTTCAAGCAGGCGCCCGACACGATGCCGGTATACGGTACGATGGCCTCGCGCTTCAATGACGATGGCGTCACCGCGCTGTATCAGGCCCTTATCGTAAAGCTGACCGAAAAGGGGCTCAAGCTGAAAGCGGGCACGCTGCCGGCCGTCACCACGCGCGAGTCCACCGCGCAGCACGCTATCATGCCTGCGGCGCGCGTGCGCTACCTGGCGGAAATCGCCGACACCGTTCGCAAGTATCACCAGTGGACGGAAGGCGAGACGCGCATCGCACGCGAGCGGCAGCAGCTGCACGGCGCCAAGGCGATGCTGGCCGCCGAATGCAAGCTGGACGTGAAGGAACTCGACGCGCTCGCCGCCGACCGCGACACGAAACAGGACCCGCGCGCGAAAAAACTGCTCGACATGTGGCCGCAAACCAAGGCGGCCTACTCGGGCGACGAATACGTCGTGAAGATTCGCGGCAAGGAAATCCGCAGCGCGCTGACGACCACGTCGCTTTCCGGCACGCACGTGCCGAAGGTCGCGCTGCCGCAATTCCAGGATGCGTCGGAGATCCTGCGCTGGCAGTTGAAGGAGAACGTGCCCGGCAGCTTCCCCTTCACCGCCGGCGTGTTCGCATTCAAGCGCGAAAACGAAGATCCAACGCGTATGTTCGCCGGCGAAGGCGACGCGTATCGCACCAACAAGCGTTTCCACCTGCTGGCCGACGGCATGCCGGCCAAGCGGCTGTCCACGGCATTCGACTCGGTCACGCTGTACGGCAACGATCCGGCGATCCGTCCGGACATCTACGGCAAGGTCGGCAATTCCGGCGTGTCGATCGCCACGCTCGACGACCTGAAGGTGCTCTACGGCGGCTTCGACCTGACCGATCCCGCCACCTCCATCTCGATGACGATCAACGGCCCGGCGCCGACGATCCTCGCCATGTACATGAATGCGGCGATCGACCAGCAACTGGACAAGTTCCGCAGCGACAACGGGCGCGAACCCACGGACGACGAAGACGCCAAGATCCGCGCGTGGACGCTGTCCACCGTGCGCGGTACCGTGCAGGCCGACATCCTCAAGGAAGACCAGGGGCAGAACACCTGCATTTTTTCCACCGAGTTCAGCCTGAAGGTGATGGGCGACATCCAGGAATACTTCGTCCAGCACGACATCAAGAATTTCTACTCGGTGTCGATTTCCGGGTACCACATCGCCGAGGCCGGGGCCAACCCGATCAGCCAGCTTGCGTTCACGCTGTCGAACGGCTTCACGTTCGTCGAGGCGTACCTCGCGCGCGGCATGCACATCGACGACTTCGCGCCCAACCTGTCGTTCTTCTTCAGCTACGGCATGGATCCGGAGTACGCGGTGATCGGCCGCGTCGCGCGGCGCATCTGGGCGGTGGCGATGCGCGAGCGCTATGGCGCCAACGAGCGCGCGCAGAAGCTGAAGTTTCACTCGCAGACGTCCGGCCGCAGCCTGCACGCGCAGGAGATCGCGTTCAACGACATCCGCACGACGCTGCAGGCGCTGATCTCGACGTACGACAACACCAACTCGCTGCACACCAACGCCTACGACGAGGCGATTACCACGCCCACCGAGGAGAGCGTGCGCCGCGCGATGGCCATCCAGCTCATCATCAATCGCGAGTGGGGCATCGGCAAGAACGAGAATCCGAACCAGGGCAGTTTCATCATCGAGGAGATGACGGACCTGGTCGAAGAAGCGGTGCTGAAGGAGTTCGAGGCGATCTCCGAGCGCGGCGGCGTGCTGGGCGCCATGGAGACCGGCTACCAGCGCGGCAAGATCCAGGAAGAGTCGATGTACTACGAGCACATGAAGCACGACGGCAGCTATCCGATCGTCGGTGTCAACACGTTCCGCAGCAAGCAAGGCGATGCCGCGCCCCAGAAGGTCGAGCTTCAGCGGTCCACCGACGACGAAAAGAAGTCGCAGTTGCAGCGGCTCGCTGACTTCCATCAGCGGCATGCCGCGGAGGCTCCCGCCGCGTTGGCGAAATTGCAGCAGGTCGTGATCGAGGATGGCAACGTCTTTGCCGAACTGGTGCGGACCGTGCGCGTGTGCTCGCTAGGGCAGATCACCAACGCCTTGTTCGACGTCGGAGGGCAGTACCGCCGCAGCATGTGATGCCTGTTCCGGGTCCACCGGGACCGCCGTGTAGGACAGGGCCGGATGGACGGCCCCGGAACGATTATGCTAATGTCATGAATCGTCGGGGCGTCCCCCGGGGGAATCATGGCCATGTTCCAGTTGGTGACCAGGCATCTTTACTTCGGCGTCGACGCGATGCAGTTGCAGATCGCGGCCGGCCGCGTGCTCATGCGCGTCGTCGGGCGGCCTCCCGAACGCGCAACCGTGGGACTGGACACGCTGGCGCAGGATTTCGGGATGAACACGCGCGAGAGCCTGGCGCTGGTCGATCAGATGGTGCTGGCCGGACTGCTGCAAAAACCGCATCCGAGCGAGGCGGAATACGTCATCACCGACAAATTCCGGCAATACGCGCAAGCGCGCATCGTCGACCCGCTGCCGCGCGCTCGCGCCCAGCTTCTGCTCACGCACATGGCCGAGCGGGCGCAATACTTCAACCGCACCGCCTCCCGCAACAAGTACGAGATCGAGGCGCTCGCCGTCCACGGCAGCTACATGAGTCGCGAGCCCGAGATACCGGACCTCATGATTGGCGTCACGGGTCGCCGCCGCGGCACGGTCGACCGCCACGTCGCCGGGCGCGCCACGGTGCCGACCAACGGACGGCAGCAAATTCGCGAGTTGTTCGAGGAATTGAGCAGCTTCGTGTGGGTCACGTTCTTCCACCGCTTGCAGGAAGTGCCGCGCCCCTTCACCGTGATCTTCAAGGACGACGCCTAAAGCCCGTCCGGAATGTCGGTGTAGCATTGCCGTGTCGTCATTCGAAATCCAATCCGCGCATGCGCACCACGTTGATCATCGCCCTCGGCGTGGCCCTCGCGGCCGCGTTCGATTTCCTGGCAGCGGCCCTGAGCGCCCGGCGCGTCGGCCCGCGCCGCATTGACGGCGGCGGGATCTTCATTTGGACCTGGCTTGCATTCACGCTCGTCGATTTCGTCATCGGTGTGATGGCCGGCCACGGCGCGCTGTTGGAGGTGGCGATCCACGCGCTCATTTTCGCGGTGCCCGCCGCCGTGGCGTGGTTCCTGTCCCGCCGACGTAGCTTGCCGCGCGCGCCGCCCGGGTGACGCGGCGCGGATTTCCGCGCCAACATGCGCGGCGACGGGCTACCGCGCGCCGGCATTCTCCAGAATGATCACCATCGCGGTGTGCCCGCGGCTCTTGGCCAGCGCGAGCGGGGTGCTGCCGTTGCGATCCGCGAGGTTGACGTTGGCGCCAGCGTCGACCAGCGCCTTCAGTGTCGCGACGTGGCGTGGCCCGCCGTCGCCCAGGACGATCGACTCGATCAGCGCGGTCCAGCCGAGATTGTTGATGTGGTCGAGCGGCGCGCCGGCACGGATCAATTCGCGCACGATGTCGGCATGGCCCAGATGCGCGGCCGCGATCAGCGCCGTGCCGTCGTAGCGGCTCGTGATATTGCCGGGCCGGTCGCCTAGCGCAAGCGCGACCTTGAGCGTGGGCAGGTCATTGGCGACCGCGGCGATCGTGACGATGTCGTAGCGATCGTTCTCGAAGGCGTTTGGATCGGCGCCTGCGCTCCCGAGCGCGCGCAGCGCGTCATGGCGACCCGCGTAGGCCGCCACGTGCAGCGGTGTGCGGCCGTAGCCATCGCGCGCGCGCACGTCTGCGCCGCCCGCGATCAACCGCGCGATTCCAGTTGCGTCGCCCTTGTGTGCCGCCGCGAACAGGCCGTCATAGCGAGCGATTTCAGCAGGCGATGGCGGCATCTGCGCCGCTGCGCCGCTGCACGCCGCGAACGCTATTGCAATGGCGGCGAAGCCGCAGCCGAAACGCGTGCCGATACGCACAGTGCGATCCCGTCGAGGCATGGAAGAGAACTTGCGTCGGCAACCCATGCGATCGGAATTTACCAACGACAACCGCCATTGCCGACCGTGCTCGCCACCAGCGGAACGACCGCGAGCAGGCCCATGCCGCCGTAGGCCGTGCGGCAATCCGGCTTGGCTGCCTTGGCGATGCCTTCGGCGAGCGTGTCCTTGCGCTCGAGCGGTGGCGGAGGCGGCACCAGGTTCAGCACGCCGCTTGTGCCCGAACCCTCGCGCGCGATCTCCGCCGCGCGCCGGCGCAACGATTCGGCGGTGATGGCCGGTGGACCACCGCTTTCAGCCGCCGGCGCCGAACCGTCCCGTCGCGAGCGGAAGACTTCGTCGTCGACGTCGGGCGCACCGTAGCGAAGACGCGGCAACTCGCCGCTCGCGGGCGCCTCGTTGCGTGCCGGTACGGGCGCCGACGGTGCCTTGCCCGGTGCGAGGACCGGTGCGGCGCGTTCCCGTGCCGGTGCGACGGTATCGCTGCGCGGGGTGATCGGTGTTGCCTTTGCGGCTTCGCGCTCGGCCGCCGCCGGCGTTTCCACGGGCGCCCTTTGCGGCGTCGCTGGCTCCACGATGGGCGCGAGATTGCGTTCGAGCTTCGGCGGGGCGACGGGCTCGATGGGTGCAAGCGGCGGCATCGGCACGTCGCGCGGCCTCACTTCCACCGCAGGTTCCTGCGCCCGCTCGATCTTTGGGGGCGCGACCGGCGCAACGGGTGCCGGCGCGGGGAGGGACTCCTCCCGCGGCGCCGTTTCGACGGGCGGCGTGCGTGGCGCGACCGGAACTTCGCGCGGGCGCAACTCGGCCGGAGGGGTGAGTTGAGGCTCGACTACAGGCGGCGCAATTTTTTCCAGCGGCGCCATTGCCGGCATCGGGACTTGGCGTGGCACGACGACCGGTTCGGGCGCCGGCGGCGACACCTTGGGAGGCGCAGTCGCGCGGGGCACCACCGGCTTGTCGACTTCCTCCGGCGCAGTGCGATCGAGGCTTGGCAAGGGCTCGACCACGGGCGGCGCAGGCGGAATCGTGACCTCGGGAACCGCGGCGCCCGCATCGCTCGGGGCGGGCGCAGATGGGATGGGAGCAATGCGCTCGGCTTCCGGCGGCGACACGGACGGCGCCGGCTTGATCTCGCGCGCGGTGGCAGGAGCCGCGGCAGAACCGGTAAGGCGGCGGAGGAGAGCCTCGCCGGGCAACTTCGTGTCCGCGCCAGGCGCCAGCGTGAATCCAGTTCCAAGCTCGGGCGACACCTGCCGCAGCGTCACGTCCAGCGGTCCCAGCCAACCATCACCTCGCCGTGCGCCGCCCGTGGACATGGTCGCGGTGCCGAAGATCATCACAACCAGAATGTGCAGCAGCATCGACAACAGCACGAACTGCAACAGCATCGGCGCCCCTTTTTCGTCGGACGGTACGGGACGGCGGGCGATATTGCGCGGCATGGTCACGAGGAGACGGGTTCCTGCGCATACGGCGAAGGGGCATCGGATTGCAAGAATACCGCGATAGCGTCGCCGACCGAATGCCGGTGTGCGGGACCTGACGCCGGTGACTGGCGTGCCGGCCGCGCGCACCAAAACACGTTCGCGTAAGATTGAAGCGCGCGACGGACCGATTCGGCGCGCCAAACACGCCCGAACCTTGGCTGATTCCACACACTGGTCGTTTCCCGCGAGCCTGCAGCCCAAGGCGGAAGGCCTGCGCTTTGACTTGGGCGAGGCGATGCGCTCGGTGGTGATGCTGCGCGCGGAAATTCCGGAGGACGCGTTCACCGCGCCAATTCTCGGCACCGAACGCTTCGGCAACGCCGTCGTCATCCGCGATGACGGCCTCATGCTCACGATCGGGTATCTCATCACCGAAGCGGAATCGGTCTGGCTCACGTCCAACGACGGCAAAGTGATCCCGGGGCATCCGCTCGCCTACGACTTCGCGTCGGGCTTGGGCCTGGTCATGCCACTCGGCCAGCTCGGCGTCCCGCCGCTCACGCGCGGGTCCACCGCGTCGATTGCCGTGGGTGACGACGCAGTGGTCATCGGCCACGGCGGGCGGGTGCACACGCTGAAGGCGCAAGTTGTCGCCAAACGCGAGTTCGCCGGGTTTTGGGAATACGTACTCGACGAGGCGATCTTCACGACGCCGTCGCACCCGGAGTGGAGCGGCGCGGCGCTGGTCGGCATGGACGGCCGTCTGATCGGCATCGGTTCGTTGTTCGTGCAGGAGGCTGTCGATGACAAGGTGGTGAAGGGCAACCTGTTCGTCCCCATCGATCTGCTCGAGCCGATCCTCGACGATCTGTTGGCGCGCGGCCGGCCGGCCACGCTGCCACGACCTTGGCTGGGGATGTACACCGGCGAAGACCAAGGCCGCCTCGTGGTCGGAGGCATTGCGACCGACGGTCCCGCCGACTTGGCCGGTGTCGAACCGGGCGACGTGGTCGTGGAGGTTGCCGGCAAGCGCGTCGGCGGTCTCGCTGAACTGTTTCGCAGCGTCTGGCGGCAGGGCCCCGCGGGCACCGTCATTACGCTGGGACTGTTGCGCGACGGCGCGTCCGCGCGTGTGGATGTGCGCTCTCGCGACCGCGACGACTTCCTGCGCAAGCCGCGCCTTCAGTGAATCTGCGCGCGCCCTGGCATCAGCATGGATCGTAGTGCAGGTAGCCGTTGGTCGCGCCGTTGCGGCCGGTAACGCGCTCCAGTTTGCCGCACCTCACCATCGGCGCGGTGTCGCGCGCGGGATAGTAGAGCGGATTGCCCGAGCCCAGAAGCGGCGGGTCAGCCGCGCTCACGGCCGCGATCTTCGGCGCGCCTTTGCCGGACAGCTCGGTTTCGCAATCGATCGCCTTGCCCGAGGCCTGGATCATGCGCACGGTGGCCATCCCGTTACCCGCCGGACCCGCCTTGGCAACCCATTTCGCGCGGGCGTCGCCGACGGCGAGGCAAACATTGATGGCCGGGGTCAGTTCGGTCAGTGATCGCGCCCAGTCTTCCGGTGGCTTCTTCGCGAAGTCGGCAACGGGCGCGACCTTCACGTCATAACCGGCGAGCACCGTGCAGCAGCCCATCATCGCCTCGCCGGTCTTGAGCGACAGCAGCGCACGCCATGGCAGCGGAGGTGAGTCGGCCATCGTGGAACGGCAGGCCTCTTCGCGCAGCGTGATGACCAGCGTTTCCTTGGGCAGATGGGTGGAGTCGCCTCGCCACACAACCGCGGCCGGCGCGAGGTACATGAATGCCTGCGGCGCGCCGCGAAACATGACCTCGCGATTGGCTTTGGTGGCGAGACGGTTCAGCACCGCCGTCGTGCGGCTGGCTTCCAGCTGCCAGAACGGCTCCTCGCCGCGGCACAGCGCCCCTTGCACGACCACTGCCTGCTGCGCGGGCACGGCCGCCGCGAACGTTGCCAGCGCGGCCATCGCCAAGCAGGAAACGAAACGTGCCATGCGGAACTCCCTGATTGCGGGGTACTTCGTGACTGCCGGTTTCCCGCGCACTTCCGCGGGCTTGAGAGAAGATGATAACGCGGCTATCGTTCGCACAGCAGTTGCATACCGATTGCCAGCATAACCATCGTCGCCGAAAGCGAGTCCATTCATGAGTGAAAGCCCGCATATGACGGATGCCGCCGCGCAGCGTGTCGCGCTTATCGGGTTCGGCGAAGTCGGCGGCATTTTCGGTGCCGCGCTCGCACAATGCGGCGTTGCTGGAATAGTCGCCTACGACATCCTGCTCGACGACGCCGCGCGCGGTGCTGCGATGCGGACAAAGGCCGGACGCGCGGGCGTGACGCTCGCCGTCTCGCCACAGCAGGCGGTTGCCGATGCCGACGTCGTCGTATCCGCGGTCACGGCCAGCGCGACGCGCGCGGCAATCGAAAGCATTGCGTCTGCTGTCAAGCGCGGCGCTATCGTGCTGGACATCAACTCGGCGTCGCCCGGCACCAAGACCGGATGTGCTGCAGTGATCGCGAAGCGTGGCGGCCGGTATGTCGAGGCCGCCGTCATGACGTCGGTGCCGCCACACGGCATTTCCACGCCGATGCTGCTGGGTGGTCCACACGCGCGGGCGGCCACGTCGGTGCTCGCAGCGCTCGGATTTGCGGTAACGCCGGTCTCCGACGAGTACGGCGTGGCATCGGCGATCAAGATGTGTCGCAGCGTGATCGTGAAGGGCATGGAAGCGATCGTGATCGAAAGCTTCCTCACGGCCCGGCGCTACGGTGTCGAGCGCGAGGTGCTTGCATCCCTCGCGGAGACGTTTCCTGGTATCAACTGGGAGGAGCAGGGCTCCTGGTTCTGGAAGCGCGTGGTCCAGCACGGCCGCCGCCGCGCGGAGGAGATGCGCGAGGCAGCGGTGACGGTGCGCGAGGCGGGCGTCGCGTCGACGATGGCCGTGGCGATCGCCGACACCCAGGCGGCGGTCGCGGCACTTGCCGCAGGCGGCGCCTTCAACTCGGCAGGTTCCGACGCACGCTGGCGCGACCTTGCCGATTGCGTCCCTCGCGGCGACGTGGCCGAGGCGTCGGCGGGAAGAGTCGCCTAGTAGTCCGCTGCGAACGACTCCACGGTCCAGCCGCCGCCAACGGATTTGGCGAAGTCGACGATCGACAGCCGCGCGTCGCGCGCCGCACCGAGTCGCAATGTCTCCGCGGCGAGTAGCGTTCGCTGCGCGTCCAGCACTTCGAGATATGACGTGCGGCCCGCGTTGTAGCGCAGGTTCGCCATGTCCAGCGCGACCGCCAGGTCGTTGCGCCTGTCCGTCTCGGCGGCGAGCACGTCGCGCGCGGAACGATTCGCCGCAATGGCGTCATGCACTTCCCGGAAGGCGTTCTGCACGGTCTGCAGATACTCGACGGCAGCGCGGTCGTTGTTCGCCTGCGCAAGCGTGACCTGCGCCTCGATCGACTTCAGCGCGAGCAGCGGCTGCACCAGTCCGAACCCAATGCCCCATATTCCGGCCGGGGACGTGAAGAGATCGGCGACCTTGGCCGCATTGCTGCCGAAATTGCCGGACAGCCCCAGGCTCGGGAAATAGTTGGCGCGCGCTTCCTGGATGCGCAGGTCCGACGCCGCAAGCAGCGCTTCGGAGCGCTGTATGTCCGGCCGGCGCTCGAGCAGGCCCGACGGCAGGCCCGATGGCAGCGCGGGCACTTCGGTGGCGGCCTCGATGGACTGGCCGCGAGCGACGACGGGGTCGAAAACCGCGCGCGGCGAGCGGCCCGTCAACGTGGCGATCGCCGATTCCAGCTGCGCAATCGCCAGATCGGCGCGGGCGATGTCGGCGACAACCGCGGACCGCTCGGCCTGCGCCTGCTTGAAATCGTAGTCGCCGATGAGTCCCGCGTCGTAACGGTCGCGCTGCAGTTGCACCGCCTCCGTGCGCGATTTCAGCGTGTCGTTCAGCACCACCAGTTCCGCGTCCGCGGCGCGCAGGCGGAAATAGGCATTGGCGGTATCGGAGGCGACGGTGATGCGTACGGTCTCACGAAAATATTTCGACGCCGCCAGCTCGTTGGACGCCGCCAGCGCGCCGCTGCGGTACTTGCCCCACACGTCGAGCTCGTAGGAAACGCCGAGGCCGACGCTGAAGTTGTTGCTGGTGACCTGCGTCCCGGGCGGCAGTGGCGGCGACGTCACCGCCGAAATGCGGCTGCGTCCGGCGTTGGCGTTGAGGTTGATGTCGGGCGCCAGGTACGACTGTGCGAGCAGCACGCTGGCGCGCGCCGCCTCGATCCGGGCTAGCGACGCCTTGAGATCGAGGTTGTTCGCCAGCGCTTCCTCGACCAGTTGGTCCAGCACCGGATCGTTGAACAGCGTCCAGTACTGCCGAAGCGCCTCGTTTTGCGCGGCGGTCGCGGACCCCGGCGGCAGGTCGTACTTGGGCGGAATCGGCTGCGTGACGGCGCAACCCGCGACAATCAGCGCGCCCGCCAACGCCAGGGCCGGCCGCGCAATGCGAAAGTTGAATCTAGACATGGCTGCCTCCCGGTTGATTGGCCGGAGGATGAGGACTTGCCGTGCCAAGGTGCAGGTGCTGCGCCTCATGCGCGCGATCGAGCTCGTCGAAGATTTCCTGGGTCGACCGTTTTTCCACGACGTGACGGTCGAAGATCACCTTGAAGAACATCGGCACGAAAAATATGGCGAGGAACGTCGCCGCCAGCATGCCGCCGGCAACGCCGGTGCCCACCGAATGCCGCGCGCCAGCGCCGGCGCCCGTCGATAGCGCCAGCGGCAAGACGCCGAAGATGAAGGCCAGCGAAGTCATCAGGATCGGCCGGAACCGCAGGCGCGCGCCGTCGACCGCGGACGCCGACGGTGACAGGCCTTCTTCGTGCTTGTTGAGCGCGAATTCGACAATCAGAATCGCATTCTTGGCCGCGAGGCCCAGCAGCGTCACCAAACCGATCTGGAAATAGACGTCGCTCGTCAGGTGGCGCGCCCACACCGCGACCAGCGCGCCGAACGTGCCGAAGGGCAGCGCCATCAGCACCGCGAGCGGCAACGACCAGCGCTCGTACTGTGCCGACAGGATCAGGAACACCATGATCACGGCCAGCGTCAGCGCGAAGGTCGACGCGCCGCCGGACTTCTTTTCCTGGTACGACGAGCCGCCCCAGTCATAGCTGAAGTCGGCGGGCAGCACTTCCTTGGCGATTTGCTCGACCCGCGCGATGGCCTGACCGGACGAATAGCCCGGCGCCGCTTGTCCTATGATCTTGACCGCCGGCAGGTTATTGAAGCGGTCGAGAGAGTCCGGCCCGGATGTGTATTGGATGGTGACCAGCGACGACAGCGGCACCATGTCGCCGGATTTCGCGCGCACGTAAACGCCGGTGATGTCGTCGGGTTTCTTCCGGAACTGCTGCTCGGCCGACATCAGGACCTGCCACGTTCGGCCGTACTTGTTGAAGTCGTTTACGTAATAGGTGCCCATCGTCGCCGACAGTGCGGCGAAAATATCGGCGATCGGCACGCCGACCTTCTTGGCCTTGTCGCGGTCGACGTCGACGTAGAGCTGCGGCACGGCCGCATGCCATAACGTCTGCGCGCCGCCCAATTCCTTGTCCGAGTTGACGCGCGCCAGGAAGGCGTCTTTCACCTCGTTCAGCCGCTTGGATCCGCCATCACCGCGGTTCTGGATGTAGAACTCGTAGCCGCCGGTGGTGCCCAGGCCGAAGATCGGCGGCGGATTGAACGCCAGCACCAGCGCCTCCTTGATGTGGCCGGTCTTGGCATACAGCTCGCCGACCAATTGCTGCGCGGTGACTTCGCGATCGTCCCATGGCTTCTGTGTGACGAACAACGTGGCGGCGTTGTTGCGGAAACCGCCGCCGATGAAGTCGAAGCCGGTGAACGCGATGGTGTCCTGGTTGTTGGGGTTGCTGCGGATCGCGGCCTCGACCTCGTCGACGACCTTCTGCGTGCGCTCCAGCGTGGCGCCGTCGGGAAGGATCACCGCCGAAATGTAAAAGCCCTGGTCTTCGTCAGGCACGAGGCTTCCGGGCGTAATGCGCCACATCAGCACGGCGGCCGCCACCATCAGCGCGAACAACGTCAAACCAAGGGCGGCTCGCCGGATAAGCCACGCCACGCCGTGCGTGTAGCGATCGACGATCTTGTCGAACGTGCGGTTGAACCACGCGAAAAAGCCGCGCGGCGCGACGTGCGGCCTCAGGATCAGCGCGCACAGCGCCGGCGACAGCGACAGCGCGACGATGCCGGAAATCACGACCGAGATCGAGATTGTCACGGCGAACTGGCGGTACAGCTCGCCCGTCAATCCGCCCAGGAATGCGATGGGGACGAAGACCGACACCAGCGTCAGCACGATGGCGATGATCGGGCCGGTGACCTGTTCCATGGCCTTGACCGCGGCATCGCGCGCTTCCAGGCCCTCCTCGCGCATGATCCGCTCGACGTTTTCCAGCACGACGATCGCGTCATCGACGACGATGCCGATCGACAGCACCATCGCGAACAGCGTCAGCGTGTTGATCGAATAACCGAGCATCGAGATGCCCGCGAACGTGCCGATCAGCGCCACCGGCACCGCGGCAAAGGGAATGATTGCCGCGCGCCAGCTTTGCAGGAACAGGTAGACCACAAGGAACACGAGGATCATCGCCTCGCCCAGCGTCTTCAGCACCTCGCGGATCGACACCTCGACGAAGCGCGTCGTGTCGAATGCGACCTTGTAGCTCAGGCCTTCGGGAAAGCGCTCGCTCAACGTCGCCAGCAATTTGTTCGATGCCTTCGCTACTTCGAGCGCATTCGCACCGGGCGACAGGAAAATCCCGACGAGCGTGGCCGGGCGGCCGTTGTAGCGGCCGTTGAACTCGTAGTCCTTGGAACCCAGTTCGACGCGAGCGACGTCGACCAGGCGCAGCGCCGAGCCGTCGGGATTGGCGCGCACGATGATCTGTTCGAAATCCTTCGGGTCCGCAAGACGGCCCTTGGTCGTGACCGTGTAAACCAGGTCCTGGCCCTTGCTGATCGGCGCCTGGCCGATCTTGCCGGCCGCGAACTGCGCATTCTGGTCGTTGACCGCGGCAATGACATCGCCGGGCGTGAGCTTCAGTTGCGCGAGACGGTCCGGCTTGAGCCAGATGCGCATCGCGTAATCCTTGGCACCGAAAATCTGCACGTTGGTCGTGCCGGGCAACCGCTTGATGTCATCCAGGACGTTCAGCGTCACGTAGTTCGATGTGAACAGGTCGTCGTAGCGGCCGTCCGGCGAATAGAACGCGACCACCTGCAGGAATGACGAGCTGCCCCGCTCGACGGTGACGCCCTGGCGCCGCACTTCCTCGGGCAGCCGGGGCTCGACCTGCTTGACGCGGTTGTTGACGTTCACCGCGGCGATGTCGATGTCGGTGCCGATCTCGAAGGTCACCTGGATCTGCACGACCCCGTTCGACGCCGAGTTCGAGCTCATGTACATCATGCCCGGAATGCCGTTGATGGCATTCTCGATCGGCGCGGCGACCGTGCGCTCGACCACTTCGGCTGATGCGCCGGGGTAGATCGCCTGCACGGTGACCACCGGCGGCGCGATTTCCGGATATTGCGCGACAGGCAACGTCCGGATCGCGGCCAAGCCGGCGATGATCAGGAATATGGAGATGACGGCCGCGAAGATCGGCCGGTCGATGAAAAAGCGCGCGAGCATGAGGGTTCGCCTTGGCGTCGATCAGGACTTGGGCGCAGCAGGTGCCGCGGGGGCGGGAGAAGCGGGCGTAGGCGCGGCGCCGGGCGGCGACTGTGGCGCGGCGGCGAACTTGATCGGCGCACCGGGGCGCAGCTTCGAGACACCATCCGTGATGACTTTGTCGCCCGCCTTGATCCCGCTGTCGATGACCCAGAGGTTGACGCCGTCTTGCACGACCCACGGGCCGACCACGACCGGCCGTGTGGCCGCGATGTCCTTGCCGTCCTTGTCCTTGTCCGCAACGTAGACGAATTTACCCTGCGGTCCGTCCAGTACCGCGACCTGCGGCACGGCCAGCGCGTTGTTGCGCACCGCGCCATCGAGGCTCACTCGCACGAACTGGCCGGGCTTGAGAACGCCGTCGGCGTTGGGCAGTTCGGCGCGCATTTCAAACGTTCCGGTGGACGAGTTGATGCGCGTGTCGGCGAAGTTGATCTTTCCCCGGCGTGGGATGACCGACCCATCGGCCAGCTTTACGGTTACGTTGAAGCCGTTGTCCTTGGGCAGTGTGAGCCGGCCTTCGCTGACCGATTTGTTCAGCGTGAGCTGTTCATTCTCGGAAATCGAGAACGGAACCCAAATGGGGTTGGCCTGCGAGATCGTTGTCAGCAGCGTATCGTTGGCCGTGACGAGGCTGCCCTCGGATTTCGGCGCACGGCTGGAGAGCCCGCTGATCGGCGCCACCACCCGCGTGTAGCCGAGGCTCAGCTTCACCTCGTCCAGCTTGGCTTGCGCGGCCTTCACCGACGCGGCCGCGAGTTCGGCGTTGGACATGGCGTCGTCCGCTTCCTTTTGCCCCACGGCGCGCTTTTCCGCGAGGGGCTTCAACCGCGCGACTTCACGGTCCGACTGGGCCTTCTGCGCCTGCGCGCGAACCAGGTCAGCCTCGAGCGCGGCGGCCTGGGCCGCGAGCGGCTTGGGATCGATCACGAACAGGACTTGACCGGCCTTGACGGCGGCGCCTTCCTGATAAAGCTTCCGTTCGAGAATACCCGTCACGCGCGCGCGGACCTCGACCTCCTTCGAACCTGCCGTCTGGCCCACATATTCATAGGTTACGGGCAGGTTGCGCGGGGCTACGGTGACGGTTGTCACTTCGCCGGGCGGAAAGCCGGGGAAGCCGCCCGGAGGCTGGGACGGGCCGCAGGCCGCCACGAAAAGGGCGGCGGCTATGGCCGGGATGCGCAGGACGGGGCGTGCTGGGGTTTGCATGAGGGGCTCCGGGCTTGATCCAAGACAAAGCTTGGGCACAAAAGGCTTGCCAACAAGCCATAGATTACATACATTCACGAATGTTTGTAAAGGCCGCAACGCAAAAATAGATGGCGCGCAAGACAAAACTGGAGGCTCTGGAAACGCGCGAGCGACTGCTCGATGCCGGTGAGGTTGTTTTCCGGCAACGGGGGGTCACGCGCACGTCGCTCGCCGAAATCGCCGCGGCCGCGGGCGTGACTCGCGGTGCAGTCTATTGGCATTTCAAGGATAAAGCAGCGTTGTTCCACGCCATGTGCGATCGCGCGACGCTGCCGCTGGATGCGCTGCTCGCCCGTGCCAGCGAAACGGCCTCGGCCGAACCGCTCGAAACGCTTCGCGCGCTTTGCGTGGGGGCGTTGCAGCGCCTCGCCGTGGACCCGCGCACGCAGGTCGTGTTCGAGGTGATCTTCCACAAGACCGAGATGGTGGACGAACTGGCGGACATGGCCGCGTCGCATGAGTCCGGGCGGTGTCAGTGCCTGGGCCAGATCGAGGCCATCATCCGGCGGTGCGCCGAGAAAGGCGAACTGGCGCACGACATCGATCCAGCGCTCGCAGCGCAGGGGCTCAACGCATTGATGATCGGCATCATGCATCAGTGGGTGCTGGACCCCGCAGCCTACGACCTCGCCGCAGCGGCACCGGCGCTGATCGACACGTATCTGGCCGGATTGCTGGCGCGGCCACCGCGTCGAATGGCACGCACGATGCCGCGAGTGAGGGCGAAGACGACGTGCGTCTGACCCGAAGGCGGCACGGTCAATATTCTACCCGCCGGCATCGGCATTTGACTCCCCGGAACTCTATGGACACCCAGCCATGACCACCATTCAGCGCGTCGGCGTCGTCGGCGCGGGCACCATGGGCAACGGCATCGCGCAGGCCTGCGCCGCGTCCGGTCTCGACGCCGTCATGATCGACGTGGCGGAATCCGCCGTCATGCGCGGGCTGGCGACGATCTCCGCGAGCCTCGACCGCCTCGTCAAGAAGGAAAAATTGTCGGCGGCCGACAAGGACGCCACGCTGCTCCGCGTCAAGGGTTCCACCGTCTACGACGATCTCAAGTCCTGCGATCTCGTCATCGAAGCGGCGACGGAAAACCTGGACCTGAAGCTCAAGATCATTCGCCACATCGACGGCATCGCGAAACCGACCGCGCTGGTCGCCTCGAACACGTCGTCGATCTCGATCACGGCGCTCGCTGCGGTCACGTCGCGGCCCGCTCAATTCCTCGGCATGCATTTCTTCAATCCGGTGCCCATGATGACGCTGGTCGAATTGATCCGCGGGCTGCAGACTTCCGACGCCACCATCGCCGCCGGTGTCGAATTCGCCAGGCGCCTGGGCAAGGAGCCCATCGTCGTGAAGAACAGCCCGGGCTTCGTCGTCAATCGCCTGCTGTGCCCGATGCTGAACGAGGCGATCTTCGCGCTGCAGGAGGGGCTGGCCAGCGCCGAGGACATCGACAACGGCATGAAGCTCGGCTGCAACCATCCGATCGGGCCGCTCGCGCTCACCGACATGGTCGGCCTCGACGTGCTGCTGGCGGTGATGAAAGTCTTCTATGCCGACTTCAACGATCCGAAGTACCGGCCCGCGCCGCTGCTGAAAGAAATGGTGGCGGCCGGCCATCTCGGCCGCAAGTCCGGCCGCGGGTTCTACGATTACACCGCCACGGCCCGGTAAAGTCTCCGCCCGAAGATTCGACGCGCGATGTTGTTCGATGAGGGCGTCCGTGGGACACTCCGCAGCGGGCTTACACGACACCTTTTCGACGGGGACACGATGACACGCGTTTCATTCATTGCTCGGGCGACGGCCATAGCTTTCGCGGCCGCGCTCACAGCCGGCGCGGCAGTCGCGCAGGACATCAAGTTTTTCCGGATCGGCACGGGCGGCACCGCCGGCACCTACTATCCGATCGGCGGGCTCATCGCCAACGCGATTTCCAATCCACCAGGTTCGCGCGCCTGTGCGGACGGCGGCAGCTGCGGCGTGCCCGGCCTGGTCGCGACGGCGGTCGCCTCCAACGGCTCCGTCGCCAACATCAACGGCATCCAGTCCGGCCAGCTCGAATCGGGATTCACGCAATCGGACGTGGCGTACTGGGCGTTCACCGGCACGGGTGTGTATGACACCAAGCCGAAGGTCGGCGACTTGCGCCTGATCGCCAACTTGTATCCAGAGACGATTCACGTCGTCGCGCGCAAGGGCGCCAACATCAAGAGCGTCGCGGACCTGAAGGGCAAGCGCGTGTCGCTCGACGAGCCGGGTTCAGGCACGCTGGTCGACGCGCGGATCATCCTGAGCGCGTTCGGATTGACCGAAAAGGACATCACAGCGGAATACCTGAAGCCGAACCAGGCCGGCGACAAGATGCGCGACGGCGGCCTCGATGCATTCTTCTTCGTCGGCGGCTACCCGACCAGCGCAATTTCCGAGCTCTCCTCGTCAGGCGCGGGTATCGAACTCGTTCCGGTCACCGGTCCGCAAGTGGACAAGATGCTGAAGGATTACGGCTTCTTTGCCGTCGACACCATTCCCGCCAATACGTACAAGGGCGTGGGCGAAATCAAGACGATCGCCGTCGGCGCCCAGTGGGTAACCTCCGCCAAGCAGCCCGACGCGTTGATCTACGAGATCACCAAGGCGATCTGGAACGACAACTCGCGCAAGCTGCTCGACGCGGGGCATGCGAAGGGCAAGGTCATTACCAAGGCCAACGCGACGGCCGGTGCGGGCATCCCGTTCCATCCGGGCGCGGAAAAATATTACAAGGAAGCCGGACTACTCAAGTAGGCAGCGTGGTTCGCATCTCGCGGGGCCGGCTCGAAGCAACACCGGCCCCGTTTTCATGGGCCGATTGGCCGCCGCCCACCAAAGCCGATTGATGACCATCACCGACCTCGACCGCGCGCGCGTTCTGGAGGAGAAGTTCGATCCGGAAATGCGCTTCCGGCCGATTCGCAGCTCCGCAGCGCTGATCGTCACGTCGCTGCTGATCGTCCTCTCCTGCTTCCACTATTACACTGCGGGCTTCGGCCTGTTGCGCGAGACGACGCATCGCGGCGTCCATCTGGCGTTCGTGCTGGGGCTCGTGTTCCTGGTCTTTCCGCTGCGCAAGAAGATGCTCGAGCATCCGCCGACGGGGGCTGCCGCGCCCGGCGGTGTGCCGTGGTACGACTGGGTCTTCGCGGTTGCGGTCGCGATCTCCGTTCTCTACATTCCGTACGTGTTCGACGGCCTGGCGTTTCGCGTCGGCAACCCGGACACGCTCGACGTCGCGCTGGGCTCGGTGCTGGTGGTGCTGCTGCTGGAGGCCACGCGCCGAGCGATGGGATGGCCGCTGCCGATCATCGCAATGATCTTCATGGCCTACGCGCTGGCAGGGCCGGTCTTTCCCGGACTGTTCAAGCACTCGGGCGCGTCCTGGCCTTCCCTCATCAACCACTTGTACCTGACCAGCCAGGGGATCTACGGCATCGCGGTCGGGGTGGTGGCGACCTACGTCTTCCATTTCGTGCTGTTCGGCGTGCTGGCGACGGCCATCGGTCTTGGCCAGCTGTTCATCGACATCGCGTCGTCGATCGCGGGCCGCTACGCGGGAGGACCGGCCAAAGTGTCGGTGTTCGCGTCGGCGATGTTCGGCATGCTTTCGGGTTCGTCCGTGGCCAATGCCGTGACCGTCGGGTCGCTGACGATTCCGGCGATGATCCGCCTGGGCTACCCGCGCCACTTCGCCGGCGGTGTGGAAGCGGCATCGTCGACCGGCGGGCAGATCACGCCTCCGATCATGGGGGCGGCGGCGTTCCTGATGATCGAATTCCTGAATCTGCCGTACTCGACGATCATCATCGCGGCGATCGTACCTGCGTTCATGCACTTCTTCGGCGTGTTCATGCAGGTGCATTTCGAAGCGAAGAACAAGGGGCTGCGCGGCCTCACCAAGGAGGAGCTGCCGGACCTGCCGAAGGTGCTGAAGGCGAACTGGCCCACGCTCATCCCGTTGATCCTGCTCGTCACGATCATCGTGCAGGGCAATACGCCGTATCTCGCTGCGTTCACCGGCATATCGTCGTGCATCCTGGTCGGCTTTTTTACGTCGCGGCAACACACGACGGCGATGCAATACGTCGCGCTGCTGGTATCGCACGGGCTGCTGCTGGCGCTCATCACCCGCCAGTTCGGCGATTTCGGCCCGTGGGTGTTCGTGTTGCTGGTCGTCGCCATTCCGCTCGTCCATCGCGCGCTCGGACGCGAGTCGCGCATCGGCCGCGCGGCGATTCTTGCGGCATTCGAACTGGGGGCGAAATACGCGCTGGCCGTCGGCGCCGCGGCCGCGACGGTCGGCATCGTCATCGGCGTGGTCACGCTGACCGGCGTGGGCTTCAAGCTTTCGTACATCGTCACCGGCGCCGCGCTGTCGCTCGCCGAGGGCGTCGTCGCGTTCCTGCCGACGGGTTGGGGCGACCTGCACGCGTTGACGCTGCTCGCCGCGCTCGTCATGACGGGCCTCGTGTGCGTCCTGATGGGGTGCGGCATCCCGACCACCGCCAACTACATCATCATGGTGACGGTCGCGGCGCCCACGCTCGTGCTTCTGGGCGTGCAGCCGATCGTCGCGCATTTCTTCGTGTTCTATTACGGCGTGTTGGCGGACATCACGCCGCCGGTGGCACTGGCGGCCTATGCTGCGGCGGGCATGGCCGGTTCCGATCCCTTCAAGACCGGCAACACGGCCTTCCGGCTTGGGTTGGGCAAGGTGCTCGTCCCATTCGTGTTCGTGTTCGCGCCGTCGATGCTGATCGTCGTCAACGGCTTCACGTGGTCGGAGTTCTTCGTTGCGACCATTGGCTGCCTGCTCGGCATCACGTTCCTTGCATCGGCGCTGTCGAATTATTTCCTGCGGCCGATGCGCCTCTGGGAGCGTCTGCTGTTCGCCTTTTCCGCGATCCTGATGATCGTTCCGGGCATCATCAGCACTGCGACGGGCCTGGTGCTGGTGCTGCCCGTCCTGATACGGCAGGTCGCCGCGGTGCGCCGATCCGCAGCGGCCGCCTGATCGTTGCCGCCCCCACCCCGTGGGTCTCGTCGGGGGGTGTCCGCTGTGGACCAAATGCCGGTACGATGTTGAAAACGGTATCCCGGGCAGTTGATGCCGGGCCGGCAGGAGGAGAGGATGGACGGCGCGCCCGACACGTTTCCGCGTTTGCTGCTGCACCATGCCAAGGTGCGGCCGCTGCATCCCGCGGCGCGCGAGAAAGACCTCGGGATCTGGCAGGCCTGGAACTGGCGCGAGGTCGCGGCGGAGGTGAGGGCGCTGGCCTGCGGCCTCGCTGCGTCCGGATTCAAGCGCGGCATGCATCTCGCGATCATCGGCGACAACCGTCCGCGGCTGTACTGGTCGATGGCGGCGGCACAGGCGTTGGGCGGCATTCCCGTACCCATGTACCAGGACGCACCGGCCGCCGACATCGTCTACGTCCTGAACGACGCGGAAATCGCCTACGCGGTGGTTGAGGACCAGGAGCAGGTCGACAAGATGCTCGAAGCGCAGCCGCAGGTCGCATCGCTCGCGCATATCTATTACGACGATCCTCGCGGTCTGCGCAACTACGGGAACGTCACAAGTTTCGAGCGTCTGCAGGAGATCGGGCGCGAGTACGATCGCGCCAACCCGGGTTTCTACGATGCAGAAATCGCCAAAGGACGGCCCG
>Ga0207645_10000362_pt1 | contig 37568 bp, 32 predicted proteins | sample KBSM53metaG_FD_184331 | JGI IMG/M metagenome (GOLD analysis project Ga0207645, IMG submission 184331) | Miscanthus rhizosphere microbial communities from Kellogg Biological Station, Michigan, USA - KBS M5-3 metaG (SPAdes) (version 2) | ecosystem: Host-associated > Plants > Roots > Rhizosphere >...
GGCGCCGGCGCTGGGGATCGCGATCCCGGTCGGCAAGGATTCGCTGTCGATGCACACCACCTGGACGGATCGGGGCGAAAGCCGCAGCGTCACCGCGCCGCTGTCGCTGGTGGTGACGGCGGTGGCGCCGGTCAGCGACGTGCGGCGCGTGTTGACGCCCGAGCTGTGGGCCGACGGTGATGACGGCGCCGGCGAGCTGCTGCTGGTCGACCTGGGGCGGGGCAAGAACCGGCTGGGCGGCTCGGCGCTGGCGCAGGTCTACGGCCAGCTGGGCGCGGCGCCGCCCGACCTCGACGATCCCGCGCTGCTGAAGAACCTGTTCGCGGCGATCCAGACGCTGTCGGCGGAGAAGGTGATCGCCGCGTATCACGATCGCAGCGACGGCGGTCTGTTCGTGACGCTGGCCGAGATGGCGTTTGCGGGCGGCGTCGGGCTGGACATCGAGATCGGCGGCTTGGGCGAGGATCCGCTCGCGGGCCTGTTCGCCGAGGAGCTGGGCGCGGTGCTGGCGGTGCGCCCGGCCGACGTCGCGCGCGCGAAGGCGGTGTTCGAGCAGCACGGTCTGGGCGACGCCGTGCGCGCGATCGGGCACGTCCAGCGCGGTGACCGCATCATCTTGCGGCGCGACGGCCGCACCGTGTTCGAGGAACGGCGCAGCATCCTGCGCGGCATCTGGTCGGAGACGACGCACGCGATCCAGGCGATGCGCGACGACGTGAGCTGCGCCGACGAGGAACAGGCGGCGCGCGTCGACAGCGAGGATCCCGGGCTGTCGGTCGTGAGCACGTTCGACATCGACGCGGACGTGACGGCGCCGGTGGTCGCGCGCGGCGGAGCGCGCCCGCGCGTCGCCATCCTGCGCGAACAGGGCGTGAACGGTCAGATCGAGATGGCCGCGGCGTTCGACCGCGCCGGGTTCGAAGCGGTCGACGTGCACATGACCGATCTGCTGGGCGGGCGCACCGACCTTTCCAGTTTCCGCGGCCTGGCCGCGTGCGGCGGCTTCTCGTACGGCGACGTGCTGGGCGCCGGCGAGGGGTGGGCGAAGTCGATCCTGTTCAACGCGCGGGCGCGCGACATGTTCGCGGCGTTCTTCGAGCGCACGGACACGTTCACGCTGGGCGTGTGCAACGGTTGTCAGATGGTGTCGGCGCTGAAGGAGATCATCCCGGGTGCGAAGACATGGCCGCGGTTCGTGCGCAACCGCAGCGAAGGGTTCGAGGCGCGGCTGGCGCTGGTCAAGGTGGCGGCGAGCCCGTCGGTGCTGCTGCGCGGGATGGCCGGATCGCGGCTGCCGATCGCGGTTGCGCACGGCGAGGGCCGCGCGGAATGGCGCACCGACGACGGCCGCGGGGCGCTGGAGGAAGCGGGGCTGGTCGCCGCGACGTTCGTCGATCACCGCGGGCGGCCGACCGAGCTCTACCCGGACAACCCCAACGGATCGCCGGGCGGCATCACCGCGGTCACGACACCCGACGGGCGCGTCACGATCTTCATGCCGCACCCCGAGCGCGTCTTCCGCGCCGTCCAGTTCTCATGGCACCCGCGCGCGTGGAAGGAAGACAGCCCCTGGATGCGGCTGTTCCGAAACGCCCGCGTCTGGGTCGGCTGATTGAATCGGAACCCTCAGAGGGTTCCGAACCTCCCGCGATGGTTCGCGGCGGGCAGAGCCCGCCGGCTTCCCACGCGAATTACTTCGCCGCGGTCGGCGGCGTGGTAGGCGCGGGAGCGGCCGGGGCGGCGGCGGCCGGCGTCGCGTCGCCGCACGCCTTCTGATTTTCAGGGAACCATAACGTCGTGGCCTCGCCGCAGGCCTTGGCTTTCCGTTCCGCCATGCGCTTGCCCCACTTGCTGGCCGCCCCCACCTTCACCGGCTTGCAGTCGCGTCCCGGATCGCACGAGTAGGCGCCCCAGCCGTCGTTCTCGCCGATGCCCAGCGCGATGACCGTCATCGGCCCCAGCGACACCATCGGAATCGCGAGCACGTAGGACTTACCGAGCTCGGGGAATTTCTTTTCGAGCGCGGTGCTCGCGCACTTGCGCGTGTCATCGGCCGTCACGCTCTTCGCCGTGATGCCCTGGCCGCCACGATCCACACACGGGGTCGCCCCGTGCGAGGGCCAGCTCTCCAGGCCCAGCGCCTTGTTGACCGCGATGATCGACTCGGTCATCTCCTTCGCGACCGCAGGCGCCAACTTGCCCGATCCCGCCGGCGCCGGTTTGGCCGCGCCCTCCGCCACGAACAACGCCAGCAATAGCAAACTCACCTGCATGGCCCGAAGTCTACTGCTTCCCGTTGTTGCGCAACAATTCACGCGTCCCGGGTACGACGCGGGAGCACACCGAATTAGTTGTCATTCTTGCATTAAATGATGACCTGCACATGATTTCGGTCGCTACTGTGTCTATGGGGCGGGTGCGCGTTCCCCGACGATTTGCCATGGATTTCCCTGTGATTTCGAGCCGACCCGAGGAGGGACCAATGTTGACGAAAGACTCTCGGCGACAGGCTGTCTGGGCGGGCGGCGTCGCCGTGTTGCTGGCGGGATTGGTGGCCGGCGCCTGCAACGGCAAGATCAGTCCGAACGCGATGCCGGGCGGCTCCGGCGGCGGCATCGGCGGCATCGGCGGCAACAACGTCAAGCCGGGTGACGTGACGGTTCCACCCACGCCGATCTCGCAGGACATGGCGTACGTCGCCGTCCGCAAGGTGAAGAACTTGCTGATCGGAATGCCGCCCACCGACGGGGACGTCGCGCTGGTGACCAACTCCGGCGCCGCCGGCTTGCAGATGCTGGTGTCGACCTGGCAGACCAGCGAGACGACCAAGCTGCTGTTCAGGGACAAGATGGTCGGCTTCTTCCGCAACGCCTTCCAGCAGACGGGCTTCACGCCGACCGAGGACTTCAAGATCCAGCTGCTGCAAAACGGCGGCTTCGACTTCGGTCCGTTCGGGACCAGCGCGGTCGGCGACGACGCGTTCCCGCGCCTGGTCCAGAACCTCCAGGACAGCTTCGCGCTGACGGCGTGGCAGCTGGTGCAGGAGGGCCACCCCTTCACCGAGGTGCTGACGACGAACCGCTTCGTGATGACGACGGCGCTGAAGAGCCTCTACATCCAGGTCGAGATGCCGGCGGACGCTCCGTTCAACAACGGCAGCGCGAAGCCCGCGTGGACCGTCGACTACAGCGGCAACGCGATCCCGCTCGAGTCCGCGCTGCAAAACATGGTGTTCAGCGACGAAGCGCCGGCGGCGGGCCGGTCCAACGTCGGCGGTGGTTCGTTTCCGACCTGCGCGGGCGGCACCGGGTCGGCGACGGGAACGTTCAACGGCACCTCGCTGCTGTTCCAGCGCCTGCTGGGATTCACCGCGCGCTATCCGTTCACCGGCAACGGCGTGATGTGCTACGAGCACGCCTCGAAGCCGTACTTCACGACCAACGATCTGACGGACTGGAACTGGGTCACGATCAACCACGTTCCGACGCCGACCGATCGGACGGCCGTGCCGATCAAGCCGTACGACTTGCCGATGCTGCGCGCCACGACCACCCTGGACCTGTCGATACCGCGCGTCGGCTTTTACACGACGCCGGCGTTCCTCGCGCTCTGGAATACCAACGACAGCAATCAGCACCGCGTGACCGCGAACCAGACGTTGCTGGGGGCGCTCGGGCAGTCGTTCACCAGCGACTCGGTCATCGTGCCGCTCAGCCAGGACGGCTTGGATGCCACCCACGCGGTTGCCGGATCGGAGTGCGTCGGCTGCCACAAGAGCCTGGATCCGATGCGCCAGTTCTGGGGCAACCAGCTGGACTTCAACGACCGCAACGACTTCCCGGCGGGCAACCGCTTCACGGGCGCGGCCGCCAACCCGCGGCCGGCGATCATCGGTGGCGGGTTCGCGTTCGGCGACGTCAACGACAAGGGCGCCGACCTCCCGGCGATCGGGACGCTGATCGCGCGGGTCACCGACGGCGGCGGCCTGCACCGGTTCGCCATCACGATGGCGCAGGACCTCTGCTTCTGGGCGAACTCGGCGCCTTGCAGCGAGACCGACGCTGAGTTCCGCCGCGTGGTCGGCGCGTTCGAGAACAGCGCGCCGATGCCTTACAACTTCGCGGTGTTGATCAAGGAGTTCTTCGCGTCGCCGCTGGTCACGGGCGTGGTCGCGACCGGGACCTATCCGGCCGCCGGCTCAGTGCCGATCAGCATCTCGCGGCGAGACCACTTCTGTGCGGCGCTGTCCAACCGGCTGGGCAAGCCCGACCTGTGCGCGCAGACGGTGCCGCGTCCCAGCTCGACGCAGGCGGCGACCGCGACCATCGCGCAGAGCGTGGCGACGGACGCGTTCAGCCGCGGATCGCAGATTCCGGTCACGCCCGCCGATCCGACGCTGTTCTATCGGTCCGCCAGCGAGCTTCTCTGCTCGAACATCGCGGCGCAGGTCGTCGACCCGACGTCCGGCACCGGCGTCTACTCGATGAGCGACGTTCCGGGCGCCATCACCAACATGGTGGAGACGCTGATGGGTTACCCGGCGGGGCACCCGGCGCACGCCGAGGCGATGCAGATCCTGCAGGAACACTACGACATGGCGCGGACGACGACGTCCGGCACCGGGGGCCGGCCAGGGACGACCAGCGCGACGAGCGCGTTGCGCTCGACGTTCATCCTGGCGTGCGAATCACCAACCGCCGTCGGGATCGGCCTTTAAAGGAGAACCGCCAATGACGAGATTCACACGACGCGATGGTCTCCTCGCCGGGCTGTTCGGCAGCGGCACGCTCGGGTTGCGGGCGCTCGCGACCGGGCTGCCCGCCTGGTACCTGCTGAACCCGCGGCGCGCGACGGCGCAGGATCTTCAGTGCGCCATCACCGCGAAGGCGAACCTGCAGTACCTGATCGTCAGCACATCGAGCAACGGCGATCCGTTGAACTGCAACTGCCCTGGAACGTACGAGAACACCGCCGTCGTCCACCCGCCCGATCCGGAGGTCGAGAAGGTCACCGTGCAGCTCGGCGCGCAGAGCTACGGCGCGGCGCTGCCGTGGGCCGATCCGTCGGTGAAGAACGCGTCGGCAGCCAACGCCGGCCAGCTGACCTCGGCGGTGCTGGCGCGGACGACGTTCTTCCACTACCGCACCGGCACCACCGTCCACGGCGATCAGCCGAAGGTGATGAAGCTGCTCGGCGACACGACCGGCGGCGAGATGATCGTGTCGTCGTACGCCAAGCACCTGGCGGCGTGCTTCGGAACCGTGCAGGCGGCGCCTATTGCGGTCGGCGCGCGCGGCAACTCCAGCGAGCTGGTGAGCTTCGGCGGACGCATGCTGCCGTCGATCTCGCCGACGCAGTTGAAGCAGCTGCTGACCGGCGCGCGCGGTGACGCGCTGACGGCCAAGGGAGCCCTGCGCGACCTGCGCGATTCGTCGCTGAGCAAGCTGAACGAGCTGGCCAAGCGGACCGCCAGCCCCGTGCAGAAGGACTTCCTGGACAAGCTGGCGCTGGGCCAGACGCAGGTGCGGCAGCTGGCGGACACGCTTGCCGACACGTTGAACGCGATCTCGAACGACAACGTCGCGGGCCAGGCGCAGGCGGCGGCCGCGCTGATCGCGGCGAACGTCACCCCGGTCGTCACCGTTCACATCGGCTTCGGCGGCGACAACCACACCGACAACAACCTGCAGGCGGAGGCCGATCAGCACGTCAGCGGCATCCAGGGCATCCAGGCGATCATGACCGCGCTCGCGGGAACCAAGGACGCCAGCGGCAACCCGCTGACCGACCGGGTGACGTTCGCGACCATGAACGTGTTCGGGCGCAACCTGAACAACATCTCGAAGCTGTCGTCCACGACCAGCCCGGGCGGTCGCGACCACTTCGGCAACCACAACGTCATGGTCATCATCGGCAAGAACGTGAAGCCGAGCGTGATCGGCGGCGTCACCGCCGATTCGAAAGGGACGCTGGTCGCGTCCGGGATCGACTCGGGCACGGGCGCGTCCGTGGCCACTGGCGGCGACATCGACGCGACCAAGACGCAGGTCTCCGCGGCGCGCACGCTGGGCGCCGCGCTGGGCATTCCTGACACGGTCGCTGCGAACGATTACATCGCGGCGGCTGGCGGCAAGGTCGTCGCCGCCGCCCTCGCGAACCTGCCGAGCGGTTAATTGAATCGGGACCCTCAAAGGGTCCCGAACCCCCCGCGATGGTGCGCGGCGAGCAAAGCTCGCCGACTCCCCACGCGCTGATTCGCCTCACGCGATCCGCGCTTGCCTACATTGTGAGGCAAGCCGCCACACGGCCATCTCGCCCCCTGCAAGAACGCCCCACTTCCAGGGTCGAGCTGGGGATTCTGTTTGTCTTAATATATTGAAATTACTTGGCTTTATTGAATGTAACCAGCTCGCGAAGATGGCATGTCCACTGCATCGCTCGCGACCCGCGATTGGCCACTTCGGTCAGCCGCGTCAACCAACAAACAGGAGTCACCCATGACGCTCGTTCGTTCGATCTTCCTCGCTCTCGCCGTGATGCTCCCGACCGCCTGGACGGTTGCCCGCGCTGCTGACGCCCCCGCTGGCGAGGCCGCTGGCGATGCGAAGAAGGAGAAGAAGGCCAAGAAGGGCAAGAAGGCCGAGGGCGCGGAAGGCGAGAAGAAGGCGGACGACAAGGCCGCCAAGTAATTCGGCTTGTTGTGGCGGGGCCCTTCGGGGTCTCGCTGCAGCAGCAAAGACCCCCGGCATTGCGAGAGCGAGCCGGGGGTTTTTTTTGTCCGCTTGCCGAGAGCGCCGCGAGCGCGCGCTACTTCGCGTTGGGCGCGGTCAGAATCGCGATCTTCTGCGCGCCGGCCTTCTTGGCGACCGACATGATGTCGACCGCCGAGCCGAGATAGACGTTCTTGTCCCCGCGGATGAGCAGCGTCTCGGACCCGACGTCGGCCAGCGCCTTGCGAATCTCGGCCTCGAGATTGGACGGATCCAGCTTGCGCGACCCGAGGTAGAGCTCATTCGCGCGCGTCACGGTCAGCACGGGATCGCTGCGCTTCTGCGACACCGGTCCGGCCGCGTTCGCCTTGGGCAGCACGACCTTCATCCCGGCGCGCGAGGCGACCTCCGACTCGACCAGCGCGGTCGACGTGACCATGAAGATGATCAGCAGAACCAGGAAGACGTCCGTCAGCGGCGTGATGTTGATTTCCGCGACCACGCTGTCGGCCGCGATATCGCCCTCGTCGTTGGTGGTGGACGCGTCGTCGAGCTGAACGTTGATTCCCACGTTCGCTCAGGCCTCCGGGGTGGCGGCCGGTTCGGCGGCCCCGCCGGCGACCGCGACGACAGCAGCCGGCTTGCGCTTCACACCCTGTCCCAGCGCCGTCAGAAATTCCTCGGCGAACAGGCGGTAGTGCATGGCGATGACGCCGATGCGCGCGACGAAATAGTTGTAGGCAATGACCGCGTAGATCGCGACCAGCAGGCCGGCGGCGGTGGCCACCAGCGCGGCAGCGATGCCCTGCGACACCACCTTGAACCCGCCCGTTCCGGCCACCGACATCGACGTGAACGCCTTCAGGATGCCGACGACGGTGCCGAACAGACCGACGAACGGCGCCGACGATCCGACGGTGCCCAGCGCCCACAGGTAACGCTTGAGCGACAGCACCGTCGCGTTTCGCTGCGACGTCACCGCCTCCGTCGTCTTCTCGGGCGTCTTGCCGAAGACCGCGAGACCCCGTTCGAACACGTCCGCGATCGGGATCGACGACATCTCGCACAGCGCGGTCGCCTTGGCGACGTCGCCGCGTTCCAGCGCGTCGATCACGCGGTTCTTGAACGCTTCGGACTTGGGAACCAGGTTCCACAGCGCATACAGGCGCTCGCAGATGACGGCCAGTCCGGCCAGCGACCACGCGACCAACAGGGAAAGAATCACCCACTCGTCGCGGACCAGGTTCCGCATCATTTCCCAGGACATGAGGAAGGAAGTGTAGCCTGGAACGACGGACCGCGCCCGCGGGCCCACACCCAATTCCGGGTCCACATGTAGAATCGGCGAATCGATGACAGCGACCGCCGCCGATCCGCCGCGCAAGTCCGACACCGACGGAAACTTCCGGTTCGGGCGCAGCCTGATTGCGGTCGAGGCGGCGATAACGGCGGCTGAGGTCGTGCTGGTCCTGGGGCCAACCCTGGCACTGGCGGCGCTGTCGCTGCAGCACGCCGGCGACATCCGCCAGGTCGCGGTGGTCGTCGGCGCCTTGATGATCCTCGGCTGGGTGCGGGCCGCCGACTGGGTGCGCCCGATCGTGGCGGCGCGCAACGCCAAGCGCGCGGGCCGCGCCCTGGATGCGATCGAGATCGCCGCCGTGGAAAGGACGGTCCGGCGCGCGCCGTTCGAGGTGGCGTTCACCCGCTGGCTGCTGTGGTCGGTCGCGTCGGTGTATCTGGCCGTGCACCTCGCGACGCGCGGGCTGCTCGCGTGGCCGTCGGCGATCGGCGTCGCCTGCATCACCTTTCTGCACGCGGGCGGGGCGGCGGCGGCGCGCGCCGCGTTCTGGGAGCACCGGCTGGACGGCGCGCGCCGGCAGGTGCTGCCGAACTTCGACGCGCTTCGCACCTTCGCCATGGGCTATCGCCGCTGGCTCTGCCAGACCGCGGTCGTCTTGCTGGCGGTCTCGCATGCGGTCAACGCCGCGTTGATCTCGGTGTTCACCGACCTGACGTCGGCGCAATCGGGCACGCTGCTGGCGCTGACCGTTCCGGCGCTGCTGGTGCCGATGCTGCTCTGGTACGCGTTGCTGCGCCGGCGCACCGCCGCCATCGAACGCTACTTCGAGATCTCGGTGCGCAACCCGGGCGCGCGCGGGCCAGCGCGCCAGGATCCCGATGCGGTCGCCGCCTTCCGCGCCGCGCAGAACCTGCCGTACCGGTTGTCGGGTTACCAGGCGATCGCGTCCGCGATCGCTGGGGCGGCGGTGGTCCTGATCGGACGCAAGGTGTGCGGCATCGACGCCTGGACCGCGGGCCGCGCGCTGGGCGCCAGCGCGCTGATGCTGCTGGCGATGGCGCAGTACGAGATCCTGCTGCTGCGCGACGTGCTGCGGCCGCTGCTGGCCCAGCTCGGGGCGCGCCACCGCTTGCCCGTCGACGAGGTGCGCGCGCCGATCACGCTGCGCACCAAGCTGGTGCTGTTCTTCTCGAGCGTCACGGTGTTCACGTCCGGCCTGGTGCTGCTGTTCGCGCTGTCGCCCAGCCACGCGCTGTGGATCATGCTCGCGTCGATCGCGTTGGCGCTGGCGCTGGCGCTGGGATTGGTGCTGCTGATCGTGCGCGACATGGTCAGCCCGGTGCGCGCGCTGGAGGAACGGTCAGATGAGATGGCCCGCGGCGAGCTGGCGCGCCCGGTGCCGCCGTCCGGCGAGGCCGACGAGATCGGGCGTCTCAGCTTCGCGTTCGAGGAGATGCGGCGCGCGCTGCGCGACAAGCTGCGCTCGACCGAATCGCTGAACATCGACCTGGAACGCGAGGTCCGGCGGCGCACCGAGGTTCTGGAACAACGCAACGCCGAGCTTCACGACGCGCTGGAGAAGCTGCGCCGCGCCCAGAACGACCTGATCCGGTCCGAGAAGCTGGCGTCGATGGGCCGGCTGGTCGCGGGCATCGCGCACGAGATCAACAACCCGGTGAACGCCGTCATCAACACGCTGGCCCCGCTGGAGGAGGCGATCAAGACGATGGCCGCCGAACGCGACGGCGACGCCGCCGCGCGCGGCGCCGGCGAGGCGCAGGAGATGCTGCGCGTGGTCCAGCGCGGCGCCGCCCGCACCAAGGCGATCGTGCAGGCGCTGCACAACTACTCGCGCGGTGACGAGCAGCGCCCGCGCGAGCTGGTCGTCGCCCGCAGCGTCGACGACACGCTGGATCTGCTGCGCCACCGACTGCGCAACGTCCGCGTCGAAAAAGAGATCGATCCCGAGCTGCGCCTGAACGGCTTCCCCGGCCAGATCGATCAGGTGTTCATGAACCTGATCTCGAACGCCGCCCAGGCGCTGGGGACGCGCGACAGCGGCGGCACCATCCGCATCGCCGCGCGCAAGCAGGCCGAAGACGTCGAGATCACCGTCGCCGACGACGGACCGGGGATCCCGGCCGACGTCATCCCGAAGATCTTCGATCCGTTCTTCACGACCAAGGACGTCGGCGAGGGGTCGGGCCTCGGCCTGTCGATCGTGCACGGCATCGTCGACCGCCACGGCGGCCGCATCATGGTCGAGAGCCAGGTCGGCACCGGAACCACGTTCCGGATCGTGCTCCCGGTGCGCGCCGCGGCGACCGCGGGCGCCGTTCCGCCCGCCTGACAAACTGGCACACCCGGGTGCCAACCCATGGAGTCGCTGTCACTCTGGCATTGAAATGGCGTCGTAAGCCATTCTGGCGTAAAATCGTTCTCCATGAATTCAATTAGTTGCGCGATTCCACGTCACATGGCATCGCAGTTGAAGGCTGGGAGGGCATGGACGTGACGCCGCTTCCGCAGGGTGCCCCGACAGTCCTGGTGGTGGACGACGAGCCCGCGATCGTCGATTCGCTGCAGAAGATCCTGGAACGCGAGTCGCTGCGCGTCCTGACGGCGGGCGCCGGCGGCGAGGCGCTGGACATCCTCCGGCGCGAACCGATCTCGGTAATGCTCAGCGACCTGATGATGCCGGGGATGTCCGGCATGGACCTGCTGCGCGCCAGCAAGAGCCTGGCGCCCGAGACCGAGACCGTACTGATGACCGCGTACGGCACCGTCGAGAACGCCGTCGAGGCGATGAAGCAGGGCGCATACGATTTCGTCACCAAGCCGATCAAGCGCGCGCACCTGGTGCGCGTCGTCGGCAAGGCGCTGGAGAAGCGGTCGCTGGTCCAGGAGAATCGCTCGCTTCGCGCCCAGCTGGCGGCCGAGAAGCGGCGCACGCTGATCGGTCAGTCGCTGCCCTGGCGGCGGACGATGGAGATCGTGATGCAGGCGGCGCCGTCGACGGCGAACGTGCTGCTGCTGGGGGAATCGGGGACCGGCAAGGAGCTGCTCGCCCGCGCGATTCACGAGAACTCGCCGCGCGCCGCGGGGCCGTTCGTGCCCGTGAACTGCGCCGCGCTGCCCGAGACGATCCTGGAGGCGGAGCTGTTCGGCTACGAGAAAGGGGCGTTCACGGGCGCGGTCCAGCGCCACGACGGCCGCTTCGTGCAGGCCGACGGAGGAACGCTGTTTCTCGACGAGATCGGCGAGATTCCGACGCACGTCCAGGTGAAGCTGCTGCGCGTGATCCAGGAACGCGAGGTCGAACGGCTGGGCGGACGGACGATGAAGGTCGACATGCGGCTTGTCGCGGCGACCAACCAGGATCTGCGAGCGGCCGTGCGCGAAGGCCGCTTCCGCGAGGACCTCTACTACCGGCTGAACATCATCCCGGTGCCGATCCCGCCACTGCGCGATCGGCGCGACGACATCGCGTTGCTGGCCGAGCATTTCCTGCAGCTGTACGCCGCGCGCAACAGCCGGACGCTGGCTGGTTTCTCGCGCGCGGCCGCCGACGCGATGTCGCGCTACGACTGGCCCGGCAACGTCCGCGAGCTCGAGAACACCGTCGAGCGCGCGGTCGTGCTGTCGCGGGGCACAGCCATCGAGCTGGACGATCTGCCGGCGGAGGTTCGATCGGGCGGTGGCGTGCAGGGTGACGGGCGATCGCTGTCTTTCGCGGTCGGAACACCCCTGGAAGAGATTGAACGGCGGGTGATTCACGCTACGCTGGCCCACGTCGGCGGCGACAAGCGCCTGTGCGCCCAGCTGCTCGGCATCGCGACACGGACCATCTACCGGCGCCTCGAGGAAGAGCGCGACCCGGCTGACGCGGCTGTCTGATCCGTCGTCGTCGCTGTCCTCGCCCTCGACGCTGCCAATTTGGCAGCCCAACCGAGCGGCATATGGGACCTAAGCGTTCGTAACTATTTGTTTTTCTAGCCGCGGCACCTGGTCCCGGCGTTGCTTTATCGGACCCCGGATCGTGGAGACACTGCTACGCAAATACCTCTGGGCAGTCGACGGCTTGATTGTCGTGCTGTGCGCGGTGTTCCTGGCGCGCGCGTCGGCGACCGTCATCGGCGGAAAGATGCTGGTCAGCGGCGGGGCGCCCAAGCCGGCCGCCCGCGTCGCCACCGCCCCGACCGCCGCGCCCGTCTACGGCAAGCAGGTCGAGGAGATTCTGCGGCGGAACATCTTCTGTTCCACCTGCCCGCCCATCCTGCAAACCGAGGGCGGACCGAAGCAGCCTGACGCCCCGCCGCCCCTGCAGCGCACGTCGCTGAACCTGAAGCTGCTCGCGATCATGTTCGCGCCGCCGCCCGCCGATCCGCGCTGGTCGGTCGCGATCATCCGCGACAACGACGCCAAGAGCGCCGGGCCCTACAACGTCGGCTCGAGGCTGCGCGACGCGACCATCGACGACATCGTCGAGGACCGCGTGTATCTCGACTTCGGCGGCGGCAAGCGCGAGTACCTGGATCTGCTCGACCGGCCGCAGCCCGCGGCCGGCGCGCCCGCGCCCGCCACGCCCGCGCCGTCGACCGACCCGCTGTCCGCCGAGCTGGACAAGGGCATCAAGAAGATCGGCGAGCACAACTACGAGGTCCAGCGCTCCACGCTGGATTCGTTGCTGGGCAACATGGCCGCGCTCGCGAAGGGCGCCCGCATCGTGCCCGAGACCAAGGACGGAAAGCCTGCTGGCTTCAAGCTGTTCAGCATCCGGCCCGACGGTCCGTTCGCGAAGATCGGCCTGCTGAACGGCGACGTCGTCTCGGCCATCAACGGCCTCGAGATGAACAGCCCCGACCAGGCGCTGCTCGCTTACACGAAGCTCAAGACGGCGAATCACCTCTCCGTCGCCATCGAACGAAACGGCCAGAAGATCACCAAGGACTACAACATCCGATGACGAGACAAACGAAACGGCATGTCGCGGTAGCAGTTGCGGTTCTTTTCCTGGGCGGAAGCCCGCTGCGCGCGGCGGTGGTGACGGGACCAGACGGAAAACCTGTCAGGGTCAATCCGGGCGAATCGGGGGCGTCGAAGCCCCCGCCGGCGCCGGGCGCGACGCCGCCGGGCGGTGCGCGGTCGCCCGGGCTGCCGGGGCTGCCCGGCGTGCTGGGCGGGAAGCGGACGCGACCGCCGGCTCCGACCACGGGCGCCGCGCCCGCGGCCGGGACGACGGCAACGCCTGCCACGCCCGGGGGCGGGGCGGCGGCGGGCGTCACCGGCTCGAACCAGCTGATCGGCGATAAGGACTTCAACACCTGCAAGAAGTTCCCGGCCGGCAAGCGCATCGTGAAGCTGAATCTGAAGCCCGACACCGAGCTGGGTGATCTGATCGCCTGGATCTCTTCGATCACCTGCAAGCAGTTCCTGCTGCCCGGGACGATTCCGGCCAACAGCAAGAAGGTCACCGTCGTCGCGCCCGAGCTGATCACGCCGGAAGAGGCGTACCGGCTGTTCCTGGGCGCGCTGGATTCGGCCGGCTTGACCGTCGAGCACTCGGGCCGCTTCGAGCGCATCGTCGAGACCGCGAAGGTCAAGACGATGGGTGGCATCCCGGTTTACGGCGAGGGCTCGGACGTCCCGTCCGCCGAGAGCTACGTGACCCGCCTGGTTCACGTCGAGAACGTCGACCCGAACGAGGTGGCGCAGGTGCTCGGGCGCGTGAAGGGCGAGCAGGGCGACATCGTCGTGTTCGCGCCCCAGAACGCGCTGATCATCACGGACCTCGGTTCCAACATCAACCGCATGATGAAGATCCTGAGGGAGATCGATCAGCCGGGCCTGGTCGAGAAGGTCTGGATCATCAGTCTGAAGCACACCGGCGCGACCGACATGGCCCAGAAGCTGGGCGAGATCTTCCAGGTGCAGCAACAGTCAAAAAAAGCGGGGGGCGGCGGGGCGCCGCCGGCACCGGGAGCGAAACCGAAGGTCGGTGATCTGACCGCGGAGATGATCATCTCGAAGATCATCCCGGACGAGCGCTCGAACCAGCTGATCGTGATCGCCACCGAGCGGACCTACCAGCGTGTGAAGCGCATGATCACGGAGCTGGACCGCGAGATCTCGGACATCACCGACAGCCGCATCCACGTCTACTACTGCGAGAACGCGAACTGCGACGAGCTGGCGCAGACGCTGGGCGCGGTCACGGGCGTCACCGTCACGGTCAGCGCGGGCGGCGCCCGCGCCGGCGGCCGCGCGCGCGCCGGGGCCCCGGCGCCAGCCCCGGCTGCGGCGCCGGCAGCCGGCGGCGCGGCGTCGGGCATCCAGAATCTGCTGTTCGAGGGCGACGTCCGCATCAACTTCGATCGCCCGACCAACTCGCTGATCGTCGTGTCGTCGCTGAAGGACTACCAGGCGGTGCGGCGCGTGATCGAGCGGCTGGATTCGCCGCGCAAGCAGGTGTTCGTCGAGGCGATGATCCTCGAGGTCACGCTCGACAAGCAGCGTGAGCTGGGCGTGTCATTCCACGGCGCGAAGCCGTTCGACATCCCCGGGCTCGACAACCAGAGCCTCGCCGTCGGTGGCCTCAATCCGGCGAAGACGCTGTTCCCTGCGGGCGCGCTGACGGAGACGATGCTGGCGGGCGTCCTCGGCCCGGTGTTAAAGCCCGAGGAGGCGCGCAACCTGGGAGCCGGGTCGACCGCCACGCTGGATATCCCGTCATTCGGCGTGCTCATCAAGGCGCTGCAGACCAACAGCGACGTCGACGTGCTGTCGAACCCGCACCTCCTCATCATGAACAACGAGGACGGCGAGATCTCGGTCGGCTCGCGCGTGCCGTTCCCGGTCAGCACCTTCGGTCTGGGTGGTGGTGGCGCGCCGGGCGGCGCCGCGCCGATCCCCGGCTTCGCCGGCGTGTCCAGCTTCTTCCCGAACGTGCAGCGCGAGAAGGTCGCTCTCGAGCTGAAGCTCACGCCGCACGTCAACGAGCACGACATGGTCCGCCTGGAGGTCGACGAGAAGATCTCGGAGCTGGCGCCCGGCGCGAGCAACCTGGGTCCGTCGACGTCGGAGCGGACGGCGAAGACCATCGTCGTCGCCAAGGATCAGCAGACGATCCTGATCGGCGGCCTGATGTCCGACAAGGTCATCAACACCGTCACCAAGGTGCCGCTGCTGGGCGACATCCCGATCCTGGGGTTCTTCTTCCGCAGCTCGACGAAGAAGATCGTGAAGACCAACCTGATCATCGCGCTCACGCCGTACGTCATCAGCGACATGTCGGATCTGCGCCGCGTGCTGGACAAGAAGATGAAGGAGCGGCGCGAGTTCGTGGAGCGCTACGGCGGCCAGGAGCGGCCCAATCCGCAGGCGCAGCCCGACTACCGCCGCAAGCGCGGCATGCTGGAGGAGATCAACCGGGTGGCGCGCGAGGTCCAGTCGGAGCAGAGCGAGATCAACGCGCTTCGCGAGCGGCAGTCGCAGGACGAATCCGGTCCTGTCGAGCTTCCGGTTGGCCCGAGCAGCGGCGGCGGCGGCGTCTCGCCGCCCGCACCGACGCCCGCCCCCGCGCCGGCGGCCCCACCGCCGGCAGCGCCGCCGCCGCGAGCCCCCTGAGGAGATTCCGCGTTGGCAAAGAAGCGTCTCGGTGATGTGTTGCTCGCGCTCAAGGCGAAAACGCCTGGGGCGATGCCTTCGCTCAACCCGGAAGCGATCGAGCAGGCCGTCGCGACACAGGCGCAGGAGGGCGGCCTGCTGGGCGAAATCCTGGTCAAGATGCACGCCATCAGCGAGGAGGATCTGCTCCAGGCGCTGGGCCTGCAGATCGGGATTCCGTACAGCAAGGACCTGAAGGCCGACGACGTCGACGTCGATCTGGCGACGTCGGTGCCGATCGGCTTCGCCAAGCAACACCGGCTGCTGGTGGTGAAGCGCGAGGGGGACACGGCGATGGTGGCGACGGGCGATCCGCTGGAGATCGGCGCGTTCGACGATCTCCGCATGCAGCTGTCGCTGGAGCTGCAGCCGATCCTGGTGCCGCCGCAGCGGATCCTCGAGGTCATCAACGACGTCTACGGCCGCAAGGCGGACAAGGGCGGCGACCTCGACAAGAAGGAGGACGAGGAGGACGAAGGCACCAGCGAGGAGCTGGTCGACATCCTGGAGATCACCGACGAGGCCCCGATCATCCGCTGGGTGAACTCGTTGCTGTTCAACGCTGTCAAGGAACGGGCCAGCGATATTCACATCGAGCCAGGCGAAAAGGAGGTCCTCGTCCGCTATCGCATCGACGGCGAGCTGTACGAGACGCGGCGCGCGGCGCGCCAGTTCATGCCGTCGATCATCTCGCGCGTGAAGATCATGGCCGGGTTGAACATCGCCGAGAAGCGGCTGCCCCAGGACGGGCGCATCCGCCGCAAGATCGCCGGCAAGGACATCGACATGCGCGTCGCCACCGCGCCCACCGTCAAGCAAGGCGAACGCATCACCATCCGTCTGCTCGACCGCGAATCGGTGCTGCACGATCTTGCCGACATCGGCTTCGGTGACGATCACCTGCGGCAGATGGACGAGCTGATTCACAAGCCGCACGGGATCATGCTGGTCACCGGACCCACCGGTTCGGGCAAGACGACCACGCTGTACGCCTGCCTCGCCAAGATCAACGCGCCCGACCTCAACATCCTGACCATCGAGGATCCGGTCGAGTACCAGCTGGACGGCATCTCGCAGACCGCGGTCAACGAGAAGATCGACCTGACGTTCGCGGCGGGCCTGCGGTCCTTCCTGCGCCACGATCCGGACGTCATCATGGTCGGCGAGATCCGCGATCGCGAGACGTCGGAGATCGCGATCCAGGCGTCGCTGACCGGCCACCTGGTGCTGTCGACGATCCACACCAACGACGCCGCGGGGGCCATCACGCGTCTGGTCGACCTGGGCGTGCAGCCGTTCCTGGTGGCGTCGTCGCTGATGGCGCTGCTCGCGCAGCGGCTGGTGCGACGGGTGTGCCTCGCGTGCCGGGAGCTCTATCGCCCCGCCGAAGAGGACCTGGCCAGCATCGGCATCGATCCGGTCGCGTTCGCGCGCGGCGATGCGCGCCGGGTCCATTTCAAGGGTGACGAGGCCTGGGTGCCGCCGCCCGGGATGCTGTTCCGCGCGAAAGAGGGCGGCTGTTCGGTCTGTCTGGGCGCCGGTTACAAGGGCCGGACGGCGATTTACGAGCTGTTGATCATCGACGAGAAGATCCGCCAGCTGACGGTCAAGAACGCCGACGCGCAGACCATCAAGAACCAGGCCATCAAGGCGGGGATGCGAACGCTGCGCGAGGACGGCGCCCAGAAGGTGCAGGCCGGCATGACGACCACCGCCGAGGTCCTCATGATCACCACCCAGGACATCGAGTAAGGCCATGCCGGTCTACGCGTGGAAAGGCCTGAACAACGCCGGCAAGGCGGTGACGGGCACCAAGGACGCCGACGGGCCGAAGGGGCTGCGTCAGGCGCTGCGCAAGGACGGCGTCTACGTCACCGAGCACAAGGAGGTGCTGGGTGCCGGCGCGGGGCGCCCGGCCGCGAAGTCGACGCTCGCCAGCGGCGAGAAGGTGCCTTTCTTCAAGCGCGAGATCGATCTGGGCGGCCTGCTGGAACGGGTGCGGCCGGAGGACGTGGCGGTGCTGACGCGGCAGCTGGCCACGCTGCTGAAGGCGGGGATCCCGCTGGCGGAGGCGCTGGGCGCGCTGGGCGAGCAGGCCGACAACAAGAAGCTGGCGATGGTGCTGGTCGAGGTGCGCGAGAAGGTGAACCAGGGCACGTCGCTGGCCGATACGCTCGCGCCACACGACACCATCTTCCCCGAGCTTTACGTCAACATGGTCCGCTCGGGCGAGTCGGCCGGCAACCTCGACGCGGTGCTGGCACGGCTAGCCGAGTTTCTCGACGCGCAGAACGCGCTGCGCTCGAAGGTCGTCGGCGCGATGGTCTACCCGATCATCATGATGGTCCTGGGCACGATCGTCATGGGGTTACTGATGATCTTCGTCGTTCCCAAGATCACGTCGGTGTTCGAGGACCTGAACAAGACGTTGCCCTGGAACACGGAGCTGCTCATCTTCGTGTCGCACTTCATCGGCGCGTACTGGTGGGCGCTCATCGTCGTCGGCTTCGTCGCGTACGTCAGCTTCAAGCGCTGGGCACGCCGGCCCAGCGGGCGTGCGGTCATCGACCGGGTCAAGCTGCGCCTGTGGCTGATCGGGCCGCTGGTCCGGTTCATCGCGGTGGCGCGGTTCGCGCGCACGCTGGCCACGATGCTGGCGGCGGGCGTGCCGGTGCTGACCGCGCTGGAGATCGTCAAGAAGGTGCTCAACAACACGGTGCTGGAGAAGGTCGTCGAGGAGGCGCGCGAATCCATCCGCGAGGGCGAGTCGATCGCGGCGCCGCTGAAGCGATCGGGCAAGTTCCCCTCGATGATGGTGCACATGATCGCCGTCGGCGAGCGCTCGGGCCAGCTGGAGCCGATGCTGGAGAACGTCGCAGGCGCTTACGAACGCGACGTGGAGGGGAAGGTCGCCCGGCTGACGACGATGCTGTCGCCGCTGATCATCGTCGCGATGGCCCTGGTCGTCGTGTTCATCGTGTTCTCCGTTCTTCAACCCATTCTGGAGATGCAGGACTTCGTGCAATGAGGAGGAACCCATGATCCGGTACTTCAAGAAACTGTGGCAGATGCGGCAGCGGAGCCGCGGGCGGCGCGATCTATCGGCCGGCTTCACGATGCTGGAAATCATGATCGTCGTCGCGATCGGCGCGGCGCTGGTCGCCGGCGTCGCTGTCGTCGTCATGAAGAGCTACGCGCGGACACAAGTGAAGCTGGCCCGGAAGGGTGTCGGCGACATCGTCCAAGGCGTCTCGCAATACATGATCGACAACAACACCTGCCCGAAGACCCTGGAGGAGCTGGTGGCGCAGAAGTACATCGCGAGGCCGGCCGCGAAGGATCCCTGGGGCAAGGACTACAAGATGGCTTGCCCGGGCACACACGATAGCGACACGCCGGACGTCAGCTCCTCGGGACCTGACAAGGCGGATGGCACGGCCGACGACATCCTGTCCTGGACCCAATAGACCATCGACATTGGAATGAACGCACGTTCGACAGTCCGGGCCTCCGATCGCGGCTTCACGCTGATCGAGGTCCTGCTCGTGGTCACGATCGGCGCCGTGCTGGCCGGTCTCGCGATCAGGGGGCTGCGTTCGTTGCGCAAGGCGGACCTTCGCGAAGCCTCGGCGCAGATGTCGGGCGCGATGCGCTACCTGTTCGACCGCGCGTCCACGACGGGAAAGATCCACCGCATCGTCATCGACATGGAGACCGGGACGTACTGGGCCGAGGTCTCGGACGATCGCTTCTACATCCCGCGCGAGGAGACCGTGGAACAACTGCAAGCGCGCGAGGAGAAGGAGGCCACGGAGGATGAAGAGGCCGCTCAGAAGCGCGAGCGGGCGGCACGCGAGGCCGAGAGCGGCAAGAGCGCCGGCGCGAATTCAAGCTTCGACCTTTCGAAGCTGGAGGTCGCCGACTTCCGGCCCAAGCGCGCCCGCTTCGCGTCCTTCAAGGACCTGGCGCTGAAACCGGTGAAGCTGAAGAAGGCGAAGGTGCGCAGCGTCTACACGCCGCGCGTGACCGAGCCGCTGACCTCCGGGCGCGCCTACGTCTACTTCTTCCCGCTCGGACAGACCGAGCCGGCCATCATCACGCTCACGGATCCCGAGTCCGACGACACCATCTATTCGCTGGTGGTTCACCCGATCACGGGCCGCGTCCGCATCTACAACCAGGACGTGCCGCCGCCGCGCGGGCGCGAGCGGACCGACGACGAGGGGACGCAGGTGCAGCAATGAGGACGCAGGGCAGGGCGGCGGGCGCGGGCTTCACGCTCCTGGAGATCATGATCGCGGTGGCGATCCTGGCGGCGACGACGGTCGTGCTCCTGCGTATCGTCACCAACAACATCCGCGCGACCAACCACGCGAAGCTGACGACCGCGGCGACCTTCCTTGCGCGCACCAAGATCAGCGACGTCGAGGACGACGTCCTCTACAACGGGTTCAGCACCGACACCGAGAGCGACAAGGGCACCTTCAAGGACGAGGGGCCCGGCTACGAGCGCTTCCGCTGGGAGACGATGATCGAGCGCATCGAGCTGCCCACCGACCTGACGACGAAGGCGCAGGACACGGCGACCAAGTCCAGCAAGGAAGCGAAGAACCCGATGGAGCTGATGTCCGGCTTCCTGGGCGGCATGATGAGCGCGTTCATCGAGCCGATCCGGATCGGGCTGCAGGAATCGGTGCGCAAGGTGACGGTGCGCGTGATCTGGGACGAGCACGGGCGCCCGGACCAGACCATCGAGGTGGTCGAGTACCTGACCGATCCGTCGCAGCTCGAGAAGACGATGGGCATGGCGGCCGCGGCCGCCGCCGGACAGGTGCCCGGCGCGCAGCAGAACCAGCAGGGAAACAAGCAGCCGCAGGTGGGACAGGCAGCGGGCGCCATGGGCGGCGGTAAGCCGCCGTTCCCGGGGGGCCTGCCCCGATGACGGCGCGCCGCTCCTCTTCCGGCTTCACGATGGTCGAGCTGATGCTCGCGATGGCGATCTTCGCGTTCATCACGACGCTAATGTGGGGATCGTTCTCGCAGACGGCGACCAGCAAGCGGGCGATCCAGAACGAGCAGGAACGCGCCCACACCGTGCGCGTCGCGCTGATGCGGATGTCGCGCGAGCTGGAGATGGCCTACCTCTCCGACAACGAGAACACCGCCATCACCAACCGCCGCACGTTCTTCACTGCGTCGGCGCGCGCCGACGTCGACGAGGTGACGTTCTCCAGCTTCGCGCACCAGCGGCTGCGGGCGGGCGCCACCGAGGGCGACAGCGCGCTGATCAGCTATTTCGGCGCGCGTGACCCGGATGACCGCCGGGTGCTGAACCTGATGCGCCGAGAGACACGGCGGCTGCAGGCCGAGGATCCGGCCACGCTGCTGGGCGAGGCGTACATCCTCTGTCCGGACGTGCTGCGGGTGAAGTTCGCCTTCTACGATCACCGCAAGAAAGAGTGGGCGACCGACTGGAGCACCCTGAACGCCGGCAACGGAACGCCGTACCTGCCGGCGCACGTGCGCATCACGCTGACCGTCGTCGACGAGCGCGGGAAAGAGGTGAGCTACTCGACCGACGCGCGCATCCAGATCACCGAGAACATCAGCTACAGGCCGCAACCGTCATGAAGAAGATCCTGCAACGGCTTCGACGGCTTCGGCGGCCCCTGGACCGGCGCGAACGCGGCGTGGCGATGCTGATCGTCCTGACCTGGCTGGCGCTGATGATCTCCCTGGTCAGCGAGTTCACCTACGGCACCACCGTCGACTCGGCGCAGGCGGCGAACGCGCGCGACGAGCTGCGCGCGCACTACCTGGCGCGGTCGTCGGTGAACCTGGCCCGGCTGCTCATCAAGATCCAGCAGAAGTTCGTGGATCCGTCGATGGCGCAGGCGAAGCAGATGCTCTCGCAGTTCGCGGGCCCGCAGTCAGGTACGGGTTCAACCGCGGGCGCCGCCAACCCGCTGGGCGCGCTGGCGGGCATCAGCCTGCGCGTCACCGACTACGCCGGCCCGCTCATGGGCTTCTTCAGCGGGTCGAAAGACGAGGTCGCCGGCCTGGGCGCGCTGGTCGGCATCGACACCGAGGGCATCAAGGGCCTGGGGCTGAAGGCGGGCAGCTTCGACGCGGAGATCACCGCCGAGGACGGCAAGATCGACGTCGCCTGCGGATCGGGCGTCACGCCCGATCGTAACCGTCAGCTGGTCGTCTATCGGCTGCTGATGGGGCTGATGTATTCGCGCCGCTTCGAGCGGTTGTTCTCGGAGGCCGACGCGACCGGTCAGTTCGCCACCCGCGAGGAGGTGGCGCGCGCGATCATCGACTGGGCGGACGCCGACGATCAGCTGTTCTCCCCCCAAGGGAACGCCGGGGCGGAGGATTACAAGTACGACGCGCGCGCCGATCGCTACCGCGCCCACGACAACAGCTTCGACAGCGTCGAAGAGCTGAAGATGGTGCGGGGCGTGTCGGACGGATTCATGGAGGCCTTTGCGCCCCACCTGACGGTCTACGCGTCGGACGTGAACTGCCTGGTCAACCTGGGCGCCATCAGCAACAAGAACGGCGGCGACTGCACGCCGCTGCTGATGGGCATCATCCGGGCCTCCGTCCTCGATCCCGCCAATCCCACCAAGCCGCCCACGGATCCCGCCGTGCTCGACGACAGCCGTCTTTATCCGATCGCCAGCGTCGCGTGCGATCGTGCATCGGCGGCGGGGTTCGACAGCATCGCCAGCATCACCAGCTTGATGAAGACCCCGCAGACAGCGGTGCTGCCCGACGATCCCCGCTACAAGATCTTTCAGTCGATGTCGCCTATCGCGATCAGCGACGGCGATCTCGCGAAGGTCGCGAAGGTCGAAGCGCCGCGCGTCTACCGGATCGTCGCCACCGGCACCTACGGGCGCGTGAAGAAGAAGATCACCGCGATCCTGGACACCAAGCGCGTGCTCGCCAACCCGCAAACCATGAACCCGGCCGCCGAGAAGGCGGCCGGCATTCTCCAGTACTGGCGCGAGGAATAACCGGACCATGGCCCACACCATCTGCGGCATCGACGTCGGCGCGTACTCGATCAAGTTCGCCTTTCTCGAGGTCGGCTTCCGCACCCACCGGCTGCGCGGCTTGCTGGAGACGCCGGTTCCCCCCGGCGAGGCGCCCTTGCTGCACCGTCAGCTGGACGCCGTGCGCGAGGGGCTGGCGCAGGTCTCCAGCGAGGTGACGCCGTTCTTCGCCTTGCCGGGCGATCAGCTCTCGGTGCGCGTGCTCGAGCTGCCGTTCTCCGATTCGCGCAAGATCGATCAGGTCGTCGGCTACGAGCTGGAAGGCCAGATCGTGAACGCGATCGAGGATGTCGTGTTCGACCACCTCGTCGTGGGCCAGCGGCCGGAGGGCTCGACGGTGATGGCGGCCGCCGCTCGCCGCGACGATCTGGCCGCCTTCATCGCCGCCGCCGAGGAGCGCGTGATCCACCCGCGGGCGCTGTACGCCGCGCCGCTGATCTACCGCACGCTGCTGCCGCTCGCCGCCGACGGCGGGGCAGGGGCGCCGACCCCCTGCCAGGCCGTGATCGACTTCGGCCACCAGCGCACGAACATCTGCTTCGTGCGCGCGGGTGATCCGATCTTCGCGCGGACGATCCGGCGCGGCGGCGAGCACCTGACCGCCGCGATCGCGAAGGCGTTCAAGGCCGACGTCGAGCGCGCCGAGCAGGCGAAGCGCGACGACGCCTTCCTGGTCAGCCCGGGGCGTCCCGCGACCACGCCGCTGGGCCAGAAGCTGGACAGCGTCCTGCGCGAGGCGCTGGCGCCGACGATCCGCGAGCTGCGCCAGACGCTGGCGGGCTTCAGCGCGGGCAACAAGTTCGAGGTCGACACGTTGCTGGTGGTGGGCGGTGGTGGCCGCCTGGCGGGGCTGCTGCCGTTCCTGGAGGCCGAGCTGGGGATCCCGGCCCGCTATCCGTCGGTCCGGCCGGCGCTGGAGTCGGGGGGCGATCAATCGGCCGACGGCGCGGGCGAGGAGGGCGCCGCCCCCGAGTCGGACCCGCACGCGCTGGCTGCGGCGATCGCGATCGCCGCGCGGCGCGGCTCGCGCGAGATCGACTTCCGCCGCGGTCCCTTCGTCTATCGGGCCAGCTTCTCGGTCCTGCGCCAGAAGGCGGTGCACGTCGCCGCCCTGGCGGGCGCGCTGCTCATCGCGGGCGGCTTCGACGTGGGCGCCAAGTACTCGCAGCTCAGCGCCGAACGCAAGGCGCTGGACAAGGACCTGAAGACGGCGACGCAGGAGCTGTTCGGTCAGCCGCGCGAGGACGCGGAGGCGATCACCCAGTTGATGAAGCGCGGGTTCCGGGAGGAGCTGGCGCCTGTCCCCAAGGCGACCGCGTTCGACCTGCTTGATCAGATCTCACGCAAGATGCCGCCTGCTCTGACGGTCGCGCCGCCACCCGCCGACGGGGCCAAGCCGGCAGAAGAAACCAAACCGAAGCCCGTGGGTGGCGGGATCAAGCTGGACGTCTCCGAGCTGGAGATCCGGCCCAAGAAGACGTTCATCAAAGGGACCGTCGACTCCGCGTCGGCCGTCGACGACATGGCCGCCAAGCTGAAAGAGATCGACTGCTTCGACGAGGTCAGCAAGGGAGCGATCACCGAGGTATCGGGCGGCGCGAAGCAGTTCACGCTCACCGTGAGTGCCAAATGCCCGTAAACCCCTTCGGTAACGTGCGCCAGGTGATCGGCCGGGCGTTTCGCTGGCCGGTCGAGGTCATCGGCGCCGAATGGGCGCGCATGGCGCCGCGCACCCGGAGGCTGGCGCTGGCGTTGCTGGCGGTGATCGTCGGTCTCGTCGTCCTGGGCGGCTCGTATCTGACGTTCTCGAACATCTCGACGATGAGAGAGGAGAACGACGCGATCCGCGAGGCGCTCGGCGAGATCAGCAAGCACCACGACGAGTACCTGGACGCGAAGACGCGCAACGCCGTGCAGGAAGCGCGCATCGGCAACGATCCGCCGCAATTGACCGCCGACGTCGAGGCGGCCGCGCGCGGCGAGAACGTGCAGATCGCCGAGACGAACGAACGCCAGGTCGCGGCTGCCCCCGGCAGCCGCCGCTACCTGGAGCACGATCTCGACATCAAGATCCGCGAGGTGGATCTGCAGAGCCTGACGAAGTTCATGCGGCGCGTGGAGACCGGCCCGCGTTTCGTCTTCTTCACGCGCGTCGCGCTGAAGCACCGCTATTCGGAGACGGACAAGCTGGACGCCGAGCTGACCGCGACGGCGTTCGAGAAGGTCAAGGACGACAAGAAGAAGAAAGCCGCCGACACGGCGAAGACGGCGGCGAAGAAAGAGTAGACGCGCATGGTGACGATGACTCCGGATACGGCGCGCACCCTCAAGCGCGTCGGGATTTACGCGGGCCTCGGCCTGATCACCTTCATCGTCACCCTGTACGCGGTGTTCCCGTACGAGCGTGCGAAGGAGGCGGCCATTCGCATGGCCAGCAAGAACCTCGACGTCGACGTCGAGATTGGCTCGGCCGGTCCCGCGTTCGGGCTGGCGGTGATGTTTCGCGACATCCGCGTGCGCACGCGCCCGGCGACGGGGAAACCGGTCCGCTTCACGATCGAATCGGCGCGGTTCTCGCCGTCGTTGCTGGCGGTCTTCACGTCGTCGTTTCCGTATTCGCTGTCGATGGAGGCGATGGGCGGCAAGATCAACCTGGACCAGTCGGGCGCCCCGGGCAAGAAGGGCGGCTTTCGCACCGAGCTGGAGGTGCGCGACGTCGCCGCGTCCGAGATCCCGGGCTTGAAGGAAGCGATCAACCTTCCCCTCACCGGCAAGGTGAATCTGGAGGCGAAGATCGCCTCGGAGACGGGGCGCTTCGCCGACGCCAACGGTCACCTCACGCTCAGTTGCACGGGCCTCGCCGCCGGCGACGGGAAGACGCAGCTCAAGATTCCGTCGGTGCCGATGCTGGCCGCGGGGCTGACGCTGCCGCGTATCCGCATCGGCGATCTGGGCGGCCGCGTGGCGATCGAGAAGGGGACCGCCAAGCTGCAGGGGGTCGAGTCGAAGTCCCCGGACGGCGAGGTCGCGCTGGAGGGCGAGATCGCGCTGCACGATCCGCTGCCGGCGACGACGCTGAACCTGTACCTTCGCTTCAAGCTCAGCGACGCGATCATGAAGAAGGAGGTCGCGCTGCAGCTGCTGCCCGCGGCGGCGGCGCCGGGAAAGCGTCCGGACGGTTCCTACGGCGTGCGCTTTGGCGGTCGCTTCGGGCAGATGACGCCCCCGGTGTTCACGCCGACCTCGCCATTCGTGAGCACGGCGGTGCCGATTCGCACGCCGCCCCGCATCGCGGGCGCGCCGGCAGCGCCTGGAGCGCCGCCCCCACCTTCCTCGGCTGCGGTTCCACCACCGCCACCGCCGCCCAATCCCGAGCCGGCCGCGCCACCGCCACCGCCACCGCCTCCTCCGGCGCCCGAGCAGCAAGGTCCGGTTCCCCCGCCGAACGCGCCCCCGCCGAATCCGCCCCCTCCGGAGGGCGCGGCCGGCGCGGGCTGGAAGGGCACACCGCCGCCCGCACCTGAGGCTCCCGCCGCCCCCGCGGAGAACGCGCCCGGCACGCAGCCGCCGCCCGAAGAACAGCCGGCGCCTGCGCCTCAGTAACTCCGATCCGCTCGACCGCCTCCGGTCCCCTCGCCCCGCCAAGGTGGGTAGCCGGGAGAGGGTCAGGGAGAGGCGACCGCTCACAGGCCGTAGCGCTTCACCTTGTCGCAGAAGGTGGAGCGCGCGATCTGCAGGGCGCGTGCGGCGCGGCGCCGGCTGCCCGCGCTCTGGCGCAGCGCCCACTGGAAGACCTCGCGCTCGATCTCGTCGAAGCTGCGGCCCGCGATCCGGATGGCGTCGTCGGGCAGCGGAACGGGCGCCGGCGCCGGGACCGGAGCGTCTCCCTCGCCGCCCTCCGCGAAACGAAACGCCGCCGCCGCGGGCGGCAACTCCAGCGCGTCGACGTCGATGCGGCCATCGCCGCGCTGTCCGGCGAGAATCGCCGCGCGGCGGATGGTGTTCCGTAGCTCGCGCACGTTGCCCGGGAAGACCGCTGCCGTCAGCGCGGACAGCGCCGCCGCATCCAGATGGCGATCACCGACCTCGCCGGCGAGCTCGCGCAGGAAGTGCGCCGCCAGCAGCGGGATGTCGCCGCGGCGCTCGCGCAAGGGCGGCATGCGCAGGCAGAATCCCGCCAGCCGATAGTAGAGGTCGTCGCGGAAACAGCGGCGGCTCACGTCGGCCTGGAGGTCGCGCAACGTCATCGCGACCACGCGCACGCGCACGCCGATCTCGCCCGCGCCGCCCACGCGCCGCAACCGGCCGGTCTCCAGGACGCGCAGCAGCTTGGGCTGAAGGTCGATGGGCAGCTCGCCCACCTCGTCCAGCACCAGCGTCCCGCCCGATGCTTCCTCGAACCAGCCGACGCGGCGGACGGCGGCGCCCGTGAATGCCCCGCGCTCGTGGCCGAACAGCTCGCTCTCGGCCAGCTCGCGCGGCAGCGCGCCGCAGTTCACCGCGACGAACGGCCCGCCCGGGTTGGGGCCCAGCTCGTGCAGGACGCGGGCGATCAGCTCCTTGCCGGTGCCGCTTTCGCCCGTGACCAGCACGGGCACGCCCGTCGGCGCGACCAGCGCCGCGCGCGCGAGCGTCGTGCGCAACGTTGGGTCCTCACCGATGATGGCGTCGAACGCCGCCGATCGCCTCGCTTCCATCCGCATGCGCCCCTTCTCGGCCGCCCGCGCATTCGGTTGCGCGCGATCCGATCTCCCTCTCCCGCTTGCGGGAGAGCTGCGCTAAGGCCCGAGGCCCAGCCAGGCTTCGCCGCTGGCGCCAACCTCTTTCTTCCAGATGGGCGCGCGCTCCTTCAGCCGGTCGATGGCGGCGCGGCACGCCTCGAACGCCGGCGCACGGTGGGCCGACGCGGCGGTGATGGCGACCGCGATCTCGCCCACCACCAGCGAGCCGACGCGGTGGTGGATCGCGATCTCCGTCCCGGCCCACTCGCGTTCGATCTCCTCGGCGATGTCCGCCAGCACCTGCTCGGCCATCTCGACGTACGCCTCGTATTCCAGGCGCACGACGTCCGACAGATGATGTCCTTCGCGGCGAACGACGCCGGTGAAGGTGACGACACCGCCGCGGTTCGGTCCGGACACCGCCTCGACCGTCTCCTCCACAAGCAACGGCCTCGCCAGGACGGCGATCTTGCGCGGCCCTGCGCCGCCCGCGACCGGCGGCAGCAACGCGACCTCGTCGCCGTCCGCCAGCGCCGTGTCGTCCTTCGCCATCACGCGGTTGACGGCGGTCTGCACCCGGGGAAGCAGCGACTCGATGCCCGGGTGGCGCGCGGCGATCGCGGCGCGCGCGGCGCGCACGTCGGCGCCGCCGGGCAGCTCCAGGCTCTCGCGCTCGCGCCCGACGCGCTCCCGCAGGATCGCGAAATAGAGGACCTCGACGCGCACGGCGGGGCGGGAGTTTACGCGCTTCGCAGGCGCCCGTGTAAGCCGTCGGCCGACAGGAAAACCCCCAATTTCCGCACGCGCGCGTATCAGCTATCCACAGGGATAGTCAAATACCTTCAAGTAGGTAGCTATTTTGCGGTTGAATGCGTGAGTTGCTAGGCTTTTGCGGCTCAAACCGAGGGAGCATGCTCATAGAGAGGTTCCATTGAAGCGTCACTCTCCCCGTGGCGACGCGGCGCATCCGGCGCCAGCGATGCTGTCTTCCGAAATTCCTGCGGTCCAGCTGTCCTTCCCCTTCCGTCCCCTTCGCTCAGTCGAAGACGAGCACGGGTCTGCCTCGCACGTGGGCAGCCAGTCGCGTCGCTCGCTGCGCCGCGCGGCCGCCGCGCGCCAGGTCCGGCTTGCGCCGACGATCGAGCAGGAAACGGATCGGGTCGCGACCGCGCTGGCGCTGTACCTGCCCCCTGGCAAGACGCTCGAGCTGCGGCTGACCAACAACCACTACAGCATGATCTCGGTGCGCCGGAAGCCCGACGGCTACCGGCTGCGCCTGCACCGCATGTTCGTCGGCGCCGAGCCGCGCACGGTTCGGGCGCTGGCCCGTTACGTCGTGCACAACGATCGGCGCGCGTCGACGTTGCTGGGCGATTACATCGAGCGCCACCAGCACATCATCCGCCAGCAGAAGCGGCGGCCGCGGCAGATGAACCTGCGCACGGACGGGCGGCACCACGATCTGAAGGCCATCTTCGATCGGTTGAACGCGGCGCACTTCGCGGGCGGGCTGGAGGCGCGCATCACCTGGGGACCGGTCACGTCGCGCGGGCGTCGGCGGCGGTCGATCAAGATGGGAAGCTTCGCGGTCGAGGACCGCATCATCCGCATCCATCCGGCGCTGGATCAGGACTGCGTGCCGGACTACTTCGTCGCGTGGATCGTCTATCACGAGATGCTGCACGGCAAGCACGAGGTCAAGCGCGAGAACGGCCGTCGCCGCTTCCACAGCGCGGCGTTCATCGAGGAAGAGCGGCTGTTCCCGGATTACGAGCGCGCCTGCGCCTGGGAAAAGGCGAACCTCGATCGGCTGCTGCGCGTGTAGCGGTCAGGGCCCGACGTAGCGCTGGCCGCCAAGCCAGCCTCCGCCGCGGCCCACGCCGGTGAAGACTTTACGCCCGTCGATCCGGTACACGTCGCCTCGGATCACGAAACCGCCGCCGTCGCGCGAGAAGAACGCGTCGCTCATGTTGCCGGGCTTGCCGGCGTAGATCGGCTTCGCGCTTCTTCGTCCGGACTTGAAGTCGATGAACTGCTTGGTCTTCGGATCGTACAGCTGCCAGAGGACGTGACAGGCGTCGCCGCAATCCTGCTTGACGATCACCCGTAGCAGGTCCGTCCCGGGGAGCGGCTGGGTGGTCCCGCAGTCGTCAGGATCCTCGCAGTGGTCCTCGTTCACGGCCTCGACGTCGTCGGGTTCGACGGCGGCGGCGGCGATGGGCAGCGAGAGAGCCCCCTCCTTGCCTCGTAGCGCGAGCTCCTTCAGGCGTGGGGCTGCGACGATCTGCACCTTGGCAACGATGCGCTCGTGCGCGAAGCCCTGGTCCTCGAAGATCGCGTCGTACTGACCCTGAATGAACTGCGTCGCAGGCCGCGACCGGTCGAGAAGGACCTGGGTGCAGCCGTCGTATTCACAGCTGGCTGGCTTGACGACGTCGGTGGTCCTTTGGCCGTGCCCCGCATAACCGATAGCGATCAGCTCGTGGGCCGGCAGGCCTTTGACGGCGAGCTCGGGGCTGGGTGCGGCTTGTGTCAGGTCGAGCAGCCACAGATCGGATCTCGCGCCCGCGGTGTGCTGGAACCAGAGCGCCAGCGATCGGTTGTCCACGAACACCCAGTCCACGGGCTTGGCGACCACGGTCCGTTTCCGGCTGCCGTCCAGCGAAACCGCGATGACGCCCTCGCGAGCGGGAGCAATCGCCACCGGACCGCTGGCGCCGACCTCGCGAACCAGCGCTTCGAACAGCGACCCGGGTGGCGCCGGTGTTTCGACCGGTGCCGGCGGTCCGGGCGCTGACGGCGGTGGCGTCAGGCGCTCGACCGGCGCCGCCGGTTCCTCGCGAGGGGGCGGATTCTTCGGATCCGTCCGCTTGCAGCCGACCGTCGCGAAAACGAGCAGTGCGCCCAGGACACGGCAGGGCACCGCGCCGGTCATTGGCAGCCGATGCGTTCGGTCCCGATGGCGATGTCGTCGTACCAGATGTCGATGCCGGGGCCGGCGTACTTTTCGAAGCCGAAACGGATCGAGTCGTAGTTGTCCAGCGCCCAGTCGGTGTGGTGGAGATCGGGGACCTCGGTGCCGTCGACCCAGACGTCGATCTCGGGCTTGCCGCGGTCGAGGAGGACTTCGAGGCAGACCCAGGTCGACGGCGCGAACACGACGCCGGGCTTGCCGTCGTTGTAGAAGTTCTGGTTCGAGAGGGCGCCGTGGCCGTCGCCCATGATCGTGTACATCAGCATCGCGTTCATCTCGCCGATGCGCACGTTGTTGCCGGTGCCCTGCATCGCGAACGGGTCGGCGATGATGTAGCTGTTGTGGCCGCCGGACATCGCGCGCGAAAGGCGCATGTAGGCGCGCAGGAAGAAGCGGCCGCTGGGCGCGGGCAGGATGGTGGCGTCGTGGAGGACGAACAGCGTGTCGAAGTCGTTGTCGGTCGCGTGGACCTTCACGGACTTCGTGCCGCTGTGCGCGGGCGTCGTCCCGTCGATCGTGATGGCGCCGGCGCCCGCCTGAAGGGCCCACGGCGCCGCGGCCGTGAACGCGCCGACGGTCTTGCTCTCGAAGGTTTCGCAGAAGCGCAGGCCCGCGCGCGTCGAGCAGGGGTTGGCGGCGCCGCCCGTGCCGCCCGTTCCGCCAGAGGCACCGGCGCCGCCGGAGGCGGTCCCGGCGCCACCGCCGCGGCCTGCGCTGGCGCCTCCGCCTCCGCCCCGCCCGCCGCTGCCGGTACCCGCCGCGCCGGTGGAGCCGCCCGCGCCGCCGCTGCCGCCGGCCGCCGTACCGCCGCCCCCTGTCGCGCCCGCGTTGCCGCCGACGCCGGTTCCTCCTCCACCGACAGTCCCAGCCACTCCCGCCGCGCCCGTCGTGCCGGCGGTGCCCGTCGCGTCGCCGCCTGTCCCGGCCGTTGCGCCCGCGCCGCCTGTCCCGCCGGTCGGGCCCCCGTTGCCGCCCCGGCCGGCGCTGGTTCCGCCGCCCCCCGTCGTCCCGCCCCGGCCAGCGGCGGCGGTGCCGCCTCCTCCCGACGGATCCATCGATCCCGAGCCCGCGCATCCGGCGAGCGCCAGGGCCGCGCAGATCGTCGCCAGGCGCAGCCGCATTCCGCCCGGATGATACCCCGTCGCACCTACCGCGTGCGACATGCCGCGCATGGTCGCGTCCGAACCGGCAAAAGGAGACGCGCCGTGACCAATCATGCCCCGCACCGATACTTTCATCTTCTCTCCGCCACGTTGTTCGCCGTGGGCTGCCTCCATGGCCTCGCGAAGGAGAAGGAAGCCGCGCCCATGCCGCCGCCGCGCGATCACCGCGCAGAGAGCGACGCGCGCCAGATCGACCAGATGGAGAAGCTGCGCGCGAAGGCCAACCAGACGGGGACGCCGGTCGACGCGATCACGTTCGCCGTCTTTCTCGGAACGCTGCACCACAACAAGGTCGACGAGCGCCGCAACCTGCCGCCCACGCTGGTCGACGAGGCCGCGACCTGCCTCGATCGCGCCCGCAAGGAGCGCCCGGAAGAAGCGCCCGAGCTGCTCGCGCGCAAGGGCGAGCTCTACATGAAGTTCGATCGCAACGACGAGGGGATGGCGGCGATGCGCGAGTCGATGGCGGCGCGTCCCAACACGCGCGCGTTCGAGATCCTGGGCAAGGCGCACAAGGACGCCAACGAGGTCGCCGAGCTGGAACGCATGTGCAAGAAGACGCTGCCCGCGATGAAGACCGACAACGAGCGCTACTTCGTGCTCGAAAAGTGCATCGAGTATTCGGGCGCGTCGACCGTCGAGAGCGGGCTGCGCTGGGCGTCGAAGAAGGACGTCGAGTTCTACCGGGAGAAGCGGGTCGAGGTGGACAAGGCGCACCAGGAGTTCCTGGAGCGCAAGCGCGCCGACGACGCCCGCCAGCGCGAGGAATGGCGCGCGCAGGATCGCGAGCGCGATCGCCAGCGCAACGAGAAGGCGGGCTGCGAACGGCAGTGCGAGTCGGTGCACTCGCTGTGCAAGGCCAGCTGCGGCAGCACCACCGGCTGCATGGGCCGCTGCCAGTCCGATGCGTGGGACTGCAAGAAGAGCTGCCGGCGGTAGGGCAGACCCCTCACCCTAGCCCTCTCCCCGCTGCGCGGGGCGAGGGGACCTGATCTGATCTCCCTCTCCCGCTTGCGGGAGAGGGTCGGGGTGAGGGCTACTTGTCGCTGCCGAAGAGGGCGGCCAGCTCGGCGGCGGGCTTTTCGTCGAGCTGGTCGTAGCGGCAGTCGGCGGGGGGCTTGTCGGGGCGCCAGCGGAGGAAGTGCGTGGCGTGGCGGAAGCGGTCGCCCTGGAGGTGGTCGTAGCCGACCTCCACCACGCGTTCGAGGCGCAGCGGCTCCCACGACAGATCCTTGCCGCGGTTCCAGCGGCTGGTGGCGCCCGGCATGCGCCGGTCAGGCGCCGCCTCGGCGTCCGGATCGGCGAATTCGGCCCACTCGCGCCAGGGATGGCCTTCCAGCGCGTTCTCGCGCAGCGGCGCCAGCTCCTCGACCAGCTCCTTGCGCCGCTTCATGGTGAAGCTGGCGGCGATGCCCACGTGGTGCAGCTTGCCCTCGTTGTCGTACAGGCCCAGCAGCAGCGATCCCAGCATCGTGCCCGGACCCTGCTTGTGCCAGCGGAAACCGCCCACGACGCAGTCGGCGGTGCGCGCGTGCTTCACCTTGATCATGCTGCGCTGGCCCGGCTGGTACACAGAATCGAGGCGCTTCACGATGACGCCGTCCAGGCCCGCGCCCTCGAAGCGTTCGAACCATTCCTGCGCCAGCGCCCGATCGCGCGTCGCGGGCGTCAGGTGAACGGGCGGACGCGCGCCCGCCAGCGCCGTTTCCAGGCGCCGCCGGCGCTCGACCAGCGGCAGCGCCATCAGGTTCTCGTCGCCCTCGGCCAGCAGATCCCACGCGACGAACGACGCCGGGATCTCGCGCGCCAGCATCGCGACGCGCGACGCGGCTGGGTGAACGCGCAGCAGCAGCGACGAGAAGTCGAGCCCGTTCGCGCCCGCGATGACGATCTCACCGTCGAGGACGGCGCGCGGCGGCAGCGATTCGCGCAGCGGCGCCTCCAGCTCGGGGAAGTAACGGCCCATGGGCTTGGAGTCGCGGCTCTGCAGGTAGACCTCGTCGCCGTCGCGAAACACCAGCGTGCGAAAACCGTCCCACTTCGGCTCGTAGAGCCAGCCGTCGCCTTCCGGGATCTCCGGCGTCAGCTTGGCGAGCATCGGTTCCACGGGCGGCGACACGGGCAGCTTCAAAACAGACCTCCCACGGCGCTGAACGTCGCGCCCACCAGACGCGACCCCGTGCCGTCGAACACCGGGATAGCGCCGGGCCGGCCGAAACGCCAGCGGCCGTCAGCGTCGCGCGCCACCAGCGCCGGCAGCGTCGGACCTTGGGCGATGTTCTCGTCCTGCGCGTCGAGGTTGCGCGTCGCCCACGCGGCGACGCCGATGCCCGCCAGCATGCCGCCCAGTGACGCGGCCGCCAGGCCACGGCCGCTGTTGTCCGTGCCCGCCGCCAGCCAGGCGATGCCCAGGCCGAAGAGGCCGCCCGCCAGCGCGCCGGCGTCGATGATCAGCATGCGGTTGCGGGACACATCGACGTAGTTGGCGAGCCCGACGCCGATCAGAAAGGCGGCGTCCATCGACAGGGCGACAGCCTTGAACGCCGACGTGCTGCTGATGTCGGGCGCGATGGCGAACGTCGCGAGGAACCCGCCGACGGTTCCCCAGAGCAGGCTCGAGCGCACCAGCTCGATGTCGCCGGCGCTGGGGCTCTTCTCGTTCGCGACCAGCACGCCGATCGACGTCGCCGCGAAGCTGGTCGCGACGGCCGTGCCGACCACACCCTTGTCGCTCATGTCGAGGCCGCCCGCCCACAGCGCGCCGTTGATGGTCCCGTAGTCGAGGCCGGTGATGATCGTCCACGCCTCGCCGACGGTGAGCTGGAAGGTGCTGGTCGCGGCCAGTGACAGGCCGATACCCGCGCCCAGGCCGATCAGCGGCGGCACGATGACGGCGCGCTCGCCGTCGATCTCGAACATGATGTCGGTCGCGATCCCCAGCCAGATTCCGTAGAGCGACGACCACAGCACCAGGCGCCCACGCCCTTCGTTGCCGCCCGTCACGCTGCGCTTCTGCGTTTTCTCCTGGATGATGTCGTCGCACAGCCGGGCGACGGTCGCGGCCCACGCGGCGTTCGGATCGCTGGCGGCCGCGCGCACGTCGTCGAGGCCGTCGCGGCAGCTGGAACGCAGCACGCGTTTCAGCGCGAGGTCGGCGGGCGAGGGCGCGTGCGTGGCCGGCGGCGCCGCGGTGGGCGGGGGCGCGACGGGCGGCGCGCTGGCCGGATCGACCGTCACCGTCGGCGGCGGCGTTGCCGGCGGGGGAGGCGAGGGAGCGGGGGCGACATCGGCCGCGGAAACGCGCGCAACGGAGCAGAGGACCAGCGCGATCACGGGAACGATGGCTCTCGTCATCGCGCCCATGATACAGGCGTTACCCCGATCGCCTGCTTTTGTTGTAGCTTCCCCGCCATGAACCGGGCAGCAACGAAGCGCGCGCGTCGTGGTGTCGGCGCATTCGCGGGCGTGCTGCTGGCGTGCGCACTTCTCTCGGCCTGCGGCAAGAGCACGCAGGCGACGGACGGCGCCGCGGGGGACACGACCGGAGGCGCGTCCGTCGCCGGAACGCTGACGCTGCCCGGCAGCGCGCAGGGCGCCAGCTCTTTCGTCAGGCTCGCGATCGGCGTCTCAACGGTGACGACACCGGTCGCCGAGACTACGGTAACCACGACGGGCACGACCAGCCTCGCGTACGAGATCCGCGACGTCCCCTCCGGAACCTACTTCCTGCTCGGGTTCGTCGATGTCGACGCGTCGGGCGGGACCGCGTCGACCCCGGGCGACTACGCCGGCTGGTACGGCCACAACGGCGACGGCAACCCGCCCTCGGCCGCGAACGTCGTCGTCCCCGACACCGGCACCGTCCGCTACGACTTCGCCCTGGTCCTGCGCTGACCACGGGTTCGCGCATGACGGAATCGCTCGAAGGTCGCGGACGCTACGAGATATCGACGGAGACCAGTCGCGTTGATGTCGACGCGGTTCACGCGTATCTCAGCAGATCGTACTGGGCCGAGGGGATCCCAAAGGCCATCGTCGCGCAGGCGGTTGCAGGCTCGCTTTGCTTCTCGCTCTTCGATCGCGGTGCCCAGATCGGTTTCGCCCGGGTGATCACCGACCGCGCGACGTTTGCGTACCTCTGCGACGTCTACGTTCTCGAGGCCTATCGGGGCCAGGGGCTCGGGAAGTGGCTGATCGAGGAAGCGACCAAACATCCAGCCGTGGCCGGCGTGCGGCGGTTCGTGCTCGTCACCCGGGACGCCCAGGGCTTGTACGAGCCCTTCTCCTTCAAGATCCCCGTGGATTCAGGCCGCTACATGGAGATCTTTCGTCCCACCATCTACAAGCAAGCCGCCGACTGACAGACTTGTCGCGGTCGGGCCTTGCGGTCGACGCCCGCAGCGCGAGAAACTGCGGCGATCGGGATGGCCTCCGTGTTGCAGTGACCTTCGCCACCATGAGGAACTGGATACGAGGCGCGCTCATCGGGGCGGCGAGCGCATGGGCGATAGCAGGCTGTGGCGAGTCGCCGGATGGTAAGCCGCGTGCGAGCATCTGCGATGGGCTGGCGGCCACTGCGCAGGCGGCATCAATCGACGTCAGTCGTTCGACGAACTCGCCCGATCTCCACGTTGTGGTCAATTGCGACGGAAGCGCGGTACGTCTCATCGGCGAGTCCACCAACAACAGCCTCGGCACCATGCCCAGGACCTGGGAGGCGAGCTCGCCCGATGTCATGAAGTTCCTGGCCGATCTCGATGCCGTCGGTGACGTCTCCGCGATTCCGGCAAGCCCCGCGGATCCCCACCTCCTGAGCGACTGCGCAAAATCGGTGTCCTTCGGGACGAACACCACGATCACCGCGCAGGGAAAAACGAGCGGCGACATGCAATGCCTCAAGAACCCCTCGCCCGCGCAGACCGCGCTGGCTGACGATTGCCGCGTCCTGGCCCCGTGGCCGTAGCCGCGGCTGTCGCGAGGACGGGTTTACTTCTTCGGTGGCGTTGCCTCCGCCGGCTGTCCAGCCTGGGTGGCCATGTCCTCCGGCAGGGTCGGCAGCTCTGACAGATCCGGCAGCAGGATGATCTCGATGCGGCGATTTTCTTTGCGGCCGTCGGGCGTGGCGTTGCTGGCGACAGGGTCGTGCTCGCCGTAGCCCGCCGCCACGATGTTCTTGGCGTTCATCTTGGCCTCCACCAGGAAACGCGTCACCACCAGCGCGCGCGCCATCGAGAGCTCCCAGTTGTCCTTGTACGCCTCCTTGACCGGCTGATTGTCCGTGTGGCCCGCGACCATGAACCGGCGGTCCGGGAACTGCCTGAGGATGACGGCGACCTCCATCAGCGCCAGCTCACCTTCGCGGGACAGGTTCGCGACGCCTGACGGGAACAGCACGTCCTGCGGCAGGCGCATGACCAGCCGGCCGTCCCGGACGCGCACGCCCAGCTTGCCGGCGTCCACCATCTTTTGCAGCTTCGCGGACATGTCGCGGAAGGTCTGCATGCGCTTGGCCGCGTCGCCCTTCCACTTGCGCAGCGCCTCCAGCTCCTCGCGCGACGTCTTCAGGCTTCCCTGCACCTGGCCGAGCGTCGATTCGATCTGGCCGCTGCGCGCCTTGAGGGCGCTGCGTTCCTTCTCGCACGCCTCCGCCTGGCCCGAGATGCAGTCACGGCCCTTCCACGCGTAGTACCCGCCGACGCCGGCTGCGCCCGTCGCCGCCACGGCCCAGACAGCGAGCTTCCAGCGACCCTTTCGTGGCTGATCGTATGGATAGTTCACGGCGCGATCTTATCACCGGTGGCGGCGCGCTCGTGTGCCCACCGCTGAATGCAGGTATCGTTCTGCCGTCAGCGCCTGACGAGCACGTCCGCGATCCGCCGCGGCAATTCCATCGTCTCGATCTCCTCGATCGTCTGCGGCAGCGCCAGCGACCAGTTGGGCCATTCGCGGATGGTGCCGGGCACGTTGG
>Ga0207645_10000364_pt1 | contig 37528 bp, 34 predicted proteins | sample KBSM53metaG_FD_184331 | JGI IMG/M metagenome (GOLD analysis project Ga0207645, IMG submission 184331) | Miscanthus rhizosphere microbial communities from Kellogg Biological Station, Michigan, USA - KBS M5-3 metaG (SPAdes) (version 2) | ecosystem: Host-associated > Plants > Roots > Rhizosphere >...
GATTGCGCTCCTGCAATTCCTTGAACAACCGCACGTTCTCGATGGCGATCACCGCCTGGTCGGCGAAGGTTTCTAGCAGTTTGATTTGAGTTGGAGTGAAAGGGCGAACCTCGATGCGACGTGCGTTCAGTGCTCCAATGAATTGCCCTTGCTGACGAAGTGGAACGGCTAGGAAGCTAAGAAAGTGGGAAAGAGAACCTAACGTCGGAAAATCATTTCTCTGCGCACTAATGTCAGGAATATGAAGTGTCCCATGCTCGCGCACCCAGCGATATTCTGGTGCATCAATGCTGATTTCTGCGCGGGGCATAGGTATCGGACCAAAATGAGCGCGCGCACTCATAACGTCTCCTTCGAGGAGCCGCAGGTGCACGTCGTCAATCCCACAAACCCGCGCTGCACTCTCGACGATCGCATCGAGTACCGGCTGCACGTCGGTTGGTGAGCGACTGATGATACCGAGCACCTCAGAAGTCGCTGTCTGATGCTCCAGCGCTTCGCGCAATTCTGCATTGCGCTCCTGCAATTCCTTGAACAGCCTCACGTTCTCGATGGCGATTACAGCTTGGTCGGCAAACGTTTTCAGGAGCGCGATCTGTTCTGCCGTGAAAGGCCGGGACTCCATACGACGGATCACAATTGCACCTATGGACATGCCTTCACGAAGCAACGGCACGGCTAACGCGGCTCTGATCCCTTGCTGAATCGAATTGTCGATCAAGTTCTGATCCAGTCCCGATTCGATTTGATAGTCTTCAACGATCACGGTTTGCCGTTCGAGTATTGCTCGTCCGCTTACCGAGTCGCGGCTGATACGTCGGCTCTCGCCGACCGCTAAAACGGGAGAGACTGAACCGTAGCTAGCCACTTTGCGCGCCACGTCACCTTCGACCCTATAGATCTGCGCATCTGTTGAATCACAGAGCCTCGCAGCGTTCTGCGCAACAACCTCCAAAACCGGTTGAATATCCGTGGGCGAACTGGCGATCACACCCAGAATCTCGCTCGTTGCGGTCTGCTGCTCTAACGATTCCTTGAGTTCTTGGAACAGGCGCACGTTCTCAATGGCGATCACCGCTTGCTTTGCGAAAGTTTCGACCAGTTTGATTTGGCTCTCTGTAAAGGGCCTCATATCGGGCCGGCGAATACCGATCACGCCAATGGCGATACCTTCTCGTAACAACGGAGTGGCCAGGCGCGCTTCATTGGTTGCAGCTTTGCTCTCGGGAAATTCAACCGCAGATACGTTAAGGTCGGCAACATGGATTGTTTTTCCGTCGACAAATGCGCGGCCGGCCACCGTGCCGCGGCTAATCGGCCTTGTCTCGCCCGCTATCAGTTCACCGTAGTTTGCCGCTAGCCGTAAGACCTCCCCTTCGGATCGGAATACCTGAGCACTTCTCGCTTCACAGAGGCGCGCGGCATTCTCCGCTACGGTTGCTAATACGGGCGCGAGATCGGTCGGTGAACTTGCGATCACGCCAAGAATCTCGCTGGTCGCGGTCTGTTGTTCCAATGCTTCGGTTAGATCGCGGTTGCGCTCCTGCAATTCTTTGAACAGCCGCACGTTCTCGATGGCAATGACCGCTTGGTCGGCAAAGGTTTCGAGGAGTTTGATCTGCTTGTCCGTGAAGGGACGAACTTCCGGTCGGCGGACGTGAATTGCTCCGATCGCAAGTCCTTCGCGAAGCAATGGCGCCACCAAAAGAGTCCTGACGACTCCCGACCTGAAGGCTCCCGAAAATTCCGCTTGCGCCTCTGGGCTCATAATGTCGTGAATGTGGACGGTTTCTCTGTCGATCATCGCCCGGCCGCTTGGGATAGAGCGAACCATCGGTCTACGATATTCGGACCGGGGTACCGGAATCGAACCATGGGAGGCGACAAGCAAATACTCATCGCCGTCTGTACGCCAAATCGCCGCATCGCTTGCATCGCACAGCTGCGCCGCGGTCTTCGCGACAATATCGAGCACCGGCTGGATCTCCGTCGGCGAGCTGGCAATTACGCCCAATATTTCACTCGTCGCCGTTTGCTGATCCAACGACTCCTTTAACTCGTTGAACAGCCGCACGTTCTCGATGGCTATGACCGCTTGGTCAGCAAAGGTTTCAAGCAGTTTGATTTGCTTGTCTGTGAAGGGCCGGACTTCCATTCGACGGATTGCTATGGCGCCAATCGGTATTTCTTCGCGGAGTAGCGGTGTCGCAAGAACAGTTCGTTGGCCGAAACGTTGCTGGAGCGATTTGCCGACCGGGAATTCAGTCTCTGACTCGGCGGCAAGGTCATCGATGTGAATCGTTTGTCGGTCGATGATCGAACGCCCGGTTACCGACCCTCGGTTGCAAGGCATGCTTTCATTCATCCATGCGAGTGGACCGTAATGCGCGGCTAACTGAAGAACATCTCCGTCGATACGGTAAATGAGAGCATCGCTGGCTCCACATACGCGCGTGGCATTCTCCGCGACAGCATTCAGCACCGGCTGAATGTCGGTCGGCGACTTGGCGATGACCCCAAGTATCTCGCTCGTCGCCGTCTGCTGCTCTAAAGCCTCGGCGAGCTCGCGCCGCAGCGATTGGATTGAATTTGCTCCTTCGGGGCGGGACTTTTTCTGAACGGGTTGGCGTCGCTTCGATTTGGCCTTTCCGCCAGGTTTCTTTGTGCTCGTTGCCATACGGAATATCGAAATGCGGCTGTGCTGTCTTTTACGCCAGCCTGCTGCCGAGCGTCAAGGAAAGGAATGGGGCTCACAAAAACGTCAGGCGTGAAGGATCAGGTGTCAGGCGTTCGCCCAACGGGCGACTCGACGCGGGGTTTGGACAAGTATTATCTTGAGTGAGTCACAAAGATGCCAGCTCCGCGAATCCACCTGATTGACGAGACCCTTAGAGTGGACTAAGCTTAGTCCACCATGACTAAAGTGAATATTCATCAGGCCAAGACACAGTTTTCTCGACTCGTCGAACTCGCTGCCGGCGGTGAAGAAATCATTATCGCTAAATCAGGCAAGCCGGTCGCTCGGTTAGTTTCTTATACTCAGAAAGGCGCGGTGCGCCGCCCTGGACCATGCGCGGCAAGATTCGGATTAAGAAAAACTTTGACGCGCCGTTGCCGAAGGATCTGTTGACTTCCTTCGAAGGGAAGTCTTGAGCCGTGCGGCTACTGCTCGACACCTACGTCCTGCTTTGGTGGTTGGCGGATGACCACAAGCTCACGAAGACGGCCCGCACGATCATCGCCAATCCCGACAATGAGGTGCTCGTTAGTTCGGTTTCGCTTTGGGAAATCGCGATCAAAGCGGCGTTAGGAAGGATCGAAGTCGAGCTGGATAGTCTCGAAGCGGCGATTGCACGGAATGGTTTCAAGCCCTTGCCGATCGGCTTTCGCCACGCCCTGACGGCGGGCCGTCTGCCGGTTGTACATCGCGATCCGTTCGATCGGATGCTCATCGCGCAAGCCAGCGTCGAGGAGCTGCGAGTTCTTTCTCACGACCGCGTATTCGAGCGCTATAATCTAACCCGTGAAGGACTGCCACCGATCATTCTCTGATTCGATTTCCGAACTTGCGCTTTTGCATCTTAGCGGGAAGCAAATCCAAATTCGGAAAAAATTATTCTCCCGCAAAGACGCTAAGCGCGCGAGCGGAGCAAAAAAATAGGGGCACGGCATGCAGTGCCCCTACGAGTTTCAGACGAATTATCTAGGATCGCCGATTAGTGATGCGCTTCCTGTCCTTCGAGCGCCAGGTTGTGATAGTGATGCGATTTCGATACCGGGCCGATGCCTTTGATGATAGTTTGCCAGTGCTCGCCCCCATCCTCGCTGTAAAAAACATCGCCGTCCGTCGTGCCGGCGAAAATAGCATAACCACCGTTCCACACATCCATCGCCATGCCTTCGATATTGGCACGTATGTGTTCGGGCAAGCCACCGGTCAAGATTTCCCAGGTTTTGCCGCCGTCCCGGCTGCGCGCGATGCGGGCATCGGCGGTGTGAAGCTTTCTCCACGTGCCGGGTCCGGTTTTGGCGCCCGCGACGAACAGCAGATTCGGATCGCGCGGATGAACGAAGAACGGGTCCACGTAACCGATTCGGAAATCCCGCGGCGTCATGCTCTTCCAGGTTGCGCCGCCATCGCTGCTGACACAAAAGCCGGCCGGGGTTTCCGGCCCACAGTTCGTCGTTGGCGCGGTACCGTAAACCTTGCCCGGATCATTGGTTGGAATCAGCACCCGGTGCGCGTCGGGATTGATGTTGTCGATGGTCGTCCAGGTTTGGCCACCATCCGCGCTGCGCAAGAATCCGCCGACTTCCACCGCTACATGAATGATGTTTGGATCGGTCGGATGAAACGTGATGCTCTTCGCATGCGCTAGATGCGGCGGACCCGGAAACGTCCATTTTTCGACTCCCGGTACTTGGCGTAATCCGGGCAGCTCCGTCCAGCTCTTGCCGAGATCATCGCTAAAATAGAGATGGGCCGGCTGCGTACCGGCGTAAACTCGCGGCCGCCCATTCACCAGCTGGCTACCTAGGGAATAGACTTCCTTCTCGCCGATGCCGGAGTCCCGCCTCTCCCATGTTTTGCCGAGGTCCGTGCTGGCAAATATTTCGCAGCTGTAAGTGCCTCCGAACAACGTCTGAGTATTCGGTTCGAAAATAATCGAGCTGAAATGCTTTCCGGGCACCATGGTCTCCTGGCTCTGCCAGGACCCCGCACGCTTCTGGAACGCAAAGATCCCATCCACCGTGCCGACGAGCAATTTATCTTTGGCCACCTCACCTTGCGTAAGTGACTGCCCCCCTGGAGATAAGCATATGAACATGTTCTTGCCTCCCTTCCTGAGTTCTGCTTCAAATCTTGACCTAGCAAATTTTCATGGAGCGTAAACGTTCACCCACTCTACTGAACCTATCGCAGAGTCGTCAAGACGGTCTTTTCAGTGTTCGTTTGATCCTCCAAAAGACTGTGCCACGAACAATTTTTCGAGCGTTGAGTCTAATTGACCCAGGATGTGCGGCGAGGGACTACAACGAAAGGTGCGTGATGCGAATCAACACGGTTTTTGGCCGACGCGCCGAGCTACTGCCTAAAGACCCGCGTTACTATCAAATTGCGGTTTTGTTTTCACTTTTGCTTTACGGTGTCGGCTGGCTAAGTTTTGATGTGGATGGACATGCTATTGCGATGTTGCTCGGCACAGTGCTTGTCGCGCAGTTTCTCTGCACAAGTTTTTTCTCGAGTTCCGCATTCGATTGCCGGAGCGCGCTGATCTCCGGTCTATCTCTATGCTTATTGCTGCGAACCAATGATTCAACTCTGACGATTGTTACAGCCCTCATTACGATCGCCAGCAAATTCTTGCTCAAGTGGAACGGTAAACATATTTTCAACCCGACCAACTTCGGGATCATCGCAACGCTCGCGATCACCGGTCGAGTCTGGGTTTCGCCGGCGCAGTGGGGAAGCCAGCTTTACTTTGCATTTCTGATGGCTTGCCTGGGCGGCATCGTGATTCACCGCGCCATGCGTAGTGATGTAAGCCTCGCGTTCATTTTTTTCTATGCCGCAATCTTATTCTTACGCGCGCTGTGGCTTGGCGACCCATGGTCGATTCCAATGAAGCAACTCCAAAGCGGCGCGCTTCTCCTCTTCACGTTTTTTATGATCTCTGATCCGAAGACGACACCGGATTCGCGATCGGGGAGAATTCTTTTCGCCTTGCTGGTCGCGGCCGGCGCGGCTTACGTCCAATTCGCGCTTTATCGAACTAACGGCTTGCTCTGGTCGCTGGCAATCTGCTCGATGTTAACGCTGCTCATCGATTACATGAGCCCCGGAAAAAGATACCGATGGCAAATTACTAACTCGGGTGATCAAGGAGACCTGCATGAAGAAAGCAGCTTGGCTTTTCGCCCTCTCGTTCGTCCTGTTGGTTCATAATCGATACGCCCACGCGTTTTGCGGCTTTTACGTTGCCAAAGCGGATACGAAGATTTTTAACAAAGCATCCCAGGTCGTCCTGGCACGTCAAGACGATAAAACAGTCATCACGATGGTAAACGACTTCAAAGGCGATCCGAAGGAGTTCGCGGTCGTGATTCCCGTACCCACTCTGATCGAACGCGGCCAGATCAATATCGGCGATAAGAAGATCATCGACCATCTCGACAGCTACACATCGCCTCGTTTGGTGGAATATTTTGACGCCAGTCCCTGTCAGCTCGTCCTCATGGAACGCCGAATGTCACGCGATGCCGCCCTGCCGGCGGCTCAGTCATCGTTGCGTCCAGCGGAAGCTCTCGGCGTCACGGTTCAGGCGCAATATACCGTGGGCGAATACGATATCGTCATTCTCTCGGCCAAGCAGGGCGAAGGTTTGGAAACTTGGCTCAAAGAGAACGGTTATCGCCTCCCGAAAGGAGCTTCGAGCGTGCTCGGCAGCTACATCAAACAAAAAATGCACTTCTTTGTCACCAAAGTTAATCTCAAAGAGCAATCCAAGCTCGGTTTTACTTATCTTCGCCCCATTCAGGTTGCGTATGAATCGCCTAAGTTTATGTTGCCTCTTAGGCTCGGAACCCTGAACGCCGACGGTACTCAGGAACTATTTATTTTTGCGCTTACACAGAAGGGCCGGGTCGAACCGACCAATTATCGCTCACTGAAGCTTCCCACCGGAATGGACGTCCCAGTATACGTTAAGAGTCGTTTTCAAAAATTTTATCGCGACATGTTCGATCAACAAGTCAAAAAGGTCGATTTGCGAGCGGTATTTACGGAATACGCTTGGGATATGAACTGGTGCGATCCTTGCGCCGCTGAGCCATTGAGCTTCGAAGAGCTACGCAGCTTAGGCGTGTTCTGGCTAACTGAGGACCCTCCTAACCGAATCACCAGCGGCGCTCGGGATGCATTCGTCACGCGCATGCATGTCAGATACGACGCCGAACGTTTCCCTGAAGATCTGATCCTTCAGGAAACTACCGACCGCAATAATTTTCAGGCGCGCTACGTGCTGCGCCATCCGTGGCAAGGCGACCGCGAATGTCCAGCAACCGAAGAATACCGGCGCGCCGTTTTACAGCGTCAGGAAATCGAGGCGCGCCAGCTTGCGGATCTGACGGGCTGGGACCTGGATGAAATTCGCGCGCAAATGCACCTCGGCCCCAAGACAGGCGGCATTGAAGAAAGATGGTGGCAAAAAATTTGGCGCCGATAACAACGCAGCTAATGATTCGAGTGGCTTAAATTTTTTGGCTACCTCGGGACGAACCGCTCGGGGGATCAGCGACAGGATCGAGATCGACGCCCCGACCGATCAGCAAGCCTCTGACGAAAAGCTGCAGCCGTTCTCGTTCGCTCTGCTGCCAGAGTAGAAACTCCACGCCGATGATTCCGTTCCTCACATTGCGAACCGCTCCGGCATCAACGATCACAGGCGGCACATCTTTCGAGATCTGCAACGAGAGATTAAGTAGCGCGCCGGTCTCGACTTCGGCCGGGGTTTGCAGGGTGCAACCGCCCATGGACACATTGATGACAATCCCCTCACCTTTGATGTCCTGGCCGAAAAAAGACACAGGAAATTTCATTTCGATGCGCTCGTACTCGCGCCGATCTTGGTCGACCCTTATATAGCGCACGCCCAATTCACGATGTCGGAAACGCTCACCGCAAAGCTGGCACTTAAAGGGATAGACATAGAAGTAACTCAGCAAAACTTCGAGAACCCCGGAGCGGGAAACGCGCCGGACAAAGTCCCGGCCGCAATTGGGACATTTTAATTGAGCCATTCCATGCCTCTAGACTCCAATGCCCGAAACCTCCGCCGCTTCACAGAAATTGCGTATGCGAAACTTCACTCGCTGAGTAATTTTTTCATGCGCTCGACGATTTCCTTCGGTTGGGAAACCGCGTCCTTGGCGATTCCTTCGAGATCCTCGCCAAAATCCGGATCGGGTTCAAGCTTTCTCGCTTTGACGTCCGCGAGAAACGCCGGATCACTCATGGTTTTGCGAAAAGCTTCGCGAAGTATTTTTAGACGCTCAGGGGCGATCCCGGGTGGTGTTATAAACGGCCTGCCGAGATCGCCGGACGCCAAGACCGCTGTGACCAAGGAGCGGCTAGTAGCGGAAGTTTTATAGTCATTCATCAGCTCATGGATAGTTGGGACGTCCGGCATTTTGACGTCGCGTTTACGGCCGGTCTGTAAAAGAATCCGCACCATGTTTTTCTTTCGCCAGGTCAGAAATGGCTCGCGCGCAAAAAAGGTGGGAATGCTTAACGAACGGCAAACCACTTCACCTCTCTCGAACGCAAGATCCTGCTCGGCGCCGCCCTGGTAGCCCATCACGACGTTGAACTTCGCGCCCAGTGCGTCTTCGAGCAATTTAGGAATGAAGTGACCGCTGGTGCCGGTGCCAGTCGCCGAACATTTTGGCGGCTCCTTGGCCTTGCGAACATCGTCGATGGTTCTATATGGGGTATTGCTGCTCATATACAGCAACCACGGGGTGCTTTCAGTCGAGCCCACCCAGCCGAATTTGCCCCAATCGAAGTGAACTTCTTTTTTGCCTACCAATTGATCGAGGTAGAGCGATGGACCAATCGCTCCCATCGTCAACCCGTCCGCCTTCGCCACATTGAAAATGTGATTGGCGGCGATCATGGAGCCCGCGCCCGGCATATTCTGCGCCATCAAGCCGGGATTTCCGGCAATGTGTTTGCCCATATGCGCGGCCAGCAATCTGGACCAAATGTCGTAACCGTCGCCTGCCTGATATCCGACAACAATTGTAATTGTTTTGCCCTGGAAGAATGGCGTCTGCCCATGTGCCGAACCGGACATTAAGCAGGTCGCTAGAAAGATTGCGCGTATCGTGTTTTTCAACATTTTAGTTGCGCGTATTTCTTTGACGGTGATCATGCCTCATCGAGTGTCAAGAAACCGTCACCAATGGAAGCACGCCGTAAGAAGAAACATACTAATCGGACCTGCGCGAAACGACAACTCGCGATCGACTCACAGCTGGATTTTGCAGCTACTCTGCCTTCGTAGGCGCCGGTTTTTCCAATGAACGCGAGCAATCGATATACGGAACGACTCGCCATGGATCGAAACAATCCGATCCACGTCGATATTGAGCCGCCGAACGTTGGCTTCGAGATTGACCGCTTGTGGATTGGGACCTTGGGCGGCTCGGCTCCCGGCGCGAGCGGTGTATGGACATCGGCTTCGATCAGCAGTTTTTCCTTACGTAGATAGGCCATAACGATGGCCTTATGAGGTTGACTTCCACATCCTCCTGATTTGGTGTCGTGAGATCCATGGGTCGTGTCTCAATTTGGCGCGCAGACTACCCGATGGCTTTCGGCGCTGTCAATGCCATATGCCCCACGAGCGGGCAGAAAAAGAACTGTCCACAGAGAGCTCGCGATTTGCTTTCAACGTGGACGAGAAAGAGCAGTGGAGGACGCAGTCAGTGCGCCTAAAAACGCCAAATCGATCGAAGGCAGCTCTGCGAGGAAAAGAATCGAAGGGAAAAAGATGATCAGGCAAAGAACGCGAACGCTCGCATCTCAATGCTCTGCCGTGGCGGTGCACCCGGCGGAGTGGCTGGATCATCGAACGATGTGTGCGCCGTGAACCTCGCCCGCTCCTTGTCCGAGTCGTAAACCTTAAAAACGATCGCTTCGTCGGGGCGCATCTCGGGAAAATAGATCCACCGATGTTGAGGATTGAATTTGAGCCGATAGGTCTGCCCGACGCGGTGCGGATAACGCCGCTCCGCGACCATAAGGTCCTCGAAGGCAATGCTTCTGGCATCGGCCAGCGCCAGCGGATTCGATTGAATAGGCCGATTGATCGCTCGCCACACCTGTATGATGGCAAAGCGGCGCTTCAGCAGTTCGTCCGCTTCGTCAGGAAGAATTTCCCGCAGCCTATTGGGCCCGGACCACTCTGTATAATCATTGTGTGCCTGCAGCACCGGGTTGCGGACCAGCTTTTCCTCCCGTTCGGCCGCGTCACCCGAGCGCAATGCGTGATCGAAAATGACGACTCGCGAAGCGCCCGACTGGCTGCGGATCAACTGCTCGATTTCAGGATAGTAGATCGTCTTCAATTGATTCTCATCGAAAAAATCGTTCACCTTTGTCTTGTGTTCGACAAAGACGAACCCTTGTTCATCGAGTGAAAGCCTTTCGCCGAGCGCCCTGCCGTTGAGCAGGGGCATGGTTTTCAGTTCCACGGTTCCGGATCTTCGCCCGTGAATATTTTTCGGCCCGAAGGATTCATTGACAAGAATTTCGCCGTTATCGACGGTGTAAGGGAGTTGGACAGTTACTGCTTCAGACATGAGGGGGCTCCTGATTAAATTTCGCACCCTATAATGCAGTTAGACTAACAAGGTTCACCGGGCCATGTAAATGCCGAGATCACGGCGTGCCGAACAAACGCACTGTGTTATCGTAAAGGATTTTTCTTTTCTGCCGGTCGGACAAATCTGTCCGTTCGATAATCTTGGTTGCGGAATTCTCGCGCTTTTCCGAGTGTGGAATATCCGAAGAACAAACGATCACGTCCTCTCCGATCATGGCCAGCTCATGGGAAAGCAATCGATCTTCCGCTTCTGCGGCAACAAACAATCGCCCGGAGGCTAAATATTCTTCGATAGAGCGCTTGGGCAGTGAATCTTTAATCGGCATGTCATGCCGATCGATCGGCAGATAGTGTCCCAAACGGCCGATCATGTAAAAAATCCATTCCGCGCCGAACTCCAAAAACGCAACCTTTATCGATGGAAACCGGTCGAGAATGCCATCGCCGACAAGTGCGACAAAAGCCAGCTGCGCCGGCAGACTCATACCAATGCCGTGGGTTTCAAAAAGGTTTTGACAGATCTGTTCAAAGGGCGTGTAGCTCATGCCCATATGGACGCAGAGCGGCAATCCCGTAGAAGCAAACTTTTCCCAGATCGGTAGAAAGCTGGAATGGGACAGGAGGCGATCACCCACCGTCCCAAATACAACTGCCGCGCTCGCGCCGAGCTTCTGCATCTCCTCGATCGCTTCGAACGCCTGATGCGCATCGCGCATCGGCAACAATCCGCCCCACTTTAATCGTTTAGAATCGAATGCGCATTGACGCGCCATGTAACGATTGTAGCAACGGAACAAAGCCGCTTCGAAACCGGCCTCGGCACTCATCCGGGCGTACAACGTGGTCGGAAAAAGCATTTGCGCATCGACGCCGGCTTCATCCAGGTCGCGGATGCGTGCTTGCGGATCTGCCAACGTGATACTGCCGATGGAAAAATGGCCCGATTCCGGCGCGCCAAATTCCCGCAAAACTCGTTTCGGCTCATTCCCTGGTTGCGCTCCCGGACCGAAAGGGCCAGGCAGCAATCGACCTTCGATCAACCAGCCGTTCGTCCAACGGCCGAGATCGGCAGAATCTTCGATGCGAACCGGCCGGGGCCGCCGTGCGGCGTACGCCGCGGGCAGTTCTTCCCACATCTTTGGACACATCATCGCGTGAGCATCGGCGTCGAAAACGGCATAGTCACCGATCATCGATTTTCCTTTCTGACAAGCATGTGATCGTCATCGCTGGTTCGTTTCGCGAAAGAACCCGCCCTCTTCTAATTTCTTGACCAAGCTCATATCGATAAAGTCATCGGGGTTGGCGTTTTTGGCCTTCGGATGATTGCTCTGTTTCAGAATTTCGACGATTCCTTCTCTCGCGGGATAAGGAACCGGTGCAATGTAATCCAGGCCGTAGCGATAAGTCGATTCGAGAACATCGGGATCGGTTTCGCGGCTATATTTCTGGATCACTTTTTTTGCCATCGGCTTGTCGGCAATCATTCTTTGCATCCCCTCAGCGTAGGCGCGCAGGAAATTCAAAACTTCGTCCTGATGCGCTTGAATGTAGGAACGAGTGGTGACGATCGCCGATTGCGGAAACGAAACCCCGGTGGTCGCCATGTTGATCAATTGCTGCGCGCCACTTTTGCGAGCGCGCAAATCCGCCGGTGAGGAGAGCGTCGCCGCTGCGACGAGCCTTTTTGAGAGTGCCGTTGCCAACTCGAGCATGCCGCCAAGTTGGAGCAGAGTCACGTCTTTTTCCGGTCTCAGGCCATGTTTCTGCAATACGTAACGCATGGCAAAATCCGAAGACGATCCAAATCGAGTCACACCGACCGTGGCACCCCTCAGCTCTTCGATGGACTTTATCTCAGGGGCGGCCATTACATAAAAGGCCGGCACATTCACGATGCCGCCGATAAAAACTAAATCCGCTCCGCTGAGGTTGGCGCTGACCACGGCTGCTCCGCCGGTCACGGTAATCTGCGCATCTCCGGCCAACATGACTCGAACCACCTGCGGCGCCGACGGAATATAGAGGAGGCTAACGTCGAGTCCGTATCTTTGGAACGCTTTCACTTCCGCCGCCGTCCACAAGGCGGTCATGACCCCGGTGACGGCAGGGTAGACGACGTTTAATTTGACCCGCGTTTGGCTCCATGAACTGGTTGCAAGGCAAAAGAATACCCCCGCTAAAAGCGCCAGCTGCTTTGAACCTTTTTTCATAAGCTTCGACGAGTCGGCTAGTTGAGATAGCCGGTGCCGCCGCCTTCGGCTTCGGCGAGTGCGAGATTGTGCCGGACGGCGTCTAAATGCGGATGAATTTCCAGCGCTCGTCTAAAGCACACCGCCGCTTCGCGAAATTCGTTGAGCGACATATGGCAGAGACCTTGACCCGAGGCGGCGCCGAAATGATTTCCATTCCGCGCCAGGGTCTGCTGGCAGTCGGCAATCGAACCGGCAAAGTTGCGGCGCATGAAGCGCACAGTGGCGCGTTTATTCCAGCCTTCGGCGAACTCGGCTCTGAGCTCGATAACTCGGGTAAACAGCTCTTCGGCTTCGGTCAGTTTTTGTTGCTGCATCGCTTCGACGCCGGCGCGAAAAATTCGGTCTACCTCGGCGTCTCCCGAGCGGCACCACGTGCTCCAGAGCAAAGCTTCAGCAGTGGCCGCGAGCTCCGGATCATCGCCCTTCAGCGCCTCGAGTGCTTCGCCTTCGTTGGTCGGATACATAAACCAGTGATCAGCAATCAGTGTCAGTTGCCGCTTTCGAGCCCGCGGCGGGCCGGCAATGCAAATGTCGGTACCCGTTGCAACGATTACTGCCCGCTTATCGACCTCATCCACAGCGCAGCCTTGCTGACGACTTCGTCCAATATCTGTTCATCTGATTTTTTCGAGCTCTTTAGCATGTGAAACGAATGATCGCCGCCGTCGACAATGAACAACTCGGAGCGTTTGCCGAGTTTGGCGCAGAAAGATTTGAGCAGCTTCAGCTCCGCCAGAGCGTCACGCGACCCTTGCAGAAAGAGCATGGGAATTCGAATGTCCGCCAGATGGTGGCCGCGCTCAATCCCCGGGCGCCCCGCCGCGTGTAGCGGGAATCCGAAGTAGATCAGGCCGAGGACTCCATCGAGCGGTTCTTTCGCTGCGGCAATCGATGTCACGCGTCCGCCCATCGACTTGCCGCCCGCGAACATGGGTAAGTTTCCCGCTTGTTTTCTCGCCGTGCCGATTGCGGCTCTGACGGTGTCCGTCAGAACCGCTTCGGAGTCCGGACGTTTCGTCCGTTTCTCCATGTAGGGAAACTGATAGCGCAACGTGGCGACGCCACGTTCGGCGAGCTTACCAGCCACGTCCTCCATAAATCGATGCCGCATGCCCGCGCCCGCTCCGTGCCCGAGCACGAGCAATGAGCTCGCGTTGCTAGGTTTTAGCAAAAGCCCGGAAACCCCGCCACCTTTCTCATTCACAAAAAATTGGACTTCCTTACCCTGGGAGATACCCATTTTGATTTGTCTCCAACCTCCAAAAGGGTCATCGCTTTGTTTGGGTTGCTCAATCAAATAGCAGATTATTCGCTAGGCGACCACCGTCCATCGCAGCGCTACGCAGAAACAATTCACGCACCAAACTCGGCGAGTTATCTCTTTCCGAGCGAATTGATGAAGCTGTTGTCGATCATTTCGCTAACTGGAATTTTGCCCTTGAGCCTGCCGGTCTCGATCTCCTGCTCGATGGTGGCGACGATTCCCGCGTCGAGAATGCGCCCGTCGAGCGGGAATGACTCACGATATTCGTCGTATCCAGCCGCCGCCTCGGCGGCATTCAGCCCGACATATTTTTCGAGGGTTCGAATACCGTCGTGCCGATTCTCGCGCGTATATCTGACGCCCCGCTGGTAAGCACGAAGAAACTTTGTTGTCTGCTCTTTCTCTTTGGCAAGCCAGTTCTCTCGCGCAATGAAACCGACGTTGGTCCAGTTAGGATAGAGATCTTTGAGGTCGAAGAGCTTGTTCATCCCGGCAGCTTTTGCGCGCTCAGTGACAGGAAACCACAAAATAGTCGCATCGACGATGCCGCTCGCCAGTGTGGTGAATCGCGCCGGGGTCGCGCCAATTTGCAACATCGTGACGTCTTTGGGATCGACACCGGCGTGCTTTAACGCCGAACGGGTGAGAAATTCCGACAATGAGCCGAAACGGCTGATCGCGAATTTCTTTCCTTTACTTTGCCCCAGCGATTTCAATTTGGCGCTGCCGTAGATTTGAAACGGCATTACGTTCGAGATCGCCCAGAAGTTCTTAATATCCGCGCCCCCCGCCCTGGCGAGCACCGTTTCCGGCACACCCCCCGCCATGATCTGCACGTCACCACCAATCATGGCCTGCAAATTGGTGGCACCGGCATTGAACATCACTACCAGCACATCCAATCCTTCGTCTTTGAAAAAACCTTTGTCCTGAGTCAGATAGATCGGCAGAAATGCCACATTGACCGTCGATACACCTACGACCATTCTTGCCTCGACTCGGCTCAAGTAGGTCAGGACAGTTAACAACAACATGACGGACGAAAATTTCCATCGAAACATGAGTCGGTCCTCCGTTGACGAACCTTAGGTTGGAGCTCAGTCCAGCGTCAAGCGGAAAACAGGCATTTCCCGAACTGTGGGGTTCGAACGCACGCCAAACCTGGTAGGATGATTCGGTGAGCGCTCGGTACGAGGAGAAAAAAGAAAGCGATGATCTTACGAAAGCGAATAAAGGCTACTGTTACGCTCTATAGCTTTGCGACTGTTGCTTTGATTACGAGTCCAGCTTCGGCCGATCTGGAAAGTTACGTCAGCAAACCAGAAGCTGCTTTCGAATGGCAGCTCCAAAAGAAACTCGACACGCCCAATGCCGCCGATCACATTTACGATTTTCAGTTCGTGTCACAGGTTTGGCAGGGGCAAACATGGCGACACCAATTGCAAATTTATCAGCCGGCAAATACCTCGCCAGGCTCGACAATGTTTTTATGGGTAACCGGCGGGCGCGCTTCGCCCGAGGCGATCTCCCTCGGATTGGAGCTGGCACGCAAAAGTAAAGCTCCGGTCGCATTTTTGTATGACGTTCCCAATCAGCCCTTGCTCGAGGGCAATCTTCGCGAAGACGATTTGATCGCCGAAACCTTCGTGCGCTATCTCAAAACTCAGGATGAAAATTGGCCGTTGCTTTTGCCGATGGTGAAGAGCGTCGTTAAGGGCATGGATGTGCTCCAGGCCTTCAGTAAAAAGGACTGGCACAGATCGATGGAAAAATTCATTGTCGCCGGCGCATCAAAGCGCGGCTGGACAACCTGGCTCACAGCTGCCGTGGACAAGCGCGTGAGCGCCATTGCCCCGGTGGTCATCGACGTCCTCAATATGCGCGCGCAAATGTCGCGTCAGCTTCAAGCCTTCGGCGCCTACAGCTCTCGTCTCGCGGCATATAGTAGTCGCGGATTGCTGCCGATCCCCGAAACCCCCGCCGGCGAGCGTCTTTTGCGCATGGTCGACCCATGGGCCTATCGCGATCGGTTGACCATGCCGAAGTTGATCGTCAACGGTACCAATGATTTTTACTGGACCACCGATGCGCTGAACCTCTATTGGCAGGGCATTCCCGATAAAAAGTGGGTGCTCTACGTTCCCAACGCCGGCCACAACCTGAGACGTCAAGATCGTAATCCGCGCGAGCAACTGGACGATCTCGTCACCAGCCTTGCTGCATTCTCGCGCTACCAGAGCACGAGCACGCCGCTGCCAGACCTACGCTGGAGACACGAGAATGTCGACGGGAAGTTTCGCTTGACCGTTGACGCCTCGCCGTCACCCGTTGCAGCCCGGCTCTGGGTCGCACATTCCGAAACGGCGGATTTCCGCACCGCCCAATGGCATGCGCAGGAAATGACAAATTCTGACGGAAAGCTAATGGGCGATGTGGCAGCGCCCCAAATTGGCCGGGAGGCGTTTTTCGGAGAGCTCGACTACGAGATCGATGGTCTGCGCTATCACCTCTCGACGCAAATGCGCCTGACGCCGTAGTTTCGATTGTATTCCCAGACGGCTCGTGACTGACACTGGAAAATCGTTATTCGGATAGCATGAAGCTTTCGACCACACCTGACTTGCCCGGCCTTGAAGACAGATTCTTCCTCTGGCTTGCTATTGCCGTATCGCTCGCGTTCGCATGGATTCTCTGGCCGTTTTTTAGCGCCGTTCTCTGGGGAACAATCCTGGCGATTCTTTTTGTTCCGCTCTATCGGCGCTTGCTGAAGAAGATGGCACGCCGACGCTCGCTCGCTGCCGTCGTGACCGTCATGATCGTTTTCTTGCTGGTCATCATTCCCCTGATTCTGATCAGCGCTCTGTTGGTCCAGGAAGCGCTCTCAGTCTATGAGCGATTTCAATCCGGCGAGCTCAATCCGGGCCAGTATGTTCTTCAAGTACTCGACAGCTTGCCACAGTGGGTCACCGATCTACTGGAACGCTTTGGGCTGACGAATTTCGCCTCGATGCAGGAAAAACTGTCAGACAATTTGATCAAAGGCAGCCAATTCCTGGCGACCAAGGCTTTCAACATCGGCCAGAACACTTTCGACTTTGTTGTGAATGTGTGTATCGTCCTTTACTTGCTGTTTTTTTTACTACGCGACGGCGAGGATCTCACCAGACGTATCAGGACGGCGGTTCCTTTGCACCCGAGCCAAAAGCATCAATTGTTCAACAGATTCACGACGGTCATTCGTGCGACCGTTAAAGGCAATGTGGTCGTCGCGATCGTCCAAGGCGTGCTCGGCGGCTTGGCATTCTGGTTCCTGGGCGTACACGCGCCGGTCCTCTGGGGTGTCGTCATGGCTTTTCTCTCCCTGCTGCCGGCCGTCGGCAGCGCCCTCGTATGGGTGCCCGTCGCGATTTATTTTTTAATCACGGGGGCGCTATGGCAAGGCATTTCTTTGATCGCATTCGGGGTTTTTGTGATCGGCTTAGTGGACAATGTCCTGCGTCAGATTCTCGTCGGCAAAGACACCAAAATGCCTGACTATGTGGTTCTCATCGCAACCCTTGGCGGCATGGCGATCTTTGGCATCAATGGCTTTGTCATCGGTCCGGTGATCGCCGCGATGTTTATGGCCGTGTGGGATATTCTCGCTACGACCAATGAAATTAGACGCCAGAACGAGCCGGCTGCTTGAGCGTGTTCGAGCGACCGCTCACTCCATGGGGCTCACAGTTGGCGCGCTGCGCGGCTCGAGTCGATTTCCTGTCCAGAGTAACAGCACTCGAGTGATTTGAAGACAAGATCGATTCCTTGCGGCTTGATTTATCGTATCCGCGGCGTAAGGTCGGCGAGACCTCCTCATGCTGGCCATCGGTCTCGCCCTGATCGCATCCTTCTGCTTTGCAGCAGCGATGATTTTTATCAATCGCGGCGTGCTCGTGCTCGATTACTTTCGCGGTCTCCTGACCAATCTCGGTATCAACGCGCTCTTTCTGTGGATTTATTTGTTTTCTGTGGGAAACCGTCACGCGCTTTCCGACCCAGCCAATCTTATTTTTGTTCTGGTCGGGGTCTTTGTGCCGGGCGTGGCGCGATTTTTCATATTCAGAGGAATGGAGCGGCTTGGCGCCTCGATCACGGCATGTCTCACCAATAGCACGCCCTTGTTTGCCACCTTGTTTGCGGTCTTTTTTCTTCGCGAACGACCGACGGCAACGAATCTCTTGGGCACCTTCGCGATCGTCTGCGGTATCGTTGCGCTCTCGTGGAAAGGCTCCACAAAGAGTTGGCGCACGCGCGATCTCCTATTTCCCCTCGCTGCGGCTTTTTTGTTTGCGGGCCGAGACAACTTGGTCCGCTTCGGCTTGCTCCAAATCGGCTCGCCGGTTCTCGGTGCGGCAATCGCTGCGACCACATCGTTCGTCACTATGTCGGCTATTTATATCGCCTTTGAAAAAAAACCGCCCCTCGGCTCCAGCGCAGTGCGCGGTTTCGCATTTTTTTTCGGTGCCGGATTCATGAATTTTCTTTCCTACGTGTTCGCGTTTACCGCTCTGAGCCTCGAACGCGTGTCCCTCATTTCTCCGCTGGTCAATGGTTCGGCGCTTTTTATCCTGCCGCTCTCCGCCGTTTTTCTGCGCGGGGTTGAGCAACTTACTGCGCGCAAAATCGGCGCCGTATGTCTGGTCATCATCGGTGTCGTCTTGATCTCATGGGAGAAGCTGTAGTGTGGCGGTCTAAGAAATTCATTGGCGCAAATCGAGATTAGGTAGACCGCGACCCAGAATCCTAGGGCGCATGCATGCGCGATGGACCGTCCCGAATCGGGATCCGCGACAAGTTTCACTGGCATCCAGAAAATTTTGGCGATAATCGTCCACTCGATCCTACGCGGTAAACCATGGTTCGAATGTCGCATCCGGTGTACCTTCGTGTTACGTTAGATCCGCTTTGCCGTCCTCGCCTTGACGACCGCCATAATTATCCCAAGGCGAGAAATCTTTCTTCGTACATCGCTGAATGCAAAATCTCTCGCTGGCCACTCGAGATTCCAAACTGGCGAATTGCTGAGCCTTGACCGCCACAAAACCGCGCGAACAATTTATTCATTTGATCAGAATGGCGCCGTCGAGACCCGACTCCCTTTGGACCAAGACATTCTTGCTCCTCTGCGCCGCGCAATTTCTCGGCTACGCGCAGAACGCCATGCTCGCGCCGATCCTGCCACTGTATGTCACCCAGCTTGGCGGCTCACCGTTTATTGTCGGACTGGTGCTTGCCTGCTTCGCAGCCAGCAGCGTCATCGTCCGGCCGCTGGTTGGCCATTGGGCGGATCGCTGGAGCGAAGCGGGCGTCATGATTACCGGCCTTTTATTTCAAGGAACAACTATTGTTCTCTGCTTGGTGCCGTGGATCGGCACTACCATGCTCGCCAACGGCTTGCGCGGCGTCGGATGGGGAGGACTGAATACCGGCGGCTACTCACTGCTCGCGCACATCGCTCCCGAGTCGCGGCGGGGCGAGGCCTCGGGACTCTATAGTGGCGTTCAGAGTGCGTCTTCGATCCTGTTTCCTGCCTTCGCTCTGTGGCTGCTCGATGTTTCCTTCGGCGGATTCGCCGTCGCGTTCCTGGCTACCACGGTCTTCTCGTGGATTGGTGCTGCACTTGGCGCCTCGATTCCGCATCACGCAACGGTGCGTGATCGAGCCGGCCAACGCTTAGCCCTCGGGTCGCATTGGTGGCATGCAATATTTCATTTCATTGAAATCGATATCTTGCTGCCTTCGGTGATGCTCCTCTGGCTCAATCTATCTCTGCCCTCGATCACCAACTTCAGCGTGCTTTATGCTCGTCAACTGGGCATCTCTGATTTCGGCATCTTTTTCATTATTGTCGGGACCACGAGTCTGCTGGCACGGCCACTGCTCGGGCGACTCTCGGACCGGATCGGCCGGGATCTTTCCATCGCTACCGGATTCGGACTGCAAATCCTCGGTTTGCTAGTGATGACCACAGTATCGAGTCTTGCCGGGATGATCGGCTGCGGCATGCTCTACATGCTCGGCAATGCCATCGGCAGCTCGACGACTCTGGCGCTCGCTTTGGAACGTGCGGATCCGCTTCGACGCGGAAAACAGATGGCGACTTTTTCGATCGCTTACCCGCTGAGCTATGGCGTCGGCTCAGTCATCACCGGCAGTACGATCGAATTTGCGGGTTACACCGGCATGTTCCTCGCCATGGCCGGACTGCAAGCCTTGGGGTTGATCTTCGCTTTGGTTCAAGCACAAAACCTTCGGTCGCATACGGCTTGAGCAAATGCCCGCAACAAATGTCGAATCGATCTGGACGCGCGCTTTCGCCTTGCTCTGTCTGGCCGAATTTCTCGGTTATGCGCAGCATTTTATCTTGCAGCCGACTTTTCCTCTTTACATTACCCACCTCGGCGGGTCGCCATTTATCGTCGGATTGGTCATTGCTTCATTCGGCGTCACGAGTGTGATCTCGCGGCCGATTATCGGCTACTGGGCCGATCGCTGGAGCGTCACCGGCGTGATGATCTTGGGTCTGTTTACGCAAACCTTCGCCAATCTTATCTGCTTTATTCCTTATTCCGGAGCAACCATGCTCGCTAATGGAGTTCGAGGTATCGGTTGGTCCGGCATGAATACCGGCGGTTATACCTTGCTTGCCACGGCGGCCCCGGTGGACCGCCGCGGCGAGGCGTCAGGGTACTATGGCGGCGTACAGTCCACGGCGACGATCTTGTTTCCGGCGGTGGCGCTTTGGATCATCGAAGCGCCGTATGGCGGATTCAACGCCGTTTTTTTGGTCGCGATGACTTTGGTTCTTATCGGTGCCGCTGCAGCGTACTTTCTATCGCGGCAGGTACCGGCACACCGGTCTCGCAGCGATGTCGAGGCAAGCACAACGTGGTGGCGGGAAATCATCAACGTTTTCGACCGGCACATTCTGTTGGCTGCACTACTGCTCTTCACCTTGAACCTTTCCCTTCCCTCGCTCTCGAGCTTTGTCGTGCTTTACGCCAAGCAGATCGGCATCGGCCAATTCGGTTGGTATTACGTCGTGATCGGTATTACGAGCACGCTTGCCCGCCCGCTACTTGGTCGCCTGTCCGACAAAATCGGCTGCGGCCGATCGCTCCTCGTCGCGTTTGGTTTCGAGACTGCTGCGCTACTCATGATGCCCATGGTCAAAAGCCTCGTCGGCATTATGATCGCGGGCGCGATTTGGTACGTCGGCTCTGCGATCGGCGGCACCCGTATCCTCGCATTGGCCATGGAACGCGCGCCGGTGGAACGCCGTGGTCGAGCCATGGCAAGTTTTTCCGTGGCCTTTCCACTGAGCAATGGAACCGGCGCGTTACTGAACGGAATTGTGGTCGACGTCGCCGGCTATGCCTGGATGTATTTCACGGCGGCGGTTCTTTGCTCCGTTGGTTTCGCCCTGACGGCAAAAAATTGGTCGAGCCTGAAGTAGTCGATGTGTCGACTCTTGTTGACGTCTCACGCTTGGAGTAATGCTGTTGCGGGCTGTCACCGCAGCTAGGCAAGGAGGCTCGAAATGAAACCACGACTATTTTTGGTTGTCGCTTTAACCTTGTCGATGACGCTGAGCTTAAGCACGTATTCTGCCCACGCGAAAAGCTATATCGCGTACATATCCGACTCCAGCAACTCTTCGGTCGTCTACTGGATCGCCAAAGAGGCCGGGATTTTTAAGAAGCATGGTCTCGAGTTCGAGACGATCTTTATCGACGGCAGCGTGCGTGGAATTCAGAGCCTTCTTGCTGGCGACCTCGGCTACACCGGTGCGGTGGGTCCTGCCGTCATCAATGCCAAGCTCGCCGGTGGCGATATCGCGATTGTTCAAAGCCAGATGAATACACTGCCGTATTTCATTATCGGCAATGCGAGCATCAAATCGCCGGAAGGGCTGCGCGGGAAAACCGCGGCAGTGCATATTCCAGGCACTTCGGCAGACTTTGCCATGCGTTTGGCTTTGAACAAGGTGGGGATCGCTTATAAGGACATCAAAGCCGTGACTTTGGGCGGAGCGCCGGCGCGGCTCGGCGCCACCATTAACGGCCAAGCGGATTTCACCATCGTTAGCGAGGGGGAAAAGCTGCAGGGCGAAAAGAACGGACTCAAGGTGATCATCGACATGGCCAAGCTAAAAGTGCCGTTTCAGTTCAATTGCACGGTTGCGACCCGCAAAAAAATTAGAGAGAACCCCGATGAAGTGCGCCGGGTCGTCTGGTCGCTGGCTGAAGCCGGCCATTTTTTTAAGACCCGCAAAGAAGACGTGCTCAAGATCATGCAAAAATATACGCGCGGCCTCGACCGAGCCGTGCTCGAAGGCGCCTACGGCGCCAATTACGACTTTCTGGTGGAAGATACCTACCCAACCCTGGAGGGTTTGAAACAGACGCTTGATGTACAAGCGCTCACGGACCCACGCGCTGCCAAGGTCAAACCCGAAGATTTCGTCGATCTTCGGTTTGTCGATGAAATGAGGAAAAGTGGCTTCATCGAGAAACTTTATGGACGAAAATAACTTTAGACGAGGAATGCTCCAATGAAATTTGGCATTTTCGTTTTCGGCGATAATCATCCCGACCTCGGTCGTCCTACTCAGAAATATTACGAAGAAGTGATGACCATGGCTGAATGGGCCGAGGAGTTGGGTTTCGATTCCTTTTGGCTCGGCGAGCATCATTTTTATTGGTACGGCATCTGCGTTTCGCCGCCGATGCTCATCGCCGCTCTCGCCCAGCGGACTAAGAAGATCCGGTTGGGGCCAGCGATAAGTGTTCTTCCATTTCATCATCCGCTGATCGTCGCCGAGGAATATGGCTTGGCCGATAATCTTTGCGCTGGCCGTCTGAACTTTGCCATTGGCAGCGGCTTTTCGCCCAACGAATACCAGACCTTCGGCATGTCGATGGAAGAAGCGCGTGAAAGATACTGGGAGTCATTCGAGGTTATTTTGAAGGCGTGGACCGAGGACGAATTTTCCTATCGGGGAAAACATTTTAAGCTTGATCACGGCACGGTGTTCGTAAAGCCGCTGCAAAAACCGCTGCCACCGATTTGGATCGCCGCGTCTAGTGATGAGACCCTGATCAAGACCGGGCAAATGGGCTTTTCGATTATGGGGATTCCGTTTGCACGTTCCACTTCTCTTCTCGAGGTCAAGGAAAAAAACGACCTTTTCGAAAACTCCTATTTGCGGGCCGGCCACAAGGAAAAGCCGGACGTCATCGTCGCCCTGCATGTTTATCTCAGTCGAAACGAAGAAGACGCAGTCGCCTCTTCCCGCCCCTGCTTTCAACGCGTGGTGGAATATCTAATAAAGTATCGCCGTCCGGGAGCACGCACCCTGGATCTCGACACGATTAAAAAAGAAAAGCTCGGCGTGTTTGGCACTCCTGAGAACACGTGCTCGATCTTTAGAGAATACGAAAAAATCGGCGTCACTCATATTATTTGCATGGTCAACTTCGGCGGCGTGCCGATGCCGGACGTGCGCCGGACGATGGAGCTAATGTCGAAGGAAGTATTTCCGAACTTTCGTTGATTTATCAACTCACGACAGAGGTCATCATGCAAGTTTCTCGATTCTTCCTGACGTTTAGTATCGCGACAGCCATTTTCTTAATGGCCGGCCTGGAGGTAAGCGCGCAAAAACAACCGGACAAGATGACGGTTAGCTACAGCGCCTCGGGCGGGCAGTATATAAATTTGTTCGTTGCCAAGGAGCTCGGCATATTCGAGAAGCACGGCTTGGACGTGACGTTGAATCAAATCAACAGCAGCTCGCAGGCTGTCGCTTCGTTGCGCTCCAGAAGTGTCGATGTCGCCACCGGACCGGCCGGCGTGATTTTTGATGCCATCGCCAAGGGCGTGAGCGACTTCACTGTCTTCGGTGAATGCATGCCTTCGACGGTTCTGGAAATTTGGGTTCAGCCCAACATCAAGAGCGTCAAAGATCTCGTCGGCAAAACGATCAGCTCGACCAATCCCAATTCTCTCGGCGATTTGATGATCGGCGTTTGGCTCGCGCGCAACGGCATCAAGAAATCCGACGTCAACGTCGTTTACCTCGGCGGTTTAGGCAATCTCATCAGCGCCATGAAAGCGAACAAGACTGAAGCGACCTTGATTCTGCCGCCGTTGGGCGAACAGCTGATTCCCTCGGGTCAAAAGCGCTTGGGCGATTTGCGCGATATTACGTACTCAAACCAAGGCTGGGCGGCGACCAAAACATACGCATCTAAGAATGCCCCGGCTCTGGAACGTTTTACCGCGGCAGTGATTGAAGCCATCGCCGTGGTGAAACGAAACAAGCAAAAAACGCTTCCGGTGCTGCCGAAATACACCGGCGTCACGAACGACGAGTGGAACTCTTACGCCTATGAATTCTTCATGCCGTTGCTCAGTACAATTCCACGGATGACACCCGACGTGGTTAAAGCCACGCAAGAGCTTTCGACGTTGGCAGAAACGCGCAAGCTGAATCTCAAACCCTACATCAACAACGGATATGTCGATAAGCTGGCGAGTCAGGGATTTATCGACAAGCTCTACCGATAACGCGTCCGCGGCATCGCGATACGCAATCATACCAGCCGCTAGCTGTTCACGTCATGAGCAGAAAAATCGTCGCTCGCGACGTCGCGATCATTTATCGCGGCAAAAACGGTCAGGAAGCGGTGGTCGCCTGCAACGGCATCGACCTCGAAATTGAAACGGGCACGTTCGTCTCAATCGTCGGTCCGAGCGGTTGTGGCAAAACGACCTTGCTTTACGCTTTGGACGGCCTTCTCCCGATCCAACGAGGTGAAATTTCTGTGGACGGCAAAGCGATCACCGGGCCGGGCACAGACCGCGCGATGGTTTTTCAGGCTGCGTCGCTGTTACCCTGGCGCACGGTTTGGGACAACATTACTTATGGTTTGAAATTGCAAAGCGGTTTGAATGAGCCGGGCACGACCAAAGTGCAAACGCTCATCGATCTCGTCGGTTTGCGCGGCTTCGAGCATCGCCATCCGTCGGAACTGTCCGGCGGAATGCAACAACGTGCCAATCTCGCTCGCGCTCTTGCCGTCGATCCCGATATATTGCTCCTCGATGAACCCTTTGCCTCAGTTGACGCGCAAACGCGTGAAAAACTCCAGGTTGAATTGACCGAGATCTGGGCCCGCACCCGGAAGACGATGGTTTTTGTGACGCATGATATCGGCGAAGCCGTGTTTCTTTCCGATCAGGTCGTGGTGCTGAGCGCGCGCCCGGCGCATGTTCGCGCCATCATCAAAATCGAAATTCCTCGTCCGCGCTCGCTCGAAACCAAGCATAGCTCCGGCGTCCAAGATTATGTAAAGCAAGTCTGGAACCTGATTGAATCGCCCAACTGAATGATGCCAATAACAATTACCCGGGTAGCGGCGTTCCGGAGCGCGGCTTTATTTGATTATCATAGCCGAGACTTTCGATCGGCAATCCGCATTCGAAAGACTTCGGACAGCCCATGGGGTTGATGTAGCACGCGGATGACGAACCATAGAACTTAGGAGACATGCTTTATGTCTGCAAACCTCGCTCAGCAAAACTCCACGATCGAACTGAGAAGCATTCCTACTCTCCCACCCATGCATTGGACGGAGCGGTACTTTCGCCTTGTGTGGGGCAGCGTCGGCATCGTCAGTTGTCTATTTTGCTGGCAAATCGGATCTTCGGTCGGAGTTTTCGATCCGCTATTCGTCAGTTCGCCAGCTGAAGTTGCGCGCACCGCATTAAAGCTGCTCCCGTCGCCCGAATTTCTCGGCCATCTACTCATCACGTCGGAATGCCTGTTTCTCGGACTGTCCAGCGCCCTCGTGGTCGGCGTGCTGGTCGGATTGCCGGTGGGCTGGTTCCCACGCCTCCATGCTATCTTTGAACCGATAATCGCCGCGGTTTACGGCGTTCCCTATATCGCATTTCTCCCAGTCATTATCATGTGGACCGGCATTGGTATGACCTCGCGCGTCATTATCGTTTTCTGGTCCGCGGTGTTTCCATTGATCATCAATTCGGTTCAAGGCGCGCGCGAAGTCGATGATAATTTCTTGCGCGTGGCCCGGAGTTTTTCCGCCACGAAGCTGCAGATATTCGCGACCATCGCCTTGCCGTCGTCGGTGCCTTACATCCTCGCGGGGCTACGAACCAGTATCGGCCGCGCGATCGTTGGCGTTGTGGTCGCCGAATTCTTCATGTCTTCGAAAGGGCTTGGTTATTTCATCAATTTGAAAGCGAACGCCCTCGAAATGGCGCCGGCGTTTGTTGCGATCGTCCTGCTCGCGCTCTTCGGAATCGCGCTTGTCGCTATTGTCACCTATGTCGAAAATCGCTTCTGCAACTGGTAAAAGGACTTATGCTACTCCGATTAAATTTGAAGTTAATTCGATTCGCTTTCCTCGCTTGGGTCATTCTCGCCTCCGCCTCTGTGTACGCAGCCGAAACATCGCCCGCAGGTTTATGGAAGACCATTGACGATCGGTCCGGGCAGGCCAAGGGCCTTATTCGAATCAGAGAGATCGCCGGCAAGTTCGAGGGGAAGATCGACAAAATTTTTCCCAAGGCGGGAGACGATCCGGCACCGAGGTGCGAGAAATGCGAAGGGTCCCTGCACAATCAGCCCGTGCTCGGCCTGACTTTTCTCTGGGGATTCACCAAACAAGGGGATGAATATCAGGGCGGCGAGATTCTCGATCCGGAGAGCGGCAAAGTCTATCAGGCCAAGATGAAACTCGTCGATGGCGGTAAAAAGCTCGAGGTGCGCGGTTTTATCGGTTTTTCATTATTCGGCCGGAGCCAGACCTGGCTCCGTGAAGAATGAATTTGCCGCTCCGCAGCACTTGGATAGACAACCATTTACTGAAAAATAATTCTTTATGACTGACGTCGTTTTTGTCGATACCACCTTGCGCGATGGCCAGCAGAGTTTATGGGCTTACAACATGCGTACCGGCATGATTGTTCCCGTCGTCGAATACATCGATGCCGCAGGTTTCGAAGCCGTTGAGCTCGGCGGACCGGTGGAGCTACCGAAGTGCATCAAAGAGCTGCGCGAGGATCCATGGGAGCGCTACCGGTTGGTCATACCAAAGTTCAAAAAAACCCCGCTCAGACTTATTCATGGGACCCGCAGCGGCTTTGCGGTTTATCCCGAGGCGCTGCACCAGCTCTACGACACCTGCATGGCCAATGTCGGCGTTACCGAAGTGCGCATCTCCGATTCCTGGAATGATCCCGCCGATTGGGCTTGGCGCGTCCGCCAGGCGAAAAACGCCGGCCTGAGACCGATCATCAATCTCATCTATACGGTCTCGCCCCGTCATACTGACGAATATTTCGCGGCCAAACTTCGCGAGGCATTCGCGCTCGATGTATACCGGGTTATTTTCAAGGACCCGGGCGGAATTTTGACGCCCGAGAGAACCAAAACAGTTGTGCCTGCTCTGCTGGCTGCCGCCAACGGCAAGATCGTTGAGCTGCACACGCACTGCACGACCGGCCTCGGTACTTTGTGTTGTCTCGAAGCGATCAAGGCCGGCATGACCCACATCAACGCTGCGATCCCGCCGCTTGCCGACGGCTCCTCGAACCCGTCGATTTTTAACGTCGCCATGAATGCGCGCGCCCTGGGATACCATACGGTTATCGATGAAAAGCCGCTCCGCCATGTCACCCAGCACTTTACCGCCTGCGCGAGAGAAGAGAATTTGCCCATCGGCAAGACGCCCGAGTACGATTACGCTCAGTATGTCCACCAAATACCTGGCGGCATGATCTCGAACCTCCGCTATCAACTACACCGAGTCGGTATGGAAGATAAACTCGATCAGACATTGGAAGAAGCGGCGCAAGTCCGCGCCGATTTCGGTTATCCGATCATGGTCACGCCGCTGTCTCAATTCGTCGGCAGCCAGGCAGCGATTAATGTGATCGTCGGCGAGCGCTACAAGCAAGTTACGGATCAGACCATTGAATACGCCATGGGTATTTGGGGCAAAGAAGGCTCCGCTTTGATGGATGCCAACGTCAAAGAAACAATTCTCAACCGGCCGCGCGCCAAAGAAATCGCCGCACGGCCGCACCCGAGCGATACGCTCCAAGAGTTGCGCCGCAAATACGGCGGCCCAGGCGTCTCCGACGAGGAAGTGGTCTCACGATTTTTCACTAGCAAAGAAGATGTCGAGCGCATGCGCGCCGCCGGACCGCCGCGCATCTATGGAGCTAACGGCAACCCGCTCGTCAATCTTGTCGGCGAGCTGAGCAAAAAAAACCAACGGAACAGTGTGTATATAAAGAATTCGAACTTTTCACTTCGCCTAGAGAAGCGCGAGGCGATCTAACGTTGGCAATTCGAGGTGCTTATGGCTCGCGTATCGCTCATCGAAGAATCCAAGCATCCCGAGCTTGTCGATGCGATTAGCAAGATCAAGGGCGCGCGCGGCGGACGTCTGATAAATATTTATCGCTTGATGCTTCACAGTCCGGCGTTGGCGAATGCCTGGTTCGATCTGAATCAGGCGGTGCGTTACGGCACGGAGATCGATGGACAAAGCCGTGAGCTAGCAGTCATCCGGGTGGCAATATTGAACGGCGTGGAATATGTTCAGCGCGCCCACGGGCCAGCCTATGCTCTGAAGGAAGGGTTGACGCCGGAGCAGGTCGCTGCTTTGTGGGACTGGCGAGCGTCCCAGTTGTTCAATGCGCAACAACGCGCGCTGCTCGCGTACACAGACGCGATGACAGAAAAGATCGAAGTAACGGATGACGTGTTCGACAATGCGCGCAAGCATTTCAGCGAGCGCCAAATTGTCGAGCTCACCATGTTGATCGGCGCGTACAACATGCTTACGAGATTCTTAAAAGCGCTGAAAGTCGACCCCGAACCACCGGCATCGGCCACTTGAGGTTTCCCCTCGCCCGCCGCGGAAGAGGGCAAGGGGCAAGGATGCAAGAATACACAAGCAGCGCGTGACATCATACAAGCACAAATTCGTTGTCGAAAACGATAGTTTTCTCCGACTTATTCAAGTCGTTTTGGACCCGGCCGCTTCGCAAGAGCGTTTCGACGCGTTCGCGCATTTTTGCAAGCACGACACACCGGACTTTCTCGGCTGGTGCGAAAACATCCGGGCGCAAGCGCCAAATCTCTATCCCACTGAAGTGCATCTGGTCGACACGCAGGAACAACTGATAACGCACGCATCCGGCGCCACGGTCATTGTGGTCGAGGAACTTACGATCGGCGCCGAAGAGCTGGCCGCCGCGGGGAGCACCCTTCGGTTTGTGCAGAAGTATGGCTTTACGACCCGCAACATTGATGAGTCTGCCTGTGCCCAGGCTGGCGTCAGGGTGCTCACGATCCGCCGGCGCGCGAATATTTCAACCGCTGAACAAGCGTTGATGTTGATGCTCGCGCTTGCGCGACAGGTGACGCAAAATGCCAATCTCGTCAGTGTCGAGCAACTGACGGGCGCCGGCTATCAACCGACGACTTATGAACGCCAGCACACGCCGAACGGCAACTGGGCGCGGATTCCCGGAATGGTGACGCTGTACCAGCGGCAATTGGGAATAATCGGTCTGGGAGAAATCGGCCGGGAACTGGCATTGCGTGCGCTCGCGCTCGGCATGCGCATCGTCTATTCCCAGCGAACTCGCCTGTCCGAAGAGGTCGAGCGACAATACCAAGCCAGTTATTGCAGTCTGGAAGAGCTGCTTGAGAGCTCCGATTTCGTCAGCTTACATTTGCCCCGAAATCCAGCAACGGCGGAGTTTATCGGTCGACGGGAGCTTTCAATCATCAAGCCAGGAGCCTTTTTGATCAACGTCTCACAACCCAATCAGGTCGAGCGCCACGCTTTACGCGCAGCATTGGCTTCGGGTCGGCTCGGTGGATTCGGGCTCGATACATTTTATGAAGAGCCAGGCAACGACGAGGATCCGCTCTTGAAATTTCCCAATGTGATCATCACTCCCCACCTCGGTGGCTCACCGCGCTGGAATTCTCTCGATGATATCGAGGAAGTCATCGTCAATCTCGGACGCAAATTCGGCGGTTGAAAGACACTCGAATCAAGGTCCGAGAGCATTGACTCACGCCGAAGTGACTCATGATCTCCAACCCGAGTTCGACTTTCAAAGGGGGCTCGCAAGTTAACAATATATATTTCTGAATCCTTCGTGTCCTTCGTGGTAAGCTCTCCAATGCGTATTCGTTATTTCAGCACCGCTTCTGCCAACTTCGCTCCGGGAAACCAGGAATTGTTGCACTTGTCTTCGGTGAAATTCTGAAAGCGTCTGAACTCTTCCACAGTCATCACATCCTTGGCGGCTTGGCCGTCCAAGCCTTTGGTTTCCACATCCAAGCGCCGCGTCGGTTGTTGTGCGGTCTTGCCGTGCAGCTCTTGCCCTTCGCGGCTGAGCAACCAATTGAAAAGTACTTTTGCCGCAGTTGGGTGCGGCGCGTCTTTGATAATACCGACGATGCCGTTGCCGCCGCTGACGTAAGTTCCTTCCTTGAGCGTTGGCAAATGTTTCACCGGAAGGTTCGCGTCTAAAAACGGGTCGAAATCGCGATACCCGACGCCGATGGTCAAAGCCAAGCTCCCTTTGGCCAAGGCATCGGCGATCTGCCGCGCGTTTCGCCCGACGAACATTTCCTGCTGCGCCAGCTTGCGAATATATTCTTCGCCCTTCAAGTCCAAGAGAAACGCCCACATCGCGAGGCCACCACCCGGCACTCGTGGATCGCGCAGACCGATTTTACCTTTCCACTTGGGATCGAGCAGATCGTTGTAACTGCGGACTTCCTGCGGCTTGACCAGTTGCGTGTTGTAGTAGATGGACGGCGTGATTTGCGCAACAAAGCTGTAGAGCAGATTTTTTCCAGTCTGATTGTCGGCCCAGAGGTGACCGCCGAACCATTTCGCCGGATCTTTTACCTCCGGCAAAATCATCGCCGCCGCCAACGGTTCGAAAAGATCGGACTTCAGCAACGAATTTCCAGTGCACGGGCCGATCAGAAATGCGTCGACGGTGGTCGCGCCGGCCTTTTTTTCCGCAACGATCTTGCTCATCAAACTCGGCCCCGGCACTTGTATGAACTCGCTGTCGAGATCGAAGCGCTTCTTCAGCACGGCTTGCACTTCATTTTTAAAGTCGCTGCCCGGCGGCGCGCCGATGACGATTTTCCCTTCCCTTTTCGCCGCCGCAACCAATCGCTGCCAGTCACCTCCCGCGTCCGCCGCCCAGAGAAGCTTCGGCAGCACAAACACCGCCAGAGCAATGACGCCAAGTTTTATTTCGCGCTTACCCATGGCGCAAACCTTCCTGCGTGCACGATGTCACGATCATAGTCACGATCGCGCTTTCGTGCCAAGGGTATAATTCCCGCAGCAAATCGGATTGACAGCAAAATTGCCCCGACGCTATATTCGCGCATTCGTTCGTCGAGCGTGAGGAGAGTGGTATGAAGTTGTTGCAAGTGACCGTTGCTGCGGTTGTCTTTTTGTCGTTGCTGAATTCCGCCTCCGCTCAGGAACGCATGCGCATCGCCTGGGCGGGCAGCACGCCTTCCAACACGCCGATCTGGGTGGCCGACCAAAAAGGTTTTTTTAAAAGAAATGGCTTGAACGCCGAAGTCATCGCCATCAGCGCGAGCACTATAGTCATTCAGGCGCTGCTCACCGGTGAGGTGGATTTCATCATTGCGCCTTCTGCGACTCTGGTGACTTCGCGTCTAGCCGGGGCTGACACGGTAATGGTGTCCACCAACTTGCCGCTATTTATCGATCACATTGTTTCATTGAGTGACATCAGCTCCGTGGAGCAACTCAAGGGCAAGACTGGCGGCGTCAATCGGCTCGGCACGACTTCGGACATGACGCTGCGCCTAGCGCTGCGCCGTCTGGGGGTAGACCCGGAAAAAGACACCAAGATCATTGCCACAGGGGAAAACCCGCAGCGCCTCGCCGCGCTCGCGCGCAATATCACGCAATTTACTTTGCTTGGCGAGCCGCTGGTGAAGGAAGCTGAGAAAATGGGTTTTCGAGATTTGTACGATATCGGTACGTTGAAAATTCCCTATCACGTGAACGCCGTCGTAACACGTGAAAAGACGGTGCGTGAGCGGCGGCCTTTTGTATTGAAGGTGGTGCGCGCCTTCGCCGAAGCGCTTCACTTTATCAAGACGAACAAGGAGGAAACCAAAGCCCTCATCGGCAAAAATCTCAAGACCACCGATCCAGAAGGTCTGGAGCGCGCCTATCGCGCTTACAATGCCGCCTTCCCTGAAGTCCCATATCCCAACGCTGAAGGCGTAAAAACTTTGCTCGATGATATTGCACCGCGTACCGCGAAGGCTGCCACGGCTGATCCGAAAAGTTTTGTCGATATGACTCTGGTGCAAGAATTGGAAGCCGCCGGATTTTTCAAGCAGCTGTACAAAAGATAGGCGGGCCGCCGGTTGCCCTACGGGCATTCATCTCTTGGAACTGTCATTTCGACCCCTTCGATAACTCAGGTAAACTCCGTGAGAGATCTTTCCCGACGCTTTTTCAAAGGAGTCTCTTGTTGGAACTACTCCGACTTATCCGAGTCCGTAAAACTTCCTTGGGTTATCTTCAACGATCTTTTTATGCTGCGCGGCGGAAATCCCGCCATTGTTTTTCAAACTCGTAAGCGCGCCTAATTCCGTAGAAGAATCGGCGTGACCATAATCGGTGCCGATCATCAGCGTATTTTCGCCCATGCAGGTCCGGATTAGATATGGCACATCGTCGCCGATCTGACAGGTGACGAAGACCCCGCAGCGCTCGAGCAAATCATCCGGCAGTCTGCGATCGACGGTATCGAGACGGCGGCGCAATTCATAAATCACCCACGGCACCCAGGAGGCTGCGGTTTCGATAAATCCGAAGCGAAGTTTCGGAAAGAGTTTGGGGATGCCGCAGTTGATGATCCGAAACAGCGCCCCGACATTAAAAATCCGATACTGATTGAAAAAATCCCGGCTGCCGTCGGGATTGACCATCATGTCCACCGCCGCCGCGCTGCCGTTCGACTGGTGCAGGCCGATACAAAAATTCATTTCCTGAGCTTTTTCGTAGAGCGGGAAAAAATAGGGATCGGTGATCTGCCGTGCTCCTTCCAGCGGCCGCATAAAAATCCCGCACGCGCCGTTGTCCTTGGCAAACTGCAATTGATCGAGAGCGTCCCGCATGCTCAAGAGCGGTAGCGTCGCCATCCAACGCAGACGGCCATTGCTTTGTTTCCAGACGTCGGCGAGCCAACGATTGTAGGCGCCGCAGAGGGCAATTTCCGTATCCGGGCGGTCGGTGCATTGATCGAGGAAAATACTCGGATAGAGAATCTGGACGTCAATACCCAACTCGTCCATATGCTTGACGCGTGCGCCGATATCCGCCAGATCGCGCGCCGCCATCGTCGTGCTCATGTCCCGGCCGATAGCCGCGGATTTCTTGTCGAGGTCTTCTTTGCTGAACGTGAAGCGGAACAGGCCACGGATTTTTCCGTCAATCACCCAATGAGCCTTTTGATTATCCTCTTCCGGCTTGAAGAGCATTGGGCGAAACTTTCTTTCGGCAGGCGTAAGATAGTCCCACGTATGCGGACTCTCAACCACATGAGCATCGGCATCTATCCATCCCATAATTCAATCTCCTCTAGATCGGACCAATCTGCAGGCTATTGGCTGCTTGTGTCTTCATGCCGCCCGGCCAATGCCTAGTGAAGCACCGCCCCACCATTCACCAGGATCGTCTGCCCAGTCACAAAGCTACTCAGATCGGAAAGCAAATACAACGCGGTACCGACCAGATCGTCGGGTCGCTCGACTCTCTTTAAAATGCGTGTCGAAGCTGTGCGCTCGTAATTTCGCAAAGCTTGTTCCGTAGGCTGTTCTTCGCTCATCGTGGCGCCGGGAGCCAAAGTATTGACGCGAATGTTATCGCCGCCGAGCTCTCGCGCTAGCACCCGGCTGAAACCCACCACCGCCGCCTTCGAAACAACGTAATGCATCATTGTAAGCCCGCCATTGAACGCCATATTGGACGAAATATTTACGACGCTTCCCTCTTTTCGTCGTTGCATAGCCGGCACAACAGCGCGGCTGCAAAGCCACAGTCCCTTGACGTTGACCGCCATAATGCGATCCCAAGCTTCTTCGGTGATTTCCTGCCAGCCGCCCTTTTCCGCCGGGACGGTCATAAAAATTGCGGCATTATTCACTAACCCGTCAATCTTGCCAAAAGCCTGCAAGCTCTTCTCCGCCATTGTTTGACAACTCGCGAAATTCGCAACATCCACGTCAACACCGATGGCTTTGCCGCCACTATCCTGGATCGCCTTGGCGACATCGTACGCTGCCTTTTCGTCGATATCGGCAACGACTGCAGTTCCGCCTTCGCGCGTAATACCTCGACAATAAGCTTTTCCGATACCGTGCCCGCCGCCGGTCACGATCACCACTTTGTCATCGAGTAATCCCATACGAATGTTCCTTTTCGATCATAAGTGGTCACTTTGAATTTCCGCACTGCAAGTGCCGAACTAAAGCTCCGAGCTGGGAGTTAATAACTAAATTTTCACAATTCAGCAAGACAATCTTGAGCGAGCCGAGTTTTGCCTGAAATCCGCGCCGAAAGACAGTAACAATGCAATGGGAATTAACGGCGGCAAGTGGGGATAAGCAATTGTATTGATCAAAGGAAGCACTCCGACGATCACAAGCGTGAGGGCAACCAGAGGAATTACAGCTTCACCCACCTGTTTCAAAACCAATGCAAAAGGAATGATTAGCAATGTAAGATCATGACTGTGCAGATGAGGTGAAACCAAGATTAGCGCTGCGGCGATAGTTATCCATTCGGCAAAAAAGATTCCGTTCGGCTTCTCGCTCGCTCGACTACGAGCCACGATCAGCGCGACTAACACAATCGTGCCCGCCCACCAAACGGCATCTCTCCACGGAGCAGGAAAAAAAAAGTACGTGAGCGCCCGCAAATTTTGCATGCCTTCCGGTTCAATACGTAAATAGTCATCCCCCGCCGCTGCTTGGGCCGAAAGCGCTAGGTAGTCCTTAATTCCATCCGCCCCGACCCCCACCAACGAGATGAGCGCAAATAATCCAAGCGTGAGAAAAGCCCATTCGAGCGCGCGCCATTTTTTGTTCGAAAGTAAAATTAGCAAAGGTATTCCAGCCAGCTGAGGTTTGAAAAACAAAAAACCGGACCAGATCCCTGAGCTAGCGAACCCGGACTCGCGCAGTGTCAACATGAAAAGCGTCAATAGGAGCAATGCAATGAAAGATGTCTGACCTTCTAGCAAGCCATAATGAACACCGTAATTGCACAACGTCGTCAGCACCAACCAGTATGTTTGTTGTCGGTTCAATTGCAGTCTGCGCACGAGCAATTCGATCGTCGTGGCCAGCAACACGATGTTGATCACCGTCATTACGATGAACGCTGCCGAAAAACGTAACCACGCAAGTGGAACTAGAAATGCTGCGAAAAACGGCGGGTAAAAAAACGGTAAAACCCAATCGCCGCGTGAGGGATCGATGCTCTCCTGGATCAGCCGTTGTTGCTCTAGATTGTAGAGCGCCGATCTATTTGTCCAAAAGAGCTTGGCGCCGGTATAAAGACTCATAAAGTCCGGTTTGGATACGCTGCAAGACGGACTGTGGTCGCGCACAATGGTCCACCAGCAGGGCAGCGTAACGGCACACATGGCAATACCCAGCCCGACGCTTAAAGCGGCGATTCGATGAGTCCAAACGCTGGAGGAGGGCATCAATCTTGATCTTAGCGGCCAAGCCGGGAGAGCCTTCAACTAGGCGTGTGTCGTCTTACCCAATCCAAAATAATGGCGTTCGTCTCTTCCGGCGCCTGCCAGAAAAACCCATGTGATTGCCCCTTGAGAACTTTCATTTCTGCTCCGGGAATTCGCTCCACCAGCACTTTGGATTGCGCAATATGATTGCTTCCAATCGTGTCGGCTTCGCCGATGAGAACCAAGGTCGGCGCTTTTACATCTCCGAGGCGGTGCGTGCCTTCGAAATTATGCCGGGCGATGCAAAGGTGAATAAACTCCGGGAGCTTCGCATGAGTCGCCCAGGCGAGTCGGAAAAATTCCTCGATTTCGGCGCGGTGCCGCTCGCGATAGTTCTTGGTAAAGAAGGTATCCGATTCGACGATCTCCTCATAGACAAATTTCTCGAACCCCATCTCGACCATATCGACTACCATCCGATGCGGCAGACCTGGAATACAATCCGAGCCGGGCCGTGCGGCGGGACCCGATCCGCTCGCGGCCATGATCAAGCTCTTCACACGACCGGGAAAATTCTGCGTCAGCGAAAGTGCGATCCTCCCGCCCATGGAGTGGCCAATCAAATGGGCACTGGGCATGTTCAGATGATCCATCAGCGCAATGATATCGAGCGCCATTTGCTCGATCGTATATACGCTTTGCGCCGCTACCGACCGCCCACAACCACGAGGGTCATGGAAAATCAAGTTCAATGAGCCTGCCAATGGCATTTGTGAGGGTTTCCAGACTTCGCCCGAGTACGCCGTCGACGGCACAAAAATCAGCGGTTCGCCTTGACCATGGCTTTCATAATAGAGGTCAACGCCGGTTGGCAATTTTACATTCGGCATGATCGAGTCCTCACATTTTCCGATTCACTCAGAGTACAAAAACGAAAAGGCTTCTCCCGTTGGTCGAAAATGAAGCCATAAAGTTGTCATCTCGAACAAACTGAAAGATCTTTCCGAAACAGGTTCACCTGAAGCTCGTCGATTTGTAGAATCCCTCTTTCTCCAATTGGGCGACAACCCGCGTATCAAGAAAATCGTCCAGCTTAGCCGCCTTGGCCTTCGGCTCCGTCGGCACAAATTCCGCAATGATCGCTTCCATTCCCTTCCGCGTAACGTAGGGAACCGTTTCAATGTAAGCTCTTGCTTCGGCGTAAGTCGCTTCGAGAATATCCGGATCCTTGATGCGCGCATATTTTTGAATCGCTTTGATGCCGGCGGTCTTGTTCGCCCTGAGAAACAGAACACCTTCGCTATACCCCCGAATGAAACGTCGCGTCATTTCCTCGTTGTTCTTGAGAAACGAGCGGGTCGATCCAATTGCCACGGAAACGTATTCCGGCCCCTCTTTGCTCAAATCGATCAGTTCAGTCAATCCAGCTTTGCGCCCGCGAAAGTTCGTTGGCGGTGAGAGCGCACCGGCATCGATTTGTCCGGCCATCATCGCCGTAAAAATATTCGGGACGTCCACCAATTGCATTAATTGATAGTCGTCCGGCTTGAGGCCGAATCTGTTCATCACCCACAGAGTGACGCTGTGTGTCGACGAGCCCAACCGGGTGATACCGATTTTCTTCCCTTTGAGATCATTGAAGGTTTTGATTTCGGAGCGAGCCATAAAGGAAAAGACCAGTCGATTGGCGACACCGGCAACGATCGCAACGTCCGCACCCTTGAGTGTGGCCTGGACCGCCGTGCGTCCGTCCA
>Ga0207645_10000368_pt1 | contig 37407 bp, 32 predicted proteins | sample KBSM53metaG_FD_184331 | JGI IMG/M metagenome (GOLD analysis project Ga0207645, IMG submission 184331) | Miscanthus rhizosphere microbial communities from Kellogg Biological Station, Michigan, USA - KBS M5-3 metaG (SPAdes) (version 2) | ecosystem: Host-associated > Plants > Roots > Rhizosphere >...
CGAAAACGGGCAGTGGGTGCTGGCGAAATAGGCGTGCGCTGACGGCGCCTCCGGGCCCGCCGCGCCGTCGCGGGCCGGCCCGTTTTGCGTCCGGTGCCCGCCTCGAACGCCGCCGCGGAAAGGAATTCGTGGATTTCTCGATCGCCGCATTGCTGACGCAGGACGGCATCACCAACGGCGCGATCTACGCGCTGCTGGCGCTCGCCCTCGTGCTCGTCTTCGCGGTGACGCGTGTGATCTGGGTGCCGTCCGGCGAGTTCGTCGCCTACGGCACGCTGACGCTCGCGGGCCTGCAGCTCGGCAAGCCGCCCGGTACCGTGAGCCTCGTCGCCGGCATGGCGATCGTGGCGGGCGCGATGGAGGTCTACGACTGCGTGCGCCGCGGGGAGGCCAGGCGCATTCCACGGCAGCTGCTGCTGTGGACCGGGGTGCCGCTCGCCATCGCCGCGCTGGTGTGGTGGGTGGCGCCGATGGGGCCGGGCCTCGCGGTGCAGGTGCTGCTGACGCTCGCCGCCGTCACGGCGCTCGGGCCGCTGCTGTATCGCGTCGCCTACCAGCCGCTGGCGGAAGCGAGCGTGCTGGTGCTGCTGATCGTGTCGGTGGCCGTGCACTTCTCGATGACCGGCCTCGGCCTGTGGTTCTTCGGCGCGGAAGGGTCGCGCACGCCGGCGTTCGTCTCGGCGTCGTTCTCGCTCGGGTCCGTCAACGTGAACGTGCAGAGCCTGCTCGTCGTGGGCACGAGCGTCGTCGTGATCGCGGCGCTGTACGTCTTCTTCGGCCGCACGCTCTATGGCAAGGCGCTCCGCGCGACCGCGGTGAACCGGATCGGCGCGCGCCTCGTCGGCATCTCGCCGTCGTTCGCCGGCGCGCTCACGTTCACGCTCGCGGCCTTCCTCTGCGCGTTCTGCGGCGTGCTGATCGGCCCGATCACCACGATCTACTACGACTCAGGCTTCCTCGTGAGCCTCAAGGGCTTCGTCGGCGCGATCATCGGCGGCCTCGTCAGCTATCCGCTCGCGGCGGCGGGCGCGCTGCTCGTGGGATTGCTGGAATCGTTCTCGTCGTTCTGGGCGAGCGCGTTCAAGGAGGTGATCGTCTTCACGCTGATCATTCCCGTGCTGCTGTGGCGAAGCCTCGCCACGCATCACCACGAAGAGGATGAATAGGCGGCGGCTCGGATTCGCCGTGCTGGTGGCCGCGCTCGCGCTGCTGCCGGTCCTGGCGCCGCAGTTCTGGATCACGCTCGGCAACTACATCGGCCTCTACAGCATCGTCACGCTGGGCCTCGTGCTGCTGACGGGCGTGGCGGGGCAGACGTCCTTCGGCCAGGCGGCATTCGTCGGCCTCGGCGCCTACGCGACCGCATGGCTCACGACGCGCTACGGCGCGTCGCCGTGGCTGGCCCTCGTCGCCGGGCTGGCGCTGACGTCGCTCGTCGCGCTCGCGCTCGGCTTCATCACGCTGCGCATGAAAGGCCACTACCTGCCGCTGGCGACGATCGCCTGGGGCATCAGCCTCTATTTCCTGTTCGGCAACCTGGAATTCCTCGGCGGCCACACGGGGATGACCGGCATACCGTCGCTGACGCTCTTCGGCCTCGAGCTCCGCGACGAGCGGCGCTACTTCTACCTGATCTGGGCGATCGCGCTCGCGGCGCTGTGGGCGACCGACAACCTGCTCGACTCGCGGCCCGGCCGTGCCATCCGCGCGCTGAAGGGCGGCCTCGACATGGCGGAAGCGTTCGGCGTCGACGGCGCGCGGCTCAAGATCGTCGCGTTCGTGTACGCCGCGCTCCTCGCCTGCATTTCGGGCTGGCTCTACGCGCATCTGCAGCGCTTCGTGAATCCGACGCCGTTCGGCATCAACCAGGGCATCGAATACCTGTTCATGGCCGTCGTCGGCGGCGCCGGCAGCGTGTGGGGCGCGGTGCTCGGCGCCACGCTGATCACGCTGCTGAAGGAGATGCTGCAGGACGTGCTGCCGCGCGTGCTCGGCCGCTCGGGCAATTTCGAGATGGTGGTGTTCGGCGTCCTGATCGTGCTGCTGCTGCAATTCGCGCGCGAAGGCCTCTGGCCCTGGCTTGCCCGCGTGCTGCCGCGGCGGACCCCGCCGCCCGTGCCCGACGCGCCGCCGCTGGCCGCGCGTCCGCACGCCGCGACGACGGGCCCGCTGCTGCAGCTCAAGGCCGCCCGCAAGCAGTTCGGGGGCCTGGTCGCGGTGAACGACCTCTCGTTCGAGCTCGCGACCGGCGAGATCCTCGGGCTGATCGGCCCCAACGGCGCCGGCAAGAGCACGACGTTCAGCCTCATCTCCGGCGCGCTCACGCTGTCCGGCGGCGACATCCTGTTTCGCGGCGAGTCGATCGGCAGCAAGCTGCCGTACGAGATCGCGCGGCGCGGGATCGGTCGCACGTTCCAGCACGTGAAGCTGCTGCCGCAGATGTCGGTGCTCGACAACGTCGCGCTCGGCGCCTACCTGCGCGGCACCGCGGGCATCGTCCGCGCGGCGCTGCGGCTCGATCGCGCCGACGAGGCGCGCACGCGCGCCGAGGCGGCGCGGGCGCTGGCGCGCGTCGGTCTCGCCGCGCACACGTTCGAGCCGGCCGGCAGCCTCGCGCTCGGGCAGCAGCGCATCGTCGAGATCGCGCGCGCGCTCGCCGCCGATCCGTCGCTGCTCCTGCTCGACGAGCCTGCGGCGGGCCTTCGGTACCAGGAGAAGCAGGCGCTGGCGGCGTTGCTGCGCAGCCTGCGCCAGGATGGCATGACGATCCTGCTGGTCGAGCACGACATGGACTTCGTCATGGGCCTCACCGACCGCCTGGTGGTGATGGATTTCGGCGAGAAGCTCGCCGAAGGCAAGCCCGCGGACGTCCGCCGCGATCCCGTCGTGCTCGAAGCCTATCTCGGCGGCGTATAGGCGAGCGCCGGCCATGTCCACGCTCCTCGAAGTGCAGGACCTTAGCGTCAGCTACGGCAAGGTCGAGGCCGTGCACCGGGTGTCGGTCGGTGTCGGCGAGGGACGGATCGTCACGGTCATCGGCCCCAACGGCGCCGGCAAGACGACGCTGCTCGCCGCGATCATGGGGCTGCTTCCCGCGCGCGGGAGGATGCTCTATCGCGGCGGTCCGCTCGCGGCCCTCACGGTGGAGCAGCGCGTCGCGGCGGGGCTCGTGCTGGTGCCGGAGAAGCGCGAGCTCTTCGCGACGATGACTGTGGCCGACAACCTCGAGCTCGGCGCTTTCGCCGCGCGACGCGCCGGCGCCGCCGCGGCCACGCTGCAGGACGTCTATCGCCGCTTTCCGCGCCTGGAAGAGCGCCGCGACCAGCTCGCGGGGACGCTGTCGGGCGGCGAGCGGCAGATGCTGGCGCTCGGCCGCGCGCTGATGGCACGGCCGCGGCTACTGATGCTGGACGAGCCGTCGCTCGGACTGGCGCCGCTGATCGTGCGCGAGATCTTCGCGATCGTCGCGGAGCTGAAGGCCACGGGCGTGTCCATCCTGCTGGTCGAGCAGAACGCGCGCGCGGCGCTGCAGATCGCCGACTACGGCTACGTTCTCGAAACGGGCGATCTCGCGCTGGAAGGCCCCAGCGAGGCGCTCGCCTCGAACCCCCGCGTCGCCGAAACCTACCTCGGGGGGCGGGGCGCCGCCGCGGGCGCATAATGACGGCCGATTGATAGGCGGCCCCGCCGCCCCAACTGTAAGAGTTCACGCGCAGGCCGCGCCTTCCGCTCCCCGTCACCCGATCCCCGAAACCCCACAGTGTCCGACCTCTCCGTACCCCCCGTTTCCGCCGCGCTCGTCGACGAAGCCAGGCGCGTCCTGCTGGCGCCGGCGGGACTCGACGACGCCGCGCTCTCGCACGTCCTGGCCGACATCCACGCGCGCGACGTCGACTTCGCCGACCTCTATTTCCAGCATTCGCGCTACGAGAGCTGGAGCCTGGAGGAGGGGATCGTCAAGTCCGGCGCGTTCAACATCGATCGTGGCGTCGGCGTGCGCGCGGTCGTCGGCGACAAGCAGGCGTTCGCGTATTCCGACGACATCTCGCGCCCGGCGCTCGACGAGGCCGCGCACGCCGTGCGCGCGATCGGCCGCCAGGGCCAGTCGGCGTCCACACCCGTGTCGCGCCATGGCATCGCGCGCGCCCTCTATCCCACGGCCGATCCGGTGGCGAGCCTCTCCGAAAGCGAGAAGGTCGCCCTGCTGGAGCGGCTGGAGCGCAAGGCCCGCGCCCGCGATCCGCGCGTCGCGCACGTCATGGCGTCGATCGCCGGCGAGCACGAGGTGGTGCTGGTCGCGCGGAGCGACGGCCAGATCGCGGCCGACGTGCGGCCGCTGGTGCGCGTGTCCATCACGGTGATCGTCGAGGAGAACGGCCATCGCGAGCAGGGCTATTCCGGCGGCGGCGGCCGCTTCGACTACGCGCACTTCGACGACGCGATGCTCGACGAATACGCGCGCCTCGCCGTGGAGCAGGCGCTCGTCAACCTCCGTGCGAAGCCGGCACCTGCCGGCACGATGACGGTCGTGCTCGGCAACGGCTGGCCCGGAATCCTGCTGCACGAAGCGATCGGGCACGGCCTCGAAGGCGACTTCAATCGCAAGGAAACGAGCGCGTTCTCGGGCCGCGTGGGCGAGCAGGTCGCGTCGAAGGGCATCACCGTCGTCGACGACGGGACGCTCGACCGGCGCCGTGGCTCGCTCAACCACGACGACGAGGGCAATCCGACGCAGCGCACGGTGCTGATCGAGGACGGCGTGCTGCGCGGCTACATGCAGGATCGCCTCAACGCCGGGCTGATGACCGTCGCGCCCACGGGCAACGGCCGCCGCGAATCGTTCGCGCACCTGCCGATGCCGCGGATGACCAACACGCTGATGCTCGCTGGCAGCCACGATCCGGCCGAGATCATCGCGTCGGTCAAGCGCGGCCTCTACGCGGCGAACTTCGGCGGCGGCCAGGTCGACATCACCAGCGGCAAGTTCGTGTTCTCCGCCGCCGAGGCGTGGATGATCGAGGACGGCAAGCTCACGTATCCGGTGAAGGGCGCGACGCTGATCGGCAACGGGCCGGACGCGCTCACGAAGGTGTCGATGGTCGGCAACGACCTCGCGCTCGACCCGGGCATCGGCACCTGCGGCAAGGACGGCCAGAGCGTGCCCGTGGGCGTGGGTCAGCCAACGCTCAAGATCGACGGCCTCACCGTCGGCGGAACCGGCGCGCAGTAGTCAGTACTTCTTCGGGATTTCCGGCGCTTCGGCGCCGGCGCCCGGAACCGCGTACCTCGCGTCGCCCGCGGGGCTCGCGTAACGGATCGCGAGCTGCCAGTCGCCGCCGCCCTTGCGCCACACGTCGACGACGAACAGGGCGCCGCCGCGATTCCCCTGCGTGAAGCTGACGATCGCCGTCTCCCCGAGATCGTGCACGGCCATCGCGGCGATGTCGCCACCGCCGTCGCGGCTGCGCATCACGTCATCCAGGAAATCCGCGCGCGGCACCGGACGGCCGGCGCGGGCGCCTGCGCGCAACTCGAAGTCCTCGCTGAGGAGCTTGGCGAGTGCGCTCTTGTCGCCGGCGCGGATCGCTTCGGCCAGCGCGGTTTCGCGTTCTTGGAACAGCTTGACGGAGCGCGTGACGGTGGGAACGCGCGTCGGCGCGTCGCCGCCGGTTGCAGGCGCAGCGCCGGCGGCCAGCAGGAGCGCGGTCGCCGCGACTGCGATCCGACGGCGGGCCGCCGGGCTCATCGTCTTACGGATATGCGGTGGCGCAATAGCCGCCGGACGCGTTCACCCAGTTGCGCTGGATCAGGTAGTCCCGCGTGCCGAGCCGCATGTTCGCCACGCCCCCGCCGGACGGGTACTGCGAGCCGAATGTCCACGCGCACTTGTCGGCGTTCTCGTAGCCCCGCCGGTCGTACCACGCGTTGAGGTCCGGATCTGTGACCGCCTCCTCCAGCTCGTGCGCGATGATGCTCGCCATGCCGTCGGCGCCGGCGTTGCCATTCGGGCTCGTCGTCTGAGCGGCACATGCGGACGGGCAGCGGTCGGGGTTGCCGACGAACGAGTACTTGATGTTCTTGCTGCCGATCGTGCCATGCGTGTGCCAGCCGCAGTACTGCGTACAGAATCCAGACGTGGCGTTGACGTCTTGGGATGTCAGCACGAAGTACACGGCATTGGTGTCGGTCGGCAGGCGCTTGGACGTAATTGCGTCCGATACGACCGCTTGGATTGCCGCATCCGACAACGCTGTGCCCTTGGAGTAGCTGTCCGTCGTGGATCCTGCGTATTGCACCGAGTTGCTGACGTGGACGTTGCTGCCGTTGAAGTACGTGGTGTTGATGTTGAAGTACGGTGAGCCGCCGATCGAACTGGCGAGGTCGGCAAGAATGGTCGTCGCGGTATTGCCCGCCCAGTTCCCGTACCAGATGTAGTAGACGTTCGTGGTGCCCACCATCACCGGACCACCGTGGTAGTCAATGCCGTTGCCGCCGCCGCCGGGGCCGCCGCCACCGGGCTTCGCGTTGCCGTTGCCGTGCGTCACGTACCCGGGGGTGGGGGTGGCGCGCTCGCCCCAGCCCTTGCCGCTCGGCACGAGATCGGGCTCGTCGTCGTCGGGCTCCAGCACCTTGGCCGCCTGGGCGCCAAGGGCGAAGACACCGATGAGGCTCGCGGCAATCAGCTGCGACAGCAATCGTTCTTTCATTCGAAGGCTCCGTAGACGGTTCGTGGGCACACGCCACGGTCCTGCGGACCCGGATCACGGACTCGCGGCCGGCGGCTACGCTGTTACGCGTACGGAACTCTGCCGGGAAAAAATCCTCCCGGCAACCGAGCGCCGACCAACGGAGCGGGGAGGCGGTATGCGCGGGTCAGCGCCGCAACATGAGCCAACCCACGTACACCACAAGCACGACGACCAGCACCAGGATAAGCGGCAGGACGATCGCCAGCACCTTGCGGGAACCGGCGACCATCGCGGCGCTGCGATCCTGGATGGCCTCGGCGCGGTCCTGCAGGCGCGCGGCGTTCGCGGCCTGCTCGCGCACCAGCGCCATCTGCTCGCGCTGGACGGCGAGCGCCTCCGCCTGCCGCTCGAGCTGGACGCGCTGCTGGTCGCGGATCTCCTCGAGCACCGCGAGCATGCGGCGCGCGTCGTCGTCGGTCATCGCGCAGCCGGCGTCAGTGCAGCGGCCCGCTCTGCTGCGGCTGCGGCAGCGACGGCGCCGGCGAAGCGTGGTGCAGCACGATGCGCCAGCCGGAAGGCGTGCGCATGAAGACGTTGGTGGCGAGCGCCGCGCCGCGCGGATTGCCGTCGGCCAGATAGAGCTGCTCGATCGCGCTCTGGACGGCGAGGCCGACCGTTTCCATCATCACGACCTGTTCGAGGCGGAAGCCCAGCTTGCCGTCGCCGGCGAAGAGCGCCTCGAACGCAGCGCGGACGGCGTCGTAACCCACGTGACGCGCACCGCCGGGATGGATGGAGACGATCTCCTCGTCGTCGGCCCACGCGGCCATCATCGCGTCGATGTCCTTGGCCTCGAACGCCTGATAGAACGCGAGCGCGGCGTCCTGCGGCGACGTGTAGATCGGCGGCGTGCGGGCCTTGGGCATGACGTGTCGCGGACGATCAGGTTTCGGCGGGAGCGGGCACGCGCGCGGACAGGTGGAGCGGCATCGCGGCGCGGGCGAAATTGTAGACCATCCACGGCTGCAGATCGCGCATGCACTTGAAGTGCCCGAGCGGGCACTCGCGCTTGAAGCACGGGCTGCATTCGATGTCGATCTTGGCGACGCGCGCCAGTGGCGACAGCGGCGGCGTGTATTCCGGCGACGACGATCCGAACAGCGCGACGACGGGGACGCCGACCGCCGCCGCCGCGTGCATCAGGCCCGAGTCGTTGCTGACGACGAGCGTGCCGAGGGACAGCAGGTCGATCGCCGTGCCGAGGTCGGTCTTGCCCGTGAGATCGTGCACCTGCCGCGCGCCGTCGCCGATCGAATGCAGCACCGCGCTGGCGGCGAGCTTGTCGTTGGGCGAGCCGACGAGCCAGATGCGAAAGCCGTCGCGCAGGAACAGCGCGGCGAGCTCGGCGAAGTGCTTCGGGGGCCATCGCTTGGCCGGCCCGAACTCGGCGCCCGGACACAGGATGGCCACCGGCTTGCGCGTCTTGAGGCGCAGGGCGCGCACGGCGGCGGACCGGTTCGCGACGTCGGGCACGAGTACGGGGGACGGCGGCATGGGCACGAAGCTGCCGGGCTCGCCCGACAGCGCGGCGTAGCGCGTCGCGAGCCGCGGCATCGCCTGCTTGACCAGCTTGCGCGGATCGTTGAGCAGCGCCCAGCGGGCCTCGCCCACGTAGCCGGTGCGGACGGGAATGCGCGCGAACCAGGGGATCAGCGCGGACTTCCAGGAGTTCGGCAGCACGATCGCGCGTGCGTAGCCTTCGTCGCGCAGCTTCGCGGCGAGCGCCCGCCGGCCCGCGAGGTCGACCTTGCCGTGGCCGAACGGGCTCTCGATGACGCGGCGGATGCCGCGCATCCGCGCGTACACCGGTCCGCACCACGGCGGCGCGAGCACGTCGATCCGCGGCTCCTCGTACGGCTGGCGGAGCAGCGCCACCAGCGGCTCGGACAGGATCGCGTCGCCGACCCAGGACGGCGCGACGATGAGGATGCGTTCGCGGGGCATGGCGGCCGCGGGCGGGCGCGAGGGACGAAGGGCGCGCGCGAGGGTCAGTGCCCGGCCTTGGCCGGGCCGCCCTCGAGCGCGTACTTGGTGCCGCAATACGGGCACATCGCGTGGCCGGTGTCGGCGATGTCCAGGAACACGCGCGGATGCGAGCTCCACAGCGGCATGGCGGGATTCGGGCAGAACACCGGCAGGTCGGCGGGCTTCACCGCGACCGGGACGTCGGCACGGACGTTGTCGGCGGCCATCGTCAGACCAGCGTGAGCCACGCCTTGTGCCTGGGGCTGCGGCCGTTGACCGCGTCGAAGAACATCGCCTGCAGCTTCTCGGTCATCGGCCCGCGCGTGCCTTCGCCTATCGGCCGGTGATCCATCTCGCGGATCGGCGTCACTTCGGCGGCGGTGCCGGTGAAGAAAGCCTCGTCGCAGACGTAGAACTCGTCGCGCGTGATGCGCCGCTCCACCACCGGGATGCCGAGCTCGCCGGCGAACTCGATGATCGTGGCGCGGGTGATGCCGGCCAGCGCGCCGCCGGAGAGATCCGGCGTGTGGAGCTTGCCGTCGCGGACCATGAACACGTTCTCGCCGGAGCCCTGGCAGACGTAGCCCTGCGGATCGAGCAGCATCGCCTCCTCGTAGCCGTCGTGCGTGGCTTCCTGGTTGGCGAGGATCGACACCGCGTAGTTGGAAACGGCCTTGGCGCCGCACATCGTGATGTTCGGGTGATGGTGCGTGTACGACGAGGTCCTGACGCGGATGCCCTTTTCGAGGCCGTCGGCGCCGAGGTAAGCGCCCCACGGCCACGCCGCGATCGAAACGATCACCGGGTTGGTCTTCGCGGCGACGCCCATCGCCACCGAGCCGTAGAACGCGATGGGGCGCAGATAGCACGACTCGAGCTTGTTCTCGCGCACGCAGGCGCGTTGCGCTTCGTCGAGCTCCTCGCGCGAATACGGGATCTTCATGCCGAAGATCCGGGCCGAGCGCAGCAGGCGGTCGGTGTGATCGCGCAGCCGGAAGATGGCGGGGCCGGCGGCCGTCTTGTAGCAGCGCACGCCTTCGAAGACGCCCATGCCGTAGTGCAGCGTGTGCGTGAGGACGTGCGTGGTCGCGTCGCGCCACGGCACCAGCTTGCCGTCGTGCCAGATCCAGCCGTCGCGGTCGGCCATCGACATGTGAGACTCCCGTTCCGTGCGAAGGCGTGAGTTTATCCGAAAGCCGCCGCCGCGCCGCCGGCCGTCCACGGCGCGCCGAACACCGCCGTCCACAGCGCGCCCACATCGGCGCGGCGCGCCCCGTGCGCTGCCGGGTCGACGCGCGCATGCGGCGCGCCGGTGAGCCGCACGCGATGCTGCTCGCGCCGGTAATCGCGGTACGCGTCGGCGACGCGCCCGGCGAGCTCCGCCGGCACGAGGCCGAGCGCGCCGGCCAGCGCCAGCAAGGCGATGTTGCCGGCGTTCTTCGTCAGCGCCGCGTGCTCGCGCGAGTGCACGAGCACCAGGAACTGGACGATGAACTCGATGTCGACCATGCCGCCCGGATCGTGCTTCAGATCGAAGAGCGGCGTGCGGTTCGGATGTCCGGCGTGCATCTTCCGGCGCATCTCGACCACGTCGCCGGCGAGCCGCGCCCGATCGCGCGGCTGGCGCAGGATCTCGTCGCGCTCGCGCTCGAACGCGGCGCCGAGCGCGGCGTCGCCCGCGACGAAGCGCGCGCGCGTCAGCGCCTGGTGCTCCCACGGCCAGGCCGTCTCGCGCTGGTACTTGCGGAATGCGGCGAAGCTCGACACGAGGAGGCCCGACGCGCCGTCGGGACGCAGGCGCAAGTCCGTCTCGTACAGGCGGCCGGCGGCGCCGGTGCTGGTGAGCCACGTGTTCATCCGCTGGGCGAGCCGCGCGTAGCGGGCGGGCGCCGCGTCGGCGTCGGGCGCGTCCGCGTCGACGTCGAACAGGAACACGAGATCGAGGTCGGACGCGTAGCCCAGCTCCTTGCCGCCGAGCTTGCCGTAGCCGACGATCGCGAAGCGGGGCGGCGGCGCGCCGGGCGCGAGCTCGTCCCAGCAGAGGCGAAGCGTCGCGGCGAGGATGACGTCGGCGAGGGCGGACAGATGGTCGGCGAGCCGCTCCACGGTGAGCCGGCCGCCGAGGTCCTGCGCCAGCATCCGCACCGTCTGCATCTGCTTGAAGTGCCGCATCGCGTCCATCTGCCGCTCGGTGTCGCCGGCGTGCGCGCCGAGCTGGCCCGCGAGCTCGTCACGCCACGCGGCGTCGTCGGGCTCGGTGAGTAGCGCACGCGCGTCGAGCAGCTCGTCCAGCAGGATCGGATGCCGCGTCAGGTAGTCGGCCGCCCAGGCGGAGGCGCCCATCAGGTTCGCGAGCCGCGGCAGCAGCGGCGGATGCTCGATGACGAGCGCGAGGTAGGCGCTGCGCCGGCTCACGGCGTCGAGGAGACCCAGCAGGCGCATGAACACCGTCTGCGGGTCCGCCGCCGGCCCGCCGTCGCGCGCGGCGACCGCCAGCAGCTGCGGGACGATGAGGTCGAAGCGCATGCGCGAGGCGGCCGGCAGTTGCGTGTAGCGCGTGGATTCGCGCGTGCGCCGCAGCGCGTCGACGAGCGCGGCGGGGTCCGCGTAGCCGGCGGCGGCGAGCGGCGCCAGCAGCGTGGGGGTCGGCGCCGGATCGTGCCAAACGTCGACGAACGCCGCGCCGTCGGCGTCGTCCTGCCGTCCGGTGTCGCCGAGCACGAGCCCAAACTGCGCCGACACGTCGTCGCGGTGCCGCGCCAGCGTGGCGGCGAACTCGGCGTAGCTGGCGAAGCCCATGCTCGCCGCCAGCGCCGCGCGCTCGACGTCGTCGTCGGGGAGCTGCTGCGTCTGCCGGTCCGCGCGGTACTGCAGCCGGTGCTCTACGTTGCGCAGGAATGCGTACGCGCCATAGAGCGCGGCCACCGCGCGCACGGGCAGCAGCCGCTTCCGCGCGAGCGCCTCCAGCGCCGGGATCGTGCCGCGCACGCGCAACGCCGGATCGCGGCCGCCGCGGACGATCTGCAGCGCCTGCGCGGTGAATTCCACTTCGCGGATGCCGCCGGGCCCGAGCTTCACGTTGTCGGCATAATCCTCGCGCCGTTCCTGCGCGCGGATCTGGCGATGGATGTCGCGCAATTCGTCGTAGGCGTCGTAGTCGAGGTACTTGCGGTAGACGAACGGGGTGACCAGCGCCATCAGCTCGTCGTGGTGCGTGCCGGTGATCGGCCGCGCCTTCAGCCATGCATAGCGCTCCCACGCGCGGCCCTGCGTGACGAGGTAGTGCTCCAGCGCCGCGAACGAGCCGGTCAGCGGCCCGCTGTCGCCGTACGGTCGCAGGCGCATGTCGACGCGGAACACGAAGCCGTCGGCGGTGACGTCGGCCAGCGTCGCGATGACGCGCCGGCCGAGGCGGTCGAAGAACTCGCGGTTGGAGATCTGGCGCGGCCCGGCCGTGTCGCCTTCCTCGGGATAGGCAAACACGAGGTCGACATCGGACGACACGTTGAGCTCGCCGCCGCCGAGCTTGCCCATCGCGATCACGATCAGCGCCTGGGGATCGGCGGTGCGCTCCCCGCGCGGCGCGCCGTGCGCGGCGGCCAGCTGCCGCGCGTGCAGCGTCACGGCCGCGTCGATCGCGACGTCCGCGAGCGTGCTGATCGTGGCGAGCACTTCGGCGAGCGGCGCGAGCCCGCGCAGGTCGCGGCACATCGTGTGGACGAAGACCCGCCGGCGCAGCGTGCGCAGCGCACGGTCGAGCGCGGCGGCGTCGTCGCCGGCGACCACGTCCGCGAGCGCGCGCCGTGCCGGCGGCCAGTCGAACGGCTGCCCCAGCGCGACGGCGAGCTCGTCGCGCAGCGCCGGATGCGCATCCAGCGCCTGGCGGGCGTAGTGGCTGTAGGCGAGCGCGCGCTCCTGGTCCATCGCGGGCAGGTCGGAGGGTGGCGGGACGATGGGTCGTCGGGTGGGACGGTTGGCCACGAATGCGCGGGCGCGCGGCCCGAAATCGCCGTGAGACGCAGGGCATCCGCTACAATCCGGGCGAACGGCCCATTCTATGCCCTTTGCGCGCGTTTCCCCCCGCGCCCCGATGGAGCCGGCGCCCTCTCGCGCCGTCCGCCGGTTGCGGTTCGCCGGTACGGCCATCCTCGTCGTCGTGGGACTGGCGTGCGCGCTGCTTCTCGCCGTTCGCTTCGTCGTCTTTCCACAGGTGGAATCGCGTCGCGCCGACATCGCGGCGCTGCTGTCGGCGCGGCTCGGCCAGGCGGTGACGATCGACGAGATCGTCACCGGTTGGGACGGCTGGAATCCGCGGCTGTCGATTCGCGGCCTCACGATCCGCGATCGTGCGGGCGCCCGCACCACGCCGTTGCTGGAGCTGCCGCGCGTCGACCTCATCGTGGCGTGGACGTCGCTGCCGTTCCTCGATTTCCGGCTGCGCGAGCTCGTCGTCGAAGGGCCGCGCCTTTCCGTGCGCCGCGACGCGCAGGGGCGGCTGCGGATCGCCGGCATTGCGCTCGAGCCCGACACGCCGGCGGACGACGGCATGCTCACCGATTGGCTGCTGCGGCAACGGGAGATCGTCGTGCGCGACGCGCTGATCGTCTGGGACGACGAGATGCGCAACGCGCCGCAGCTCGTGCTCGACCGCGTGCAGTTCCGGCTCGAGCGCAGCCTCGGCCATCATCGCTTCGGTCTCACCGGCGTGCCGCCGGCCGAGCTCGCCTCGCCGGTCGACGTACGCGGCGACGTCGTCGGGCTCGATCCGGGCGACTGGCGCAAGACGCAGGGGCGCTTCTATCTCCGGCTCGACTACGCCGACGTCGCCGCCTGGCGCGAATGGCTGCCGCTGCCGATTCCGGTGGAGTCCGGCAAGGGCGCGCTGCGCTTCTGGATCGACGTCGCGGACGGCCAGGCGAGCGACGTCGTCGCCGACCTCGAGCTCGCCGACGTCGATGCGCGCGTCGACGCCGCGCTGCCGCCGCTGCGGTTGCGCCATCTCGCCGGCCGGGTCGGCTGGAAGACCGGCGCGGCGAAGCGTTCGCTGTACGGCCGCGGCGTCGCGTTCCAGACGACGGACGGCGTGACCCTGCCGCCCACCGATCTCACCGTCGCGTACGACGTCACCGAGGCCGGCGAGATCGGCACGGGCGAGCTCGCGTTCCCGCGCCTCGACCTCGCGCCGCTGACGGCCGTCGCGTCGCACCTGCCGCTGCCGCAGACGCTGCGCGACGACCTCGGCCGCTTCGCGCCGCGCGGGACGCTCGTCGGCGGCAAGGCGGCCTGGACAGGGCCGCCCGACGCGCCGCAATCGTACGTGGCGAGCGCCACCGCCGAGCGCGTGGGCGTCAACGCGAACGACACGATGCCTGGCATCGACGGCGTTTCCGGTGCGGTCGAGGTGAGCGAGGGCAAGGGATCGCTGAAGCTCGCGAGCCGCACGCTGACCGTCACGATGCCGCGCTGGTACGCGGAGCCGGTGGCGCTCGACGCGCTGAGCGGCAGCGTGAGCTGGCAGCGGGGACCGCAGGGCGTCACGGTCACGGCGTCCGATCTCGCGTTCGCGAACACCGACGGCGCGGGCACCGCCGCCGCCACGTGGCGCTCGCTCCCTGCGGGCCCCGGGTTCCTCGACCTCCACGCGCAGGTCGCGCGCCTCAGCTTCGAGCGCGGCCAGCGCTACCTGCCGCTCACGCTGCACGAGCATCTGCGCGAATGGCTGCAGCGCGCGCTCGGGAAAGGCAACGCCTCCGACGCGCGCATCGTGCTGAACGGCAACCTGGCGGACTTCCCGTTTCGCGACGGCAAGGGCGGACAGCTCGTCGTCACCGCGCGCGCCAACGGCGCGACGCTCGACTACGCGGAGCGTTGGCCCGTGGTCTCCGACGTGGACGCCGACGTCCGCATCGACGGCACGAAGCTCGTCGTCGACGCCACCCGCGGCCGCATCATGGGCGCGCAGATCGGACGCGCGCGCGCCGAGATCGCCGACCTCCACGATCCCAGGCCGGTCCTGCGCATCAGCGGCGACGTCGCGGGCCCGACGAGCGAGTTCCTCGCGTTCATCGCGGCCACGCCCGTCACCGACTGGATCGGCCACTTCACCGAGCGCGTCACAGCCACCGGCGACGGCCGTCTCGCGCTCCGCTTCGACCTGCCGCTGAAGGAGCCCGGCGCGACCAGCGTCACCGGCGAGTACGAGTTCATCGGCAACGGCCTTGCCGTGGGCAGCGCGCCGCCGCTCACGCAGGTGAGCGGCAAGCTCGGCTTCTCCGACGCCACGCTGTCGGGCACCGACATCACCGCCCAGGTGTTCGGCGGTCCAGTGAAGCTGCAGTTCGCCGGCGCCGACAACCGCGTGCGGGTGACGGCGACCGGGACGACCGACGTCGCGAACCTGCGCGCAACGCTGGCGTCGCCGCTCGCCGATCGCATCGCCGGCACCGCCGACTGGCAGGTCGTCATCAACGCGCGCCCCGACATTGCGTCGTGGGTGCTCGATTCGTCGCTGAAGGGCACGGCCGTCGACCTGCCGGCCCCGCTCGGCAAGACGGCGGATCAGGCGATGGCGCTGCGGGTCGAGCGTCGCCAGGGGCCGGCGCCGCGCCGCGACGACATCGTCAGCGTCGACTACGGCGGCGTGGCGCGCCTGCAGGCGCGCGCGCCGTCGCTGCCGGACGCGCGGGCCGATCGCATGCTGCTGGTCGTGGGCAAGGGGGCCGAGCGCCCGGTCGACGCGGAGCGCCACGGCCTGTGGGTGCGCGCGGACCTGCCGAAGCTCAACGTCGACGACTGGCTGGCGATCGGCCGCACGCTGACGGCCCCGGCCGCGCCGGTCGCGGGCGGCAGCGCCGCCGCCGCGGGCGGCGAGGCGCCGATCGCGCTCGAAGGCGCCGATCTCCGCGCAGGAACGATGCAGGCGCTCGGACGCAAGTTCAACGACATGGGCGTCGTCGCGCGGCGCAACGGCGAGGATTGGCGGCTCACGCTCGACGGCCGCGAAGTCGCCGGCACCGCGGTGTGGGGGGGCCCGACGCCAATCCGCCCGAACGGCCGCGTGGTGGCACGCCTCGCGCGCCTCACCGCGCCGGATGCCGGCGACCTCGTGCCGTGGAAGCCGCCGGCGAGCGACGCGCCGCGCGCGCAGGACGCGGCCAATCCCTGGCCGGAGATCGATCTCGCGACCGACGCGCTGATGAGTCGCGGCCGCGACCTCGGCAAGCTCGAGGTGATCGCGCGCCCGAGCGGGGCGGACTGGCAGATCGAATCGCTGGCGCTGTCGACCGACGTCGGCAGCATCACGGCGAAAGGCTGGTGGCGCGCGGGACCGCCGCAGGAGACCAAGCTCGACATCGCGATCGAGGCGCAGGAAGCCGGCGCGTTCCTCGCAAGGTTCGGCATGGCCGACGCCGTGAAGGGCGCGCCGACGAAAATCGAGGGCCAGCTCGCGTGGGCGGGCTCGCCCAGCGACTTCGACTATCCGTCCTTGTCCGGCTCGTTCAAGCTCACGTCGGGCGCGGGGCAGTTCCTGAAGGCGGATCCCGGGATGGGACGACTGCTGGGCGTGCTGTCGCTGCAGGCGCTGCCGCGCCGCATCTCGCTCGATTTCCGCGACGTGTTCAGCGAGGGGTTCGCGTTCGACGCCGTCGCCGGCGCGGCCACCGTCAGCGGAGGCATCATGAGCACCGAGAACCTGCGGCTCACCGGGCCGGCGGCGAGCGTCGACATCTCCGGCAGCGTCGATCTGTCGCGCGAGACGGAGCAGCTGCGCGTGCGGGTGATGCCGTCGCTCACCAGCAGCGTGTCCGCCGGCGCCGCGGCGCTCTTCATCGCCAACCCGCTCGTCGGCGCGGCCGTGGGCGCGGGCGCGCTGCTCGCGCAGAAGCTGATGAAGGATCCGCTGGAGCAGCTCTTCAGCTACGAGTACGCGGTGTCGGGCGGCTGGGCCGAGCCCGTGGTCCAGCGCGTCGGCGGCAGGACGGCGGCTGCGGCGGCCCCCGCGCAAACGGTGACCCAGTGATCGCCAGCGGGAGAATGCGCGTCGCCGGCGTGCAGATGGTGTCCGGCGACGACGTCGCCGCCAACCTCGCGCAGGCGGCGCCCCTCGTCGACGCGGCCGCCGCCGCCGGCGCGACGCTCGTGCTGCTGCCCGAGAACTTCGGCTTCATGGGCACGCGTCCCGTGGACAAGCTCGCGGTCCGCGAGCCCGACGGCCGCGGACCGCAGCAGGATTTCCTCGCGGCCAGTGCGCAGCGCCACCGGATCCATCTCGTCGGCGGCAGCGTTCCGATCGACGACGGCGACCCGGCCCGCGTGCGCCAGTCGCTCGTCGCGTACGGCCCCGACGGCGCGCGCGTGGCGCGCTACGACAAGATCCACCTGTTCCGCTTCACCCACGGCGACGAGGACTACGACGAGGCGCGCACGATCGCCGCGGGCGCAGCACCGAAGGCGATCGACACCGCGGCGGGGCGCGTCGGCCTGTCGATCTGCTACGACGTGCGCTTTCCGGAGCTCTATCGCGCGCTCGGCGACGTCGCGCTGATCGTCGTGCCCGCCGCGTTCACCGTTCGCACCGGCACGGCGCACTGGGACCTGCTCCTGCGGGCGCGCGCGGTGGAGAACCAGTGCTACGTGCTCGCCGCCGCCCAGGGCGGCACGCACCCGGGCAACCGCCGCACGTACGGCCACTCGATGCTGGTCGATCCGTGGGGCGACGTCGTCGCGGTGCGCGCGGAGGAGGGACCGGGGATCGTCGTCGGCGACGTCGATCCCGCGCGGATCGAGAGCGTGCGCCGCAGCCTGCCGGCGCTCACACATCGCACGCTGCGCTGACGCGCGCGGACATCGGTCAGCCGGCGAGGAGGCGAAGCGTGCCCACCACGCCCAGCACGAAGAACGCCACGCTGAATCCGAATGCGAGCAGCGCGGGAAACGGAATGCGCGGATCGAGCACCGATTGCGCGGGATCGGAAGGGTCGTGCCAGACGTCCACGGACTTGCCCTTGCCGTAGCGGCGCCGCGCCTCGTCGGACAGCGATTGCAGCCGGTGCGTGATGTCCTTCTGGAAGAACGACGCGCGATTTCCCGTACGCTCGACGCCGTCGACCGTGTAGCGATAGGTGACGCTGAGCCGGTAGCGGGAGCCGGTGACGCCGGCGCTGCCGGGATGCTCGAAATCGGCCGCGGTGACGGTGCCGTGCGTGCGCTGCCAGCCGCGGCCGCGCCATGCGCGCAGCACCGGCCAGCCGAAATACAGCGACGCTGCGAGGCCGCCGGCGACGACGACCAGCGCGTCGCGCGGGGAGCCGACCGGCGCCGCCATCGTCGAGCCCGGGCGACGCCGCGCGTCAGCGGCCGCCGCGCCGGCGGCGGAGCTCCGACTCGAGCGCCTGGATTCGCTGCGTCAGGCGCACCACGACCGCGAGGCTGTGCGAGTCCTCGAGCGCGTACTCGTCACGAAGCCGCCGCGCGGCATGCGCCACGACGATGCAACGCGCGCTGAAGCGGGCCTCGACCGGCACCGGCGGCGCGTCGGGCAGCGCGCCGCTCTCGACGAGGTCGGCGAGCTCGGCTTCCGTCAGGCCGGTGCGCTCGACGAGCTGCATGAACGTGACGGTCTCGCCCTCGTCGACGTAGACCGCCTGTGCGAATTCGAGGGTCATCAGCATCTCCTTACCCGAGGTGCGCCCGCGGGTCGAAGCTCGTGGCGTCGCGCAGCGCTTCGTAGTGCTTGCGCTGGCTCTCGTCCACGACGGTGGGAACGACGATCTGCGCCTGCGCGTACAGGTCGCCCTTGGTGCCGTCGGGTCGCGCCATGCCGCGGCCCGACAGGCGGAGCTTCTGCCCGGCCCGCGTGCCGGCGGGCACCTTCAGCGCGACGCGCCCGGCGGGGGTGGGCAAGTCGATGCTCGCGCCGAGCACCGCCTCCCACGGCGCCAGCGGGAGCTCGACGTGGATGTCCATGCCGTCGACACGAAACAGCGGATGCGCGTCGACGGTGATGTCGAGATAGAGGTCGCCGTCGCGGCCGCCGTTGACGCCTTTGCCGCCCTTGCCGGGAACGCGCAGCTTCTGCCCGTCCGTGACGCCGCGGGGGATCCGGACCTTCATCCGGTGCGGCACGCGCCGCGCGTTGCCCTGCGCATCGTATTCGATCGCGGCCAGGTCGAGCTCGAGCTCGGTGCCGTCGAACGCCTGCTCGAACGTGAGCCGCACCGCGGCCTCGTAGTCGGCGCCCGGATAGGCGCGATCGGCGCGCCGAGGTCCGCCGCCGCCCGCAGCGCCCCGGCCGCGGCCGGACAAGCCGGCGAAGAGATCGGCGAGATCGACGTCGTCGAACGAGAACTGCTGGCCGGCGCCCGCGCCGCCGAAGTCCTGCCCCCAGTCGGGCGGTGGTCGGAACTCGTCGCCCGGCGCGTGGCGGCCGAGCTGGTCGTACGCAGCGCGCTTTTCCGCGTCGTGCAGCGTCTCGTAGGCCTCCGACACCTCCTTGAACTTCTCCTCGGCGTTCTCCTCCTTCGAGACGTCGGGGTGGAACTTCCGCGCGAGCTTGCGGTAGGCGGCCTTGATGGCGTCGGCGTTCGCGTCGCGCGGCACGCCGAGGGTCGCGTAGTAGTCCTTGTATTTCATGGGCGCGCGCGGGCCTGCAGCAGGACCATCACGGCGCCGCCGCCGCCGGCGTGGCGCGGCGCTTCGCAGTAGGCGAGGACGTCGTCCCAGTGGGCGAGCCAGCGGCGCACCTTGCCCTTCAGCACGGGCTCCTTGTTCGGCGACGTGAGGCCCTTGCCGTGGATCACGCGGGCGCAGCGCAGGCCGCGGGCGCGCGCCTCGAGCAGGAAGTCGGCGAGCGCATCGTGTGCCTCGATCGCGGTGAGCCCGTGGAGGTCGATCTCGGCCTGCACGACCCAGCGGCCCCGGCGCAGGCCGGTCAGCACGTCGGTGCCGAGGCCGGTGCGCAGGAACGTCTGCTCGCCTTCGATCTCCTGGCCGATGTCCCACGTCTGCGGCGCGGGCTCGCTGCCGTACTTCGACAGGATGAGCGCCTCGCGCTCGTCGGCAATCCGCTGGCGCGCGACGGGCGCCGGCCGCGCCTTGACGCTGTTGGCGCGGTTCGGCGGCGCCATCTTCGTCACGTCGGCGAACGCGCGCGCCAGGTCGACGTCGCCGTCGGCGTGCTTGCCGGCGGCGACCGCGCGGCGGGGGGACGCGACGGGCGCCGGCGCGGCAGCGGGCGCCACGGGCGCCACGGGCGCCACGGGCGCCACGGGCGCCGGGGCAGGGCGGCGCGGCGCCTGCTCCAGCAGCGTCTTCAAATCGGCCAGCTTGGCCATGGCGCTAAGCGTGCGCCTCGAGGAAGACCTCGGCGTCGAGGGCGGCCATGCAGCCGGTGCCGGCCGACGTGACCGCCTGGCGGTACACGTGATCGGCGACGTCGCCGGCGGCGAACACGCCCGCAACGGACGTCGCGGTGGCGTTGCCTTCGCTGCCGCCGCGCACGCGGAGGTAGCCGCCGGCCATGTCGAGCTGGCCCTCGAAGAGCTGCGTGTTCGGCGTGTGCCCGATCGCGATGAACACGCCCTTGACGTCGACGTTCTGCGTCGCGCCCGAGCGCGCGTCCTTGACCCGCACGCCGGTGACGCCGGACGCGTCCCCCAGCACCTCGTCGAGCGTGTGGTTCCACAGCACGCGCATGTTGCCGCTGCCGTGCGTCTTCGCCGTCAGCCGGTCGACGAGGATCGCCTCGGCGCGGAAGCGCTCGCGCCGGTGCACGACCGTGACGCTGCGCGCGATGTTCGAGAGGTAGAGCGCCTCCTCGACGGCGGTGTTGCCGCCGCCCACGACGACGACGTCCTGGCCCTTGTAGAAAAACCCGTCGCACGTCGCGCACGCCGACACGCCCTTGCCCATGAACGACTCCTCCGACGGCAGGCCGAGGTAGCGCGCCGACGCGCCGGTCGCGATGATCAGCGCGTCGCAGGTGTACGTGCCGTTGTCGCCGACGAGCCGCAGCGGCCGCACGCCGAGGTCCACCGCATTGATGTGGTCGAACACGATCTCGGTGTCGAACCGCTCGGCGTGCTTCTGGAATCGCGCCATCAGCTCCGGGCCCATCACGCCGTTGTCGTCGGCCGGCCAGTTGTCGACGTCGGTCGTCGTCATCAGCTGCCCGCCTTGCGCAAGGCCGGTGATCAGCACCGGCTTCAGGTTGGCGCGCGCGGCGTAGACGGCGGCGGTATAGCCGGCCGGGCCGGAACCGAGGATCAGCAGGCGGGAATGCTTGGCGGACATGGGGAGGATCGTGTTCCCGGCGCGAAAGCGCGAAAGTTTAAAGCAATTGAGGGCGGCGCCCGGCCGTACAAGCGGGGCAGCGAGCGGTCCGTCCGACACCTTTGCAGCGGCGCCGCTAGGGGTATAATGCCCGCGGTGAAGTCTACGCGGCAAGTCCATGTTTTTTAAGAAGAACGGAAACGCCAAGCGAAAGCCGCCCACGGCCGGCGAAACGCTGTCGCCACGCTTTGCCCGGCTGGTGCGCGAAGCCTGGGGCCTTCTCGTCGTCGCCGCGCTCGTCTACCTCGCGCTGATCCTCTTCACGTACACGCGGAGCGATCCCGGCTTTTCGTTCACCGGCACTGGCGGCGCCGTCGCGAATCGCGGCGGGATCTTCGGCGCGTGGCTGTCCGATCTGCTCCTCTACCTCTTCGGCCTGTCGGCGTGGTGGTGGGTCGTCGCCGGTGTCGTCGTCGTGGCCGCCGGCTATCGGCACGTCGTCGATCCCGAGCACGTGCGCGAGCATCCGCTCGGCCTCGCGGCCTTCGGCTTCGCGCTGGTGTTGCTGGCGAGCGCGGCGCTCGAAGCCATCCGCCTCTGGCGCCTGCCGGTCACGCTGCCGCTGGCGCCCGGCGGGGCGTTCGGCGAATCGATCGGCCAGGGGCTTGCCCGGATCATTGGCTTCAACGGCGCCACGCTGATGCTGCTCGCCGCGTTCGCGATCGGGTCGTCGCTGTTCTTCGGCGTGTCATGGCTGCGCGTGATGGAGAGCATCGGCGCCGCCACCGAGGGCTTCGTCGCGTGGGTGCGCGCCCGACGCGAGCGCGCGGAGGACCGCCGCATCGGCGAGATCGCCACCGCCGAGCGGGAGCACATCGTCCGGGAAGTGCGCGAGGAGGAGGAAGAGCGCGAGCCGCTGATCGTCGTCCCGCCGGTGATCGCGGTGCCGCGCTCCGAGCGCGTGGTCAAGGAGAAGCAGCGGCCGCTCTTCACCGACATGCCGGATTCCGCGCTGCCGCCGTTGTCGCTGCTCGAGGACGCGCCGCCGGCCACCGAGTCGGTGAGCCCCGACACGCTCGATTTCACGTCGCGGCTGATCGAGCGCAAGCTCGCCGACTTCGGCGTCGCGGTTAAGGTGCTGGCCGCCTATCCCGGCCCGGTGATCACGCGCTTCGAGATCGAGCCCGCGGTCGGCGTGAAGGGGGCGCAGATCGTCAACCTGATCAAGGATCTCGCGCGCGCTCTCTCCGTCGTCTCGATCCGCGTGGTCGAGACGATTCCCGGCAAGTCGTGCATGGCGCTCGAGCTGCCCAATCCCAAGCGGCAGATCGTGAAGCTGGTCGAGATCCTGGCGTCGACCACGTACAACGACGCGCCGGGCGCGCTGACCCTCGCGCTCGGCAAGGACATCGCCGGCAAGGCCGTGATCGCCGATCTCGCGCGGATGCCGCACCTGCTGGTCGCGGGGACGACGGGCTCGGGCAAGTCGGTCGCGGTCAACGCGATGATCCTGTCGCTGCTGTACAAGGCCGAGCCGAAGGACGTGCGGCTCATCCTCATCGATCCCAAGATGCTGGAGCTCTCCGTATACGAGGGCATTCCCCACCTGCTGGCGCCGGTCGTCACCGACATGAAGCTCGCGCCCAACGCGCTGCACTGGTGCGTCGGCGAGATGGAGCGGCGCTACAAGCTGATGTCGCAGCTCGGCGTGCGCAACCTCGCAGGCTACAACCAGAAGATCGCCGACGCGAAAAAAGCCGGCAAGCCGCTCAATCATCCGCAGCCCGCGCTGCCCGAATCGCCCGAGCCGCTGGAGGAGATGCCGCTGATCGTCGTCGTCGTGGACGAGCTTGCCGACCTGATGATGGTCACGGGCAAGAAGATCGAGGAGCTGATCGCGCGCATCGCGCAGAAGGCGCGCGCCGCGGGCATCCACCTGATCCTCGCGACGCAACGGCCGTCGGTCGACGTGATCACCGGCCTAATCAAGGCGAACATTCCGTCGCGGATCGCCTTCCAGGTGGCGAGCAAGGTCGATTCGCGGACCATCCTCGACCAGATGGGCGCCGAGGCGCTGCTCGGGCAAGGCGACATGCTGTACCTGCCGCCCGGCACCGGCTATCCGCTGCGCGTCCACGGCGCGTTCGTGTCCGACGCCGAAGTGCATCGCGTCGTCGAGCACCTGAAATCGCTGGGTGGCCCTCAGTATCTCGAGGGCATCCTCGAGGGCGGCGTGGCCGGCGACGCGGAGGAGGGGGTGTCGGTGGACGGCGGCGACGCCGAGGCGGACCCGATGTACGACCAGGCCGTCAATGTGGTGCTGAAGACCCGGCGTCCGTCGATCTCGCTCGTGCAGCGGCATCTGCGAATCGGCTACAACCGCGCCGCGCGGCTGATCGAGCAGATGGAGCGCGCGGGCCTCGTCTCGCCGATGCAGACGAACGGCAACCGCGACGTCCTCGTCCCCGCGGGGAAGAGCGACGCCGCGTGAGCGCCGGTTTCGCGCGCGCGCTGGTGCTGGCGCTGGCCGGCGCGTCGGCCGCGGCGTCTTCCGGTCCGGTGGAGGTCTACCGCACCGGCCCCCAGTTCTGTCCGAACGACCGCGGCGCCGGCGCGCCCGCGTTGACACAGGCGCAGATCATCGAGCGGGCGCGCACGCTGCTTCCGGCGGACTTTTGCGCGAACGCCTTCGTCGCCGGCTGCGACGCGGATGCCGAGCTCGCCTACGGCGCGTGGCGCGTGTTCGTCCGCCAGTATCGCGTCAGCGGCGGGCGGCATGCCTACGACGGCCTCGACCACAGTTACGTGGTGCTCGACGCCGCGGGCAACTGTCTCGCCAACATACCGGGCACGGAACTCGGCGCCCGCAACTGACTCCGAGATGACGATGCGAATCACGCCGTCCTTTCTTGCCGCGCTGCTCGCGCTGCCGCTGGCCGCGCCACCCGCCGGGGCCACGGGCCTCGCGCAACTGCGGGCGTTCCTCGACGGCACGCGCACGTCGCAGGGGACGTTCCGCCAGGCCGTGGCGAGCAAGACGCGCCCGGCGGTGCAGAACTCGGGCGGCACGTTTGCGTTCGCCCGCCCGGGCAAGTTCCGCTGGACGTACGAAAAGCCGTTCGAGCAGGTGATCGTCGGCGACGGCGCGCGCGTCTGGGTCTACGACCGCGACCTCAACCAGGTGATCGTCCGCAAGCTCGACGTCGCGCTCGGCTCCACGCCGGCGGCGCTGCTGGCCGGCGACAACGCGCTCGAGAAGAACTTCACGCTCGCCGAGGGCGCGGCGGCCGGCGACCTGGAATATGTCGAGGCGACGCCGAAGGCGGCGGAATCGCAGTTCTCGCGCGTGCGCATCGGCTTTCGCGACAACCTGCCGCGCGCGATGGAGCTCACCGACACGTTCGGGCAGATCACGACGCTCACGTTCGTGACGATCGAGCGCAATCCGACGCTCCCGCCGACGCTGTTCCGCTTCGAGACGCCGGCCGGCGCCGACGTCGTCGGCGACGCCGCTGCGAAGTAGCGGGGATCCGGTGCGAGTGGGGCGGCGGCGGGCGCAGGCCCCGCGCGGGCTTCAGTGTTCAGGCGCCCGCGCAGGGCCCACGCCCAGCCGCAGCGGCGATCCCAAGCGCGGCCGCAGCAGCGATCCAAAACGCAGCCGCCCGCAGCGATACCTCAAGGCAGCGGCAGGCCCTTCGTGCGCATCACGTCGCGCAGGCGATCCGGATAGTCCGTGATGAGGCCGTCGACGCCCGCGTCGATGAGGCGGGCCATGTCGGCCGTGTCGTTCACCGTCCACGGCAGCACCGCGAGTCCGAGCGCGTGCGCTTCCGCGATCCGCTCCGGTGTCGCGTTGCGCCAGAACGGCGACCAGGTCGAGCATCCGGCTGCCTGCACGAGGCGCGGCACCGACTCCCCGTAGTTGCGCAGTTCCAGGCCCGCCGTCCACGGCGACGGCTTGTCGCCCGCCGGCTTCACGTTGTCGTTGTTCGCCGTCTCGATCGTGAGGCACGCCGTCGGCAGATCGGGCGCCAGCTTCTTCGCCGCGACCAGCGTGCGCCAGTCGAACGACTGCAGCGTCACGCGGTTCGCCAGGCGCGCGTCGCGCACCGCGTCGACGACCAGACGGGCGAACGTCGGCGCGTCCACAGTGTCCCCGGGGCGCGTGGGGTCGATCTTCGTTTCCAGGTTGAGGCGCACCGGCTTGGCGCTCGCGCGCACGAGCGCGAAGACTTCCGCGAGCGTCGGAAACCGCTCGCCGTCGACCGCCTGCTGCCCGGGCAGCTGCGCGGCGTAGCGGCTCGCGGGGTCCACGCGGCCGATGTCGTAGCGCTTCAATTCCTCGAGGGATAGTGTTTGGATCGGCGGACCCTTTTCGGTCAGCCAGCGGCCCTGCGCGTCGCGCACGATGTCCGGATTGAGCAGCGGATCGTGCGAGATGACGAGGACGCCGTCGCGCGTGACGGCGAGGTCGGTCTCCAGCGTGGTGACGCCGAGCGCGAGCGCGCGCCGGAACGCGGCCAGCGTGTTCTCGGGCGCAAGACCGCGCGCGCCGCGATGGCCCTCCAGATCGAACGCGATCGCGCTGGCCGCGGCCGTGAGCCACGCCGCCGCCACCACGACGGCTGCGCCGCGGATCACGCCTTGAGCCAGGCGCGGACGCGCGGGTGGTCGAGCACCGCGGGGTTGACGACGAACTGCGGGCGCTTGCCGGCGAGCGCGTCGACGATGCTGGCGAGACCGGTCGACGCCATGTTGTGGAAGCACTCGTCGGTCCAGCACAGCGAATGCGGCGTGACGATGACGTTCTCCATCGCAAGCAGCGGATTCGCCGGATCGACCGGCTCCTGCTCGAACACGTCGACCGCGGCGCCGGCGATCTTCCCGGCCTGCAGCGCGGCGATCAGCGCGGGTTCGTCGACGATGGGGCCGCGCGCCACGTTGATGAAATACGCGTCGGGCCGCATCTTCGCGAGCTGCGGCGCGCCGACGAGGTGGCGCGTCGACGGGTCGAGGAGGCATGCGACGACGACGAAATCGGCGGTCGCGAGCAGCGTGTCCATGTCGACCTTGCGCGCGCCCACATAGCCGAGCTCGACGGTGTCGACGTTCGGGTCCGCCGCGATCAGCTTGAGATCGAACGTGCGCGCCATCCGCAGCAGCTCCTTGCCGATGCGGCCGGCTCCGATCACGCCGAGCGTGCGGCCGGTGAGACCGAGCCCCATGTTGTCCATGCGCTCGTTCCAGCGGCCGGTGCGCGTGAGCTTGTCCTTCAGCATCAGCTTGCCGGCGAGCGCGAGGATGAACGTGAGGGCGATCGTCGCGACGGGGCGGGGCATCGGGCTCGGCGTGTTCGTCACGACGATGCCGGCTTCGGTCATGGCGGCGACGTCGACGGAGTCGTAGCCCACGCCATGGCGCGCGACCACGCGCAGCCGGCAGTCGGGCCGCGCGACCGCCGCGGCCGGCACGCGCGCGATGTTGACGTAGACGGCGTCGTACTGGGCGGCGTGCTCGGGCGTGAGATGCGGCACCACGTCGGGCAGGTAGTCCCACTCGACGTGGGCCGCGCCGTCGAGGACGGACAGCGCCTTGCGGCCGAACGCCGGCTCGCCGCGGCTGTCGAGGATGTCGCGGGTGAGACCCACGCGAAAGCGTTGTGTCATCGTCAGGCTCCCTGGCGCAGCACGCCGAGTCCGTGCTGCAGCCCGTTCTGCAGCATCAGCTGGTCGAGGCCGTAGGCGAACAGCCGGAAGCCGCGGTTCGCGTAGCGATGCGCCCACGCTTCGTCGGTGGCGATGAACGCCGCCGCCTTGCCGTGGGCGTCGCACGCCGCGATGATCCGCGTCACCGCGGCCTCGAACCGCGGGTCGTCGAACGCGCCCGGGATGCCGAGGAAATTCGTGAGGTCGAAGTGGCCGAGCCACAGCGCATCCACGCCGTCCACGGCGGCGATCGCTTCCACGTTGGCGAGGCCCTCGGCGGTCTCGATCTGCGGAATCACCATCGTGCGCGCGTGCAGCGCGGCAATCTTGTCGCGCACGTTGCCGCTGCCGTAATCGTCGTGGGCGAAGCCGAAGGCCGCGCCGCGGCGTCCCGCGGGCGGGTACCGCGTGCAGGCGACGATGCTCGCGGCTTCTTCCGCGGAGCCCACCATCGGCACCATGACCCCCATCGCGCCCACGTCGAGCGCGCGCGCGATGAAGTGATATTCGCCGCGCGGCACGCGCACCATCGGGACGATGCCGAGGCCGCGGCACAGCGCGAACTGCGTCTTCAGCGTCTCGAAGCCGAGGCCGGTGTGCTCCATGTCGTACAGGACGAAATCGGCGCCGGCGTTCCTGCAGATCTGCGGCAGCCCGGGCGAGAAGAACTCGAAGACCATGGCGCCGAACGAGCGCTTGCCCGCGGCGAGCGCGGTCTTGACGGGATTGTCCCTGAGCGGAGGTGTCATCGTGGTGGCGCGGCCAGTGGTTAGCGGTGGAACGAAGGCCGCGACTGTACCGCGCATAATTCCGCCGGGCAACGAACGCGGACATGAGCGACCTCTTCACCCCCGACGTCAAGGCCGGCGCGCCGCTCGCGGAGCGGCTGCGCCCGCGGACGATCGCCGACGTCGTCGGCCAGCGTCACCTGCTGGCGCCGGGCAAGCCGCTCGCGGTCGCCTTCGCCGCCGGCCAGCCGCATTCGATGATCCTGTGGGGCCCGCCGGGCGTGGGCAAGACGACGCTCGCGCGCCTCATGGCCGATGCGTTCAAGGCGGAGTTCCTCGCGATCTCCGCCGTGCTGGCGGGGGTCAAGGACATCCGTGAAGCGGTGGCGCACGCCGAGTCCGTGCGGGCGCAGTACGGCCGCGCGACGATCCTGTTCGTCGACGAGGTCCATCGCTTCAACAAGGCGCAGCAGGACGCCTTTCTCCCGTTCGTCGAGCAGGGGCTGCTGACCTTCATCGGCGCCACCACCGAGAATCCGTCGTTCGAGGTCAACGGCGCGCTGCTGTCGCGCGCGGCCGTGTACGTGCTGGAGCCGCTGTCGGCCGAGGACCTCGGCGTGCTGCTCGATCGCGCGGCGGCGCTGGCGCTGCCGGGGATGACCATCGACGCGCCGGCGCGCGACGCCGTCGTCGCATACGCCGACGGCGACGGCCGCCGCCTCGTCAACATCGTCGAGCAGCTCGCCGTGGCCGCGCGCACTGCCGCCCGCACCGCGGTGGACCTCGCGTTCGTCGAATCGACGATTGCCCGCTCGATGCGGCGCTTCGACAAGGGCGGCGACGCGTTCTACGACCAGATCTCCGCGCTGCACAAGTCGGTGCGCGGCTCCGACCCGGACGCGTCGCTGTACTGGATGTGCCGGATGCTCGACGGCGGTGCCGATCCGCTCTATGTGGGACGGCGGCTGATCCGGATGGCGACCGAGGACATCGGCCTCGCCGATCCCCGCGCGCTGTCGCTCGCGATCGACGCCGTCGCCACGTACGAGCGGCTCGGCTCCCCCGAGGGCGAGCTCGCGCTCGCGCAATGCGTGATCTACCTCGCGTGCGCGGCGAAGAGCAACGCCGTCTACACCGCGTACAACGCCGCGCGCGCGTTCATCCGCGAGGACGGCTCGCGTCCGGTGCCGCTGCGGCTGCGCAACGCGCCGACGAAGCTGATGAAGGGGCTGGGCTACGGCAAGGGCTACCGCTATGCCCACGACGAGGCGGATGCGTACGCCGCGGGCGAGCATTACCTCCCGGACGACATGACGCCGACGACGTTCTACGAGCCCACGGAGCGCGGCCTCGAAGCGCGCATCCGCGAAAAGCTGCAGTCGCTGCGGGAGAAAGACGCGAAGTCGGGCTGAAGCCTGTCCTGCAAGCCTCTGATAAGATGGCCGAATGCTCGACATCAATCTCTTTCGCAACGATTTGCCGCGCGTAGTCGCCGGTCTCGCGCAGCGCGGCGTCACGCTCGACGTCGCGCGCTTCGAATCGCTCGAGGCGGAGCGCAAGCGGATCCAGACGCGCACGCAGGATCTCCAGTCGCAGAGGAACGCGCTGTCGAAGGCGATCGGCGCCGCCAAGGGACGGGGCGAAGACGCCGCCGCGCCGCTCGCCGAAGTGGCCGGCATCGGCGACGAGATCACGCGGCTCGAAGCCTCGCTCGCCAGCGTGCAGGCGGAGCTCCGCGCCTTCCTGCTCGACCTGCCGAACCTCACGCACGCGTCGACGCCCGTCGGCAAGTCCGGCGACGACAACGTGGAGGTTCGCCGCTGGGGCACGCCGCGGACCTTCGACTTCCCCGTGCGCGATCACGTCGACCTCGGCGAGGGCCTCGGCCTGCTCGATTTCGCCACCGCGGCGAAGCTCTCGGGCGCGCGCTTCTCGTTCCTGCGCGGCGACCTGGCGCGGCTCCATCGCGCGCTCGCGCAGTTCATGCTCGACGTTCACACGCGCGAGCACGGCTATACGGAGTGCTACACGCCGTACGTCGTCAACGCGGAAACGCTGGTCGGCACCACGCAGCTGCCGAAGTTCGAGGCGGACATGTTCGCCGTCAAGAAGGGCGGCGCCGAAGGCGGCGGCGAGAGCCTCTACCTGATCTCGACTTCCGAGATCACGCTCACCAACAGCGTCCGCGACGAGATCCTGCCGGCGGCCTCGCTGCCGCTGAAACTCACCGCCCACACGCCGTGCTTCCGCTCCGAGGCCGGCAGCTACGGCAAGGACACGCGGGGGATGATCCGCCAGCACCAGTTCGACAAGGTCGAGCTCGTGCATGTGGTCGCGCCCGACGCGTCGTACGACGCGCTGGAAACGCTCACGGGGCACGCCGAGGTCATCCTGCAGCGGCTCGAGCTGCCGTATCGCGTGATGGCGCTTTGCACGGGCGACATCGGCTTCGCCGCGGCCAAGACGTACGACCTCGAAGTGTGGCTGCCGGGGCAGGGCGCGTACCGGGAGATCTCGTCGTGCTCGAACTGCGAGGCGTTCCAGGCGCGGCGGATGCAGGCGCGGTTTCGCAACGCCCAGGGCAAGCCCGAGCTCGTGCACACGCTGAACGGCTCGGGACTCGCGGTGGGCCGCACGCTCGTCGCCATCCTCGAGAATTTCCAGCAGGCCGACGGCTCGGTATCCGTGCCGGCCGCGCTGCGGCCCTACATGGGCGGCGTCGAGCGGCTGGCGCGCGCCGCCGGCTGAACGCGGGCTAGCGCATGTTGCCGGTGTGGCCGAGCGAGTAGCGGCCGGGTTGCGGCCACACGGTGAGGCCGTGCGGCTCGGTGCCCACCTTGATCTTGGTGACGGCGCCTGACGTCGTGTCGAACACGTAGACGACGTTGTCGTAGCGGCCGGAGAGCCACAGCTGCTTGCCGTCGGCGCTGACGTTGCCCATGTCGGGACTGCCGCCGCCCGGCACCGGCCAGTTCGCCTCGATCTTCTGCGTGGCGAAATCGACCACCGACACGCTGCCCTTGCCGCTCGGCGGGCCGTGGATCCTGTTCGAGCCGCGATTCGCGACGTAGAGCTTGCGCCCGTCCCGGCTGGGGTACAGCCCGTGCGTGCCCTTGCCGGTGGCGATGAAGCCGGTCTCCTTGAACGCGTTGCCGTCGATGACGAAGATGCCGTCCGCCATCATGTCGGCGACGAAGTACGTGCGGCCGTCCGGCGAGATGCGGATGTCCTGCGGCATGCCGCCCTTCGACAGCTTGAGATAGCCGACGACCTTGCGCTCGACCAGGTCGATCTTGGCGAGGCTCCCCTGGAACTCGCACGTGAAGATGGCGAAGCGGCCGTCGATCGAGAAATCGGCGTGGTTGATGCCGCCGCAGTTCGGCGTGGGCAGCGAGTACTGCAGCTGCATCGTCTGCGGATCGCGGAAGTCGAGCCGCTTCAGCGCCTCGGCGACGACGATCGCCGACTTGCCGTCGGGGGAGAAATACATGTTGTACGGATCGTCCACGGGCACCGGCTTGCCCGGCTTGCCGGTCTTCGGGTCGATCGGCGTGAGGCTGCCGTCGGTGCGGCCTTCGGCGTTGTTGGCGACCCACAGCGTGCGCAGGTCCCAACCCGGCACGACGTGCTGCGGATTGATCCCGACCTTGAACTTGTCGACGACCTTGAGCGTGGCCGGGTCGATCACGTAGACGTCGTTCGACTTGACGTTGGGCACGTACACGCGGGCAAGGTCGCCGGCAGCCGCGGCCGCCACCTTGCCCGCCCCGGCCTCGCTGTAGAGGTTGGCGGCGTTGACGACCGGCGGCATGCCCGGCACGGTGCTCACGGCCGGGGCCGGGGCCGGGGCCTGGGCCAGGACGACCGAGGCAGGCAGCAGCGAGGACGCGATCGCCACCGCGGCGAGCGCGGCGGCAGCGAAGGAACCAATCGGGGAACGGGTCACGGGGTCGGCGCTCGATGGAAGGAAGAGGGGGCGCGTCGCGGGAAATCAGCGGCGCGCGCGGGCGGCGCGTATCGCGGCGACCGTGTCCGCGACGATAGCATCCGCGCCCAGTTGTCCGAGCTCCGCGCTTGACCTGCGCGGGTCGCCTGCCACGCCTTGCGCGACCGTGGGCGGCGGCGTGTCGCGCACACGGTCGCTGCGCACGAGCTGCGGCGCGAGCGCCATCGTCAGCGACGTGTCGGCGAGGCCCGCGTGCGTGCCGATTTCGGCCGCGCTGAAGCCGCGTCCCGCGAGCGTGGCGGCGAAACCGGCGTCGGCGGCGCGGTAGTAGGCCGCCGCCGCGAGCACGCGCACGGACGTTGCACCCCACTCGCGATCCAGGCGCGCGGCGACGGCGGCCAGGCTCTTCTGATAGCCGCCGTGATCGCCCAGCAGCACGATCGTACGGAAGCCGTGATGGCGCAGGCTGCGCGCTGCCCCTTCGAGCACCGCCTCGAACGCGGGCTCGGGCACGCTGATCGTTCCGGGGAAGCGCATGTGCGCCGCCGGCGGCTCGACGCGGCCTTCGGGCACGTACGCGAGCACCGGCGCGACCAGCGCGTCGCCCAGCGCCCGCGCGATGCGCTCGGACAAAACCAGCACGCGCGCGTTGTGCTTGCCGAGCGCCACGTACGGGCCGCTCTGCTCGGTGCCGCCGATCGGCACGATCACCGTCGTCGTGCCCGCGGCGATGCGCGCCGCCACCTCGGGCGACGTGAGCGCATCGAGCAGCACGCTGTCCGGCGCGCCCGCCGCCCCCGCAAGCGCCGGCGCGCCCAAGGCGAGCGCAAGCAGGAAAACCAGCGCCCGACGAGCCTTCATTTCGGCGTCACCGGCTCGTTCTCCGACAGCGTGAGCCGCGGCTGGCGCGGCGCTTCGGCGCGAAGCAGGATGTCGTAGTAGGCGCGCACGCGGTCGACGAACGCCACCGGCATGCCACCGCGCGCATAGCCATACTTGGCGTCGGCGTAATACTCCGGCTGCGCCAGGAGCGGCAGCGTCTTGCGGACGTCGCTCCATCGATCCGGATTGAGCTTCAGCTTCTGCGCCAGCACGCGGGCGTCCTCCAGGTGGGCAATGCCGATGTTGAACGCGGCGAGCGCCAGCCACGTGCGATCGGGCTCGGCGATGCGGGCCGGCAGCTTGGCCTTGAGATCGCGAAGGTAGCGGCCCGCCGCGCGGATCGAGTTGCGCGCGTCCAAGCGATCGGGCACGCCGAGCGTCCTGGCGGTCTCCTCCGTCAGCTGCATGAGGCCCCGCACGCCCGTCTCCGACGTCGCGTACGGATCCCATTGCGATTCCTGGTACGCCACTGCCGCCAGCAGCCGCCATTCGGTGCCGGTGCTGGCCTGCGCGTCCTCGAACGCGTGACGATACTGCGGCAGCATCGACTTGATCCGGTCGCGGAATATCTCGCCGTCGATGCGCTCGACGCGCCGGACCGGCTCGAAATAGCGCTCGGCGTAGCGCGCGAGCGAGCCGTCGGCGCGCAGGCGCGCGAGGAACACGTCGAGGGCGTCGCGCAGCGCCTTCTGGCCCGGCGCCACGGCCCATGCGAGGAGGCGCCGCGGTCCCGCCGGAAACGCGACGTCGTAGTCGAGATAGATGTTGTGCGCGACCGCGGCGTCGTTCGACGGCACGACCGCGTAGTCGATCGAGCCCTCGGCCACCTGCGCGATCAGCGCTTCGGAGGAGGGAACGTCCACCGCCTGCCAGCGGATGTCAGGATGCGCGATGCGGGCGTTCGCGAGCTGCCCCTCGATGCCGGTCCCCTGCGCGTACGCGACGGTGGTGCCGTCGAGGTCGTCGAGCGTCCTCGGACGGTAGCCGTCGCGGTTGTAGATCACGACGGGCTCCACGGCATGCGTGCCGCTCGACCACGCGAGCTGCGGGACGGCGTCGCCGGCGTCGCCGGCGCTGCCGTCGTCGCGCGCCGGCGCCCCCTGGAAGAGCCCGCCCGCGCCCAGATGCGCCTTGCCGGCGGCGACGTCCGCCAGCAGCGTGGCGGCGCTTTCGACGATGATCACGCGCAAGGGCAGGTTCTGTTCGCGCGCGAAGCGCGTGAGGAGGTCGTGGTCGAAGCCCGACGGCAGGCCCTCGGGCCCCGGGAACCACGCGGCGGGGCCCGGCCGCACGGCGACGACGAGCTCGTTCATTTCCTGCGGGGTGGGCTGGATCTTGGGTCCGCAGCCCGCGAACAGCAGGAGCGCGGCGGCGAGCGTGACGGCGCTTCGCAACGCACGGCGGGCCCCCCCGGCGGTCGCGACATCGCCCATGGAGCGAATTATAGCGGCGCGATGCGTCGCCGGCCGGGCACGGGGCGCGGGGGCGGCTATAATGGCGAAGTACCACGGCGGGTCGCCCCGCATTGCAAGGTCGTGAACCTGGTCAGGTCCGGAAGGAAGCAGCCAAAGCGACTCCCTGCAAGTGCCGGGGGAACGGCTCGCCACCCCCCTTTTTCCGCTGCCCGGACGCCCGCAACAAGCCCTTCGCGATGAGTTACCAGGTCCTGGCGCGCAAGTGGCGTCCGCGCAAATTCGCGGAGCTGTCCGGACAGTCCCACGTCGTGACGGCGCTGTCCAATGCGCTGACGCGCGGGCGCCTGCATCACGCCTATCTGCTCACGGGCACGCGCGGCGTCGGCAAGACGACGATCGCGCGGATCCTCGCCAAGAGCCTCAACTGCGTCACCGGCGTCACCGCCACGCCCTGCGGCGTCTGCGCGGCGTGCACGGAGATCGACGCCGGCCGCTTCGTCGACCTGCTCGAGCTCGACGCCGCGTCGAACACCGGCATCGACAACATGCGCGAGATCCTCGACAACGCGCGCTACGCGCCCACGGCCGGCCGCTACAAGGTCTACCTGATCGACGAAGTGCACATGCTGTCGAAGGCGGCCTTCAACTCGATGCTGAAGACGCTCGAGGAGCCCCCCGATCACGTCAAGTTCGTCCTCGCGACCACCGACCCCCAGAAGATCCCGGTGACGGTGCTGTCGCGGTGCCTGCAGTTCAACCTGAAGCCATTGCCGCCCGCGACGATCGAGGCGCGGCTCGCCTTCATCCTGGGCGAGGAGGGCATCGCGAGCGATGCCGCCGGGCTGGCGCTGATCGCCCGGGCGGCGCAGGGCAGCCTGCGCGACGCGCTGTCGCTGCTGGACCAGGCCATCGCCTTCGGCGGCGGTGAGGTCCGCGAGGCGGTCGTGCGGCCGATGCTCGGCGCGGTCGACCGCGATCATGTCTACCGGATCGTCGACGCGCTGCTCGCGCGCGACGGCGCCGCGCTGCTCGCGCAGGCGGACGCGCTGGCGGAGCGCGGGCTGGCGTTCGGCGCGGCGCTCGAGGAGCTCGCGTCGCTCTTCCACCGGATCGCCGTCGCGCAGGTGGTGCCGGCCGCCGTCTCCGACTTCGACGATGCCGCCGCCGTCGAGCGCTACAGCGGCGCGATGTCCGCGGAGATGGTCCAGCTCGCCTATCAGATATGTGCGCAGGGCCGCGCCGATCTCGCCCTCGCGCCGGATGAAGCCACCGGCTTTGCGATGACGCTGCTCCGTCTCCTCGCGTTCGAGCCGGAATCCGCGGCGCACGCCACGCCGGCACCGGTCGCGCCGGTGTCCGCCCGCCCGGTCGCCGCATCCGCCGCGCCGCGCCCGACGTCGCCCCCCATGCTGGCAGCGGTGCCCGAGCGGGCGCCGCGTCCGGACAGCGGAGACGCCGCGGTGGGCAACGTCACGGGCCTGCGCGCCGCCGCCCCCCGGCCGGCGGCCGAGCCGCCGGCGGCCACCGGTGGCGCCGCCGTCGCGCTGCCCACGGAGCCCGGCCAATGGCCGGCCACCGTGGCGGCGATGAACCTCACCGGCATGGCGGCGCAACTGGCCGCGCAGACCGAATGGGTATCGCTGCGCGGCAATGCGCTGACGCTCGCATTGCCCGTATCGCATCGCCACCTGGCGGACAAGGTCTACGCAGACAAGCTCAAGGCGGCGCTGGAGCAGGCCACCGGACGCAAGCTGCTGCTCGCGTTCGAGGTGGGCGACAGCACGGCAGGCTCGCTCGCCGCGCAGAAGAAAAAGGCGATGGCGGAGGCACAGGCCAACGGCGAGCAGGCGTTCCGCGAGGAGCCGTTCGTCCAGGCGCTCATCAGCCGCTTCGACGCGCGCCTCAAGCCCGAGACGATCAAGCCGCTGCCCGGCGGCGACGGCACTGTCGGCTGACTCTGCACGATTTTTGGACGGTGTAGGCTACATTCGGGTCGAACCGCGCCTGGGCGGGGTTCCCTGTTGTCGGCCCGCGGTCGAACGCGGGCCGCTCCTTTTGCGGTCGTGGCCATGAGGTAAAGTCCAATCTGGCCGCGCGTTGCACGCGCGGTGAACGCACACGGGAATATGCCATGATGAAGAATCAGCTCGCCGGCCTGATGAAGCAGGCGCAGCAGATGCAGGACAACCTGAAACGCGCGCAGGAAGAGCTCGCGCGCATCGAGGTCGAAGGCCAGGCGGGCGCCGGCCTCGTCAAGGTCGTGATGACCTGCCGCCACGACGTGAAGCGCGTGGTGATCGACCCGTCGCTGCTGTCCGAGGACAAGGACATGCTGGAGGACCTCGTCGCGGCGGCGTTCAACGACGCCGTGCGCCGGGTCGAGTCGACGACCCAGGAGAAGATGGGCGGCCTGACGGCGGGCATGCCGATGCCGCCGGGCTTCAAGCTGCCGTTCGGTTGACCGTCCACCCGGCACGCCATGGCTGACCCGCGCCCGTCCGCCGCGGCGGAGCCGCTGTCGAGCGTCGACGAGCTGGCCCGCGCGCTGCGCTGCCTGCCGGGCGTCGGCCCCAAGGCGGCGCAGCGGATGGCGCTGCATCTGCTGCAGCACGATCGCGAAGGCGCGGTGCGGCTGGCGCATGCGCTCGAGCACGCGTCGCACGCCGTGCGGCACTGCGAGCGCTGCAACACGTTCACCGAGGAGACGATCTGCGCGTTGTGCCGCTCGGGCAAGCGCGACGCCGGCGAGCTGTGCGTCGTGGAGACCCCCGCCGACCTGCTGATGGTCGAGCAGACGCAGGCGTATCGCGGTCTCTACTTCGTGCTGATGGGCCGGCTGTCCCCGCTCGACGGCATCGGCCCCAAGGAAATCCGCCTCGACCGCCTGCTGAAGCGCGCTACCGACGGCGTGGTGCGCGAGGTGATCCTTGCCACCAATTTCACCAACGAGGGCGAGGCTACGGCGCACTACATTGGCGAGATGCTGCGCGCCCGCGGTCTCGCCGTGAGCCGCCTGGCGCGCGGCGTGCCCGTCGGCGGCGAGCTCGAGTACGTCGACGCGGGCACGCTCGCGCAAGCCCTACGCGAACGCCGCAGGATCGCCGGCTGAGGGGGCGCCGCCCGTCGGGCCGCGGCGGCGCATTCGCCGCGCCGCGTGGCTATAATCGCGAGCCATCGGAATCGCCGTGACCCGCCGGATGTTCGCGCGGGGGAAACGTACGTTGCAAAACGGCACGACTGACAGTGCTGCCGGTAAACCCATTGCGCCGCCCAGGCGCATCCAGGAGGAACGATGACCAAAGCTCCAAAGCAACCCGCGTCACGCACTGCGGTGCGCACGCGCCGCGGATTCCTGAAGACCGCGGGCGGGGCCGCCGCCGGCATGGCGACGCTCGGCTTCCCGATGATCGCCAAGTCGCAGGGCCCGATCTCGATGAAGTGGCAGTCGACGTGGCCGTCGAAGGACATCTTCCACGAGTACGCGCTCGACTACGCGAAGAAAGTGAACGACATGACGGGCGGCGAGCTGCGCATCGAGGTGCTGCCGGCGGGCGCCGTCGTGCCCGCGTTCGGGCTGCTCGAGGCCGTCTCCAAAGGCACGCTCGACGGCGGCCACGGCGTGCTCGTCTACCACTACGGCAAGCAGACCGCGCTGGCGCTGTGGGGCTCGGGCCCCGCCTTCGGCATGGACTCGCACATGCTGCTGTCGTGGCATCGCTACGGCGGCGGCAAGGAGCTGCTGGCGAA
>Ga0207645_10000371_pt1 | contig 37175 bp, 40 predicted proteins | sample KBSM53metaG_FD_184331 | JGI IMG/M metagenome (GOLD analysis project Ga0207645, IMG submission 184331) | Miscanthus rhizosphere microbial communities from Kellogg Biological Station, Michigan, USA - KBS M5-3 metaG (SPAdes) (version 2) | ecosystem: Host-associated > Plants > Roots > Rhizosphere >...
ATATATATCGGCCCGACTAAAGCCTCCGCAAAAACGTCCGCGCGGCCTGCAACTCAGGGAATAGCTTCTCATCCGCCAGGAACTCCCGCGAATGCACGCACCGGCGGCTGCCCCTCAACTTCACCGGATGCTTCAGGTGCAGCATCTCGTGGTACACGATGTATTCCACCGCGTAGCGCGGCACTCGCTGGTCATCGAATGCCCGGCTGATCACAATCGCGTTATGCGCGGGATCGTAGTGGCCTAACCGGTTGCGCGCACGGCCTCGGCTCCACGTCAGTCGCGGACGCGCCATCAGCCCATGGAAAAATCGGCGGTTCAAGTCTTCAAACACTTCTTCAAGATCGTAGGCTGAACCAGTCGGCGAATGGATGTGTTTTCGTCCACGAATCTGGCGGATTAAATGGGCCTTGCTGGTAATCGGGTGACTCGATACATACTTGCGATAGCGCGCGAGCATCTCAGCGGAAATCGGTTTGCGATAGATCTTGGATAACAGGATTTGCGCGAGCGCGTGAAGCACTGGCTCCGGCGCACCCTCGAGAAGGTCGGAAAGCTTCACAATGAACTCCCCGTCGCGCAGTCGAATCGAATTGTTGATGCTTACGAACGACCGGAATTGAATGGAAAACGCGGGCATTTCCGCACGCGGACGAAGTTCGCGATAGGCCTGCTGAAATATTTCGAGGATGCCGACACTCACTGTATGGCTAGGTTAGCAGCGGCGACAATGACAAGCCAGTAGTGGGAAGGGAACCACGGTGTACTAGTCGTTCCGCTTTTTCTTTTTCTTGGTTTTCGCCAACTCTTCCTGCTCAACCATCAGCTTGCGATGATCGTCAGCGCTCGAATCGAGCGTGTCGAGTGCATTCGTAATCACGAATTCATACTGCTTGCCTTCCGCGGCCGGTACGCCGGCTGCATCCTTGATTGCGCGCACCCGCGATTGAAACTCCGTATCTGCCTCAATCACAACCTTCAGTGGCTTGCGTATGTCTTCCTTGCGTCCAACATACATGTCGATGTTTTCGTTCAGCTCGTCATAGACCGCCAGGAAGTCGCCGAGCATGTCGTGGGTTTTTTGACCGCGGCCTTCGGTCTTCGGATCCCGCCGCACCTGTTCGAGCGAATCAAGGCGAACGCGTGCGAACGCGACATATAGCTTAAGCCGCTCTAGCGGCTCAACCATGGCGTCGCGTAACTGATCAATCTCGGCTGGGTTAAGGGGATCGCGCCGCCGCTGACCTGCAACTGGGAAGGAGAGGAGGGTCAACAGCCCGACCATGGCAATGCCGGTAGCTTTCATTTCTTCTTCTTGTCCTTCCCGAACATGTGAGAGAGCAAGTCTGTCCTCACGTCGTCGAGCCGTTTCACCGATTTTTCAATCGCCGGCTGATCTTCGAACGAAACGGTACGCTTGATGTCGTCTAGTCGCCTAGCCATCTTGCGTGCTGCGATCTCCGCGTCTTTTACGCGACGTCCGGAGGCGATGGCCGCGTCGCGCGCCTTCTCGGCATAGATGGCTACGTCTTCTACGGCGGCGTGTGCAGCGTCCACGTTGCCATCCGTAAATGCTTTGTCCGCGGCCTCGACCTGGCGTTCTGCAATTTCAAGTGATACTTTAACTTTCTCGTCGGGATTCGCCGCTTCCACTCGCGCCTTGAGTTGTTCGATAGACTCTTCTTTGCGCGCCAGGGCAGGAAGGCTCGCTATCAGGTACAGCAAAAGAAGACAAATGGGGATCGAAATCCGCATAGCTATTTCTTGGGTTCAATCGCGATCAACCGGTGGCGTGCCTGCCACTCCTGATCAGGATACTGCCCTTTGGCAGAATCGAGAAACAGGTGGTAGTTCACCGCAGCATTCTTGAAGTCCCGCAGGTGGTCATACGCGGTGGCGCGAAGAAAATAACCCACGGGTAGCTCCGGAAGAAACTTGGCGCGGGCATCCAGCGCCTTGATCGCCAACTCGTAGTTTTTCGTCTCACCCGCCGCTGTAGCCAAATCCCCATACGCGGGACCGAGATCCGGCTTGATTTTCAGCGTTGCAATCAACTCCTGCTGTGCCTCGGGAAATTTGCGCTGCCGGAGAAGCGCCTGCCCGAGTGAATAATGAACGTCAGCATCATTTGGCCGAGATTTCAACAACTCGCGATAAAGCGCTTCCGCCTGTTCGTGCTTGCCGCTCGTCGTGTAAAGGTCAGCCAGGTCGCGTTGTCCTTCTACATCATTCGGTGTCAGTTTCAGGCCCGCTTCGAACTCAGGGATTGCATCCGCATACTTCTTCTGGGCTGCCAGAATGCGGCCAAGCTGAAAATGCAGGCTTGCGTCGTCAGATTTCGCAGCAACCAGCTTGCGAAGCATCGCCTCCGCCTCAGGCAGACGCTGGCTCTTCATGTAAATGTTAGCCAAAGCCACCGCAGCTTCGGAAGACTGCGTATCAAGCGCGAGCACCGCTTGGTACTCCTTCTCGGCTCCGGCGTAATCCTTTTGTTTCTCGAGCAACAACGCGGCGGAAATGTGTGGCTCTGGATCCTTGGGTTGCAGCACTGCCCCCTGCCGGTATGCTTGGAGAGCCTCATCGGGCTTCGACCCTTCGAGCACGTGTCCCAGTGACACCCACGCACGAGCGCGCCCCTCATCGACCTTGTCAGTCGGTTTTAGTTTGGTGGCGGCACGAAGAAACTGTTCCGCATCGGGCTGTCCAGCGCGGGCCAGCATCAGACCTAAATTTAGGTTGGATTCGAAGACGTCTGGCTTAGCCACAACCGACTTGCGATAGGCGGCTATAGACTCGTCCGTCTTGCCGAGCGCATTCAGAACAAAGCCCAGATCAAACCATGCCTGAAAGTTTGAGGGGTTCTGCTGGGTTAGTCGCGTGAGAGAACCTTCGGCCGCCGCGTAATCCTTCTTGGCGATCGCATCCTCAGCTTGGGCGAGAGCTGCCGCCGCAGGATCTTCGACGGCGACTTTGGTGTGGCGAGGCGGCGCTTTCTTTGGCGTTTGCGCAGCCGCAAACGCGACCAACGCAACCAAAAGCGCAAGTCCGAACCTACTTCCTGCCATTGGAACGCGACGCTCCATTACCGTTTAAGATGCGCGATAAATATTGACCGGTGTATGAGGCAGGAAGCTTTGCGATCGCCTCAGGAGTGCCCGAGCCCACGATGCGGCCACCTTTGTCGCCGCCTTCAGGACCCAGATCAATTACCCAATCGGCCGTCTTGATCACTTCCAGGTTGTGTTCGATTACGACAATCGATCCACCAGCATCAATGAGCCGACGGAACGCCGAGAGCAGTTTACTTACATCGTCGAAGTGCAGACCTGTCGTCGGTTCGTCAAAGATATAGAGAATGCGGCGTTTCCGTCGTGCGCCCTCTCCTTCAGTTTTCGGTCGCCCCGCCTCGCGCGCCGCCGGCTGTAGATGTGCTGCAAGTTTCATGCGCTGTGCCTCGCCGCCCGAGAGTGTCGTCGCTGACTGTCCAAGTCTCAGATAACCCAGACCGACTTCTTCCAAAACGCGCAACTTCTCGGTGATCTTCGGAGCCTCGGCGAAGAATTTCAGCGCTTCTTTGACCGTAAGGTTCAGGGCCTCGTGAACATTCTTTCCTTTGTAACGAACGTCGAGCACCTGCGGTTTGTAGCGTGTGCCTTTGCACTCCTCACAGATCAACTCTACGTCCGCAAGGAACTGCATCTCGACCGTGACGGTACCGTCCCCCTGACAATTCTCACAGCGTCCGCCGGGAATATTGAAAGAGAAATGTCCGGCAGTGAAGCCGCGTTTTTGGGCTTCGGGAAGAGACGCGTACAGATCGCGAATGCCGTCGAAAGCCTTGATATAGGTAACTGGATTCGATCGCGGCGTTCGACCAATCGGAGACTGATCTACCAGAACAATCTCGTCAATGTAGTCGTCTCCCTCAACCTCCTCCCAGAAGGCAGTGCTCGGCGTAGCTCCCAGCGGTTGCTTCTTCGCAATCGCCAGCGCCTGGTACAAGACGTCGTGCAGAAGTGTGGACTTTCCCGAGCCGGAAACTCCGGTGATCGCGACCAGCATGCCGAGCGGAATTTCAATGTCGACGTTTTTCAGGTTGTGAGCTCGTGCGCCGACAATCCGCACTCGCTCTTTCCCCGGTTTGCGCCGCGCCTGCGGCATCTGGATTCTCAATTCGTCTGACAGATATCGCCCGGTGAGCGATCCCGCAGTCTTCTTGATCTCCTCATAGGTGCCCGCGGCAATTACACGGCCGCCATTTTCCCCGGCGCCCGGGCCGAGATCGAGAATTCGGTCCGCCGACCGCATGATGTCTGGATCATGTTCCACCACAAGGATCGTGTTGCCCAAGTCGCGCAATCCCTCGAGAATTTTGATCAAGCGATGCGTGTCGCGGCTGTGCAATCCGATCGACGGTTCATCCAAAACATAGAGCGTTCCCACCAGCCGAGAACCCAGCGAAGTCGCCAACTGAATTCGTTGCGCCTCGCCACCCGACAAGGTCGACGCCAATCGATCGAGCGTCAAGTACTCGAGCCCCACGTCGTTCAGGAATCGCAGCCGCTCGCGAATCTCGATCAGTAGTTTCTCTGCAACGTCATTTTCCTCTCGCGAGAGTTTCAGCTCATCGAAGAACTTGGCTGCTTGTTCAACGGTCAGGCTCACCACTTGGCAGATGTCGCGCCCCTGAATCTTGACCTGCCTGGCTTCTGGGCGCAGCCGTGTGCCTTCGCACATCGAGCAGAGGGAATAGCCGCGATACCGGCTGAGAAACACCCTTACGTGCAATTTGTATTTCTTGCGTTCCAGATGGTTGAAGAAGCCGCGTATTCCCGTGAACCGGCCTTCGCCATCAATGATCAGCTTTTGTTGTTCTGGACTTAGATCGATCCACGGAATGTCTGCCGGAATGTCTGCCTGTCGCGCGAAGCGTTTCAACTCTGTAAAAAGCGGACGGTACTTCGGCTTCGTCCACGGTTCAATTGCACCTTCGTTCAAAGTCTTCGACTTGTCAGGGATTACCAGATCAAGGTCGAAGTCGATGGTATTTCCGAAACCCTGGCAGCGGGGACACGCGCCGTAAGGATTGTTGAATGAAAACAAACGAGGCTCTGGCTGCTCGTAACGTGTTCCGTCGTTCTTGCATTCAAAACGCTGGCTGAAACGCAAGCGACGTGCTGCTACCTCGTCGCCTGGCGCCGTCTCAAAAATAACCTCTCCCGCTTCCCGATATGCGATTTCGACACCGTCCACTATGCGGGCACGCGAATCGGCCGAGACAGCAAGTCGATCGACCAAAATAAATACAGGTTCTGCAAAATTCAGGTCCAGCAGCGATTCAGGGGTCGAGAACTCAAAAATTTGTCCGTTCTGATAAAGCCGGTTGAAGCCGCGTTTGCGCAACTCAAACAACCGCTCTTTCAGCGAATCAGAAAGCTGAGTTACAGATCGTTGCGTTCCCTCGGCAGCAGTTTTCTTTACAGATTTTTGCTTTGCGCCACTCTTCGCAGGTGGCTCATCTGACGAGTTGCCTCCAGATTCGAGCGGGAATAACACCTGCAGTCGCGTCCCATCGCCAAGCGCCAGAATCGTCTGCGCAATTTCGTCGACGGTGTCCCGCTTTACCTCCTGCCCGCACTTCGCGCAAAACGTGCGTCCGATCCGTGCATAAAGCAGCCGCAGGTAGTCGTAGATTTCGGTTGCCGTTGCCACGGTGGAGCGGGGATTTCGTGTGGAGTTCTTTTGCTTGATAGCCACCGCCGGCGCGATCCCGTCGATCAAGTCAGCATCCGGCTTTTCGATACGCTCCAGAAACTGCCTGGCATACGCCGACAGGGACTCCACGTAACGCCGCTGGCCTTCGGCGTACACGGTGTCAAAGGCAAGCGAAGACTTTCCCGATCCTGACACGCCCGTCACCACCGTGAGGGTGTTGTGGGGGATCTCAAAGTCAATATTCTTTAGATTGTGGACGCGTGCGCCCTGGACAACTATGGATTCCGTGGACATCGATAAAGGACCCCGGCCGCCGTCTGCCTACCACTAGAATCAGCGCTTCGTTCGAAGACGTCCGCGCTCTAGTGGCGTCAGGATGGCTACCGAATCTCTCTATTATAAGGCACGGGATTTTTCCACGCCGGAGCCAAGAAATCGTTAGTCAATGGACTTGGCGGTCGTTGAGCCGGCGGCGTTGCCACAGTCTTGAGCAAACTGGAACGACGATTTGGGGAAGGGCAGCGCCAGATAAGGTTGGAGCAATTCCAGGATGTGTGGGCACAGATCCTTCGCATATCGAGTCGCTGCGGATTCCGAGCGCCACACCGTCATCAGCACGATAAGCCGCGGCTCACCTTCGGAGATGAGCGTTACCAACTCCATGAACCCAGGCAGTGCACGCAATCGAGGCCGCACTTCGAACTCGATTGCGTCGCAAACCGCCTCCGACTTTCCTGGACGAGCGATCAGCTCAAGAACGCGGGTCACCATCACAACTCCTCGAAGGAAAGTCCACTTAATCCGAATCAAGACACAAATCGACCGCGCAAGAGAGCTTTTGCGAAGATGCTCAGTCGCTAACGGTCGAGACTAATAGGATTCATGGGTAGGCACTTCCCACTCCGCGCCCAGACGTCCCTTTGGATACGGGGCGACGAGCAACGTGAGGAATGCACCTAGGCCTAAGCCGGCAATCAGGAAAGTTACGGCAGTAGGTAAGTCGTATCCAGCCTTCATCGTGACCTCAGACAAAAATTTAGGGCGCGCATGAACCGACGCACTTTGTAGCGCGTTGGCTTTTAAGGCTATAAGCGTGTCGGGGCTCCCAAGGGAGCCCCTCTCCGCGAAGTTGAAAGTGATCGCTTAGGATGCGGCTGCTTCAATACTGTCAACGTGAATCGTGTTGCTGTTCGCGTCGAAGCTACCGTTTACCTTAACGTCCTTGCCTTCGTACTTCTTGGCCTTTGCCTGGTCATCCAACTGATAGGTCATGTTGGTCGAAGCATCTTTCAACACGAGACGATCGCCATCTTTCGTGATCTTCCCGGTGAAAACCTTCGTGGCTTGCTGCATCTGGCCCTGAGCCTGAGGATCAGCCTGCGCGGTTGGCGCTGCTGCTGGGCTCTGCTGTGTGGTGTCTTGTGCGACGAGTGGTGTCACTGCGGTAACACCGCAGAGTAGGGCCGTTGCCGCGAGGTATCCGGTGAACGTAAGCTTCTTCATTTACAACCTCCTGGAGAGAGCATTTTGTATTGCTAGCCTGCTTTTGACGAAGCGTGCGGCACTTTGGAATAGTGCAAACGCCGTGCCAAAACTCAAAACAAGGCACTTAACGCAACTTACACGTCTGCGAGCCGTTGATTCATGGCCAAACATGGGAACTTTTTTCCACCTGCTGGGCATTTCTGTGTGGCGGAAAGTGCGCATGTCTACAGGACTTTCTGTAGATCACACATAATCGGAACCTTAGCGAAGAAGAGATCAGAGGAAATCTTGTCGAACTAGCGGGCGATCGCGATCAAAATGAGAATGTAAATCCACAACGCGGCCATGAAGTGCCAATACCAGGCAGCGACGTCGATGATGATGCGCTGCCGCTCCACTACGAAATGCCTCACAGCTGCGAATGCGGCATACAAGAGAGCAAGAATTCCGCCAGCAAGATGTACGGCGTGCATTCCAGTGAGCAAGTAAAAGAAAGAACTGCTCGCCGTTGAAGACAGCACCACCCCTCGCAACTCCATTTGATTCCACGCGTGCAACTGCCCTAGTAAAAACAAGATACCGAGGGCGATGGTAAAGCCCAGCCATGGAATGTTTCTCTCGTGCCCTAACGAGACGCCGGGAATTGTCTTTACGGGAGCAAGCGCCACCTGTTTTGTCAGATGTCGACGTGCTAGCTCAATCGTCACGCTGCTGACCAGCAGGACGAACGTGTTGAGAAGCAAAAGATTCCACGGTACGGGAGTAGAAATCCACTTCTGAAATTGCGAGGGCGTTGCCGAGTCAGACGAAAAAAGCCGGCGTGCCACGAAGGCAGCCGAGAAGGAAATGAACAACATGAACACTGGAGCGAGCGCTACTGCGAGACCCATTCGAGCGCGTCTCAGTCGATCCGGATAGTTTGGCGAACCTCCGGTGGGATCGCCTCCGCCACCGCCGTGCTCAGTCGGAGGAGTTCCCTCGCTGCCCCGGCCAGGGGCTTTGGAAAGCGCCATCCCCATATGCGCAGTCTAACCCAAAGTTTGCGACCGGACACAACCCTCAACGCCATCAAAAACACATTAGCTGCGGTGGGGAATTCGCTTCGCTTTTCGCGACGGGACGATCCCGTACTGGGACGGCCCAATGTCTCGCCCCGGAGTTATGACTGGTGGGTTCACATACAATACCCGGTCATGGCGAAACCCAAAGAGGCTCGCGGACACGACACGCGTTACGTTCAGCTCCAGAAGAACTATTGCTTCGCATGCGGAACCAACAATCCGGACGGCATGAAGCTGAAGTTTTCCTACGACGAAAAGTCGAATTCGTTCGTTTCCAAATTCAAGCTGGGAAAACGCTATACAGGCCCTCCCGGCCACTGCCATGGTGGAATCATTGCCACCATTCTCGATGAAGCCATGGGCAAAGTGAACAAGGTGCGTCAAGTCATTGCACTCACGTCCGAGATCACCGTGAAATATCTGAAGCCGGTTCCGTTACGCCAACCATTGCGTGTCGTGTCGCGTGAAGTGTCTGTGACAGGCCGAAAGCACACCAACATGGCGGAGATTGTGAATGAAGACGGCCAGGTTCTTGCGCGAAGCCAAGGACTGTTTATCGCGATCGATCCAACGAGGTTTGCAGAAGGAAAGTCCGGAACCAGTGTCCAAGTGTCCGCGAGAAAATCTGGCGGTCCCAGAGTTACATCCGCCTAAGCGCCAAATTGCGCTATCCAGAAGACCGGGCGCTCTTGCGATCGCGCCGAGAGATGTGGCCAGAAGCGTTCCGTCGCTCGCGCGTACACCTTCCTAATACTTTCGCAAGCCGTTCAACACCATCACGAATCTCACGCTCGTCGAACGCGGCGAAACCCAGCATCAATCCATTTCCGGGGCTGCTCCCCCATGCGTATTGATTCAAGGGAACGACCTCCACGCCTTGATCCTCCGCAGCCTTCGCTACGAACCCCGCGTCGAGCCCCTTGGGCAACCAACCTACCGTTTGCAAACCCGCCTCCACGTTGGAAATCTCGAGCATCCCCGCTAGCTTTTCCTTTGCACTCTCGAGCAGGATCGACAAACGTTCGGAATATATTTGGCGCATGCGGCGAATGTGTCGAGCGAAGTGTCCTTCCGTCAGAAAATCACATAAGACAGCCTGGCCCAACAGCGGCGGATGATGCGTACTGACAGACTGCGCCGCCGCAAATACATCCACCATCTCAGGCGGAACTACCAGGTAACCAAGCCGAAGAGCAGGGAAGAGCACGGCGCTAAAACTACCAGCAAAAATTACAACGCCGGAGCGATCAAGTCCTTGCAATGCAGGAATTGGGCGACCCGAGTATCGGTATTCGCTGTCATAGTCGTCTTCAAAAATTGCGGTGCCGGAACGTCGCGCCCATTCGAGCAGAGCCAAGCGACGACGCAGCGCCATCGTCACTCCAAGCGGAAATTGATGAGCGGGTGTCACGTACATCAATCGCCCACGCGCGGATCGCGGGCGACGTGCTTCAAAGTTCAACCCCTCGTCATCAACCGGAACAGGACGGACATTCGCGCCGAGTGCCTGGAACACGAGGGCCGCGCCCGGATAGCCCGGCTCTTCCATCCAGACCGAATCACCAGGATTGACGAACACTCGTGCCGTGCGATCCAGCGCTTCCTGCGCGCCCGACAGAATCAAGACCTGCTCAGCGCTGCACTTTACCCCTCGAGACGTGCTGAGGTAGTACGCAACAGCCTCGCGCAGCGGACGATAGCCGAGGGCCTCTCCGCCCGAAAGCATGCCAGTCGAGACTCGACGAAGTCGCCGTGCTGCAATCTGTGCCCAGAGAGCAGTCGGAAAAAGATTGAGTGCGGGTTGGTTCGCCCGAAACGCGCGCGTCGGTCGAGCCGCGCCGCCTCGAAACGGTTTCAGTCGCCGGCTATATTCTGAGAGCGCAATTCGTCGGTGAGGCAGTTGTTTTTCTGTGCGGACACGTCCGACTTGAAGAAGCTGGTCGGGCAGCACGGTGCTCACGTAGGTGCCGGATCCGGTCTTGCCTTCTACATATCCTTCTGACTCAAGTTGTTCGAACGCCGTAACAATCGTCGAACGCGAAAGGCGGTACGCGAGTGCCAAATCCCGGGTTGCGGGAAGACGCGACCCAGGCGTGAGCCGCCCGTCAAGAATAGCGGCGCGCAACTCCTCGTAGAGCCAGCGATAGAGGTTGACCCCTGGGCGTGGAGCTGGGAGGCTGAGCGGCAGCGATGTGGCTTCTCGGGCCATTCTGAAGTGGTATGCTCCATATAGTGTAAATGGCTATTTCTAGAATACCAATCGAGGATTAGCTTTAGACGCAGTACCCGCAAATCAATCTTCCCGCGCCGTGCGCGAATTTCAGTAGCGAAGAGGCAAAAGATGGCAAAGAACAATGGCAACTCGAATAACGGGCATGCAACCAGCCTCCGTTTGAAAACCGGATTGGCAGAAATGCTCAAGGGTGGCGTCATCATGGATGTCACTGACGCGAAACAGGCTGAGATTGCCGAGAAGGCGGGAGCCGTTGCCGTCATGGCGCTGGAACGTGTGCCCGCGCAGATTCGAGCTGAAGGTGGTGTCGCTCGCATGGCCTCGCCCAAAAAGATCCGCGAGATTATGGCCACTGTTTCGATTCCCGTGATGGCGAAGTGCCGCATCGGACATTTTGCCGAGGCGCAGATACTGGAAGAGCTCGGCGTTGATTACATCGACGAATCCGAAGTTCTCACTCCTGCCGACGAAGCGCACCACGTTGACAAGCATGCGTTCAAGGTTCCGTTTGTTTGCGGCGCGCGGAATTTGGGTGAGGCGCTCCGTCGCATTGCGGAAGGCGCAGCCATGATTCGGACGAAAGGCGAAGCGGGTACGGGCGACGTCGTGCACGCGGTGAAGCACATCCGTCAGATTGTGCAGGAAATGAAAATTCTCACCGTCCTCGGCGAAGAAGAGCTTTACGCGAAAGCCAAGGAGCACCAGGCGCCGTACGAATTGGTGCGTATCGTCGCTCGCGATGGAAAGTTGCCGGTACCGAATTTCTCAGCCGGCGGCATCGCAACCCCCGCCGATGCGTCGTTGGTCATGCAACTGGGAGCCGAAGCGGTGTTCGTTGGTTCGGGCATCTTTATGAAAAACTCAACTGAGTTTGCGGACCCTGCCGAAGCGACGAAACGAGCTAAGGCGATCGTACAGGCGGCAACTCACTACAAAGACCCGAAAGTGTTGCTTGAAGTCAGCGAGGACCTGCAAGGCGCAATGAAGGGCCTCGCGGTGTCTGGCATCGACGAAGCCAATATGCTGCAAACGCGAGGGTGGTGACGTCGAGCAGGCGCCACCTGCGTGAGTTGTGAATTTTAAGTGTTCCATGAAAATTGGCGTTCTGGCAATTCAAGGAGATTTCGACGCGCACCGCAAACGGCTCGAAGAGCTCGGCGCGAAGGTTATCGAGGTTCGAAAGCCAGAGGAACTCGACAAGATCGATGGCCTCGTGATTCCAGGCGGCGAGTCTGGCGCGTTCCTGAAGATCCTGGGCGAGGCTGGGTTTGCGAAGTTGCAAGAGTTTGTCCGCGTGAAGCCAACATTCGGTACCTGTGCGGGCGCCATACTCTTGGCGAAGGAAGTCACAAATCCACCTCAGCCTGGACTTGACGCTCTTGATATAACGGTCCGTCGTAACGCCTACGGCCGTCAACGCGACAGCTCGATTCGCACGGGGCTGATGGACGGCAAGCCGGTCGAAATGGTTTTCATCCGCGCACCGAAGATCGAGCGCCTCGGCCCGGGCGTCGAAGTAGTCGCCACGGAAGGAAATGATGCCGTGGTCGTTCGGCAAGGGAAAACCATGGCTGCGACGTTCCATCCCGAACTGAGCGACGATACGAGCATCCACCGCGCGTTCCTGGAACTCGTGAGCAACGGACACGGCTCGCGAGCATCCTTGCCGCCGTCGAAAGCTGGCCGCAAGAAGAAAAGTCCGTCGAAATAGCGTGGCTTCCGTTCAAGATCAAAAAACCTCTTGACAAGTTTCTATTCGTAACCGTAGAGTTACGCATTATGCGGAACCGTTCGGTTACATATTCGCCAGAGGCGACCTTTGGGGCCTTGGCGGATCCTACGCGAAGAGCCGTGCTCGACCTGTTGCGGCGCGGCCGGCAACCTGCAGGACACATTGCCAATCAATTTCCCGTTTCCAGGCCTGCCATCTCGAAACATCTGCGACTCCTACGCCGTGCCCACTTAGTGGAGGAGCAGCGCGAAGGGCGCCACCGGTTCTATCGCCTGAACCCTGAGCCGTTGCGAGCCGTAGATTCCTGGCTGGAAGAATATCGCGTGTTCTGGCAGGCAAGCCTGTCGGGCCTGAAAGCTTTTGTCGAAGCGGAATATGCGCAGGAGACGGGACCAGAAGAAGCGTCGCCAGCGCGCAAGCTTAAACGATCCAAACGTAACGCTGAATAGAACCCCGGGATAATTCTGCCGGGTTGAGCCCGGACATGGACATGGAGAGAGAACTATGACGAAACAAGCGACGCGGTTAGCGATGGTAGTGGCGATTTTTGCAGCAACAGCAGCTTTTGGACAATCGGACTCGCAAAAGGCTTTCGACAAGCTCAAGACTATGGTCGGCACGTGGGAAGGCGTGATGCCTGACGGGAAGACGTCGCAGGTGACGTATCGCGTAACGTCTGGCGGATCAGCGCTGCTCAGCGAAATTTCACCTGACGACGCCATGATCACCATGTTTCACATGGATGGCGAGCGCCTGATGATGACCCATTATTGTGGAGCAGGGAACCAGCCTCGCATGAAAGGGACGCTCTCGCCTGATGGCAAGACGGTTGTGTTCGAGTTTATCGATGCCACCAATCTCTCGAGCCCGAATGCCGGACACATGCACCGCGCGGTTTTCACGATGGTCGATGCCACACATCACACCGAAGACTGGACGTACCTGTCGAACGGAAAGGAAGAGACCCATCGTTTTGAACTTCATCGCGTTGCAACTGCAAACGCCGCACCTACCGGAATGAAAGCAACGGAAGAACACAAGCACTGATGCCACAAAGCCTCTGAGCTGAACGCAAACCCGATTGCCGGCAGCTAGCCGGCTATGGAGATTTCATGCCGAATTCAATTGTCACCGCTGATCAGGATGCGCTTGTTACCGAAATAGAAGTTGCCGCGCCTCCGAGCCGAGTGTTTGAAGCGCTCACCGACGCGAAGCAGATGTTTCGGTGGTGGGGAAGCAAAGGTCCTTGCAAGTCGAAAGTCTGGGAATTCGACGCGCGCGTTGGCGGCAAGTGGCGTATGCAGGCGTATGACACGACGGATCAATTGAGTATCAATGGCGTAAAGGATTTCCAGGCGAGCGGCGAGGTCGTGGAGTTCGATCCGCCGCGCGTCCTGGCGTACACGTGGGAGGCCAACTGGCATGACGACGCGTCCAAGAGCACATTGGTCCGATGGGAGTTATTTCCCACCAAGAATGGCACCCGCGTCACCGTCACACACAGTGGGTTGCGCAATCAGCCGAAAGCACGCGCAGATTACAGCGGTGGATGGCCCGGCGTGGTGCACGAGCTGAAGAGCTACGTCGAAACGTAGTGTCTACTGAGGAAAGGAACGATGATGGCAACGGTGGCAATCACGCCCGATCAAGATGCTGTGGTCGCAGAGATTTTTGTGGCGGCTCCCCCTGCGCGAGTGTTCGAAGCAATTACCGATCCCAAACAGGTGCCACAGTGGTGGGGCCAGCAGGGCATGTATCGCATTACGGAATGGAAAGGCGACTTGCGAACGGGTGGTAAGTGGTCGAGCGTGGGCACCGGTGCCGACGGCACTTCATTCCGGGTCGACGGTGAGTACCTCGAAGTCGACCCGCCGCGGCTGCTGGTGCATACATGGATCGCGAGCTGGACCTCGAATCTGAAAACCGTGGTGCGTTGGGAGTTAGAGCCACGCGACGTGCATGGCCTGCAGCACAGCGGTCCAAAAAAGTCTGGGACGGGAACTCTGGTCCGGCTGCGTCACCAAGGATTTGCGGGCGCTCCGAAATCCGCGTTCGACCACAGACAGGGATGGACGCGCGTGCTTGCGTGGATGCAAGGATTCGTAGAGGCGGGTGCGACTGCGGACAGTCGCGGATAGAGCCGCCGTCGGTTCGCTGACGATGGCAGCGTTGTTGTCCGCGGGCTCGGTGTCTGCGTTCTGCCAACGCGGGTTATACTTGCAGTACGTATGCAGGGTGAGCCTCGCAAGACCTTTTACCTCCAGACATTTGGCTGCCAGATGAACGTCCATGACTCGGAAAAAGTCATAGGCACGCTCATGTCGGAGGGGTATGAGCAGGTCCAGACAGTCGAAGACGCCGACCTGATTCTCTACAACACCTGCTCGATCCGCGACAAGGCCGAGCAGAAAGTATTCCACCGCCTGAACGACTACAAAAAACTTCAAAAGCAGGGAAAGAAGTTTGGCGTGCTGGGATGCGTGGCGCAGCAGGAAGGCGAAAAGATTTTCGAACGAGCGCCGCATGTATCGATGGTGTGCGGTTCAGCGTCGTACCGGAACCTGCCCGCGATGCTCGTGCAAATCGAAGCAGGGAAGCGTGTGACCGGTCTCGACGACCGCGAGACCGAAGAATGTTTTGAAACCGAGTTCACTTCCCGCACAAATCCCCATCGCGGGTACATCACCATTATCGAAGGCTGCGACAAGTTTTGCGCCTATTGCGTAGTGCCGTTCACCCGTGGCAAGGAACGTAGCCGAACGTCATCTTCGGTGCTCGCGGAAGCGCGACAAATGGTCGATCTGGGATACACGGATATCCAGTTGCTCGGGCAGAACGTAAATTCTTATCTGGATCCAGACCGCAAGAAATCGTTTGCGGATTTGCTTACAGCCATTGGCGAATTGTCCGGGATCAAGCGCGTGCGGTTCACAACTTCGCATCCGAGAGACTTTGGGCGCGATATTGTGAGCGCGATTGATGCAACCCCAACGTTGTGCGATCACGTTCATCTTCCTGTGCAGAGCGGATCGACTCGGGTGCTTGACGCAATGCAACGGCTGTACACCCGCGAACAATATCTCGAGCGCATCGCATGGATGAAATCGGCGCGGCGTGAAATCTCAATTACGACTGACACAATCGTGGGATTTCCTGGGGAAACCGAGGAGGACTTCGAAGAAACGCTCTCCTTGCTCGACGCTGCCAAGTATGACGCGGTATTCGCATTCAAGTACTCGCCGCGTCCGAACACGCCCGCGATTGCGCTCGAAGACGCGATCCCGGATGAGGAGAAAACTCGACGGCTGGCCATTCTGAATGAAAAGCAGCGAGAAATTCAGCGGGAGCGATACAAACGTCACATTGGGCAAACAATTGAAGCGATGGTGGAAGGGAAGAACGATGCCCGCGGCCAGTGGATCGGTCGGACATCGCAAAACAAGACGCTGAACTTCACCGCGGTTGAGGGTCAGAACGTGAGCGTGGGGAGCTACGTGCAAGTGCTGGTAACCACGAGTTTTCCCAACAGCCTGGTGGGGGAAATGGTGGTATAAGTGGGGAGAAATTGTTGGTTATTGGTTTCTGATTGAAGGATCGGGCGCGGTTTTCCGGCCGACCATCAAGAATCAGCAATCAACTATTCCCAGGGGGTCACGATGGAAGTCGAAATGAAAATCCGGGGATTGATGATGGATCCGGTGACGAATACGCCCATCGTGATACTGAAAGATGCTGGCGGCGAGACCGTGCTGCCAATTTGGGTTGGTGTGTACGAAGCAAACGCAATAGCGCTGGAGATTGAGAAAGTTACGACGCCGCGACCTATGACACACGACCTGATCAAGAACGTACTCACTGGGCTTGAGGCGCAGGTCCATAAAGTCGTTGTCACGGAATTGCGCGAAGACACTTTCTACGCCGTGATCTGGCTCGAGTGCGAAGGCCAGGCAATCAGCATCGATTCGCGGCCCTCGGATGCGCTGGCCCTTGCGTTGCGGGTGGATTGTCCGATTTTTGTGGAAGACGAAGTTCTAAAGACTTCGAAGAAAGCAACCACGACCGCTGACGAGGTCACAAGTGAAGAGCTGGGAAAGTGGCTCGAAGGGCTTGGCGACGACGACCTCGGACGATACAAGATGTGAGAAGGCAGAAGTTACGCGAACTATGGCTGATCCTGCCGAGCAGCTGCAGCGAATTTATCTCGCCGGTTTTGAATTCCAAACATTTGAACGTTACGGCAAGTGCGTGGGGGTAGTACGCGATGGATGCGTCGCTCTGCTTGTTCCTGGCGTGGACGGAATGCAAGTTCTGGGCACACCGGGATGGCGCATGGGAGAAGTCATGGGCGTGCTCGTGGAACGCGACGGACGCCAAGTGTTTCAGGCGAAAGACGAGATTGTCGAGGCTACAGCAGAGAAGCTGGAGAAATTGAAGCAATTTCGCGGGGAACTCGCGAAGCTTCTGGCGCCGCTGAATTCTGAAGATTCAAACTCTTAAGTTATAAGAGAAAGTGAAAGCAGAACTTTAAATATGAAAACCCTGCCGGGAAGGCAGGGCTGTTCACTTCTGGATCGTTCTCCGAAAGTCGTTCGCCTACTTGGTTTTGTCTTCGACTTTCTTGGCGGTGTCGCTCGCGGCTTTTGCAGTGGCATGCGCGGCTTCCTTGGTCTTTTCCTTCGTGACTTCGGCGGCCTTCTTCATGGTGTCGGCGGTCGCGGCTGCGGCCTCTTTGGTCTTGTCAGCGACCGTACCAGCAGCGTCCTTGGTGGCATCCACGGCTTTGTCCGCGGTGCTTTTGGTGGCGTCGGAGGTAGCGGCGGCAGCGTCCTTGGTCTTGTCGGCGGCGTCGCTGGCAGCCTCTTTGGTCTTGGCGCTCGCGTCGCCGGCGGCGTCCTTGGTGGCATCGGCAGCGTCTGAGGCGGCCTGCTTTGTTTTGTCGGCTGCGTCGGAAGCAGCTTGCTTGGTGTCGTCAACAGCTTTCTGAGCTTCTTGCTTGCTGCACGCAACGGTGGCGAACAGAGCCAACAGCAATAGACTGAGTGACAGGCGGAACTTCATAGGGGGTCTTGCTCCTTCGGGTGGAAGATTGTTTTTGATCCTTAGGATGAGGCGACGGCATTAGACCAGAGGGGGCGGATAGAAGGCAAGAAACACCGTGAGATGACTAAGGGCGGCAAGGGATCGTTTGGTTGCAGGTGACTCGAAATCGGTATAGGTCCGGCGTAGTTAACATAATACCTGTTATCGGACATTATAGATATCTACGCACAGGCCGGGCTGATTGGGATTATTAGAGCGTTTCGATTAAGCTGGCCCCTCCCGAGCATTGCTGAACTTCGACCATGACTGAAGTCGATGCCTGAATACACTTTGCCCCACAAATTGGCGGGTGAGAGACAACGCCTCGCACTCATGTCCAGCTTGCTGGATCCTATGGAGCAAGCCTACATCGCCAAACTGGGAGTGGCTCCTGGCTGGCGCTGCCTGGAATTGGGATGCGGCAATGGGTCCATCGCACGGGCATTGGCTACCCTTGTCGCACCGAGCGGTCACGTGGTCGCCAGTGATATTGACCTCACCTACCTTGGAAACCTGAAAATGCCGTGCCTCGAAGTTCGCCACATTGATGTCCTTCGGGATGAAATTGAAACGGGGTTCTACGACCTGGTCGTCGCGCGTGCCCTGCTCCACCATCTCACGCCTGCTTCCAAGGCTCTCGAGCGAATGGTCGACGCACTAAAACCGGGAGGCGTGCTCCTTTCTGTCGAGCCGGACATGATGCCGTGCACCGTTACCGAACCGGATTGGATGCGCAAGTTCTGGCAAGGGTGGCTGAGTTGGTCGGCTCAAGCCAACATCGATTACTTCATCGGACGAAAGGTTCCCACGTGGCTGGACTCACTTGGATTGCAGGATATTGCCGGTGAAGGACGCGCCGCATGGTTCAATGGCGGGTCGGATTGGGCGAACTACTGGACATCGACCATGCAAGAACTAGAGCCCGTACTTCTCGAATCGACTTATGTCACTGAGTCGATGCTCGAGGAGTTCCGGGCGCGATATCGAGACCCACACTATTGGACGAGCGTGATTACCTTCACGGCAAATTGGGGACGAAAGCCGGCATGACCGGGGCTTCCTTCAGCCAACACGGCTTTCGAGTGCGCCACGCATACATCCGCGTCAAACACTTTGGGTTCGATAAAATGATCGGGCCTCCCCAATCGTATGTTTTCCCGCCGTGCAGTTCGACTGATCCTGTTGCAAATGATCGCATGCTCGTTTGTTTACGGGCAGATGGAGATTGGTCAGATTACCGGAACGATTACGGACCCCTCGGGTGCCAGCGTGGCGAACGCTCGGGTGCTATTGCAGAATCCGCTTACGAGCCGAGAAAGCTCCGTAGTCTCTGATACCAGCGGTAACTTTCGTCTAGAGAATGTGCCGTATGGGACCTACATTCTGCGCGCATCAGCAAGTGGGTTTACCCCCTCTTCGCGACAGGTCGCTGTGCGCTCGAACGTGCCGGTTGTAGTTCCCTTCCGGTTGACAATCGCGACTGAAGGAACCGAGGTGACGGTGCGTCCGAGCGTGATGCAAGCTGAGACGACGCGCACGGATGTCGTCCTGGACGAAAACATGATCAAGCTGACCCCGGGCGTGGTGCGACGGGATCAACTGCAATCCGTCGTGTCAACAACGCCAGGGTGGAACACTGAAAATGATGGCCTGATGCATATCCGAGGTGTGGATGACGGCACTTTATACGTCGTGAACGGGATACCGACGCCCGACCGGGTGGACGGAGTGTTCGCAGGATCCTTTAACCCCGACGCCATCACATCGTTGGATGTAATCACCGGCAACATTCCAGCGGAGTTCGGCAATCGTTCGGGGGCAGTCGTCATCATCCAGCCGAAGTCAGGACTGAATACCCCGCTCAATGGGAGCGTGTCGGTGGGGGGAGGAAGTTTTTATTCCAAGGATCTATCGGGCGCTGTGGGCGGCGGTCTGAAAACTTTTGGAGTATTTGTAGCCGGCTCGGCTCATGAGTCCGATCGATTTTTGGATCCGGTGGACCCGCGGAATTTTCATAATACGGGGGGCGAAGCATCCGTTGATGTGCGCGCAGATTGGCGCATCACAGACAGCGACATCGTACGCGTTGCGGGCATTGCCCACGGGGCCAATTTCCGAGTTCCCAATACCCAGGATCAACAGGAAACAGGTCAGGACCAACGGCAGGAAGTGCGCCATGACCATGAATCGATCTCCTGGCAGCACACATGGTCGGCTAGCACGCTCACAGACGTAGCCTATTTCCGGGATTTTTTTCGGTCGGAGTTGATACCGAGTCTGCTGGACACGCCACTGACATCAGAACAAAGCCGACACCACACCCGGCAAGGAGTATTGGCAAGCGTCACTCACATTACGCACGGCCATACGATCAAGGCCGGCCTGGAAGCGTCCCGGATCTCCATCCAAGAATTTTTCGGATTTGCAATTACTAATCCGGAGGATGCCGAAGAAGCGGGCATCAGCGAACCCGCGATGCAGTTCACGCTGGAGAACCCATTCCGCTTTTCTGACACGGCGACACGCGGAACGCAAGGGTTGTACATCCAGGACGATTTTTCGCCGCTGAGCAAGCTAAATCTGAGCCTTGGTGTACGCTACGATCACTCCAACCTATTGGTCTCTGATCAACAGGTGAGTCCACGACTCGGGGCGGTCTATTATTTGCAAAAAACGCACACGGCGGTGCGCGCCTCGTACAGCCGGCTGTACATGCCTCCACAGGTCGAGAATCTGCTGATCGCGAATTCCGAAGAGGCGCGAAAATTATCTCCGTTTGCGTCTTCGGGCGGCGGAGCGGACATTCGCCCGGAAACGTTGTCGGCATGGGAAGTCGGTTTTACGCAAGAGCTCCCGCATTCGCTGCGCTTTAGTACAGCGTATTGGTGGAGACACTTCAGGAACATCGATGATCCGAACGTGTTGTTCTCATCGACAATTATTTTTCCAAACAGTGTGGCGCGTGCGGAGGCCAAAGGCCTCGATGTACGGTTAGAAGTCCCGGTTCGACGAGGATTTTCTGCGTATTTTTCTTACACCAACAATCGAGTAGTTGAAATTGGTCCCTTGAATGGCGGTCTTTTCCTGCAGGACGATTTCATCGAGATTGGTCCGGGAACCCGATTCACCCCGGATCACGATCAGCGCAATGTCGGATCGTTCGCGCTGACCTACACGGGGCGTCACCATGGAATCTGGACATCCTTTTCTGGCAGATACGAAAGCGGTGTGCCACTCGAATTGCCGGATCGGGACATCGACGAACTTCGGAAATTGCCGGGCGCCAGCCTGGTGAACTTCGATACGGGGCGTGTGAGACCGTGGTTTGTGTTCGGGTGGTCGGGAGGAATGGACTTGATCCAACAGGAGCATTTCACCCTTGCCGGCCAGCTGGATATTCAAAATGTGACCAACCGCGATTTCGCTTACAACTGGGGAAACCCTTTTTCGGGAACCCATTTCGGATACCCCAGGCTGATTTCCGGCAGCCTGAAGATTACATTCAAGAAGTAACCTGAGCGGGCCTTCCACACAGCAACAACCGGGTTACCGTTTCGCCTCGGCCCGCCAGCGTCGAACGGCTACGATTGCCCAGATGGCCTCGACGACTCCAAAGGGCCAGGCGCCTTGAAAGAATCCATAGATCGAACCCAGGGCGCATGAAACTGCGAAAGCCAAGATGAACCATGGGCTGCGTTTTTCGAGCGCGTAGCAGATAAGCATCGCGGTGACGGCAAATAGTCCGAAGGCAGTGAGTGCATTCATTAGTGAGTGAAGTACGGCTCTGTGTGAGGCACGACGAACGAGAATAGCAGTTCCGCAAATTGCTTCAGGAGCTTTGGCCGGGAAGTTCCCTGCTTGACGGTGTGCTGGCTGCCGGTTGAGTATCTCCTGCATGAAACGCTTGCTCCTCGTAGTCCTCGTCTTGCTCGCACTTGTGGCGATGCCCGCGCTGTCGCAAAACAAAATTGCGCCGGCTGTTCCACGGCCGAAGATCTACGGCGTGGCGCACATCGGCCTGCGCACCGACAACATGGAAGCATCGCGCAAGTTTTATACGGGAGTGCTCGGGTTAGCCGAGCCGTTCAGCCTGGACAAGCCTCCGGAAGAAGGCACCGGCTTGCTGCTAACCTATTTCAAAGTGAATGACAAACAATACATTGAAGTGTTCCCTGAACTAACGGATCCAAAGCAGGACCGACTGTCTCACATTTCCTTCGAAACGTCGGATGCCGAGCAGATGCGCGCTTATCTGGCGTCCAAGGGTGTGAAGGTGCCGGACAAGCTGGAGCCGATGCTGGATGGGAACCGCGGTTTCGATGTGTTCGACCCTGACGGCCATGATGTCGAGTTCGTGCAGTACATGCCGGGATCGATTCACAGCAAGAATTTTGGCAAGTTCCTGCCGAAGGACCGCGTGTCAGAACGGATGATTCATGTTGGCGTGGTCGTGAAAGACCGTGCGGCGGCGGACCGTTTCTACGGAGACATTTTGGGGTTCCAAGATATCTGGCACGGCGGTATGAAGGACAACGAAACGGACTGGGTCGACATGCGCGTTCCGGACGGCACGGACTGGCTTGAGTACATGCTGAACGTGAAGGATCCGGACCCACAAGAGCTGGGCGTGATGCATCACATGGCGCTCGGTGTACCGAGCGTTAAAGCCGGGTACGAGGCGGTGCTAAAGCGCGGAGCAAAGCTGGATGAGAAGCCGCAGATCGGACGTGACGGCAAGTGGCAGTTAAATTTGTACGATCCGAATTTCACGCGGGTGGAGTTGATGGAACCGAAACCGGTGGAAAAACCCTGCTGCTCGGAGATGAAACAGTAATAGCAGTTCTCAGTTGTCGGTTCTCAGTCCTCAGTCTTGGTTCTCAGTGTCGATTCTCGGTTCGTCTGGGGCGATAGTCAGTATATGGGCGACGTTCAGTTGGGATTATTTGCCAGTGAGCGGGAATCGACGCTGGCTCGCGCACACGATCAACTACGCGGGGTAGCCGCTTCCCTGCCCTCTACCGTTCGGTTCGGAACCAGTTCGTGGGCCTTTCCTGGATGGCGCGGAATTGTTTATTCGCAGGCGCAATCACAGGGCGAGTTATCGCGAGAAGGGTTGCGGGAGTATTCGCAACATCCTCTGTTGCGCACTGTAGAGATCGACCGGTCGTATTACGCCCCTATTCCTGATGAAGACTTTGCGCGGTACGCTTTGCAGGTTCCAGCGGGATTTGTGTTTTGCGTGAAAGCTCCGGCTGCGGTAACGTCGGCCACGTTGCCGGGGAGCGTGCAAGCACCGCAGGCAAATCCGTCGTTTCTTTCCGCAGATCGATTGCGGGAGGAAGTGCTTGCTCCAATGGAGAAACATTTTGGCGAAGGTGCGGGGCCGGTGGTCTTGCAGTTTTCTCCGCAGCCCGCGGGATTTCGATTGATGCCGCGCGTGTTTGAGGATCGTCTGGATGGATTCCTGGAGAAGCTGCCGCGGGGTTTCCGCTACGCGGTGGAGGTGCGATCGCGGCAATGGCTGACGCCTGGATACGCCGGAATTCTTGCACGCCGTGGTGTAGCGCATGTCTTCAGCTTCTGGTCGGGATTGCCGATGCTTGAGGAACAGGAACAACTGGCGCCTCTATTGAGCGGTGGGTTTGCGATGATTCGGCTGATGCTACCTCCGGGGATGCAGTATGAGGGTCAGCGGGAGGCGTTCCGTCCGTTCGACCGAATTCAAAGCGAGCAACCGGAGATGCGGCGCCAGGTTCTCGGCCTACTGCGCAAAGCCGTGGCTGCAGATCGGGAATCGTTTCTGATTGTGAACAATAAGGCGGAAGGGTCTGCGCCATTGACGATTATTGAGATTGCCCAGATGTTGGCGAGTCGATGGGACGGCGGTGCTACCGGCGAGGGCGCAGACGTGCCAACGGAAATCCCTCCACTCGCCGGATAGAACCAGAGAGTGTGTGATGACCCGGTTTTGACGCAACCGAGCCCCCAACAACCCTGCGCGCATAATTTTCTTCGCTCACTTTGCAGCTGGCGTTGGCTGCCCTTGCGAGACGAAAACGATTCCGGGATGGAACAGAGTTCCGGCGATGCGGGTCGCGATGGCGATCAAGTCGCGCTGTCCTTGAAAGACCTTCACTTGGCGGGCGCGTGAGAGTTCCGGGAGATTTACGCTTTGTCCGCTGCGAATGCGGGCGGCTTGTTCTTCGTTGGCTGCAACGGCCGGGAAATGGGGGAGAAGCTTTCTGGGATGGATGAAGATGTCTTCGAGCCGATCCTCGGCTTTCGCAGCCTCGAGCGCGGCGAGCGTGTGTGCGTCGTCCTGCGTGAACTCGGCCACTATCGTGCGCCTCAGAGTCGCAAGGTGCGCACCGCATCCTGCGGCACGCCCCATGTCGTGAGCGATCGAACGGATGTACGTGCCTGAAGACACCCGGGCGCGGAAGATCGCGAGATCTCCCTGACACGAGAAAATTTCCAATTCCTCAACCTTTACTTGAACTGCCTTTAGTGGGACGTCCCGGTTCTTCCGAGCGAGTTTGTAGGCGGGCACGCCTTTGATTTTCTTGGCAGAAAACGGCGGCGGCATTTGCTCGATCGTGCCTAGAAACGGGGCCGCCAGGGTTTTTACGTCGTCGAGCGAAAGGTTGATGACCGCAGGCTCAGAGCTTGGGTCTCCATCGGAATCGTAAGTGTCCGTCGAGAACCCGAAGCGAATGGTGCCCTCGTAGCACTTCTCCGATCCCGTGTAGAACTGCGCGAGGCGAGTGAGATTTCCGACTACCAGGGGAAGAACGCCCGTCGCGAGCGGGTCGAGCGTGCCGAGGTGGCCGACAGAGCGCAGGTTGAGAATGCGCCGGACGCGGTTCACAACGTCGTGCGACGTGAGACCCGCGGGTTTGTCGATAACGAAGATGCCGTTCATGGGAAACGTGTTGCTTTGTTGATTGGGCGACTGGGGTTCACGCCGCACTCAGGGCGCGATCCGATCAGTTTGGTCAGTTCCGGATTCGCGCTCCGAGGAATCTTCGTTTAAGGTAGCAAATTGCGGCTGTCTTTGTCGGCTGCCCTTCAATGATTCCACTGCGTGACGACCAACCGATTTTCTCGACGCCGTTCGTCACATACTTTCTCATCGGGCTGAACGTGCTGGTCTTTCTCTTTGAGGCAGCCATCGGATATCAGAGCCGGGGGCAATTGAATTTGTTGCTCGGCCAATTTGGAGTAGTACCAAGGCAATCAATCGGTTTTCTGACTGGCAACCCTGTGTTCGCTCCCGCGATGGCATTTTTCCCAATGCTGACCTCCATGTTTCTGCACGCTTCGTGGACTCATGTACTTGGGAACATGCTGATGCTCTGGATTTTCGGCGACAACATTGAAGACTACTTGGGGCATTTCAAGTTTCTGGTGTTTTACCTGTTGTGTGGATTCGCGGCGACGTTCACACACATCCTTCTGAATCCGACTTCACTGGTGCCAAGTGTCGGCGCAAGCGGAGCCATCGCTGGAGTGATGGGTGCATACTTCATCTTGTATCCGAAAGCGAGAGTGCTGATCTGGTTCCCGCCAATTTTTATCTTTCACGTGCCGGCGTGGTTGATGCTCGGTTACTGGTTTGTTTCGCAGTTTATTGGAGGCACGGCGACGTCGATTGGCGCCGCAAACCAGGCAGGCGGAGGCGGAATCGCGTTCTGGGCTCATGTAGGCGGGTTCGTGGCGGGCTTGCTCTTGATCAAATTGCTGCCGGAGCGGCCGCAGCGATTTCGGTATGGGACGTGGTAGGAACCACGCTACTAGCTTTTGGCCCCTGGCGGTTAGCTGGGATTGGTTGTTCAGGCAATAGCTATCGGTCGATAGCGGGCTTCACAGAGCTCCTGCTGTTGGCATGATGCAGAGTTCTTCTACCGTGCTGTTTTCCGGTAGTAGCAAGGCGTTCAGCAGAGCGGTCGCGATCGTTTCCGCGGACATCATCTTCTTGCGCGGGGCTTCTGGCCACAGAATGTTCCAGATCGCTGTGTCGGTTGCTCCGGGCAGCAGAGCAATTACGCGAATTCCTTTGCCTCTTAATTCTTCTCTCAGCGTGTTTGTGAAACCTAACGCGCCGTGTTTTGACGCGTTGTAGGCCGCCGTTCCAGGGAATACGCGCGTGGCAGCGATTGAGAGATTATTGACGATGGTCGCTCCACGTTTCATCAGGCCGAGCGAGGCTTGAGTGACGAGGAACGTGCCGTCGAGATTGGTCTCTAGAACTTCTTTCCAGATTGGGTATGGGAGATTCTCCACTGTGAGGCTCGGCTGTCCGACGCCGGCGTTGTTGATAACGATGTCAAGCTGCTTGGTCGTGCGGCGAATGTGAATGAATAGAGCATCTACTGCGTGGGGATCGCGAACGTCGCAGGTTTGTGTCGAAATGGTGACCCGGTGACGTTCGAGGGGTATGGCAGATTTTGAGAGAGCCTTTGCGTCGCGCGACGTGAGTATGAGGTTGCAGCCTTGCTGTGCGAGGGCTTCGGCGATTGCCAGGCCGATGCCGCGGGACGCACCGGTGATAAGGGCGGTACGGTTTTCAAGTTGTCGAGTCGAATTTGCTTTGCGCATCGCCTTCTGATGGTAAACCAGGAACGCACCGCGCTCGCTGGGACAGCCGAGCCGGCTGTCCATACACGATGATGTCTGCGAGAGCGGGTTTAGACACCGTTCGGGCGGTTGCGGATCAGGGATAGAAACTCTGAGCGCGTTTCGTTTTCGTTGCGGAAGCAACCCAGCATGGAGGAGGTGACCGCGGCAGAGTGTTGCTTTTCGACGCCTCGCATCATCATGCAGAGATGGCGTGCTTCAATGACAACGCCAACGCCCTGAGGCTCAATCACCTTCTGGATTGTTTCAGCAATTTGTGTCGTCAGGCGCTCCTGGATCTGGAGGCGGCGCGAGAACAGTTCGATGAGCCGCGGAATCTTGCTCAACCCGATGACCTTGCCATTCGGAATGTAGGCTACATGCACTTTGCCGAAAAATGGCAGCATGTGATGTTCACAAAGGCTGAACATTTCAATGTCTTTGACGATAACCATTTCGTCGTACGTCACGGTAAATAGCGCGCCTTTGAGCAACGCTTCGGGGTCCTCGCGGTATCCTTTGCTGAGGAAGTCGTAGGCTTTATGAACGCGCTCCGGGGTGCGGACCAGACCTTCGCGGTCCGGGTCTTCTCCCAGGCGAACGATCATCTCGCGGACGAGCTCTTCGTAGGTGGCGCTGGTTAGTGTGCTGTCGGTGCTTGATTTCATGATGGTCCTTAGGATCGTGCCGCCGCATGCAAAAGCGGGTTCCTCGTCGCTTCGCTCCTCAGAATGACAATTATTAGGGGGCAAGCATCGTCCGCTTCATTCGTAGTGCTCACTCCTTAGATACGCGCTTGCTCTGCGCCCCAATATTCGAAGGAATTCATCAAAGTTTCCTCAATCCTTACCTTTTCAAGATGCGCCAGACGAAAGCCGCGCTGCACAATTTCGTAGATCGATATGCAAAGGTTTTCAGTGGTAGGAACATTTGAGACGAATTCTGGCAGCAGGTTCAAATTCTGCAAGTGGTAGCGATCAAGCACGTTCTTTCCGACGAAGCCGTCGAGGTCAACCAGATTGCAGACCATCCCCGTGCTCGGATCGACTCCGCCGCTGACTGTCACCTCTACCATGTAGTTGTGGCCGTGGCCGTGCGGGTTGTTGCATTTGCCGTAGACGCGGTTGTTCTCGTCGTCCGACATCTCTTCGCTGTGCAGGCGATGAGACGCTGAGAACATGTAGCGGCGCGTGAGATGGGCTTTCATCGTTCTCCGTAGACGTCCACGAACAGATCAGGGGTCTCATAAACCCGAACGCGGTGAAGTTGCGCAGCCTTGAGTTTGGGCGCGAGGCGCTCCCAAATAGCAATGGCAAGGTTCTCAGTCGTCGGGATGCGGGTCGAAAACTCAGGTACTTCCTTATTCAAAAAACGATGGTCCATGGCATCGAGCACTTCCCTGTTCATTACGTCTTTGAGCTGCTTCAGGTCGACGACGAAACCGGAGCGCGGATCGACGTTACCTTTAACGGTCACCTCGAGCGTGTAGTTGTGACCGTGCCCGTTGGGGTTATTGCATTTGCCGAAGATGCGCTGGTTCTCCTCGGGGGACATCGCGGGATTGTCGTAATAGTGGGACGCAGAGAACTCGGCTTTGCGGGTCAAATAAACCATTCCATCCTCAAGAAACTATCGCAGCTTTTCGGCGCGATTCCATACAGCCGGATCTTGTGTAACCGCACTACCAGGTCCGGCGTAGGTGCGTCCCTTCCAGCTTACCTTGCCAACCCTGTGCAACACCTTCGAACGCACCAGGAAGTAGGCGAACATTGGCAGGCCGGCAAACGCCAAGATGTTCGATGTCCATGAAAAGTGCGCCCGCGCGATGCGGCGCCACACAAGACCATAGAGCGCGACGGTGAGAATCGCCGAAACGGCTGCAAGATCGTAGTGACGATCAACTGCTGCCCAGATCGAAAATAACATCCCAGACAGAACAACTACGAACTCCTGCAATCGAGCTAACGCCAGACGCGTGGGGTGCGCGAACAGGAGCGCAAGATTCTTCGTCCATCCTTCGCGTAGATCTCGGAACGAGCGGTACATACGGGTTCGGAGTATGTCCGAACCATAACGGAAGAAGGTTTTGTATCCGGCTTGTTTGAAGCGGCGAGCAAGAGCTACGTCCTCGAGGATCTCGGTCGCAACCGCCGCGTGGCCGCCGACTGCATCGTAAGCGGAGCGCCGAACGAGAATAAATTGTCCGTTCGCCGCAGCGGCAGACGAATTGGGGTCGCTGACTTCTGATGGAGGATAGGTTGTGGCCAACTCAGAGAAAATGACGGGCATCACGGCGCGCTCCCAAAACGTGCGCACCTCTTGCTCCGGAGAATAAGAAAGCAGATCCACACTGCGATTCCTTGCTTCAGTGAAGCTGCGCAGCAGTGAATCTGGACGGTGTACCGTGTCGGCATCGGTGAATAAGATCCACGGGGACCTCGCCTCATGGGTGCCGCTAACGAGGGCATTGTTCTTCCCAGTCGCGCCTAAGGGCAGGGGTCCGGCGCTGATTACGATGACATTCGGAAAAGACTGTGCGATCTGGCGTGTACGGTCCGTGGATCCGTCGTCGACCACGATGATTTCGAAGGAGAGACCAAGCTGGGAGGAGAGTGAAGCGAGGCATGCTCCGAGAGAAGATTCCTCATTGCGCGCGGGTACGATGACGGAGAGTTCGGGGTGTGCCGGGGCTGGGACTGGCGCCACCATAGGGTGAATTCGCTATTATAGCTATGTGTCACGCACTGTTCTGGCCTTCGCGCTTTTGCTACTGGTCGCCGGTTGCTATGGCGGTTCCCGTCCGCCCAGGATAGGAACGGCGGCTCCTGAATTCACTTTGCAGGATTCTGATCACAAAGTGTCGTTGAATGACTATCGAGGCAAGGTTGTCCTGCTAAATTTCTGGGCGACCTGGTGCCCCCCGTGCATCGCGGAAATGCCGTCGCTGATCGAATTGCAGAAGAAGATGAAAGACAAGGACGTCGTAATTTTAGGGGTCAGCATCGACGAAGACGAGGCGGCATATCACAAGTTTCTGAAAAACTACGGCGTGAACTTTGTAACCGTGATGGACAAGGAGCGGAAGACACCCACGATCTACGGCACATTCGGTTGGCCGGAAACGTACATCATCGACCGTCAAGGCGTGGTACGGCGGAAATTCATTGGGGCGGCGGAGTGGACTTCCCCGGAGATTGAAAACTTCTTGACCAAAATGTGAGGACGCGCGTCAGTCTTTCATTCTCTCCGTCGCTTCACACAGTGACTTCTTGCCAGGTCCAGTTCGCGTACTGCTTCCTCAACTCAGACTTCAACAACTTGCCGGTAGATGTGTGGGGCAATTGATCTAGAAAGACAAAGTTGTCAGGCAGTTGCCATTTGGCAAACGTCGTTGACAGGAATGCGCGAAGGTCGTCCGAGGTCACAGAGGCGCCTTGTTTGATGACCACCAATGCCAGGGGTCTTTCCACCCATTTGGGATGTGGCACAGCAATGACTGCCGCTTCTGCAACGCATGGATGCGCGACGATGGCATTCTCTACGTCGACTGAGCTGATCCACTCTCCGCCGGACTTGATCAGATCTTTGGTGCGGTCCGTAATTTTGACGTAGCCTTCGGGATCAATGGTGACGACGTCACCGGTCCGCAACCAGCCATCCTGGGACCAGCGATTGTCTTCTCCCGGCAGGTTGAGATAACCGGCGGCGATAAACGGCCCTCGAATTTCGAGTTCCCCAACGGTTTCGCCATCCCAAGGGACCTCCACGTCATCCGCCATCGCGCGGATTTCAATGAAGGGAGATGGAAGGCCCTGCTTCGCACGAAGTTCGTATTTCTTCGCCTCGGGCCAAGAGTTCATCTTAGGTTTCAGAGTGCAGACTGTGGCGATCGGCGTGGTCTCGGTCATCCCCCAAGGTTGAATCACTTTCACTCCGAGCTTGTCGAAACGTCGAAACAGCGTTTCGGGACAGGCCGAACCTGCGACGACTATCCGCAGGTTTTCTGCGAGTTGCCATCGGCCGGGATGTTTCTCCAACGCATCGATGACGCCAAGCCAAACGGTGGGTACCGCCCCGGTGAGCGTGACGCGATTCTTGCTGAGCAGGTCGAGTAACTTTTCGGGCTGAAGATTTGGACCGGGTAAAACGAGACTGCTGCCATTCATCACCGCGGCAAACGGCAGGCCCCACGCATTGGCATGAAACATGGACATGGCGGGCAGGATCGTGTCGTTGCGAGATATGGAAAAATTGTCGGGGAGCGAAATCGAGTATGAGTGCAAAGCAATGGATCGGTGGGAATAGACCACGCCCTTGGGTTTCCCAGTAGTGCCGGATGTGTAACACATGCCGAGCGCGTCATCTTCATCAAGGTCAACGGGCGATGGAGCCGCAGGAGACCCCTGCAACAATTGTTCGTAGTCCCGGTAGCCGTTGACTTGGGCGCATCCGCCGTATGAGTTGACGAAGACTCTTTCTATGTTGACCCGGTCCTTGATCTTTTCGAAGAGCGGCAGCAGTACATCGTCAACGATGAGGAATCGGTCCGCCGCGTGATTGACGATGTAGGTCAACTCATCAGGATGCAGCCGGAGGTTGAGCGTATGTAACACACCACCCACAACCGGGATCGCGAAGTATGCCTCCAGGTGCAAATAATGATTCCACATCAGCGTTGCAACTCGGTCGCCTTGCTTTAGCCCTGAGGCTTGAAGGGCGCTGGCAAGCGACTGCGCTCTCTTGTGCCAATCCTTGTAGGTGTAGCGATGGGTGGAATCGTCCGGCCTTTGAGAAACAATCTCGACGTCCGGGAACACTTTGCCTGCTCGCTCAAACAAAGAATTGAGCGTGAGCGGAAAACGCATCATTGTTCCCTTCATGTGTTCTCTCCCAGTTTCGTGACAGTGGCCAACGAGAATTAATTAGCCATCGAGGCCCACCGATTCTACGAGGATACGCAAAAGATGGGAACAGACTTCACGACTTGATGTATACGGGCGAAGATCTACAGGCTCAGCTTGCGGAGACGCAGAGAATTCGCGATTACGGAAACTGAACTGAAGCTCATGGCCGCGGCAGCTAGAATTGGGCTGAGCAACAGTCCGAAGAATGGGTACAAGACCCCCGCTGCGATCGGCACTCCAAGCGAGTTGTAGATAAACGCGAAGAACAGGTTTTGGCGGATGTTCTTCATTGTGGCTTGGCTCAACTTTCGGGCACGCACGATTCCAGCAAGATCTCCCTTGACGAGCGTCACGCCCCCGCTTTCCATCGCGATGTCCGTACCGGTGCCCATCGCGATCCCGACGTCCGCTTGCGCAAGCGCAGGAGCGTCATTGATGCCGTCTCCGGCCATCGCCACTATTTTTCCTTGCTGCTGAAGTTGGTGGACAATTTCGGTTTTTTGCGCCGGCAACACTTCGGCTTTGACTTCATCGAGTCCAAGTTGCTTGGCAATTGCGTCGGCCGTGACCTTGTTATCGCCGGTGACCATGACCATACCAATTCCTTGTGCCCGGAGGTCGGCGAGGGCTTGTGAGGTCGAAGCCTTAATGGGATCCGCAACGTTGATGTTGCCGGCATACGCTCCGTTGATCGCGACAAAAATGGACGTCCCGCCGCCGGGAACCAGAACGCTAGTGTCGCCCTGGCTAGGAAGTGCACCTGCATCGCGCAGAAGCGCAGCGTTTCCGACAGCAACCTGCTTCCCGTCCACCTTTCCTGTGATCCCCTTGCCCGCGGTGTAATGAAACTCGGAGGGTTCTGCGAGGAAAAGATTTTTGGCCTTGGCAGCAGCCACGATCGCCGCCCCCAGCGGATGTTCGCTGGCTCTTTCCAGGCTGGCAGCAAGGCGAAGGAGCTCGTCCGGCGAGTCGTCTTCGGTCTTTGTTCCAATAGCGATGACCTTGGGCTTTCCTTCCGTGAGGGTGCCGGTCTTATCGAGAACAAGGGTGTCGACCTTTTCTAGTGTTTCGAGGGCCTCCGCGTTCCTGAGGAGCACTCCGGCTTTTGCGCCGCGCCCAGTTCCGACCATGATGGCCATTGGCGTCGCAAGGCCAAGGGCACAAGGGCAAGCAATGATGAGGACAGCGACAGCGTTCACAATTGCGTGTGCAAACCGGGGCTCGGGTCCCCAGATCGCCCATGCGATAAACGTGAGAACTGCTATCGCGATGACTGCTGGCACGAACCACGCTGCCACACGATCGGCAAGCCGCTGAATGGGCGCACGTGTCCGCTGGGCCTGGCTTACGAGCTGTACGATCTGCGCGAGCATGGTGTCACTACCTACTCGCTCGGCACGCATCAGGAAAGATCCGGTACCGTTGACAGTTGCTCCAGTCACTTTTCCTCCAGGAACTTTCTCAACGGGTAAGGCCTCGCCAGTGATCATCGATTCATCAACAACGCTGTTTCCTTCCAGCACCACGCCATCCACCGGCACTCTCTCGCCTGGACGAACGCGAAGCATGTCGCCGGGCATCACCTGATCAAGAGAAACGTCTTTTTCAGCGCCATCCCCGCGAACCACACGTGCCGTTTTCGGGCTGAGATCGAGCAAAGCTCGGATGGCGCTCGACGTTTGACTTCGGGCGCGAAGCTCAAGCACCTGACCCAGGAGAACCAATGTGGTGATCGCGGCTGCTGCCTCGAAATAAACGTCCGGATGATCGCCCATTGTTCGAAACGAGGATGGAAAAATTTTGGGAAATAGAGTAGCGATGACGCTGTAAAGATAAGCCACACCTGTTCCCATCGCGATCAAGGTAAACATGTTCGTGGAACGGTTGACGATTGAGGCCCATCCCCGCTGAAAGAAAGGCCAACCAGCCCACAAAACAACGGGCGTGGCAAGGATCAGTTCAAGCCAAGGCTGCCAAGACGGGGAGTAAATTCGGCGGTTCCCGATGATGACTCCGCCCATAAAAGGGTGCGGCCAGATCATGCTGCCCATGGCTGTGATAAATAGAGGAGCCGTTAGCGCCATACTGACCCAGAACCGGTGCGTCATGTCGCGGAGTTCGGGATTTTCTTCTTCGTTTCCGGTGACTGTGCGCGGTTCAAGCGCCATTCCGCAGATCGGACAGTGTCCAGGTTCCGACCGAACTATTTCCGGATGCATCGGGCACGTGTATTCGGTCTTTCGCTGAGGTAAGAGGGATTCCGGCTCCAGCGCCATGCCGCATTTCGGGCACGGACCAGGCCCAATTTGATGCACCTCCGGACACATCGGGCAAACGTAGGGACTCTGGTCGGGATATCGGTCTTTTGAGCTTGGGAGCTGGAGTTTTGTAGGGGCGGTCGCAATTTGCACGACGCTGTTGATTCGCTCGTGGGAGGTCGACGAAAGGTATGCGTCGGGATTGGCGTTAAATTTTTCCAAGCACGGTGCGCAGCAGAAATAGACTGTCTTCCCCGAGTAATCGACTTTGTATTTGGCGGTTGATGGATCGACTTCCATGTTGCAAACCGGATCCGTGACTCGTTGCGGAGCGGATGAGACTGATCGTCCTCCACCCTGCACCGCTGGCTTTGGTCGTTCCGCAGACTCGGCAATGAGAAACGCGGAAGGTGTGGAACGGAATCTCTCTACGCAGCCCTTTGAACAGAAATAAAATGTCTGGCCTTCGTGACTGAAGGCATGGCGGGTCGTTGAGGGATCGACACTCATCCCGCAAACCAAGTCAGTAACCGGTTGTGTGTTCGCTGTTATGTGTAACGACTTCATCTGAGTTGTGTTTGTTTCGTGCAGCAGTGAGGAAAACCTTACACCGTCGATGGCATGGGAGAAAGGATTCGACTCACAAATTTGCCGCCGTCCTCGTAAATCTCCTTGGACTATACGGTTGGATTACGAGTGTTCTATATTGGATTCACAACCAGCCGCAACTCGATGCAAGTGCAGCGTGTTCGGCAGTGAAAGGTCAAGGGACATGACGTATTTGGATGTGTTGTTCCGGTATGCGACCCCACCGTCCGAGCGTGCAATGCGCGCCATGGATGCCGTGCGCGAGGTTTATGGCATCCGTCGGATTGAATTCAACGAAACAGAGCGGACGGTACGCGTGGAGTTCGACGCTTCCCGCTTGAGCGATGACGTGGTGGCCAAGCTGCTGAAGCACACCGGCCTTGATGTGCGCGAAAAACTCGCGCTGGCGTAGGAGCACACTGTTCAGAGTCTATTGAAAATTTTAAGTTGGGAGTACTCGGAGAAAAAGCAAAGGGGCGCTCAAGAAAACCTCTGGCCGAAGTTATTCTCGAGAGCGCCCCGTTGCGCGCCACTTCGTCTGTTACTCCTGGTTGCAACCCCTGTGCCATCGCTAAACGACTGAAAACTGGCGCCACGCGCGCGGAGTGGCGGGTAGGAATTGCCAATGCGCGGAAAGAATTACTGTCCTTGCAGATGGTTAGCAATAATCTTTCCTTTGAGCGGTGGAACGGTGGGTAAAATTCCTTAGAAGTTCCGGAAGATTTACCTGATGATCGACACCCACGAGTCACACTGTCGCTCTCAAGGGGAATTTAGGCGGACAAAATCGGTAATTGCAAACACTATTGTCGTCGGGGACAGCCAGATTCTCAGGATGGAGTGTTTCCGCTATAATCTTCGAATCGCTCGCGACAACATTTCTTCAGAATCGCGTTTCCGTGTCCGCGCCCTTAGCTCAGTTGGATAGAGCGTCTGGCTACGAACCAGAAGGTCGGGAGTTCGAATCTCTCAGGGCGCACCATATTTCATAATAGATATGGATATTTCGGCGATCCGACTGCCCAGATCAGTCAACGTGGCCTGCTTTGACAGTGCCGTTTCAATTTTGTCCGGTACGTAGTCGCTTTGCTCGCCGCTGATCCTGTCGGTCGATGACCGTAGCGCGAGACGCTGTAACTTCTGCCAGTTCCGGTAGCCGCGGCCGACAAGGTCCAATCCCACCTAGCCAAGCGTTCCAAATTTTCTGGTGAACCGTTTGCTTAGGAGCCATCATGAGCACCGTCAATCCTATGCCGCCCATGGGTCAAATAAAGGGCGCAATATTTCACCGCGATGCCACGGAACTTTCCTCTCGCGTTCAGATTCAATGCATGGACACGCGCGGAATACTGTATGACCTTTGGCTTCCCTTTCTTGATGCGATGGGTCTGAGGAATACGCTGAGTGCAATAGAGTCTGATGCGGGTTTTGGTGACTTTAGCAGGGTGGGCAAAGAGTGAAACTTTAAACAGGGGAGCGCCCGGAAGGACAAACTCCCCTGAGTCCGCTTTGGAGGTTACCGGACCGCGTGTGTCTTACAGGTCCGGGTGCAGTCTGCACAGAACCTACATTCCAACAACCGGGTTGCCTACTGGGTGTATTGACAGTGGGCATGCAGAAGAAGCCCCATTAATCCTAGGTGGCTTTCCGTTCGCTATCTCAACAATGGCTTTAACGGAACTTGTGGGTATTCGCATGGAGCTCAAATATCCGTGGATGTACGAATACATCTACGCAATTGTTGAAACCGAAGACGACAAGTTGGCTGAAGGGATCGCTGTGGCCGAGGCAACTATCCTAGCCAGAGTTGACGAGTTGGCTTTGGACCACGGTGGAGCGCCGGAAGAGCAAGTGTCGCTTGCTGTGGCGCTAAGCGAGTTAAACAAACTGAGAATCGAGCGATTGGGCTGCTATTAGGAACTCAAACTTAAGCCGGGAGCGGTCACTGCTCCTTCACGTTCCCAGGCTTCACATGCGGCCGCCAGTAAGAGGTCGATCTGCTGAGTCAATTCAAGCCGCTTGGTGGAATTCTCTTCCCTCGCAGCTTGCTGGCACAACTGTAAAAGGTGGTTCTCATCAATCGCCATGATGACCGGGACACCCCCAGCTGGATTACACGTTGTGATTGCCAGGCACGTCAATCGGGGCTGCCCGTAATTTACATATCGGGAGTTTTCCTGAATCGGAAAAGCGGCTGTTTTATTCCAAATTTTGACCCAAGAGAAAAGACAATGACCACAGAAGAATGTGGAAGTGGGTGATGACAGGTTAAGTAGCGATTGAACTAGCGCTTTTGCCGACCGTTGGCAATTCAAACAGAGGATGCGAGCGTTTACCTTTTAGCCGATGCCGCGCACTGGAATTTCGCACTTGCATTGCGTGCACTCAGTAACGAGATCATTAATAAGATCTTTGAGTCTTTTTTAGTGTCGGGCGACACGAATCGCTGCCATGCTCTCCACCTGTGAATTCTCACAGGTGCGTGTTGCAGAAGGGCCGTCTACGCTTGAATTGGAGTGATATGAAATTTTTTCGCGACACCATGGGGCAAACTACTGTTCGCAAATCACCAAATTTTGGGCTTACGTTGAGGTTGTCCGTCACACTTTTCCTTGCGATGGCAACTTTGAGTGTTATCGCATCGTGGTATTCAGACAAGCTGGAAGCGTCAAGTGGATTGTCTGCGGCCTCGTCGCGTATCGAGCAAGAACAAGTGGTTGATCCAGACATCATCGACTCCGAGTTTAACCACCGCGCCGCGGGCTGGGCGCTCGTCGCGATGGCGCTACTGATCGTGTGCGGCTATGCCTCGCCCAAATTGGCGTTTCTGCAGAAAGTCTGGCCGTTTATCTTCATTGCCGTTGGAATCTTTTTGGCGGTGTGGAGCGACAAAGAAATCTGGCCACGTGGACACTTAAGCTGGACTTGGCTCATCCACCACGACGCAGAGGCGCGACAACACAAGATCTACGCGGTTTTGCTGATCATGATGGGCATTCTTGAGTATCTCCGTGCGACGGGAAAACTAACCCGAATCTGGCAGCGATGGGCCTTTCCGATGTTAGCCGTGTTCGGGGCCGTCCTGTTGCTGTTTCATGACCACGGAGGCGGCTCGGGTTTGCCGCCGGGCTGGGATAAAGCCGAAAAAGAACAGCGCATCGCAAAGATGCGGCAAGAGGCAGGGCTTCCACCTTTGCCTGCAGAACCAGAGGCAACCACTTCCATGGCAATGGGTACTGCTAACGGAATGTCTCATGACATGGGCGGAATGTCTCACGACATGAGCGGGATGTCTCACGATGCCGGGGAAATGCAGGAGAAGGGCCACGGCGGACATGTCATGACCCCGGGGATGTTACACATCCAACGGCAGCATTTGTGGTACACCTCGGTGGGCATTGCGATCGCGCTGCTCAAGTTCTTGTCCGACGGCAACTTCTTTCGATTTCGGTGGCTCCCTTACAGTTGGCCATTTGCGATGGCTGTTCTGGGATTGTTATTGAC
>Ga0207645_10000373_pt1 | contig 37103 bp, 26 predicted proteins | sample KBSM53metaG_FD_184331 | JGI IMG/M metagenome (GOLD analysis project Ga0207645, IMG submission 184331) | Miscanthus rhizosphere microbial communities from Kellogg Biological Station, Michigan, USA - KBS M5-3 metaG (SPAdes) (version 2) | ecosystem: Host-associated > Plants > Roots > Rhizosphere >...
CCGACGAAGTCACCGCTCCCGGTCGTGTCAGCGTCGGTGCGCAGGAGCCGTTCGCCTGCCTCCGTGGGGACGAGCCCGCGGGGGCGTCTCGCGAACAGCGACACACCCACGCTCTTCTCGAGCGCGCGGAGGCCGTGACTCAGTGCCGGCTGCGAGACGTTGAGCGTCGCCGCGGCGCGCGTGACGGTTCCCTCGTCGGCGATGGCGACGAGCATGCGAAGCTGCCGGGTTTCGAGATCCACGAACGGTGGGGCTGAGGTGAGACCGGCCGTGTGACGAGCGGACCATGCCGCGCAACCAGCGGCAGGTCATAAATGGCATGCATGGATGTGGCGAGAATAATGTCTTTGACATGCATGGTCCAGGGCGGCATCGATGTCACGAACCGGGGGGCGTTTCAGCCGACCACCCCAGCCCGTCCACTGCATCGGAGGAGCTCTCGTGCCATCACCTTGTCGTGTCCTGCGGGCCGCGCGCATCACCGCGTTCGCGGCGCTGTCGGTCGGCATCGCGCTCGCCCTGCTCGAGGGACCGACCGTCGCCTCGGCCTGGACCGCACCCAAGCTGACCATCGAAGAGGTCGGTGCCGACTCCACTGCCTTCGATGTCGTCGCGACGATCGTCATGGGTCCCAAGGAGGCGTTGCTCTGGGACGCGCAATATCATCTCGCCGACGCACGACGCCTCGCCGACCGCATCGCGGCGTCAGGCAAGCATCTGAAGGCGATCATTCTCTCGCATCCCGACCACGATCATTTCGCCGGCGCGGCCGCGATCGTCGAGCGATTTCCGGGAACACCGGTCTACATGACGGCCAAGGCCCTCGAGGAATACAAGCGAACGGCTCCGCCGGCGTTCACCAACGAGAAGTCGCGCGCGCCGCAGATGCTTCCGGACAGCATCGTGACGCCCCAGCCGCTGCCGTCCATGCAGCTCACGGTAGATGGCGAGAAGGTCGAGGTCATTCCTGATCTCACTGGCGACGTCATTACGAGCGTCAACAGCGTGCTCTGGATTCCGTCGATCAGCACGGTCCTGGCGGGCGACGTCATCTTCAACGGCGTGCACGCATGGCTCGGCAGCTCGGATACGACGTCGCGCGTGGCATGGCGGGCATCGATCAAGCGGATTGCCGCGCTGCATCCGAAGGTCGTCGTCGCCGGACACAAGAAGGACGTGAACGCTCCCGATACGCCTGAGGTGCTCAACGCCATGGATCGGTACCTCGCGGACTTCGACTCGCTCCGCAAGACATCGTCCGACGCGCCATCACTCTACGAGGCGATGAAGGCGAAGTATCCGGATTATGCGGTGGCGAACCTCCTCCGCTATGCCGCAATGCTCGCGTTCCGCGGCGCGAAGCCGCCGGGCACCTGATCGGTACCCATTAATCGGATCGGAGCGCGATCATCGGATGCACCTGCGTGGCCCGCGCCGCCGGGACAATGGCCGCCGCGAAGACCGCGGCGGCCAGCACCAGGCCACACGCCAGGTAGGTGACCGGGTCGGCCGGACTCACCCCGTACAACATGCTGCCTAACGCTCGGCCAGCGAAGAGCGCGCCCGCCGCGCCAATGCAACCACCGGCCGCGGCGATACTCATCGCCTGCCCGAGAATCATCGCCAGCACGCCACCTCGCTCGGCACCTAACGCCATGCGGATCCCGAGCTCGCGGCGGCGCTGCGCCACGGCGAGCGACAGTACGCCGTAGATGCCGATCGCCGCCAGCACCAGGGCCGTCACGGCGAATGCGCTCAGCACCTGCGTTGCGAACCGGTCTCGCGCCGTCGCTTCGTACATGCGGTGCCGGAGCGTCTGCACATCGGACACCGTATGGTTGCGATCCACCGCCCTGACCGCGTTGCGGACGGCATTCGCCAGCGACGCCGGATCGCCCGCCGTGCGCACGAACAGCATCGCCCGGCTGCGGTTCATCTGTGCGACGGGAAAGAAGATGGCCGGCTTGGGCTCGCTCTCGATGTCCTCGTAGCGCACGTCGCCAGCGACGCCAACGACGTTGATCGTGCGATCGTCCCTGGGCACGGGCGTCGTGAGCGGATCGTCGGTTCCCCAGATCGTTCGCGCGGCAGTCGCGTTGATCACCATGACCGGCTGGGTCGCGGGCCGGTCCAACAACGAGACCTCTCGTCCCCGAACGATCGGAATGCCGAGGGTGGCGAAGTAACCCGGGGTGACGACGTGGAAGGACACGTGCGCCTGGTCCGAATGCCCGGCGACGCGGATGTCCGTGCCCTCGCAGTGATCACCCACCGGCGCACAGCTTCCGACCGCGACGCTCGTGACCCCGGGCAGCGTCGCGACGCGTTCGATGACGGCATTCCACAGTGCACCGATCGGCTGACTCGTGGCGCGGCCAGGCGCCAATCCGATGCGAGCAGTCAACACGCCGTCCGGCCGATACCCAACCTGCGCGTCGAACAGGTGACCCAGCGTACGGACCATGAGGCCGGACGTCACCAGCAGCACGACAGCGAGCGCGATCTCCGCCATTACGAGCGCGCCACGAATCGTTAGGCGACGGAGGCCTGAGAAGGTCGGTGCGGCGACGGCACCCTGGCGCATTGCATCGGCAACCGGGAGCCGTGCCACGACGAGCCCCGGAATGAGACCGGCCACGAGCCCGGTGAACATCGCCGCGAGCACCGCCGCGCCCGCCGCGCGGCCGTCGAGCGCGATCCGGCCGAGCGATATCGCGGTCAACGTGCCACGGACGGTCGACAGATTCGCCGCGGCGAGTGGCGCCATGGCGGCGAGTGCCCGCACAGCGACCGCCGCGAGCACGAGCCCGGCGATCACGCCGGCTGTCGAGAGCATCGCGGTTTCGGTCAGGAGCTGCCTGACCAGTCGACCGCGGCCCGCGCCGATGGCCAGCCGAACGGCGAGCTCCCGTCGGCGTGCGGCCGCCCGCGCCAGCAACAGGTTCGCGACATTCACACAGGCAATCAGCAGCAGCATCGCTACCGCGATCGCCAGCAGGACCACCGACCGGCCCACCATTGGATCCACGCGCAGCTCCTGCAGCGTGTACCCGGCGGCACCCCACGTGCCCCCGCCCTCATCGGGGTAGGTCGCGTTCACGACGCTTCCGACGTTCACCATGTCGGTCTTCGCGGCCGAGACGGTTGCGGTCGTCGTTAGGCGCGCGACGACATCGAACTGATGGGTCGTGCTGCTCTCGAGCGTCGAAAGCCCGCGCACCGCCGTGAACAGCGGCCACAGGCGCGCCGTGCCGGACATGCCCGCGAAACCCGGCGGCGCGACGCCCACGATCGTATATCGGAACCCATTCACCTCGATCACGCCACCGAGCGCCGACTCGGCCCCACCGTACCGCTCGCGCCAGTAGGCGTCGCTCAGGACGATCGAACGATCACCGCCAGTCGGCCGATCCTCGCTGTCGAGAAAGAACCGGCCACGCTCTGGCGTGAGACCGAGGATCGAGAAGTACCTCGCGCTCACCGACTCGCCGAGGACGCGCTCGGCTCCATCGTCGGTCGAGATGTTGAAGGCGTCGACGATGTGGATCGCCGCATCGCTGAACGTACGCTGAGCTGAAAGGAATGCCTGGTACTTCGGGTACGACCACGTCATGTCGATCTCCCCCGACCCGTATTGCACGGGCATGCGCAGAAAGACGGCCATGAGGCGGTCGGGCTCGCGGAACGGCAGCGGCCGGAGCAGCGTGGCGTTGACGACACTGAAGATTGCGGTCGTCGCGCCGATGCCAACCGCGAGGATCAGGATCGCGATCGCGGCGAATCCCGGGTTCGACCGCAGCATGCGCCGTGCGTAGCGAATGTCGTGGCGCAGGTCCTCGAGGAGGGCGGTTCGCATGGGCGATCTCGGTGTCGAGTGGTGGTGGTTCGACAACCGCGACCTTGAGTACAGTTTGAGATGAGGGACGAATGGTCATCCGCTGCTCTGGCATCGCGAAAATAGACGCATCTGCAAAGCGTCAGCGCGGAGGTACGCGGAGGCGCGGCGCTGACGCGCGCGACGCGGACACCACGCAGATTACTCCATGAGGCCGTAAGGCTCCTCGCCCAAGCGGCCGGAAGTCTTTGCTGAATGCCTCGGGAAGTCAGTGCGTCCGCGCTGACGCTTTGAAGCCGGACCAGTCGCGATGCCTAGGCGTCGCTCGCCTTGAGTGCCACGATCGGATCGACCCTCACGGCGCGGCGCGCTGGGAGGTACGCCGCGAAGAGAGACACGAGCACGATGCACCCGACGACGGCCACGTACACGAGCGGGTCGTGCGGACTCGTCGTGTACAGCAGGCTTCCGATCAACCGCGTCGCGAACACCGACACCAGCACACCGACCACCACGCCTATCGCGGTGAGTTGCGCCGCGTCAGTGAGCGTGTTGCCCGCGATTCTCGCGCGCGAGGCGCCGAGCGCGCTGCGAATGCCGATCTCGCGCGTGCGACGACTGACCTCGAACGACAACACCCCGTACACGCCGATCACCGCGAGCAGCAGCCCCATCACGGCGAACGCCAGGATCTGCATCGCGTTCGTGCGGACGCCGCCTAGCTGTTGCGTGACGGTCTCGCTCACCAGCGTCGAAAATACCGGGCGATCCGGGACCAGCCGCGCGAGCAGCATGCTCACCGGTCGGAGCAGTGCCTCGGGTCGCGATGCGGCCGCGATGAAGAAGCTCGGGAATGCAGACGGCGCCTGCTCGAATGGGCGATACAGTTCTGGACCATCCTCGTCGAGCAGCAGGTTCGGACGAGCCGCCTTGCTGTTCGCGACGACGCCCACGACGGTAATCGCGAGCGTGCCACCGCCCGTGTCCACGCGAACCGTTTGTCCTATCGCCTCGCGGTCGGGCCACCATCGTCGTGCCGCCCACTGGTTCACGATGGCGACCGGTATCGACTCCTTTCGGTCGCGGTCAGTGAAGGCACGCCCGTTGATGACGGGCACGCCGACCGTGGCGAAATACTCGGGGCTCACGGACAGTGCGCCGGCGGGCACGAGCCCGGCCGGCAGCGGCTCGGCCCTGCCCTCCAGCGTTATGCTCGCACGACCATCGCGCCGAGGCAGTGGGTTGTTGGCGCGAAGCCCGACTGACGCAGCGCCGGGAAGCTCACCGAGCTCGGTGAGAATGCGCTCGGTCACGGGCATGTACTTCTCCGGAACGCGCCACGGATGCGGAAAGCTCGGCGTCCCGGTGACGAGTCGATTCACCTTGAACCCCAGGTCCACCTGGGCGAAGTGCCAGACGGTTCGCGCCATGAGGCCGGCACCGATGAGCAGCACGGTTGCGCACGCGACCTGTCCGACGACGAACAGTCGCTGCGCCCACCGTGCCCGGTCGCCGCTGCCGGCCGCGGCCGAAACACGCAGGAGATGGTGCACGTCGCGTCCGACGACCAGCCGGGCCGGGATGATGCTCACGAGCGCCGCGGCGAGCACGGCGACGACGGTCGCGAAGCCGAGCACGCGCGCGTCGATGCGGTATTCCATGCCGTCGGGGCGGAGCGATGTGAGCGCCGGGAGCGAGCTCATCACGCCTAACGCCGACCATGCGATACCGATGCCCAGCACGGCCGCCGCCGCGACGATCACGGCGTTCTGTGCCAGAAGGACGCGGGCGAGACGACCGGCGCCGGCACCTAACGCCGACCGGATGGCGAACTCCCGCTGACGGTTGAGCGTCCGGGTCAGGACCAGGTTCGCCAGGTTCGCGCAGGCGAGGGCCAGGAGGCAGGCGACGATGGCGCCGAAGATGAGGTCATGTGATTGGGTGGACGACGCGTACCGTTCGCGCAGCGGGTCGGCCACGAGCTTCGTCTTCTGTGCCTTGCCCGCTCCCGCCGCGACCGCGGGCTCGACGTTCGCGAGCTCGGCGCGCAGGTCCGCGATCGTTCGCCCGGGGGCAAGCCGCGCGAACACCGTCACGGTACGGATCGACGGCCGCGTGCTCGGGTCGAGTGTGGGAACGACAGGAAGCCAGAAGTCGGAGTTGATCTCGAAGCGGAAGCCAGGCGGCATGACCCCAATGACGATGTAGTGCGAATCGCTCAACTTGACGTCCGTTCCGATGACACCGGGGTCCTTGCCGAACTGGGTCTCCCAGAGCTGATGGCTGAGGACGGTCGTCAGCGGAACTCCGAGCCGGTCGTCGTCGGCCGTGAACGCTCGCCCGATCACCGGCTTCACGCCGAGTAGGCCGAATACGTTAGGCGAGACGACGCCGCCGTTGACCAGGATCGCCTCACCATTTCGTGTGAGTGACTTCGCGCCGCCCGTGGTGGCGGCTATCGCATCGACCGAACGAAATCGTTGCGTCCGCAACACCTGCGCGTACGTCTCGTACGAGACGTTGCAGCCCCCTCGGCACGGCGGTGTGCCTTCGGTGCCGAGGCCGGTCGGGGTTTCACCGATGATCACGAGCCGATCGGCACTGACGAACGGGAGCGCCCGCAGGCGCACGGCGTCGATCACGCTGAAGGCCGCGACGCTCGCGCCAATGGCGATCGCGAGGGACCCCACTGCAGTGATCAGAAATCCCGGGCTCCGGAGCAGCGAACGGAGCGCGAACCGCAGTTCTTGTGGCATCGGTCGAGTTGCGTTGTTTCGCCCCGTCGGGGGTCAGACTCTCAATGCATCGTTTCAGCGCGGCCTGGGCCGCGCTGAAACGATGCATTGAGAGTCTGACCCCCTTTGAAGCAGATTAGCGCGACCAGAATCAGAATAACGAGGCACGATATGGCAGCGGCGGGAAAGGGCAAGCGGACCGGCGGAAAGAAGGCGACCGGTACGGCGAAGAAATCGGCGACGAAAGCGGTGAAAAAAGCGGCGGTCGCGAAAAAGCCCGTCGCGAAGAAGCCTGCCGCGAAAGGGAAGGAGGGCGGGGCGTGGGCGGCCGTGTTCACCCCGCGCGCTCCAGGCGAGCGACGCTACTGGCTGGTCAAGTCCGAGCCGTCAACCTTCTCGTTCGACGACCTGCTCGCGGCGAAGGACCAGACCACGAACTGGGACGGCATCCGCAACTTCGCGGCGCGCAATTTCATGCGCGACGGCATGAAGGTCGGCGACCAGGTCCTGTTCTACCACTCGAGCGTGAACCCGCAGGCCATCGTCGGCGTGTGCGAGGTGGTTCGCGAGGCCTACCCGGAGCCTAACGATCCTGACTGGTGCATGGTGGACCTTCGCGCAGTCGGGCCATTGGGCCGACCTGTCACGCTGGCCGAGCTCAAGACCAGGCCGGAGTTGGCCGGGATGGCGCTGTTGCGCATCGGTCGCCTGTCCGTGACGCCGGTGACGCCCCGGGAATGGGACGTCATCCGGCAGATGGCGAGCGTAGGCACCTAGCGGGACCTACAGCTAGAATCCCGTGTTGATCCCGAGCCTCAGGCTGCGCGGTGCGCCGGGCATGATGTTGTTGTTCCCCTGCGACGTCGGGTAATACTGCTCGTCGAGCAGGTTTTCGACGTTGAGCTGCAGACGCACATTGCTCGTCACGCCGACGTACGCGGCGGCATCGACGCGCGTGAACTCTGGCAGGGTCACCGCGTTGTCGATCGCGGCGTAGGTTCGCGTCTGGTGGATGACCCCGACGCCGCCGCCGAGTCGCGGGAGGAACTGATAGCGGTTCCAGAGCGACAGCATGGTCTGTGGCACGAGTGGGACGGTGGCGCCAGCACGAGCTGACGTCGTCGCACTCAGGATCCTCGCGCGCTGGGTAGCCCAGCCACCGGCAACCTGCCAGCGCGATGTCACGTTGCCGGTCGCGCCGAGCTCGAAGCCGGAGGTCCGCTGGCGGCCCGTCTGTACCGTTTTCGACGCATCGTTAGGGTCACGCGCCGACGAGTTCGACCGGTCGAGGCGGTAAACGGCCGCCGTGATTCCCAGATCCTGGCTCACGTCCCACTTCGCACCAACTTCGTAGTTCGTGAACTGCTCGGGCTCGAGCGTCTGCGTCGTGGCGTTGAGCGACGAGAACTGATCGCCGGAGCTGGGGAGGTGCGACACGCTGTACGAGCCGTACGTGGAGACCGACTCGACCGGCTTGAACACGAGACCGAGCCGCGGCGACACCATGTGGTCATCGCGGCCGAGGTTCGACCCGTCGCGGTTGTTGTGGAAGCTGAGATCGAACCGCTCGTAGCGAACGCCGGCGATCGCCTGCCATTGCCGAGACAACGTGAACTGATCCTGGGCGTACACGGCGCTCACATCGGCGACGACGTGGTTGTCGGCATCCGTGGCGCTCTGCTGGAACGCGACCGGCATGACGACCGTCGGGCTCGCGAACGGCACGGGGAACAAAGTCGCCGCATTGGCGAAGTACCCCGTGTTTCGGAAGTTGTCGGTCGCCTGGCGACCAATCTCGACGCCGGCCAGCAGCGTGTGCCGGACGCTTCCGGTACCGACCGCGTACGTCGCTTCGGTCTGATTGAAGAGGTTGGCGCGCGTCTGCGCGTTGTTGTAGCCGGAGAGGTTGACCTCCGTGCCCGCGGCGTTCACCGCGCTGCCAGGAAACACATTCTGGTAGAACTTGTCGTAATGGGTGAAGCGCGTGCGGTTGTGAAGCGTGAGGCCCGAGACGAAACCGTGATCGATGGTCGCGCTCGCGCTGTGCACCCGCGCGTCCGCATAGCTCACGTCGGGGTTGCCGAAGAACGTCTCGAGCGGCGCTGGCGACGGCGCACCGTTGAACGATGGAATCCCGCGGTCGACGTTGCGGTGGTCGCGGAAGAACTCGTAGCCGATGCGCGCGGTCGTGTTGGGACCGATCGCGAGGCCGACCGTCGGGTTGACACCGGAGCGTTCGAGGCTCGCTTCATCGCGGAACCCGCTCGAGTTCTCGTACATCCCGTTGACGCGCACGGCGACCTTCGACGTCACCGGCTCGTCGACGTCGATCGAGCCTCGGCGATGGTCATACGACCCACCCTCGAGCCACAGCGAGCGGACGCGGGCGAACCCCGCTTCCTTGGTCACGCGGTTGATGACGCCACCGCCGCCACCGCGACCGAAGATCATGGCGTTCGATCCTTTGAGCGCCTCGACGCGCTCGAGGTTGTAGGTATCGCGGTAGTACTGCGCATCGTCGCGGATGCCGTCGACGAAAAAGTCCGCCGTGGAGCTGTTGCCTCGGATTGTCGGTGCGTCGCGGTGTCCTTCGCCCTGCCCCATCGAGATGCTCGGCATGTACCGGACGACGTCGGCCATGTTCTGCATCGACTGGTCGGCGATGAGCTGCCGGTTCACGGTGCTGACCGACTGCGGCGTGTCGCGGAGAGGCGTATCGGTCTTGGTGGCGAAGCTGGACCGGGTCGTCGTGTAGCCGGATCGTTTTGTCGCTTTTTCCTTGATCACCACTCGGCCGAGCGTTTGCGCCGTCGAGTCGCGGCGCGTGGTGTCCTGCTTGGCCTGGAATGCGGCGGTCGATGTGGAAGCCGTTGCGGCGTTGGGGCTTACGATCGACAGAGCGAGCACGACAAGGGCTGGGAACGAGCGCATTTTCTCCGGTAGTCGGCATGACCGTCAATTCCGATATGATTTATCGGAATTGAGCCGATGCTAACAACCCTGTGCGCGTTGTTCAAGTCTGCCGACGAACTGCGATACCAGCCCGAGACACGGAGGCCCTCCGCACACCGGGTACGACTTCGGTGCAGGGCAACATCCTTCCGGGAACAACGATCTGGCGGAGGAAGCGGAAACGGCCGGATGACTGCCTAACGGGCAACCGCATCGCACAACGAGCCGATTTTGTTGGTAACCGGGCTGGGCACGCATGGCTTGCCGAGGTCGTTCCGTCAAAGTCTGGGGCGTTGCCACACTCAGTGTCAGCGCAAAGGCGGATCCGGCAGTTTCCGCGACATCCGCGTCATCGTTGTTCCCGAAAAGGCTTACCCAACTCGGATGTCAAATCACGATGCCCACCAACGAATCAGCGCATAGAGCTACGATAGCGTGCTTCCTATTACCGTTCAATAGGAGCGGACCCCAGTTCGGCGAGGCGGCGCATGAGGAAACGTCGCTCCGGTTCCTGTTTTGTCAGCGCGATCGCACGCTCGTAGGCGGCGATCGCATCCGCGCGGCGACCAAGGCGACGACAGAGGTCCGCCCGCGCCGAGTGCGCGAGGTAGTACTCGGCCAAGTCTCCGCGCGCGAGGATCGCGTCGATCTGCGTGAGTCCCGCGGCCGGACCGTCCGCCATTGCGACGGCAACTGCCCGGTTGAGCTCCACCACGGGCGTCGGCTCAATGCGCAGGAGGATGTCGTACAGACCGACGATCTGGCGCCAGTCAGTCGATGCCGCGTTAGGCGACTCGCCGTGCACGGCGGCGATGGCGGCCTGCAGCACGTAGCGGCCCACGGGTTGCGAGGGCAGCGCCAGCTCGACCAACCGCCGGCCTTCGTCGATCTGTTCGCGGTTCCACAGCGACCGATCCTGCTCCTCGAGCAACAGCAGCTCGCCATCGCTCGACTCGCGCGCCGACCGACGCGCGTCGTGCAGCAGCATCAACGCGAGCAGGCCGGTCGCCTCGGGCTCCGGGAGCAACTCGACGAGCAGGCGGCCGAGCCGAATCGCCTCGGCGCTCAGGTCGTGACGCGTGAGCGACGTGCCTGACGAGGCCGAGTAACCCTCGTTGAACACGAGGTAGATGACGTGCAGGACGGCGTCCAACCGCTCGTGAAGCTCCGGCAGCGGAGGAATCTGGTAGGGAATACGCGCGTCGCGGATCTTGTTCTTCGCACGGACGATCCGCTGCGCGAGCGTGGGCGCTGGTGTGAGAAACGCGCGGGCGATCTCCTCCGTCGTGAGCCCGCAGACTTCGCGCAGCGTAAGCGCGATCTGCGCGTCGGGGGCGAGCGCGGGGTGACAACAGGTGAAGATCAGCCGGAGCCGGTCGTCCTCGACCTCCTCATCATCCGATTCGGGCGCTGGCGTCATGTTGGTCGCGAGTCGCTCGGTCACTTCGATGAGCTTCGCATCGAACCGGGCGCGGCGCCTTACGCGATCGATGGACTTGAACCGGCCAGTGGAAATGAGCCACGCGCGGGGGTTCGCGGGAATCCCGTCCTCGGGCCAGCGCTCCACGGCGGTGGCGAACGCGTCGTGGAGCGCTTCTTCGGCGAGGTCGAAGTCGCCGAGCAACCGGATGAGCGTCGCGAGCACGCGGCGTGATTCGCTGCGGTAGATCGCGTCGATCGCGGCACGAGGATCGGCCGGGTGCCCCATATGCCGTGATGCCTAACGGGTCACGTCCGCGCGGTCAGGATGGCTGATTGCTGAACACCATGATCGGCCGCACCTCGATGGATCCCGTCCTCGCACCGGGAATTCGTGCGGCGACCTTGATGGCGTCGTTGAGATCCGTTGCCTCGAGCAGGTAATACCCGCCGAGCTGCTCCTTCGTCTCGGCGAACGGACCGTCGGTCGTGGAGACCTTCCCGTCACGAACACGCACGGTCGTGGCCGTGTTCGCTGGCTGCAACGCATTGCCGCCGAGCATGTGGCCACTCTTCTGGATCTCCTGCGTGAACGCGAAATACTCCTGTGACATCGGTACGCCCTGCTGGGCGTTACGGGCCGAGGTCTCCTCGTTCTGATAGATCAGGCACAGGTACTTCATGGCGTCCCTCCAATGTGTTGGATATCGTAGGCCGTGGTGTGGCACATGGTCGGGAAGTAGTCGATTGGCGACGACCCAAATCGACAGGGGGTCGGATGGCGGCACGACGCTTTTCAAAGGCGGTCGCGACGGCGATCGCAAAGGACAAGATACTGGGCGTGCGGGCTGGCTCGGGCGACCACCGATTCATTGGTGTATGGGTGGTGGTGGTTGATGGCCGGGTGTTCATCCGCTCGTGGGGTTTGAAGCGGGCCGGGTGGTACGAGGCCTTCATGAACGAGCCCGTTGGACGCATCCAGGCGGCGGGTCGCGAGCTCCGGGTTCGGGCGGTGACGCAGACGTCGGAGCGGACGAAGGCGGCGGTCGACGAAGCGTACGCGGCGAAGTACACGACGCCCGGAGCGATCAAGTACGTGAAAGGATTTGCGCGGAGCAAACGGAGACGCGATACGACGACCGAGCTATTGCCGGCGTAGGTATCGCTGTCGAGTTGTCATCCCGAGCGAAGCGAGGGATCGCGACTCTCGGTAGTGAGCCCTCTTTCGGGACAATCGCGATCCCTCGCCTGTCGGCTCGGGATGACAATTGGGCCTGTCGGCTCGGGATGACTAATTGGCCGTTAGGCAGTATCCGGCTGCTCCCGCATGATCCGCTTCATCTTTATTCCACCGAAAGTATCGACCTAACGCCACAGCATGCCAAAGGCGAAGACCTCTCGAAGTGACCTGGATCTCCCGATCCGATTGTTCAAGACCCCCGCCGCGTGGGAGAAGTGGCTGGACGCGAATCACGCGAAATCCAAAGGGGTCTGGATGCAGATTGCCAAGAAGGCCAGCGGTCTGTCATCGGCTACATATCAGGAAGCCCTCGACGTCGCGTTATGCTACGGCTGGATCGACGGCCAGAAGCGGCCGTTCGACGAACGCACGTGGCTCCAGCGGTTCACCCCGCGCGGACCGCGCAGCATCTGGTCGAAGATCAATACCGGGAAAGCCGACGCGCTGATCAAAAGCGGCCGCATGCGACCGGCTGGCCTCGCCGCGATCGAATCGGCGAAGTCCAGCGGACGCTGGGAGTCGGCGTATCAGTCGTGGAGCGATCGCGACGTGCCGCCGGAGCTTCAGGCGGCGCTCGACGCCTCGCCTAACGCGAAGGCGTTCTTCGAGACGTTGCGGGGGCCGAATCGCTACGGGGTTATCTTCCGAGTGCAGACGGCCAAAAAGCCCGAGACGCGCGCGAAGCGGATCGCGGACTTCATCGCGAGGTTCGAAAAGGGAGAAACGCTATTCGGGCTCGAACGACAAGCCGCCGCGAAAAAGAAAGCGAAGTGACGCCGGTGCCCCCGGCTACCGGACGGTGACCGACACACTCGCGCCGTCGACACCGTCGGACGAGGCGATGACCGTTGCTGTTCCGGCGCGCCGGCCCGTGATGCGACCAGTCGAGGCATCGAGCGAGACAACGTCCCCATCGGCACTGGATGCGAGACTCCACTGCGGCGACATGGGGTCGTAATGACCGTTCCGGCACCAGGACGCTTTCGGGGTCGCGGACTGACCGACCGCCACGAACACGACGGTCGGACTGACTAGAATCGCTGCACCGCCCGCGCCGCAACCTGGGTCGACGATGACGCAGCTCGCGGACAATGCGACGATGGCCAGACACGCAATGCTGCTGGAGAGAGCTCGGCGCATACGGCTCGACCTCCTGGATGAGGGGCTGGACGGCGCTGCCGGAACCGCCGCTCAACGCGAGCCGAATGCCACTCGTCGATCGCCGATGACCCGACGCAGAAGTGCTCGCGCCACCGTGGCTTGGCCAGCCGGAGACGCGCCGAGGCAGAAATGCGGCAAGGGCGGTCGTGTCAGTTTTTCGAGGCGCCGGTGTGAGAAACTGACACGGTATACGTTACCCGGTACAGGTAATTGGTTAACAACACAGGCTACAGGTTACTGGAGCTGGTTATTGCTTATCGAACCCTCGGGACGGCTCTCTCAGTGAGATGAGCATCCCGAGGGTTCAAATCACTGATAACCAATCCCAATAACCAGTTACCTGTCGCTGTTTTATCTGACTGTGACCGACACTCGCGCCCCTTCTGCTCCGTTTGAAGTCGCGATCACACTGGCCGTGCCAGGCCAGCGACCCGTAATGCGACCAGTCGCGCGATCGAGGACGATCACACTCGAATCCGCCTGCGAACCGAGGCTCCAGCTGGGCGACATGACATCGTAGCGGCCGTCGTGACAGAGCGACGCCGTCGGCGTGGCCGACTCACCGACCGCCACGACCACGACCGACGGGCTCACGACGACCAGCAACCCGCCGTTCGAGCACGACAGATCGCCCGCGACGCAGCGGAAGTACGACCCGAGCGTCGTGAATGACACGGCCAACGCAAGCAACGATCGGCGCATAGGTGCCGGGCCTCGTGGGCACGATGCGCTCCGTCACCCGTCATTCGTACCGGAGCGCCTGCATTGGATGAATCTTTGATGCGCGGCGCGCTGGCAAGTACCCCGCACCAAGGGCCACTAGCGCGAGCACGACCGCGGAGGCCGTCACCACGAGCGGGTCATGGCCCTCCAGGCCGTACAGCAGGGACCGAGCCGTCTTCTCCAGCGCCAGCGCACCAACAATGCCGACCAGGCCTCCGATCAAGGTCATCCGCCCGACCTGACGCAGCACCATCGTACGCACGCGACCGGCGTCCGCACCTAACGCCATGCGCACGCCGATCTCGCGCGTCCGCTGGGCGACCGTGTAGGCCAGCACGCCGTAAAGCCCGATCGCCGCGAGCAGCGTCGCCAGTGCCGCGAACGACGCGGACAGCGTGCTGATCACCCGGTCCAGGTACACGTTCTCCTGCACCTGCCTCGGCAACGTCTTGAGGTCCTCGACCGGAAGGTTCGGGTCGAGCTGCGCGATCACAGCCGGAATGGTCCGCATGATCTGGCGCGGCTCCATCGCGGTGCGCACGTAGAAGTTCAGGAAGCCGGTCGTACTATCCTGCGCCCACGGCCTGAAGTAGACCGGCGGGATCTCGTCCTTCACGTTGTTGTACTTGGCGTCTTTCACGAGCCCGACGATCTCGATGTCGTTGATCTTCGCGCCCGATTCGGCCATGTGCTTCCCGACCGCGTCCCGACCAAGCTTGAACTTCTTCGCGAACGCCTCGTTCACGATCGCCACCTTCGGCGACCCGAGCCGATCGGAGGGCGTGAACTCGCGCCCGGACAACACCGGCACACCTAACGTCTTGAAGTATCCCGCGCCGACCTCGTTGAACCGCGAGTTGCTGTCGATGTCCGGGCCGGACTTCCAGCCATCCACCTCCACATCGTTGCCCCAGCTGTTTCCCGCGAGGAGACCCACCATCGTCTCGGTTACGCCCGTCACGCCGGGAATCGCCCCGAGCGACTCCTCCGCTCGCTGGAAGAACTGGCGTGATTGTTCGCGCGTATAGCCGTTGCGCTCCGGCGAGACCGAGAACGTGACGACGTTCTCGATCGAGAGCCCGAGGTTCACTCTGCTGACGTTGAGCAGGCTGCGCACGAAGAGGCCGGCACCGATGAGCAGCGCCATTGAGAGCGCGATCTGCGCCGTCACGAGCGAGCTCCGGAACTGCACTGCGCCGCGAGTGCTCGAGTGCTTGCCGGAGTTCGACCGCAGCGTCGTGACGAGGTCGGCGCGCGTGGCGTGCAGCGCCGGAAAGAGCCCGAACAGCACGCCGGTGAGTATGGAGAGGCCGGCCGCGAACGCGACCACGGTCGGGTCGACGACGAACTTCACCCCACCGAGGGAATCGGGCGGCAACATGGCCCCGAGCCCCGCGAGCGTCCAGCGCGCGACCAGGAGGCTCACGATCCCCCCCAGCACCGCGAGCACGCACGACTCCGTGAGCAGTTGCGTCAGCAGCTGGCCTCGGCTCGCGCCTAACGACAGGCGCACCGCCATCTCCATCGACCGGTTCGCCGCGCGCGCGAGCAGCAGGTTCGCGATGTTCGCGCAGGCGATGATGAGCACGATCCCCGTGATGCCGATGAGCAGGTAGAGGGGCGTGCGCACCTGCTCGTGGAGACTGCTCTGTCCGCGCGCGCCATCGCTCACCCCGACCACCTTGGCGCGGAACCGCTCCATCGTCTTGTCGCTCAAGCCCTGCTGCTGCTTGGCCTCGACGTCGTTGATGATCGGCCTGTAGATGGCGTCGATCCCGCGCTTCGCCTGCGCCATGGGTACACCCGGCTTGAGCCGCGCGAAGAGGTACACCCAATACCACGTGCGGCGATCGAAGCCATTGAACCCGGGCTCGAGCGCGCCGCGCATGGAGATCGGTACATAGACTGACGGCCTTTCACCGAGTGTCGTGCCCTCGAACCCCTTCGGCGCGACGCCGATGATCGTGAACGGTTGGCCGTTGATAACGATCGGTTGCCCGATGACTGTCGCGTCCGATGCGAGTCTCGTTTCCCAATAGCTGTAGGCGAGGACCGCCAGTGGGCTCGCGCCGACTCCCAGATCGTCGGCCGAGCCGAACAGTCTACCGAGCGCAGGCTTGAGCTCGAGGACCGGGAAGTACGATCCGGACACGAAGATCGCGCGGGCGTTGAGCGTCTGCTTTCTGAACGACAGGTTGGCGCCAAACCCTCGGTGCGCCGCGATGCCGGTGAAGACCGTCTGGGCCTTCTCGAGATCGCGGAACATCGGGTAGCTGAAGACGACGTCGCAGTTGCCCGCCATCGAGCACGACTGCGAGCCGGGGTTCGGGAACGAACCGGCAAGGTTGACCAGGCGGTGCGGCTCCGGCACCGGAAGCGGACGGAGCAGCATCTGGTTGAAGAGCGAGAAGATCGCCGCGTTCGCCCCGATACCGAGGGCGAGCGACAGGACCGCAACGGCGGTGACGAACGGCGTCTTGAAGAGTGTCCGGAGTGCAACCTTGAGATTGGCCATGACGGTCGGATGAAGGCTTCAGCTTGGACAAGGATCTGAAGCTAAGAGTTTGCTTCCGACTCTGTCGCGTGCTCAACACGCGCCCGGCAGGGCTCAGCTGGTGAAGCTCGCGCGGCGAAGCTGGTCATACAACGCGACCGTTTCTCGTGCCGGGGCCGATCCCAGCTCCCGTCGGAGCACCGCCATGACGTGGTCGTAATGCCGGAGGGCTTCGCCCCGTTGCCCGGCCCGCGCCAGCGCCGACATGAGATGGCGGTGCGCCGCTTCGTCCCATTCGTCGGCGCGGACGAGCTGGCGGTAGATGTCCACGGCGTCGGCATGCGAGCCCGCAGCCGTGAGTTGCGCGCCTAACGTGGCCAACCCTTCGGTCCAGAGTCGTCGGAGCCGATCGCGGTCCTCGAGGTGCCAGTCACCAGCGTCCTCACCCTCGAGAAAATCGCCACGATAGAGATCGAGCGCGGCCCGCAGCCGATCTGCGGCATCGGGAGCGGCCGGTTTCGCGCGCAAGGCATGGCGGGCGACCTCGAGGTCGTGCTCGAACGCCGTTACGTCGAGCTCGATTCCGAGCGCCCAGTTGACGACGTAGCGTTCGCGCTGGTACAGCACGAAGTCGTTTCGGCCGAGCACGCGACGGAGGTGATGGAGCGTCACGTGGACGTTGTTCTTGGCCTGCGCTGCCGACGCGTCAGGCCAAAAGGCGAGACTGATCTGTTCGCGAGATCGCCCATGTCGGTGTCCCAGCAGGTACAGCAACAGCTCGCGCGGCCGTGCGAACTTCCATGCCGAGCGCGGGATCTCGCTGCCGTCGAGAATGATCGTGAGCCGCCCAAGCGCTCGCACCTGCAGCGTGACGCCTGACGCCAAACGCGAACCCAACGCCGACTCCGGCGCAATGCTGCCGATCACCGCCGGTGCATGCGGACTAGCGCTGGGGCTGAGAACCGATTCAATGGCGAAATCGATCATCTGGTCGAACGACTCGGCCCGGCCCAATTCCCAGGCCGCGTCGAACCGCTCGTCCCCCACGGCCTCGCGTGCCGCCGTAATGGTCGGAGCAAGACGCTCACGATCCAGTTGGAACAGCATCGCGCCCATGCGCTCACGCCGTCGTTCGGCAGCACCGAATAGTCGCGCCGCATGGAGTCCCCGAGCGCGCGCACACTCCACGACTCCCATCAGCTCCAGGGCGCGCGCGATCCAGAACGCTTGAGGGTCAGCGCGCAATGCCATGAGCGCGTCGGCGATGGTTGCCGCGGCGGCGTCGAGCTCGCGCCGCTGTAGCTGAACGGTGCCGAGCACCTGGAGCGCTATCCCGAGCTCACGTCCAAGTCCGTACGCGCGCGCGACGCGAACGGCTTGCTCACTGACGACACGTGCATTCGCGAGATCGCCCTGACGGATGAGCAGCGTTGCGAGCACCAGCAACGCGAGACGCTGGCCGTAGAGGTCACTCGCGTCCTCGAACCACGCGAGGGCCGCGCGCGCCGGGCCTTCGGCTGCGACCAGTCCTTCCTGCCCTAACGCGACGCCGATGTAACTGTCCGAGTACGCGGCAAGACTCCGGTCCCCGAGCGCACGAGCAATGCTGCTACTCTCCTCGAGCCACGCACGCGCGGTCGCGCCATGCCCCTGGAGCGACGCGATGACGCCTGCGCCAAACAGCACCGCGGCACGCGCTGCGCGACTGGCTTTCGGGTCGGCAAGGGCCAGCGCCTCCTCGAGCCAGCGGCGCCCCTCCGTCCACAACCCGGAGGAATACCAGAACCACCCGAGCCGTCCCGCGAGCTCGACGTGGCGCGCTGGGTCGCGCACGCGCGTCCAGGCGAGGACCAGGCGAATGTCGTCGAGCTCACGCTGAAGGCGATCGACCCATTCGCGACGCGTCGGCGTTATCAGATGCGGCTCCGCGGTACGCGCCAAGGTGCAGTAGTAGTCCGCGTGGCGCGCGAGCACCGCTCCCGACTCCGCCGACGCATCGAGCCGTTCGCGTCCGTACTGGCGAATCGTTTCGAGCAGATGGTAGCGCGCTTCGTCCACACGATCCTCGACCATGACGAGCGACTTATCCACCAACGATGCAAGGATGTCGAGCACCGCTTCGGGTTCGATCCCGTCGCCGGCGCACACGGCTTCCGCCGCGTCGAGCGCGAACCGGTCGGCGAAGACCGACAGCCGGTGCAGCACCAGGCGCTCGTTAGGGTCGAGGAGATCGTAGCTCCAATCGATGGTGTCCCGGAGTGTGCGATGGCGACCGACGACACCGCGCCGCTCCGTCGTGAGAAGCCGGAGCCCGGATCCGAGGCGACTCAGCATCGCGTCGGGCGTCAGGGCGCGGACCCGGGCGGCCGAGAGCTCGATCGCGAGCGGCAAGCCGTCGAGGCGAGCACAGAGTTGGGCAACCGCTGCGGCATTGGCGTCGGTCAAGGCAAACGATGTGTTTGCGGCACGTGCCCGATCGACGAACAGCCGGACCGACTCGGAGCGCGCAATATCATCGACCGTGGCGGTCGCCCCAGGGACCGCCAGCAGCGGAACGAGCCAGGCGCGCTCGCCGGCTGCGCCGAGTGCTTCCCGGCTCGTCGTGAGGAGCCGCACGCCGGGGCAATGTCTGAGCAGCAGATCGGCTGCCGCGGCGCAGGCGTCGATCAGGTGCTCGCAGTTGTCCAGCACGATCAGGCGTTCGGCGTCTCGGAGGGCGTCTCGGAGCGCGTCCGCCGGCGGGCGGCCGGCGTCGCCGATGCCGAGGGCCGTCGCGACCTGCCCCAGAACGAGCGTCGGTTCGGTGATTGGAGCGAGCTCGATCCAGGTGGCGCCATCGCGGAAGCGGTCAGTGATGGCCCGCATGACTTCGGCGGCCAGGCGGGTTTTACCGCTTCCGCCGGCTCCGGTGAGCGTCACGAACCTTCCGCTCACGAGGAGGTCGCAGACCGCGGCGACCTCGCGCTCGCGGCCGATGAAGGATGTGAGCGACGCGGGAAGCTGCGGGCGGGTCGAACCGGACAGAACGGCGGACATAGCCCAACTTCCTGCGTTCTTTCGACTTATGTCAACTAACCAGTCGTCCCGAAATCGTCAGGGTGTGTGAACTTTCGTCCCGGACGACTCCTCGAGCGGCGCTTAACGTCGCGCTTAAACGGGCGGGGCCAGACCGCCCCCGGACGTTATGCAGTCACTAAGCGGCGGGGACCAGTTTCCTGCGCGACCGTGAGAAGCGCGACGAGCCCACCGCGCTGGCCGGTTGGAACCACTCGAAACGGGATACCCCTATGTCACGCACCATAAAGTACCTCAAGGTGGCGCATGTCCTGATGTACTCGGCGATCATTGCGGTGGCAGTCGCCTGCTCGGACTCCTCGGACCCGTCGGATCCGGTGAGTCCACGACCCGTCGCGACGGTCGCGGTGACACCGACGGCCAACGCGCTGATCGTCGGCCAGACCGCGTCGCTCGTCGCGACGGCAAAGGATGCGAGCGGCAACGTGATCGCCGGTCGTGCGGTTCAATGGGCGACGAGCAACGCGTCGATCGCAACGGTTACGGCAGCAGGCGTGGTGACGGCAGTTGCGGAAGGCACCACGACCGTGTCGGCCATCGGGGAAGGAAAGACAGGCCAGGCGACCGTCTCGGTGTCGCCGGTGCCGGTGGCCAGCGTTCGCCTAACGCCGCGGACCGCCGTGCTCGATCCCGGTGCGACGCGTCAATTGACGGCGGTGGCGCTCGACGCCGACGGCAATGTGTTGGAAGGACGTGCCATCGAGTGGACAACGGACGCCGCGGCCGTTGCGACGGTGTCCGCGACCGGATTGGTCCAGGCAGTCGCGTCAGGCTACGCTGACATCAGGGCAACGATAGAGGGCAAGTGGTCGACGACGGCGATCACTGTCTCGACGCCGGAGCCGACGGAGCAATACGATCTCGTGTACGAACGGCGCGCCTTCAACCAGCTCGGGGAGATCCACCGGCTGTCGCCGAGCACCGGCGTGACCACCAAAATTCCGCTCCTGGCGGCGTTTCCCGGCACCTACGCGCGCGATGCGACGCCATCGCCCGATGGGACACGCATCGCGTTCACGTTCGCGTGGTACCCCGAGGGCAGCAGTCAACTGGATGGGGAGATCTACGTCGCGTCGATCGATGGCACGAACATGATACGCCTAACGAACGCCGAGGGAATGGATGACCAGCCCGTGTGGTCGCCCGATGGGACGCGGATCGCGTTTCGGAGCGTGCGGTCGGGGCACGGCGATATTTGGGTGATGGGCGCGAACGGCACCGGCCAGACCAACCTGACGAACGACTTCCTTCCCGCGACGAGCAACGAGCATAGTCCGGCGTGGTCACCAGACGGAAGCCGCATCGCGTACTCCAGCGACATCGACAATTACGCGTACGTGAAGCTGTGGACGATGCGCGCGGATGGAAGCGACAAACGGCGGGTGCTTCCGGCGACTGCGGGCACGGACGTGATCGACATGGAGTCAAGCTGGTCGCCGGACGGCTCGAAGCTCGCGTTTCGACGGATCGGGAACAACGACTCGGACATTGTGATCGTCACGCTGAGCACGCAGGCCGTGACGCGGATCCACATGGACGGAGTGCAGTCGTATCCCGCGTGGTCACCGGACGGCGCGTCGATCGCGTTCTCGTCGAGTCACGAGAATCCGATGTCGGACATCTATACGATGAAGCCCGACGGGACCGGGCTGGTTCGGCTGACGAACGGCGTGGATTCCCACTGGCGTCCACGCTGGTTGCGAACAGCCGCAGCGGCCGTGGTCGCGCGCTAGGGGTTGGATCAACCGGGTCGGAGTCGTTTTGATTCAAACGGGGTCAGAGTCGTTTTGAAGCGTTCGAACGCCGGATCAACGCTCTGACCGCGTGATCTTCAAGAACGACTCTGACCTCCAACCCCTTGATCCTCATGAGCGCGCGGACGGCTTCGATTGTCGCTGTGTTCATTCTTGTCGTCGTGCTGGTGTCGTTGCTCCGGCGGGGAGAGCTGCTGGGTGCGGGCCCGGTTTCCATCGCGTTCCAGGTGATCGCTGTGCTGCTGATGCTGTGGGCGCGGCTGACGTTCGGGCGACGGAGCTTTCACGCGGCGGCGAATCCCACCGCGGGTGGGCTCGTGACGTGGGGGCCATATCGCTACTGGCGGCACCCCATCTATGCGGCCGTGTTGCTGTTCCTCTGGGCGGGCGTGCTGAGTCACCCGCTCGAGCCGGTCGGGCTTGGGCTGGTGGTCCTGGCAACGCTGATGACCGCGGTTCGGATTCGTTCGGAGGAGCACTACCTTCGCGCCGAGTATCAGGGAGACAGCGGGTACGACGCGTACGCTCGGCGCACGAAGCGGCTCATTCCGTTCGTGTTTTGATCCTAGACGCCCGAGACGTTCACCACCGCTCCTTCCGCGATCACCCAAACCCGATCGCCCGGCTCTGCGTCGATCTCGGCCACGCCGGTGAACTCGCCGAACGCCGGCAGCACCATCGTGCCCGGCCGAGCCCAGAAGCATGGAAGACGTACGGTCTCCCGGCCAGGCCCCGTTAGGCGCGCAGCGGGATGCACGTGGCCACAGATGACGTAGCCCTCGTCCGACACCGCGGGTTTGTGCGTGAAGACGAACGGTGGCTCCGCCAGCGGAGCGTCGACGCTTCGGATGTCGATCTCGGGGCCGGGATCGCCGGCGCGCTTGTCGTGGTTGCCTCGCACGAGGACCATCTCGATCGATGCGTTGCGACGCCGCCACTCGGCCACGACGCGCGTCGTCTCGGCCTCACGCCCCTCACGGGCGTGGAGGAAGTCACCGAGGAAGACGATGCGCGATGCGCCGGTGCGAGAGAGCGCCGCGTCGAGCCGCGTGAGTGAGCCGGTCGTTGTCCCGCGCGGTAGCGGGACGCCGGCCGCGCGAAACGCCGCCGCTTTGCCGAAGTGTGGGTCGGCGATGAGCAGCGTTCGCGTGCGCTCCCAGTACGCGGCACGCTCGGCCAACAACGTCACGCGGTCGCCGCCGATGTCCAGCACGGCGGCGTGTTCTGGTGTCTGCCCGATCATCCGGCAGCCTTCTCCAGCGCGAGCTGCATGCGGCGAATCCGGTCCGCCAGAAGCTCCGACGACACTTTCTCGCGGTTGCGGTCCACCACGAGCGGGAACCCGAACGGCGTGACACGCTTCGGGTGCCTAACGATAACGCTGGACTGGAACAGACGGCGAAGCGTTGCGCCAAGCCTCGTACTCTCGAGCTGTCGCTCGAGCACCTCCCGTGCGGCCTGGGACAGGAGCAGGTTGCCGGGATCGTACTGTCGAAGCACGTCGAAGAAGAGACTGCTGGACATCTGCAGCTGGCGGGCGGTCTTCCCTGCCCTCGGGAACCCGGGAAACACGAGGCCCGCGACGCGAGCCAGCTCGCGGAACTGTCGCCGCGCCATCTCCGTCGCGTTGAGCGCGGCCTGAATGTCCTCGACGAGGTTGTCGGGACTGAAGAGCTGTCCCTCGAGCGCGGCGGCGATTGGGGGCTCGGTGGGTGACACGAGCTCGAACCCGTAGTCGTTCGACGCCATCGAAAACGTGATCGGGGCATGCCGGGCAAGCCGGTAGGCGCATAACGCGGACAATCCTTCGTGCACGAGGCGCCCCTCGAATGGGTACACGAACAGGTGCCACCCTTCGCGCGACTTCACTTGCTCGATGAGCAGTTCGTCGGGCGCCGGGATGTGCGACCATTTTCGCTGCACGGCGAACAGTGGCTGGAGCGCCGCCATCTCCGGGCCGCGTACGACACCCCGTCCTGCCTCGCCGAACCGGGCCCGCAGAAGCTCCGCGAGCTGTCCAGACATGGGCAATCGGCTGCCCGCCCAGCGAGGGACGGCGCCTTTGCCGTTAGGCGCGCGCCGCACCCAGGCCTTCATGTCCCGAACGCGCACGAACTCGAGAGGCGTGCCGGCGAACACGAATCGATCGCCCGGTTTGAGGCGCGCCACGAACGATTCCTCCACCGAGCCGAGCGAATCGCCACGCAGGTAGGCGACGCCGATCTGGGCGTCCCCGACGATCGTGCCGATCGACATCCGGTGACGGCGTGCGATCTCATCGTTCGTGACCACGTACCGACCGCCGACGAGTGTGATCCGCGCGTACTCCGGATAAGCCCGCAGCGCATCGCCACCGGACGTCAGAAACTCGAGCACCCACGCCCACTCGGCATCGGTCAGGCCGGCGTAGGCACGCGTGGATCGCACCTCGCCTAACAACTCCTCCGCAACGAAGCCACCGCCCAGCGCGACGGTGACGACGTGTTGGGCGAGCACGTCGAGCGGGCGCTCCATTGGCAATCGCGCCTCGAGCAGGCCCTGCTCCACACCATCGCGCGCGGCGGCGACTTCGACGAGCTCCAGCGCGTTGGTCGGTGCGCAAGTGACGCGGCTCGTCGCGCCCGGACGGTGTCCGCTTCGTCCCGCTCGCTGAAGGAGTCGCGCGACGCCTTTCGGGCTGCCGATCTGCAATACGCGATCGACGGGCGAGAAGTCCACCCCGAGGTCGAGTGACGACGTCGCGACCACGCATCGGAGCTTGCCGGTGCGCAGCCCATTCTCGACCCATTCGCGGCGCTTGCGGTCCAGCGACCCGTGGTGCAGCGCGATCGCGCCGGCCCAGTCCGGCCGTGCGGAGAGGATGGCCTGGTACCACGTCTCCGTCTGTGACCTCGTGTTCGTGAACACGATGGCGCTCGCCGCCTCCTCGAGCGCGGCGACGACCTGCGGCACCATCGGCGTGCCCAGGTGGCCGGCCCAGGGGAAGCGCTCGATCACCGGGGGAATCAGGGCGTCGATCACGACATCCTTGGGGTCGACGCCACGCACGATGCGCGGCGGCCGGTGCTGCCTAACGCCGAGCAACGCGTCGGCGGCGTCACCGAGGTTGCCGATCGTGGCGGATAGCCCCCAGGTGCGGACCGAGGGCTGGTGAAACCGAAGCCGGGCGAGCGCGAGCTCCACGAGCACACCGCGCTTTGTCCCCATGAGCTCGTGCCACTCATCGACGACGACGAGTCGTAGATCAGTGAAGATGTCGGGAGCGTCGTTGCGCGCGAGCAGCAGCGCGAGCGACTCGGGCGTCGTGATGAGCGCAGTCGGAAGTCGACGACGCTGTCGGGCGCGAACCGCGGCGGACGTGTCGCCGGTTCGGGACTCGAGCGACCAGGGGATCCCGAGCTCGTCCAGCGGCTGCCGAAGTGCTTCCTCGGTGTCCGCGGCGAGCGCGCGGAGTGGCGTGATCCAGAGAACACGCAGCGGTGGCGTGCGGTCGCGGCGAGGTTTTTGAGCGTGCGACGTCACGCTGCTCATCCACTCCGCGAGCGGACCGCCCCAGGCGGCGAGGGTCTTCCCCGTTCCGGTCGCCGCGTGCACGAGCCCGCTCTCGCCCGAGCGATAGGCGTCCCACACCTCGCGCTGGAAGGCGAACGGCGTCCAGCCACGGGACGCGAACCAGTCGTCAAGGACGTTCATTCCGGCCATCTCTTGCATCTGGATCGGGACGCCTTTGTGAAGCGGGATCGCGGATACACGCCGAAACGGCACGGACACACGCGGATCGCTCCTCGGCATGTACGTCGCCGTCCCCAACGAGCCCCTTTTTGAATGGACTGCCTCGGGACGCTGTGCTGTGGCCTCCCGAGGCTGGTGAACAAAGAATCCTGGCCGCTTGTGCGAGAGGCCTGCGCCCACATGGAGCGATCCGCGTAATCGCCGTTCCACGATCCGCGTTCATCCGCGCTCCCGCTTTTGCGGAGTCTTGACGGAAAGCGATGCCGGAGATCACAAGGCCAGCAAGGCCCGAAGCGTCGCGATCGTGTCCGCCTCCTCGGGGCGCTTGTCGGTTCGCCAGCGGAGAATTCGCGGGAATCGTACGGCCACTCCGGACTTGTGTCGCGTGGATGCCTGAATTCCCTCGAAGCCAAGCTCGAAGACGTGCACGGGCTTCACGTGCCTAACGGGCCCGAACTTTTCGACCGTGTTCGCGCGAATCCACCGATCGAGGTCGCGGATCTCCTCATCCGTGAGCCCCGAGTACGCCTTGGCGAACGGTACCAGCACGCCATCATCCCAGACCGCAAACGTGTAATCGGTGTTGAGCGACGCGCGACGACCGTGGCCGGCCTGCGCATAGATCATCACCGCGTCCACCGTGAACGGCTGCACCTTCCACTTCCACCACCCGCCCTTCCGGCGTCCCACGCCGTACGCGCTATCCATCCGTTTGAGCATGAGCCCTTCCGCCGACTGCTCGCGCGCACTCGCGTAGGCCGAGCGAGCCTCGGCCCAGCTCGCGAATGGCACCACGGGAGACGGGATGAACGCCGCGCTTCTCGATGCCGAGATCACGTCCGTCAGCATCGCGCGGCGACGAGCCAGCGGCTCGTTCCGGACGTCACGACATGCCACCTCGAGGAGGTCGTACGCGACCAGCACGACCGGCACGTCGGTCAGGATCGACCCGCCTAACGACTTGCGGCCGATTCGGCGCTGCAACTGCGCGAACGCCAGCGGCGTTCCATCCTTCCACGGCATGATCTCACCATCGAGAACCGTGCCGTCGGGTAGAAAGTCCGCTGCGCCGGCGATCTCCGGATAGCGCTCCGTCACCAGCTCCTCGCCACGGGACCAGATGAACGTCTTGCCGTCTCGCCGAATGACCTGCGCCCGAATGCCATCCCACTTCCACTCGGCTTGCCATTCCGCGGGAGACCCCAGCGCCTCGACGTCCTCCTCGAGCGGGTACGCGAGAAAGAAGGGGTACGGCCGCGAGATGTCCGCGTCCGATGTCTCGCTGGCCGAAAGCGATGCGAAGGACTCGGCGCGCGGCACCCAGGTGCCGCTCAACCGGTGCGCGATCACACCCTCGGCTACACCCGTCGCCTTCGCGAGCGCCCGAACGACGAGCTGCTGGGACACACCAACGCGAAAACCGCCGGTGATGAGCTTGTTCCAGATGAACCGCTCGGTGCCGCCCAGCTCCCGCCAGCACTGCACGACGCTCGCGCGCTGTTCCTCCTCGCCCCTGGTGGCGAGAGGGAGCAGGCGCTCTGTGATCCATCGGTGCAGCGGAAGGTCGGCCGTGCTCTCCCGGTCGGGCAGCAGAAGCGACATCGCCTCGGCGAGGTCGCCGACAGCGTCGTAACACTCGCTGAACAGCCACTCTGGAACCGCAGCCTCATCCATGGCCCACGCAGCCAGGCGCCTAACGGGAATCAAGCGCTTCGGGCGTCCACCGCTCAGGAACCAGACGGCCCAGGCGGCGTCCGCCGGCTCGGCCGACCGAAAGTACCCGACCATCGCGTCGATTTTCTCGTTCGTACGCGTCGTCTCGTCGATTGTCGCGAACAGCAGCGCGAACCGCTTCACGCCGTGATCTCCTCGCCAGGAACTTCGACAGGATCCGTATCTTCCTCTCCCTTCCACTGGCTCGCGACCGCTCGTGCATCGACCCCTCGCTCCGAGAGCCACCTAACGAGTGGCTCCCGCGTGCCATGGGTGACCCACACACGCTCGGCCCCCGTCGCCTCGATCGTCGCCAGCAGCGACGGCCAGTCGACATGATCGGAGAGTACGAAGCCGCGATCGACCGCACGACGACGCCGCGCACCGCGGACCCGCATCCAGCCGGACGCGAACCCGGTCGAGATCGTGCCGAATCGCCTGACCCACAAACTCCCGGCGGCCGATGGCGGGGCGACAATGAGACTCCCGGCAAAGTCGTGTCCACGCGGCATTTCGCTCGCGTACCGCGTGTCCGCCAGCCTGACACCCGTGTGGCGATAGTCTCGGTTGAGGCGTTCGACCGCGCCGTGCGTGTAGATGGGTCCCACGTCGGCGCCCGCCAGGCCGGCGAGCAGCCGCTGGGCTTTGCCCAGCGCGTAACCGAACAGGAGAGACGCCCGCCCATGGTCGCGGTTGGATCGCCACCAGGCGCGCATCGCGTCGAAGACCTCGGAATCCGGCGGCCACCGGTAGATCGGCAGTCCGAACGTGCTCTCGGTGATGAACGTGTGACACCGCACGAGCTCGAACGGCGTGCACGTGGGGTCGGGCTGCGTCTTGTAGTCGCCGGACGCGACCCACACCTCGCCATGATGCTCGACACGCACCTGGGCCGACCCGAGAATGTGTCCGGCGGGGTGGAGCGAGACGCGAACGCCGTTGACGTCGATGGCTTCGCCGTAGTCGACAGCGCGAATGGTCGCGCCAAGGCCCAGGCGGGTGCGAAGCACCGCGGCGCCTTCGCGGGAGCTGAGATAACGGTCTGACCCCCACCGGGCGTGGTCACCGTGCGCGTGCGTGATGACCGCGCGCTCGACCGATTGCCACGGGTCGATGTAGAAATCGCCCGCCTCGCAGTACAGGCCGCGCTCGGCCAGTCTGAGCAGCGTCATACGGCTAAACTTGTCCGGATGAAACTGCTCGTGCTCGGCGCGTCAGGCGCCACGGGAGGATGGCTGACTCGGATGGCGGCACAGGCGGGTCACGAGGTAATGGCGCTCGTGAGGCCGGGCGCCACGTTCGTGCCACCGCCGAACGTGCGTGAGGTGCGTGGCGAGGTTCTCGATGCGGCAACGCTCGCGGCGGCCCTCGACGGACAGAACGCGATCGCGTGCTGTCTGGGGATCCGCCGGACAGGTAAGGCGCCGTGGTCAGCGCTCTTGTCGCCGCCGGACCTCATGACGCGTGTCGCCAGTCTGCTCGTGTCCGCCATGCCGCGCGCCGGCGTGCGACGCGTGGTCGCGATCAGCGCGGGCGGTGTGGCCGAGAGCATCACGCAGTGCACCGGTGTGATCCGATGGCTGGCGGGCGCAGGGAATGTCGGGGTCGCTTATCGGGACCTGGCGGACATGGAACGCCAGCTGTCGGCGAGCCGCCTCGATTGGCTCGCGGTGCGACCGGTGACGCTCATGAACGGCGGTCCTACCGGACTCGCTCGCAAGGTGGACCGCTATGGTTTGTTCTCGATCGTGCGGCGGTCGGACGTGGCGGCGTGGATGCTTGGCGCCCTTTCGCGGCCGACACCGTATGTCGAGCAGACTGTTTTGTTGGGAACATTCATTCGGAATCGAGAATAGTGGGAACCGGGAACGGGGAACAGTGACTCAGCGCGGAGCCTCGGTTCCCTGTTCCCGGTTCCCTCCGTCGCCCGCCGCCCGTCCCCCGTCGCCCGTTTCCGGCGCGCCGCTTGCTCCGATTCATTGGAAATGCCCGAACAGAACCACAGCGGTCGCTCGACACCCGGTAACGGACACGAGAGACCGCGCGCAGAGCGCATGGGTGCGACGGAGCAGCCGTCCGGCACCGACAGGCGTGCCGCGCTCGCTGCGCTGGCTGCGAGTGAAGCGCGGTATCGTCTTGCCGTCGATGCGGCGCGACTCGGGACGTGGGCGTGGGACGTCCAGACCGACATCGCGTCGTTCGACGATCGCGTGCGCGAGCTCCTCGGGCTGAGCGACGAGAACGCGCGATCGCGCGCGAGCATCATCGAATCGCGCGTCCATCCCGACGACCGGGAGCGACTCAACGCTGGTCTGATGCGCGCGGCCGACCCGACCGGCGACGGGCGCTTTCAGGGCGAATATCGCATCGAGCACCCCGATGGCGGGGAGCGTTGGATCCTCGCGCTCGCGCGGATGCACTTCTCCCAGGAAGGCGAGGGACGACGTGCGGCGCAGCTCATCGGGACGGTTCTCGACATCACCGATCAGAAGCGCGCCGAAGCGCGCCAGCGGCTGCTGGCGAGGCTTGGCGCCGAGCTGCTCGTCACGGCGGATGAGAACGTGGCGTTGCAGCAGCTCGTGGACGCGGCCGTCAGCGATCTCGCGGACTGGGCGATCGTCGATGTCGTCGATGTGAATGGCAAGGCACGTCGAGCCGCCATGGCCCACGCTGACCCGGCGAAGCTGGGCGTCATGCGGGAGCTTGCCGATCGGTATCCGCCGGACCCGGCGCACCCCACGCTCGGTCGTGAGGCGCTGGCGATGCGTCGTCCGCAGCTCTACGCGCAGCTCGACGACGCGTTCCTCGGCGCGATCACTCGCGACGCGGAGCACGAGCGTCTCGCCCGCGCGATCGGCATGCGCTCCGCGATGGTCGTGCCGCTGCAGACCAGAGAGGGGCCGTTTGGCATCGCGGCGTTCGGGTCCGACCGCCGATCGTTCACCGCGGACGATCTACTTGTCGCCGAGGAGATCGGGCGCCGCGCGTCGCTGGCGGTAGAGAACGCGAGGCTCGTCGCGGACGCCAAGCGCGCGCAGGCCGCGGCGGAGCGCGCCGCCAACCGAACGGCTCGGCTCCAGGCGCTGAGCGCCGCGCTGGCATCGGCGCTCGCGCCTAACGACGTGGTGACCGCGTCCGTGCGCGAGGGAATCGCCGCCATCGGCGCGGACGCGGCGGTGCTCGTGCTCCTCGATCCGACAGGGACGACGCTCGAGATCATGGAAGCAATCGGATACGACCGCGCGACCATCGACCGATGGCGGCGGTTCCCGGTCGATACCAGGGTCCCGGTGGCCGACGCGGTTCGCTCGGGCGAGCTCGTGGTCCTGGAAACACCAAGTGACCGAGAGCGCCTGTATGCGGGGATCGATAACGGGCGGCCGCTGACCTATCCGGCTTCGATCTCGGTTCCGCTGGAAGCGGAGGGTCGCAGCTTCGGTGCGTTAGGCCTGAGCTTCCACGAGCCGATCCGGGTCACGCCGGAGGACCGCGAGCTCCTCCTGGCCGTCGCGCGGCAATGTGCCCAGGCGCTGCGGCGCGCCGTGCTGTACGACGCCGAGGGCGTCGCACGCGCATCGGCCGAGGAGGCCGGGCGGCGACTCAAGTTTCTCGCCGACGCCAGTGCGGCGCTCGCATCGCTCGACTACGAGACGACGCTGCAGCGGGTGGCGCAGCTCGCGGTGCCGTCGTTCGCCGACTTCGTCATGATCGACCTGCTCGACGAGACCGGGGCAATTCAGCGGGTGGGGTACACACATCGCGATCCGGCGAAGGCCGCGCTGCTCGAGCAGACGGCACGCTTCTATCCGAGCGCGAGCCACGACGATCACCCGTCGCGCGAGGCACTCGAGAAAGGGGAGCCCCTCCTCGTCTCGGAGATCGATGACGAGTGGATCCAGCGCCTGGCTCGAAACCCGGAGCACCTGGCAGTCGTTCGCGCATTGCATCCCGTGTCGGCGATCATGGCCCCGCTATCGGCGCGGGGACACACGTTAGGCCTCATGACGTTCGCGTGCTCGGCATCGGGGCGCCGGTATGATGCGGAGGACGTCTCGCTGGCCGGCGAGGTCGCGCAGCGGGCGGCGGTCGCCGTGGACAATGCCCGGCTGTATCGCGAGAGCGAGGTCGCGCGCTACGACGCCGAGGCAGCGAGCCGGGCCAAGGGCCAGTTTCTCGCCGTCATGAGCCACGAGCTGCGGACGCCGCTCAACGCGATCCTCGGCTACAGCGAGCTGGTGGAGATGGGCGTTCACGGCCCGGTCTCGGACGCGCAGCGGGAGGCGATGGCGCGGATTCGACGGAGCGGTCAACACCTGTTGTCGCTCGTGAACAACGTGCTGAATCTCGAGCGGTCGGAGGCGAACGGTCTCGAGACCGAGTTCTCGACGCTCGAGGTCGCGCAGCTGTTCGAGGACGCGAGCACGTTGACGCGTCCACAGGCGGAGGCCAAGGGGATCACGCTGTCGGTCCAGGAGGCGCCGCGCGGGCTGAGCGTGCTCGGCGAGCGGGACAAGGCAAGCCAGGTGCTGGTGAATCTGTTGTCGAATGCGGTGAAGTTCACGCCGTCGGGTGGGCGGATCGACGTGGCCTACGAGGCGAGTGACGACGCGGTGACGCTTCGCGTGTCGGATTCGGGGCCGGGGATTCCGGCAGACTCGTTGAACCGGATCTTCGAGCCGTTCGTGCAGCTGGATACGGGCCTAACGAGGCGAGCCGAGGGTGCCGGGCTGGGGCTGGCGATCAGCCGCCGGCTGGCGCGACTCATGGGCGGCGACCTGACGGTGGCGAGCGAAGTAGGCCGGGGGTCAACTTTTTCGTTTACGCTCGTTAGGGTTGCTTGACTGGGGACTTAGGGACTGGAGACTGGGGACTCGGCCGGGATGCCGTTAACACCGAGGAGCCCTCCGGACGCGCTAATAGCTTCCCGGCCGAGTCCCCAGTCCCTAGTCCCCAGTCCCCTGGTGCGGCTCCTTGTGGATCGGATCGACCCAGTACACGGTCTCCGGTTCCTCGACTGCGGGAATGTCGAGATTGACCACGATCGCTTCCTGGTCGCTCCGCACCAGCACGCACTCGAGCGGTTCGTCGGGCGCTGCGTTGATCTCCTGGTGCGGCACGTACGGCGGCACGTAGATGAAGTCGCCTGGACCGGCCTCGGCGACGTACTCCAGGTGGTCGCCCCAGCGCATCCGGGCACGGCCGCGCAGCACGTAGATCACGCTCTCCAGCGCACCGTGGTGGTGCGCGCCGGTCTTGGCGTCGGGTTTGATCGTGACCGTGCCCGCCCAGATCTTCTGCGCGCCCGTGCGCGCGTACGTGATCGCGGCCGCACGCGTCATCCCCATCGTTTGCGGCGTGTTCGTGTCCAGCTCATTCGCGTGCACGATCCGTACGCCGTGGTGCTTCCAGTCGTGATGCGATTCCATGTCCGTAGCGCTCATCTCTGTTTGTAGACCACGCCGCCCTTCATCACGAACGTCACCTGCTCGAGCTCGCGAATGTTCGTGAGCGGGTCGCCGCTCACCGCCACGATGTCCGCGAACCGGCCTGGCTGAACCGAACCCACGCGATCCGACCAGCCGAGCAGGTCGGCGGCATTGACCGTCGCGGTCTGGATCGCCTGCATTGGCGTCAGGCCCCACTCCACCATCTTCGCGAACTGCTTGCCGTTCCAGCCGTGCGGGTAGACGCCCGCGTCGGTGCCGAACGCGAGCTTCACACCGGCCTGCGCCGCCTTACGGAAGTTCTCCCGCTGCGTGCGCCCAACCCCCGCTTCCTTGTCGAGAATCTTTTTTGGGTACCCGAGCCGCTTGTACTCGCTCACGATGTAATCGTCGTTGTAGATGTCCATCACGAGGTAGATGCCGCGGGCCTTGGCGAGGGCAATGCCTTCGTCATCGATGAGGCTCGCGTGCTCCACCGATGCCACGCCCGCCCTGATCGCGCGCTTGATCGCCTCGGCGCCGTGCGCGTGGGCGGCGACCTTGCGTCCCCACATCGCCGCCTCGTCGACCACGGCGTTCATCTCCTCCTGCGAGTACTGCGGCGCGCCCACCGATTCCTCCTCGGAGAGTACGCCGGCCGACGCGATCATCTTGATGACGTCGGCGCCGTTCTTCACCTCGAACCTAACGAGCTTCCGGATCTCGTCCACGCCGTCCGCGACGCCGGAGAACGTCCCGAACCTGAGGTAGGGAGAGAAGCCGCTCAGATCGTTGTGGCCGCCGGTGGACCCGATCGCCAGTGTCGCCGCCTGGATTCGCGGCCCTGGAATGTCGCCACGATTGATCGCATTCCTCAGCGCGACGTCGATGAATTCCGCGGACCCGACATCGCGGATCGTCGTGAAACCCGCATCGAGCGTGCGCTTGGCGTAGACGTGCGCGGTCACGGCCTCGTCGATCGGACTGCGTCGGAAGATTTCCTCGTAGTAGTCCATCGGCGGCGCTGTGACGTGCGTATGGCAGTCGATGAATCCGGGCAGCACCGTTGACCGGCTGAGATCGATCACGCGCGCGTTCGCGGGAATCGTTAGGCCCGGTCCGACGGCGGTGATGCGGTCGCCGTCGATGAGGATGACGGCGTTCGAGATTGGCGGACCTCCGCGGCCGTCGATCAGACGACCGGCGCGAATCGCGATATGTGTTGTGCTGTCGGCCTTCTGTGCGGCGGCCGGCGTGGCGACGACGCAAGACGCGAGCGCGAGTGCGGCGAGGTGTGTCCGCATGAGCAAGAAGGAGTGGATGACCGAGATCTCGAAACGCTCAACCTGACGTAGCGAGATGCGGCGTGCAAGAATCCGATGGCAGCCATCCGGCTCGCGCGGTCTAAAGTGAGGAGTGAACTCTTGCCGCGACTCTTGCTCGCCGAGCAGATTATGGCCATGCCCGCGCACGCACCACACCGTCCGTGGACGGAAGAGGAATTCTACGCGGCGCGAGACGCCGCGCCGCCCGGCGAGCGGTGGGAGTTGGTTGACGGCGAGGTGCTGGTGACACCGTCGCCGCACTGGCTGCACCAGCGTATCGTCGGACGCCTCTACGTGCTGCTCGATGCATACGTTCGTCCGCGTGGCTTCGGCGAAGTCTTCGCGTCGCCGCTGGACGTAAAGCTTCAGCCGGGCCTGGTGCTTCAGCCAGACTTGCTCGTAGTGCCGTCGGGGGAACTTCGCCGGCGCTCGGACACTGTGAAGCGGCTTCTGCTCGCAGCGGAGGTCGTCTCTCCAAGCTCCGCCCGCTACGACCGCGTCACCAAGCGTCCGCACTACCAACGCAATCGCGTCTCGGAGTACTGGATCGTCGACGACATGTCGCGGACTATCGAGCGCTGGACGCCTGACGACGACCGGCCAGCGCTCCTCGCAGAGCAGCTCACCTGGCATCCGTCAGGTGTGAGTGAGCCGTTCGGGCTCGACATAGTCCAGTTCTTCAAGGACGTCGCGGCTGAAGACTGACCGCCCGAACGGCGCAGGGGCGATCTTTGGGATTGGCGGCTTTCGGGACTGGCGCCGTTTCGCCAGTGCGCCGTTAGGTGGACACAACCCCACATGGCCGGTATGATCTCCGTCATCGCCCCCTTAGCGGAGTCTCGGAATGCCCCGCCTACGTCTCTCCGTCGCCCTCCTCGCGGTCACCGCGGCCACACTCGGTGCGCAGGAGAAGAAAGCCGACACCCTCCTCACCGTCGACAAGTATCTCGACTTCGAACAGGTCGGTGAACCACGGGTCTCGCCCGATGGGTCCCAGATCATCTACACCCGACGGTGGGTGAACAAGCTCGAGGACAAGTTCGAGTCGTCGCTCTGGATCATGAACGTCGACGGCTCGAAGAACCGCTTCCTCACCACGGGTGGCAGCGCCGTGTGGTCGCCCGACGGGACGCGCATTGCGTACCTCGCCGACGGGAAGCCGTCCGGCACGCAGATCTTCGTCAGGTGGATGGACGCCGAAGGCGCCACCTCGCAGGTCACCACGCTCAGCGACGGACCGGCGGACATCCGCTGGTCGCCTGACGGTAAGTGGATCGGATTCAGCTCGGTCGTTCCGAAGAACGTGGCGTGGCGGATCGACATGCCCGAGGCGCCGAAGGACGCGAAATGGACCGCCAACCCGCGCATCGTCCAGTCGATGCACTTCCGGCAGGACCGCCGCGGTTACATGGACCCGGGATTCCGCCACCTCTTCATCGTTCCCGCCGACGGCGGTACGCCGCGCCAGATCTCCAAGGGCGACTTCAACCTCGGGGCGCGATTCGACGGACTCGATGGCGCGGTCGGCTGGGACTGGATGCCCGATGGCAAGACGATCATCGCCGACGGGCTCGCGGACAGCACCGGCGACATGAACTACCGCAACTCGAACCTCTACTCGATCGACGTCGCCACGGGCGCGATGAAACGGCTCGGTTCCGCCGACGGCCTGTGGTCGTCGCCGGCCGTGTCGCCCGACGGCAAGCACATCGCCTACAGCGGCTACTCACAGGTCAAGGATAGCTACCACACCGCCGAGCTCTATCTCATGAACGCGGACGGCAGTGGGGCGAAGAAGTGGTCCGGGGACCTCGATCGCGACGTCGGCGACATCACGTGGGCCCCCGACGGCAGCGGCGTGTATTTCATGGTCGCCGACAGCGGGACGTCGAACCTGTACTTCGCGCCTAACGCTGGAGCGCCGCACGTCGTCACGACGGGAACCCACCAGCTCAACGGATTCTCGCTCTCGAAGAGCGGCAAGGCGGCCGCGATCCGGAGCGGCTATCAGACGCCGGCCGACGTCGTCCGCATTGCCCTGGCGCGCACCGGTCCGGCAGAGATCACGCAGCTCACTCACGTGAACGACGACGTCCTCGCGCGCGTGAAGCTCGGCACGGTGGAGCGCGTCCGGTACACGTCGAGCGGGAACACCATGGTGGATGGCTGGGTCGTCAAGCCTCCGAATTTCGACCCGTCAAAGAAGTACCCGCTCCTGATGGAGATCCACGGCGGTCCGCACGGTGCCTACGGCGTGGCGTTCAACTACCAGTTCCAGAACTTCGCCGCGAACGACTACGTCGTCCTGTACACGAACCCGCGCGGCTCGACGGGATACGGCAGCGCATTCGGGAACGCGATCATGCACGCGTACCCGAGCGTGGACTACGACGACCTCATGGCGGGCGTGAACGCGGTCGTCGCCAAGGGCTACGTGGACTCGACCCGCATGTACGTGGGCGGATGCTCGGGCGGTGGTGTGCTGTCGAGCTGGGTGATTGGCCACACGAACCGATTCGCGGCGGCAGCGGTGCGATGCCCGGTGATCGACTGGCTGAGCTTTGCCGGCCAGACGGACATTCCGTTCTTCACGTACAACTTCTTCGACGCGCCGTTCTGGGAGAAGCCGGAGCAGTGGCTCAAGCAGTCACCGCTCATGTACGTGGGCAACGTGACGACGCCGACCGTGGTCATGACGGGCGTGCTCGACATGCGGACGCCGATGCCGCAGAGCGAGGAGTATTACGCGGCGCTGAAGATGCGTGGGATCCCATCGGCGCTCATCAGGTTCGAGGGGGAGTACCACGGCACGAGCTCGAAGCCGTCGAACTTCATGCGGACGCAGCTCTACATGATGAGCTGGTACAACCGGTGGAAGCGGACGGGAACGGCGGTGACGGCGGTCATGGAATAAGCGGAAGCGCGTAGCGTGGCGGCCGAAGACCCCGCGACGTACGCTGCCGTCTACGATGAGCTCAAGCGCATCGCGCACCGTCATCTGCGCGCGGACGCGCGGGGGACGCTGTGCACCACCGAGCTGGTGCACGAGGCGTATCTCAAGCTCGGGCGCGGGCCGGAATCGGGGTGGGACGGCCGCGCGCACTTTTTCGGTGCGGCGTCGCGCGCGATGCGCCAGGTGCTGGTGGATTTCGCGCGACGCCGCGACGCCGACAAGCGTGGCGGCACGATGCAGCGTGTGTCGTTAGGCGAGGCCGACGCGGTCCTCGACATGCAGCTCGATCAGATCCTGGCGCTCGACTCGGCCCTCGAGCAGCTGCACACGGCGAACGACCGGCTGGGCCGGATCGTGGAGCTCCGTTTCTTCGGCGGCCTGGCGCAGGACGAAGTGGCTCAACTGCTCGGCGTCACGACGCGCACAGTCGAACGCGACTGGATGAAGGCCAGGCTCTTTCTGCTGAGGGAGTTGGACGGGACTGGGGACTAGGGGCCTGGGGACTGGGGACTGGGCTGGGATGCTTCTACTCGCGCGGACCCTTCCGTGGCGATAGAAGGTTCCCGGCC
>Ga0207645_10000374_pt1 | contig 37092 bp, 38 predicted proteins | sample KBSM53metaG_FD_184331 | JGI IMG/M metagenome (GOLD analysis project Ga0207645, IMG submission 184331) | Miscanthus rhizosphere microbial communities from Kellogg Biological Station, Michigan, USA - KBS M5-3 metaG (SPAdes) (version 2) | ecosystem: Host-associated > Plants > Roots > Rhizosphere >...
CACGTTCGAGCCGGTGCCGCCGGTCGCGGTCAGCGATGCGCCGTACGGCGCGCCCACCGTGGCGTTGGCCAGGGTGGTCGGATCAATCGACAGGTCGAGCGGCGTGACCGCGATCGTCACAGTGACGGCGGGTGCAGTCCGCGGTCCGCCGGTCCAGGAGTCGGTTGCGGCGACGCTGGCCGTGAACGAGCCCGGCGTCGTCGGCACGCCGCTGATCGTGCCGGAGACCGAATCGAGCCACAGCCCCGGCGGCAGAGCGCCCGACAGCGACCAGGACGTCGCGCCCATCGCGCCGGAAACCTGCGGCATCAGCGCGAAGGTGCGGCCCACCTGCGCGTTGGCGGCCGGCGGCAGCGCAATCGAGAAATCGGGCGGCGCGACGTTGAGGCTGAGCGTGACCGACGCGACGTTCTGCGCCGCATCGTGCGCGTCGATCGTGATCGAGCCGGCGCCCGGCTGCGAGGGAACGCCGGAGATCAGCGCCGCGGTCGCATCGAAGCCGAGGCCGGGCGCCAGCGTGTTCTCGCGCAGCGAGAAGACGCAGTCGCCGGTGTTGCCGGCGCACGACAGCGACTGGGCGTACGATTCGTTCGTCTTGCCGTCGACCAGCGTCGAGGGCAGGATGCGCAGCGGGTCGCCGTTGCCGTCCTTGCCGGAGAGCGCGATCGCCACATGCTTGTTCAGCGCGTCGATGTCGGCGCCCAGGTCTTTGCTATCGAGGCCGAGGAGCTTGAACGGGCTGGCGTCGCGCAGGCGATAGTCGCCCTGGTCGTAGTTCGGGAAATCGGCCATCCACGCGGCCACCGTCGGAAAGTAGTTGCCGGCCGGGTACTTCGATGCGCTGCCACCGGCGAACACGTTGGCGGTGACGTTGTTCACGCCCGGGAAGAACTGGTTGATCGTGTCGTTGCCAAATCCAACGCCGTTGCCGATGATGCCGTAGGCGTTGTGTTTGGCCATGTTGTTCGTATAGCGCGAGTTGGTCACCGGCGCGCCATATAGCCACACGAGCTGAGGGTTGTTCGACCAGACCGTGTTGTGATCGATCGTCACCTTATCGGGACCATCGCCGAGCATGAACGGCCGCGAGCCTGCCCCCCAGAGGTCCTTGTTCAAATCGTCGAACACGTTGTCCGACACCGTGATGTCGTTGGTACGCTGGCTCGGGTTGAGGTTGTCGACGCCGAGGATGTTCACGCCGCCGGCTGTATGTCGAACCAGGTTGTTCTTGAACGTCACCCGCTGCACGATGGTCCACGGCGCGCGGCCCCCCTGGTTGCGCGGCGTGAACACAATCGGGAAGCCGCTCTGATCCGCGATCCAGACGTATTCGAAGACGTTGCCTTCGACCACGACGTCCTGCGCGTTCTTCAGCTCGAAGATGTTCTTGACCGCCCACTTCGTGCCGGCATAAGTCGGTTTCTCAATAGAGGTGGGAGTGCCCGCCGCGGTGCCGGCCGCGCCGGTGTCGGTGAAGCTCGTGTCGCTCGTCTTCCAGTACATCGTCTGGCCGCCAGGCGTGCGGCCGTAGACGAAGTACTGCTCGGTGCCGGGGATCGCGTTCCAGGTGACGCGCACGCCGCCGGTCGCGGCGGCGATCGTCGCCGAGACTTCGACCGACGAAGCAGAAGTCGCCTTCGCGGTCTGGTTCGACGTCAGGCGTGCGGCGATGCGGTAGGCATACTTGCCCGCGGGCAGCGACCCGCCGGCAACGACCGTGGCCGCCGCGCCGGTCGGCGTCGCGACGATCGGATCCTTCCACGCGACCGGCTTGGACATGTAGTTGTGGCGGACGAGGATATTGGCCGTCACCAGGTTCGGAATCGTCGGATCGGAGCCGCCGATCAGCACGTTCTCGGTCGCGCCCTCGAGGTAGTTGTTCTCGATACGGAAATTGCCGGGACCATTGAAGCCGCTGATCGCCTGCGAGTCCTGGCCGATCGCCTTGCAGTCCGACACGTAAGAGTTGAGCACGTCGGTGTCGCGGCCGTTCAGCGCGATGCCGCGCTTCTGCCCGAACAGCGGATCGCCGTGAACGTAGATGCGATCGAGGACCAGCGAGTACGGCGCCTGCGACGCCATCGTCTGCGTCGAATCGCCGGCGCCGAGCGAGATGATTTCCCCGTAGCCCATGTAGTTCGCCTGGAACTCGAGGAACTGCAGCTTCCAGTGGTGGGCGGCGGTCGCGGTCCGGAGCGCCGCCATGCTGTTCGACGACTTGATCTTCGGGAGGAACTGCGCGAAAGCCGGCGTGATGCGAGTGCCGGCCGGCGGCAGCGACGCGTCGGGGGCCGCCGAACGCACGGTGATGAAATCGTTGACCGCGCCCTTGTTCGGCAACACGAAGTTGCCGACGTAAGTTGCCCCAGGTTCGAGTGTGATGACGTCACCGGGCTGCGCCGCGTCCAGGGCTGCTTGGAGTTCGCCGCCCGCCGGAACCGAGATAGTCGCTGCACTGGCCAGCGACCCGGTCGCGAGCAGGCACACAAGGGTCGACACCAAGCCCCAGAACGGGGTCCTAATCCGCATCATCTACTCCCTGGGTTGTCTGGAAAATTGGCGGCGAACTGCGTCGAGAGTCCGCCGTGCCGGCCGAGGTTAGGGCAAGCGTAGTGCCATCTGTTCAGGACAGAGCTCGGCCGTGAAACCGTGTGCTTTACAGGGAAAAATGACCAGACTGTCGGTACGCCTCCGAGGAAGCCTCATGTCGACTCCGATCCGGACCTACGAAATCGTAATCGGACTCGACAGGATTGAAACTGCGGAGCTTGGAAGAACGAAAACGTTATTGCTGAGCTGCGAGGGCCTCGCGAGCCGCGGCGAGGATGGCGTCGGGCGACCCGGTCAGGCCGCCGCCCTGGGCGAAGTCTGCCTTTCCGCCACCTCTCCCACCGAAAGTCGCGTGGAGGGCAGACAAAAGTCGCTGCGCAGGCAGACTGACGTCCGTTGCCCGCGCAATGACAGCCAGCACCGGCGCGCCGGCGGAAACCAGGATGGCGACGTGTTGAGGTCGGGCGGCGATCGCTGTCGCGAGCGACTTGAGGGTGTTGGCGTCTGCCTCAACAATTCGAGCGACGAGACGGCAGGTCGCGGCGCCATCGACGGCTCCACCGAGCGCAACCGTTTCGGCCGACGCCGCGAGCTCATCGGCGCGGTAGCGTGCGAGCTCGCTCTGCAACGCGTTCAGCGCGCGCCTCTGATCCTTCGCCTCCGTCTGCAGGCGATCGATCGAGGCCGCCAGCTCTTCCGGCAGCACCGACAGCTTCTGCACGGCGCCGGTCATCGCGTCGCGCAGCCCGCGATAGGCGGCGAGCGCGCGGCCGCCGCACAGGAATGTGAGCCGGTGGCCGCCCTTGAATCGCTCCCACGCCGCCACGACGATCACGCCGATCGCGCCGGTGCGCGACACGTGCGTCCCGCCGCAGGCGGACAAATCGAACCCCTCCACGTCGATCAAACGAAGCGTTCCGCCGCGCGCGGCTTCCTTGCGCAGCGGCATCGCCGCCGCCTCTTCCGCGCTCGCGAACCGGATCGCCACCGGCCGATCTTCCCAGACCACGCGGTTGGCCTCGTTCTCCGCCGCCGCGATCTCGGCGGTCGAAAGCTCGCGCGCGAGATCGATCGTCGACGCCGCCGCGCCGAGATGGAAGCTCACGGTGCGGACCTGAAACAGCCGATCGAACGCCGCCGACAGCACGTGCTGCCCGGTGTGCTGCTGCATGTGGTCGAAGCGGCGCGACCAGTCGATGTCACCATGCACCGCCTGCCCGGCGGACAGTGATCCGCCCTCGACGACGTGCGCGATCGACCCGTCGTCTTCGTCGACGACCTCGACGACGCGCGCAGGCCCGAGCGTGCCGGTATCGAAAGGCTGGCCGCCGGAGGTGGGATAAAAGGCGGTGCGATCGAGCCGGACGACGAGACGCCCGGCGCGCTCGTCGACGCGGTCGACGGTGGCGTCAAACGCCTTTAGATACGGGTCGTTGTAATAGAGGCGGTCGGTCATCGGGTTTCGGCAGGCCCCGGGGAGGCGTCAGCGGCCGCGCCGCCGGCTCGGTGACCGGCAGCTCGAAGAAGAACGTCGCGCCGCCCCATTCGTTGTTGCGGTAGCCGATGGCGCCGCCGTACGACTCGATGATGCCGTAGCTGACCGAGAGCCCGAGCCCGGTGCCCTTGCCCACCGGCTTGGTGGTGAAGAACGGCTGGAACAGCTTCGGCTCGTCTTCCGGCTTCACCCCCGGCCCATCGTCCTGCACTTCGAGCCGGACTTTCTTGCCGGCGTCGAAGACGCGAATCAGGATCCGGCCGCGCTTGCGCCCCGCCGACTCGATCGCCTGCTGGGCGTTGATGACGAAGTTCAGCGTCACCTGCTCGACCTCGGTGAAGTTCGCGTACACCTTCCGCGTGGTCGTCATCTCGACGTCGAGGGCGATCGAGAGGTTGTCGAGATCGCGCCGCCGCAGCTGGACGACCTCGCCGATGACGTCGCGGAGATCGACGAGCGTCGGCGGCCCCGACTGCTGGCTGCTGAAGCGGGAGAGGTTGCGGATGATTTCGCGGGCGCGGCCGCTCTGTGTCTTGACGAAGGCCACTTCCTCGAGCGCGTCGGGCCCGAGCTCGCGATGCCGCTCGAGCAGCTCGGCGGTGCCGAGGATCGCCTGCAGCGGGTTGTTCAACTCGTGGGCGACGCCGGACACGAGGACGCCGACGGCGGCGAGCCGCTCCTGCCGGACGACCTGGCGCTGCAGCGATTGCAGCGTCTCGCGCATCTTGCGCTCCTGCTCGACCTGCTTGTCGAGCGCGTCGTGCGCCTCGCGCAGGTTGGCGGCCATCGTCGCAAACGCGTCCTGCAGCTCGGCGAGCTCGCGGTTCGGCACGCGCATTCGTGGCGGCGGCGACAGGTCGCCGCCCGCGATCTTGCGTGCCGCATCGCGGACGGCGTTCAGGCTGCTGGTGATCTGCGTCGACAGCGCCAGCGCGAGGAGCAGCACCGCGCCGATCGCGGCAATGGCGATGAACAGGTTGCGGCGATAGAGCGGCGCGACCCGCGCCAGGGCGAGGCTGGTCGGGATGCCGACGCTGAGCAGCCACGGCCCGCGATCGATGACCGAGTTGCCGTAGGCGCGCTCGATGCGGTCCGGCCCGGTGAGCACCTGGGTGCGCGGCACCTGCTGGGGCGGCGTCGTGCCGCCGAGCGGCTTGCCGATGAAGAGGCCGGTATCGCGGCTGCGAGCGAGAACGCGGCTCTGCGCGTCGGTCAGCGTCACCACCGAGTCGGCCGGCAGCGGGACGCCGCGGAAGAGCGTCTCGAGGCGCTCGAGGTTGAGCGAGAGCGCCAGCGCGCCGTTGATCGATCCCGACTTGTCGCGCACGGGATAGGCGAGGGCGACGGTCGGCCGGCGTGAGACGGCGCCGGTCACGAGATCGCTCACCAGCGGTTTCCCGGTTGCGAAGACCTGTTTCACCTGCTCGATCGCCGTCACCTTCGTCACGCCGGCCGCAGGCAGGCCGCTGGCTTTGATCGTGCCTTCGGCATCGACGAGGAGGATGTTCACGAGCAAAGGCTGGTCGCGCAGCACGGCGGCGAAAACGTGGTCGGACACCTCCCGATCCTGGGCGACGACGGCGGGATGCTGCGTGAGCGTCGAGGCCATCGAGTCGAGGCCGCTGAGATATTGATTGAGGTAGGCGCCGGCGGTCGCGGCGAGCGCGCCTGACTGCTCGCGCAGTTCGTCGACGTGCTCGGCGCGCGTCAGTCTCGCGGTCCACGCGGAGGCGATCACGAACGGCACCAGCAGGGCGCCGGTTATCCCGACCACCTGGCGCCGGATGGGTTGGCCTCTCAGGATGTGCACCGCGTTTTTCGCGATCTTAGCCCATCGCCAGCGGGTCGGCGATGCCCGCTTCGCGAAACCCGCGGGCGCGCAGCACGCAGCTGTCGCACGTGCCGCACGGACGGCCGTCGGGCGACGGGTCGTAGCAGCTGTGCGTCAGGCCGTAGTCGAGGCCGAGCTCGAGGCCGCGCTGGATGATCTCGGCCTTGCTCAGCGTGATGAGCGGCGCGTGTACGCGGAAGCGCCCGCCCTCGACCCCTTCGCGCGTCGCCAGCTCCGCCAGCCGCTCGAACGCCGCGATGAACTCCGGCCGGCAGTCGGGGTAGCCGGAGTAGTCGAGGGCGTTGACGCCGATGACGATGTCGTGGGCGCCGACCGCCTCGGCCCAGCCGAGCGCGAGCGAGAGGAAGATCGTGTTGCGCGCCGGCACGTAGGTGGACGGGATGCCGTCGGCCGAGAGGTCGCGCTCGTGCGGCACCGGTATGTCGGAGGTGAGCGAGGAGCCGCCGATCTTCCGCAGGTCGACTTCGAGCTCGAGGTGACGCTCGACGCCGAGGGCGCGGGCGACGGCGCGCGCCGCCTCGACCTCGCGCGCGTGCCGCTGGCCGTAATGAATGGTGAGCGCGAAGAGGGTGAAGCGCTGCGCTTTCGCAATCGCCGCGGCGGTGTACGAATCAAGCCCGCCAGACAGCAGAGCTACAGCGCGAGACATTGTCAGACGCCTCGCGTCGTCGGCGACCAGATGTACTTGTGCAGCTGCAGCTGGAGCCGTACCGCGAGGCGATCGGCGAGGATCCACTCCGACAGCGTCTTCGGATCGAGGACGCCGTGGACCGGCGACATCAGCACCGCCGCGGCGCGACCGGGCAAACCGTAGCGGGCGATCACGTCCCGGGCGAACTCGTAGTCGGCGCGATCCTGGATGACGAACTTCACCTCGTCGTGCGGCGAGAGCCGGCCGAGATTCTCCCAGTCGTTCTTCGCCGCCTCGCCGCTGGCCGGGCATTTGATGTCGACGATCTTGACGACCGCCTGGGGCACGCGGTCGATCGGCCGATGGCCGCCGGTTTCGAGCAGCACCGTGCGGCCGCTGGCCAGCAGCCGATCCATCAGCGGGTAGACCTCTTCCTGAAGCAGCGGCTCGCCACCCGTGATCTCGACCAGCTCGCAGCCGGCGGCATCCACCGCGGCCACCACCTCGTCCACCGACATCTTGCGCCCCTCGTGGAACGCATACGGCGTATCGCACCACGAGCACCGCAGATCGCACGCCGTCAGCCGCACGAACACGCACGGCCGCCCCGCATGCGACGACTCGCCCTGTATCGAGTGGAAGATCTCGTTAACCGTTAACACCTTCCAACCTTGACCTTCCCGCCTTGACCTTCCAACCTTCCAACCCTCTCACCTTGCCTTCCCGCCTTCCAGCCTTCCCGCCTTGCGACCTTGCTATTATCGTACTCCCATGGCGAAACCGACCTTCTATACGAAGCCCACTTGAACGACCTGCAAGAACGCCAGAAGTTTTCTGGACGAGCACGAGATCGACGTCAACCAGATCGACATCAACAAGGAGCCGCCGTCGCGCGAGTTCCTCGAGAAGCACATCGACGCCGACCGCTTCCTCGACTACGTCAGCACGCGCAGCCCTGTGTTCAAGGAGCGGCCGCTGCCGAAGTCGAAGAAGGAGGCGATCGCGATGATGATGGAAAACCCCAACCTCATCCGGCGGCCGATCATGATCAAGGGGTCGCAGGTGATCTTCGGCTTCGACAAGGACCGATACGGAAAGCTCTGATCTGCGCATCGGCACCGCCGGCTGGAACTACCCGTCCGGCAAGGGCACCTGGAACGGCGTCTTCTACCCGCCCGCCCGCAGGCGGCCGAAAGGATTCGACGAGCTCGCTTTCTACGCCGAGCACTTCAATACCGTCGAGGTCAATTCCACCTTCTACGGCCAGCCGCGCGCGCAGGTGACGCGCGCGTGGGCGAAACGCACGCCGGCGAACTTCGAGTTCTCGGTCAAGCTGTTCCAGCAGTTCACGCACCCGCGGATGTTCCGCGAGCGCCTCGCGGAGGGCCTGCCCGGCGAAGCGTCGAGTGACGATGCGCTGCTCGAGGCGCTGGCGGCACCGAACGAGGCCGATCTCGACGCCTTCCGCCGCGGCATCGAACCGCTGGCGGCGGCGGGACGGCTGGGCGCGCTGCTGGCGCAGTTTCCTGCCAGCTTCAAGGACGCGCCGGCGTCACGCGACTACCTCGCGGCGCTGCTGCAGGCGTTCGCCGACTATCCGGTCGCGGTCGAACTGCGGCACAGCAGCTGGAGCGACGCGATCGGCGGCACGCTCGATCTGCTCAATTCGTTCGGCGCCGCCTGGGTGCAGATCGATGAGCCGAAGTTCCGCTTTTCGATCCGGCAGAACTACCTGCCGAACGTGCGCGGCTTCTACTACATGCGGCTGCACGGCCGCAACGCCGCGAAGTGGTGGCGGCACGAGAAGTCGGAGGATCGCTACGACTACCTCTACTCGGCCGAGGAGCTGAAGGAGTTCTCCGAGACGGCGGACGCGGCCAGGCAGCTGGTGAAGAAGCTCTATCTCTACACCAACAATCATTTCTCGGCGAAGTCGGTGGCCAACGCCGCGATGATCAAGCAGCAGCTCGGCGAGCCGATCGAGGGCGAGTACCCGCCGGAGTTCATCGAGCGCTACCCCGAGCTGAAGGGCGCGCTCACTCCTTCACGAACGCTCTTCTGATTTCGTCGCCTCGCTCGAGGCGCGCCGGGACGTCCACTCCCTCGATGACCTGGCCGAAGACGACGTACTTGCCGTTCAAGTCGGGCCGATCCGCGAGCGTGACGTAGACCTGGCTGTCGCCGCGCGTCGGGACGCCGGGGTGCGACATCGCCACCGCGCCGGCGCGGTGCAGCCGCTTCTTCGAGATCTCCGCCGCGCCGATCGGCGTGCCGCTCGACGCCGCCGCGCCGCGGCCCCACGCGGCCTCCTGCGCCAGATCGCGCGACCGTGGATCGCCCCACTGCACGAGAAACCCCGGCACCGCGCGGTGAACGCGCTGCCCGTCGTAGAACCCCCGCTTCACGAGGTCGACGACGTGCGCGACCGTCTTCGGCGCATCCTCGGGATAGGTTTCGAACTCGAACGTGCCCTTGGAAGTCTCGACGACGATCACCGGACCGGCCGGTTGCGCCGTCGGCCTGACCCACATCAGCCAGGAGCCGACCAGCAGCAACACGGCGAAGAAAGAAAAATTTCGCGCCCTCGTCGTCTCGGTCATCGCGGGGAAGAACGCTCGACGCCAATCCTTGGACAATGCTCGCGAATCGCGCACACGCCGCACCTCGGGTAGACCGGCCGGCAGATGTTCTGCCCCCAGGTCACGAGGTACAGGTTGATGAAGGGCCACCACTGACGGCGCGTCCGCTCGTAGAGCGCGTGCTCGGTCTCTTCCGGTGTCCGCGTCTTCACCCAGCCGAGGCGGTTCGAGATGCGGTGCACGTGGGTATCGACACAGATGTTGTGACGGCTCCTGAAGGAGAGAATCAGCACGAGGTTGGCGGTCTTGCGGCCAACGCCGGGCAGCATCAGAAGCTCCTCCATCGTGCCGGGCACGCGCCCCTTGAAGCGCTCGACCAGCAGGCGGCAGGTCTCGCGCACGTGCTTCGCCTTATTCCGATAGAAGCTGACCGGGTAGATCAGGCGCTCGATCTCCTTCTCGGCGAGCTTCGCCATCGCCCGCGGCGTACGGGCGCGCGCGAACAGCCGCGCCGACGCCTCGGCCGTCACCGCATCCCTGGTCTGCGCCGACAGCATCGTCGCGATCAGGATCTCGAACGGATCCTCGCGGCTTTCCTCGGCGATCTTCTCGACTGCGGGCAGGTCGAGCGTGTCGATGGCGCGCCGGAGCGCACGCATCACCGGGTTGACCGGGGCGGCGGCGCCGCGGCTCATCGCCGAACGGCAGGCGCGGCGACGTCGGACGCGCCCGCGCGCTTGGCGATCGCCACCGGATCGCGGCGATCGAGGTAGATGGCGGTCGCCTCGCCGCCGGCGATCTCGAGCGCTGACGCGCGGCCGCCCTGGGCGTACGCCGGCTGCATGCCGGTGTCGATCTGCACGACGCGGCCGCCGAACCGCGTGGTGATGCGGCCGGTCGCGGTGACGGTGTGGCCGATGACGATGGCGCGGGCGGCGACTTTCGTCAGGATGTCCTCCACCTGCGGCGCGAAACTGTCGGGCTCCTGCGCCAGGCCGCGGTACCAGAGCGGCCCGTCGACGCGCGCGGTCAGCGTCGCCAGAGGCGCGGCGAGCGTCTTGTCGAGGTCATCGGTGAGATCGCGGCGGACCTGCTCGTTGATGGCCGCGCAGCCGAGCGGCGCGACGGCGGGGCTGATGCCGCCGTGCACGAACAGCAGCCCGTCGATCTTCACCACGGTGGGCAGCTCGCGCAGCCACTTGCCGTAGTCGCCGTCGCGGCCGAACGCCTGGCGCATTTCCAGCGAACCGAGCGGCAGCTGCTGAATCAGCTGCGTCCGCTCTTCGTCGGTGGCCGGCTTCATCGCCTTCACGACCTTGTCGCGCAGCGCCTCGGAGTCGGCCGTGACGAATGCGGTGTACTCCCCCGGCGCGGTCAGCCGCAGGTCGCCGAGCATGCGCGCGATCTCGTGGTTGCCGAGCAGCAGGTGAAGGCGTCCTTTCGCAGCGCCCGCTTCCCGTTCGAGCCGCCGCAGCAGATCGAGCGCCTTGCGCGAGTCGTCGCCGCGATCGACGACGTCGCCGAGCTGGACGACGTGCGCGGTGCCCGCGGCCCAGTGCAGATCCGCATCGACGACGCCGGCGCGCTTCAGGATCTCGACGAACCGATCGTAGGCGCCGTGGACGTCGCCGATCGCGATCACGCGCTCGACGCCGGTCCATTCGCACGTGTCGGCGGCGAACGACCGCGGCGCAACAGCGAAGACGAGCGCGGCGAATAAAAGGACGCGAAGCCGGCGCATGGAGACCTTGAGTGTAGCGCAGCCCTCGAGGGCTGATGTCATTCGGAGTGTCCGGCTTCAGCCGGACTTCAGGGAACCGGCGTCAGCGCCGGGCGGCCTTCGAGCACGGCGATCGCATTGCTGACGGCGAGATCGGCCATCGCCCTGCGCGTTTCGGTGGTGCCGCTCGCCAGGTGCGGCACCAGCAGCACGTTCTCCAGCTGCAGCAGGTCGGGGTGCACCGACGGCTCGTTTTCGTAGACATCGAGCGCCGCGCCCGAGAGCAGGTGATGCTGCAGCGCCCACGCCAGCGCCGCCTCGTCGACCACCGGCCCGCCGGCGGTGTTCACCAGGTAGGCCGAGCGCTTCATCCGCGTGAAGGCGCGCTGATCGATCAGGTGCCGCGTCTCCGGCGTCAGCGGTACGTGCAGCGAGACGACGTCGGAGGTGAGGAGCAGGCGATCGAGCGACATCGCGTCCGCCGCGTCGCCGAGGCCGACGTTGCCGCTGCTGCGGGTGTGGTACGCGACCTTCATCCCGAACGCCGGCGCCCGCGCCGCGACCGCGCGGCCGATGCGGCCGACGCCGACCAGCCCCAGCTGCTTGCCGCGCAGCTCGGTGCCGAGCATGAAATCGAGCGCCCACCCCTTCCACTCGCCGCGGCGCAGGAGCCGCTCCCCCTCCGCGAGGCGGCGGGTGATCGCCAGGATCAGCGCCCAGGTGAAGTCGGCGACCGACTCGGTGAGGACGTCGGGCGTGTGGGTGACGACGATCTGGCGCGACCGCGCGTAGTGGACGTCGATGTTGGTGTAGCCGACGGCGAGGTTGGAGATGACCTTGAGCCGGCTGCCGCTTTCGATCACCGTGCGGTCGATCGTGTCGGTCTGGAGGCACACCAGCGCATCTTTGTCCGCGACGCGCGCCTTCAGCTCGGCTGCAGGAATCGCCGCCTCGCCGGTATAGAGGTCGACCTCTGCGACGTCGTGAAGCCTGGAGAGTACGGAGGAGGGCAGTTTCCGGGTGACAAGAACCGACGGACTGCTTTTACCCACCCGACCAGCCCACCCGACCTACTCGACCCGCTTCACCACGCGGTCAGTGGCCCAGTGACAGGCAGTAGCCGCAGTGATTGCAGCGCACCGACGGCTCGATGATGCACGCCCCTTCCTCGTCGCCGCTGACCAGCGGCAGCCGCAGGTGGCTCGCGTGGCCCGGCGCGGTGAAGGGCTCGATCGCGCGTCCCGGTGCGCTGCCTGCGCCCAGATGCCGCGCGATCGACGCGCGGATCATCTCCCGCAGTTCCTGTTCATTCATGGATGGACACCGTATCGACGATCCCGATGATCGCCGCGTCGACCGGCGCGGCTTTCTTGCCCAGCGCCTCGCCCGCCGCGCGTCCCTCGAGCACGACCAGCACTTTCTCGTCGACGCCGGCGCCGACGCCGTCCACCGCCAGCAGCGCCGTGCCGCGCGGCGTGTCGTCGAGGTTCAGCGGCTGCACCAGCAGCAGCTTCGCGCCCTCGAACTTGCGGTGCTTCTGCGTCGCGACGACGGTGCCGATGACCCTGGCTATCTGCATCGGCAATCCACAATCCCAATCCGCAATCCGCAATCCGCATTCCGCAATGTCGCGATTACCCGAGGTCCCAGTGATCGATGATGCCGACGATTCCGGCGTCGACCGGCGGCTCGGCTGGATAAAACGGAAAGCTGGCTTCCTTGCCGCGGACGAAGAACACTTCTTCGCCGACGCCCGCGCCGACCGCGTCGACGGCGACAATCGGCTTGCCGGCCGGCTGGCGATCCGGCGTCAGCGGCTGCACCAGCAGCAGCGTGATCCCCATGAGCTGCTCGTCCTTGCGCGTCATCACGACGTCGCCGATCACCCTGGCTATCTGCATGGGCAACTAGTCCGTAACATCGACCGTATCGATGATCCCGACGACCGCGGCGTCGACCGGGCAATCCTTCAGCCCCGACGCCATGCGGGCCGAGCTCCCGCTCACCACGAGCACCGTCTCGCCGACGCCCGCATCCACCGTATCGATGGCGACGAGGTAGTTGCCGTCGGTCTTGCCGCGCGGATCCATCGGGCGCACCACCAGCAGCTTGCTGCTGACGAGGCGCGGATCCTTACGCGTGGCGACGACGGTGCCAACGATTTTTGCGAGGAGCATCGGGGATCAGGCGAGGTTCGGGGTTCTAGGCCTTTACCGTTGCGTTGGCCTTTCCGATCGGCAGCGCGTCTTCGAGGTTGGCGTGCGGCCGCGGGATCACGTGCACCGAGACCAGCTCGCCGACCCGCCGCGCCGCCGCCGCGCCGGCGTCGGTCGCCGCCTTCACCGCCGCGACGTCGCCGCGCACGATCGCGGTGACATAGCCGGCGCCGATCTTCTCCCAGCCCACCAGCGTCACCTTGGCGGCCTTGACCATCGCGTCCGCCGCTTCGATCATCGCGACCAGGCCTTTGGTTTCGATCATTCCGAGCGCCTCACCCATCGTGTCTCCTTCAGAGGGCCGACCAAGGTCGGCCCCTACGGAACGTTGCGATTCACCCGCTGGGGTGGAATTGGTGATTCCGTAGGGGCGGAGCTTGCTCCGCCCCTTTTTTTCAGCGTAAGTTCCGTACGGCGTCTTCGATCAACGCCGAAAGCTCGCGGTATGTTAACCGAATTTCGCCGCCCTCCGGCGAAGCGTCGGGCGGCGTCTCGCCGTCGCTCGCCGAGAGTTTCTGCACGAGCGAAGGCTGACTGTCGGGCACGAGGCGCGCGCCGTGGCCGGACGGCGCCTGAACCGTCTGGCAGGAGGCATCGGCCTCTTCTTCGCTGTCGTCGGCGCAGATCGGCGCCGGCGCCTTGATCCCGTACGCGCCGCGCAGCTCCTGCAGCCGCATCACTTCCTCGCGCGAGAGCAGGTTCTCGCGCCCGAGCAGCCGCGCCACCAGGCTGATCTTGGCGAAGTGCTCGATCGTCTCCATCTTGAAGTACGCGCTGTAGAGATCGCCGCCGACGGTGAGCGCGCCGTGGTTCGCCAGCAGCATCCCGTCGTGCGCCTTGATGTACTTGCGCACCGCCTCCGGCAGCTCGCGCGTCGACGGCGTCGCGTACTCCGCAATCGGAATGCTCCCCAGCGTCGTCAATACCTCGGCGAGGACCGCGCGATCGAGCGGGATGCCGGCGACGGCAAAGCCGGTGGCGGTCGGCGGGTGCGCATGCACCACCGCCTGGACGTCGGGCCGGTGGCGGTAGACCTCGAGGTGCATCAGCATCTCGGACGAGGGATCGCGATCGCCCTGCAGCTTGCGGCCATCGAGATCGGTGATGCACATCATGTCCGGGGTCATGAACCCCTTGCAGACGCTCTTCGGCGTCATCAGCAGCCGGTCGGCGCCGAGCCGCACGCTGATGTTGCCGTCGTTCGACGCCGTGTAGCCGCGCGCGTACATCCGGCGCCCGACCTCGACGATGTCGGCGCGGAGCGAGGATTCGCTGCTCATGCGATTCGGGCGCGGTATTTCTCGCGGCAGGCGTCGGAGCAGAAGTAGAGACGGTTGCGGCCGTCGACCAGCGTCACGGCGCTGCCCGGCAGCACGAACGTGCCGCAGACCGGGTCGCGCGCCATCGGCACGCCGCGGTCGGGCGCGCGATCGCCCGGCCGCGACCGCGGGCCGGAGGCGCCTTCGACGATGCCGTCGAGAAGACGCCAGACGGCGCGGCTCACGTAGAAGGCCAGCACCATGAACAGCAGGACCTTCAGCATCACGCACCCGGCTTCCGCGCGCCGTCGGTGCCCGCCGGCGTCGAGGGATGCGCCGACTGCAGCGTTTCGAGCGCGCGCTTGGCCGCCTGTCCTTCAGGGCTGTCGGGCGCATTCCGGATCACTTCCTGCCACGCCTTGGCTGCCCCGTCGAGGTCCTGCTTGCCGAACGCCTTGACGATGCCGACGTTGAGCAGCGTCTTGCCGTGCTTCGGATCGAGCGACAACGAGTGGTTGAACTGTTCGAGCGCCTTGTCCGGCTGGTTGGAGTAGTAGTAGCTCACGCCGAGATCGGTGCTGACGTTGACGTCCCTGGGCGACAGCTTGATCGCGTCGGCGTACCACTTGATTGCGTCGTCGTACCGCTCGGCGTCGAAGTAGAGGTTGCCGAGCTGAACGCGCGGGGTGGCGTTGGTCTTCTCGCGCTCGGCCACCGCCTTCAGCGCGTTGACCTGGGTCTCGTCGAGCACTGCGGCGCGCGTCGCCGGCGCGCCGGCGCCCTGCGGCGCGGCGGTCGCCACGGGAGCAGCCGGCGCGCGCGGACCCCCCTGCTGCGAGCCGATGATCCAGCCGGCAATCAGCCCGAACAGGATGCCCGCAATGCCGAACGCGATGGCGTCGGATTTCATAGCCTCTGTGAATCGTCGTGTCCGGCTTCAGCCGGACCGTCGCCGATCATAGTCCAGCGGCGCTCTACCCCGCGAGCACCTCGAGGTACTCGCGAACCACGGTGGAAAGGCCGACGAAGAGCGCGCGCGACATGATGGCGTGGCCGATCGAGACTTCGTCGAGGTGCGGCAGGTCGCGGAAGATCGTGAGGTTGCTGAGATCGAGGTCGTGGCCGGCGTTGACGCCGAGGCCGAGCGAGTGCGCAAGGCGGGCGGCGTCGGCGTAGGGAGCGAAGGCGCGACGCCCGAGGTCGGGACCGCGGTCGAACGCGCGCGCGAACGGCTCGGTGTACAGCTCGACGCGATCGGCGCCAACCGACGCCGCCCAGCGGATCGGATCGCCGACGGCGTCGACGAACAGGCTGACGCGGATCTTGCGGTCGTGGCACCGGGCAATCACCGACGGCAGGCTCTCGGTCGCCGGGCCCGGCTGCCAGCCGGCCTGGCTGGTGATCTCGCCGGGGACGACCGGCACCAGCGTCACCTGATCGGGACGGACTTCGTCGACCAGCGCGAGCAGCTCGGGTCGCGGATCGCCTTCGATGTTGTACTCCACGCCCGACGCGTTGGCCCGGAGGTAGGTCGCGATCGCGCGCACGTCCTCCGGCGTGATGTGCCGCCGATCGGCGCGTGGATGAACGGTGATCCCGGGCGCCCCCGCCTCGACGCAGACGCGCACCGCGTCGAGGACGTCCGGCGAGTGGCCGCCGCGCGAGTTCCTCAGCGTCGCGACCTTGTTGACGTTGACGGATAACCGGGCCATACGAGGGCGAGGCGCGTCAGCCGAGATGGCGCTTCACCACGTCGACGATCTCCTGCGCCCACGTGCGGATTTCGTCCTGGTTCTTGCCTTCGAGCATCACGCGCAGGAGCGGCTCGGTGCCGGAGTAGCGGACGAGCAAACGCCCGTGCCCGGCGACGCGCGCCTCGACACCGGCGATCGCCGCCGCCACCTCGGGCACGCTGTTCAGGTCCGCCTTCTCGCGCACGCGGACGTTGAGGAGAACCTGCGGAAAGGTGGTGAGATCGCCGGCGAGGCTGGCCAGCGAGCGGCCGGTGAGCGCGAGCGTCCGCAGCACGTTCAGCGCCGTGCACAGGCCGTCGCCGGTGAACAGATACTCCGAGAAGATGATGTGCCCCGACTGCTCGCCGCCGAGCGACAGGCCGCGCGTCAGCATCTCTTCCATCACGTACTTGTCGCCGACAGAGGTGCGCACCAGCTCGATGCCGAGCGGCTTCAGCGCCAGCTCGAGGCCGATGTTGCTCATCACCGTGGCGACAATCGCGTTGCCGCGCAGGCGTCCCTCCGACTGCAGCTGGCGGCCGCACATCAGCAGCACCGCATCGCCGTCGACCACCTGGCCGCGATCGTCGACGAAGATCGCGCGGTCGCCGTCGCCGTCGAACGCCACGCCCATCCGGCATCCCTCGTCGACCACCGTGCGCGCGAGCAGCTCGGGATGCGTCGATCCGCATTTCAGGTTGATGTTGCGGCCGTCCGGCTCGTTGCCGACGACCACGGTGTCGAGCCCGAGGCTGCGAAACAGCTCCGGCGCCACCGGCGCCGTCGCGCCGTTGGCGCAGTCGATGGCGAGCCTGAAGCGTCCCAGCTTCGGCGCTTCGGGAAAGACCGCGCGGAGATGATCGAGGTAGGCGGCGACGAGATCCTCGCGCGGCACCGCGGCCGGCGTCCCGCCGCGCGCCTCCCAGGCGGCGTCGGCGACAATCGCCTCGACTTCGCGCTCGATCGTCTCGGTGAACTTTTCGCCCTTGCCCGAGAACACCTTGATGCCGTTGTCCTCGAACGGATTGTGGGACGCGGAGATTACCACGCCGGCGTCGTAGCCGATGGTGCGAGTCAGATAGGCGACTGCCGGTGTCGGCACGACCCCGGCGCTGGTGACCGTTGCGCCCTCCCCCGACGCGCCGTGCGCCAGCTCCGCTTCGATCCACTCGCCCGACTCGCGCGTATCGCGCCCGACGAGAAACCGCAGCGGCGCGCCGGCGCGGCCGGCGCGCTGCGCGCGCACCAGCGCCGCGCCGAGCCGGCGCACCGTCGGCGGATCGAGCGGGTACTCGCCGGCCGTACCGCGGACGCCATCGGTGCCGAAGAGCCGCGGCACGCGCGCGCGCGCGGTGTCCGGCGTTCCTGTCGTATCAATGTTTGCCACTGGTGATTCGCACCTGCACCGACGCGGGCTCGACGCGAGTGACCCCCGCGTCCGGCGGGGCATCGGCGTGCACGGTCAGCGAATACTGCCCGGGGCCCAGCCCCGCCAGATCAACATACGCCACCACGTCGTCGCTGCCAACGCGGTTGAGCGCGTCACGGTTGCCGCGGATGGCGAGATCGACCTGCGACGGCACCGCCTGCGCCTCGAGCGTCGAGGCGACGTTGCGCAGGTGAACCGGCCGGTTGCGCAGCGTGCGCTCGAGCGGCGCCGGCACGACCTGAACGGTGACCAGCGCGCGCGCCGATTTCAGGCGCAGCGAGGGATCGAGCACGCCGAGGCTCACCGTCTCCCGCACCGCTTCCTTCGCGCCGGTCACGGTGACCGGCTCGGTCAGCACCTCGGCCACGCGCTTCACCATCGACTCCGGTCCGATCACTTCCACCGACGGCGGCTCCGCGGTCATGGGGCCGACGACGTAGCCGGCTGCGGGACGACCGTCGACCGAGGGCACGACCGGAACCTGCCGCGACGCGGACGCCTCGAACGCCAGCGCAACCGCCGACGGCATCACCTGCACGACCTGCACGCCGTACGGCACGCGCACCTGATCGGGGCCGATCGGGAACAACCGGCGCCCCGATTTGGCCGTGCGCAGATCGAGCACCGCGACGACGTCGCCCTGCCCGACGCGGCTGAGGGTTCCGGAGGCGCCGCGCACGCGCACGTCGACCGTGGTCGGGACGTCGCCGAGCAGCTCGATTCCCGACGGCACCTGAAGCAGCTCGAGCGGCACGCGCAGCCCCCGCTCGACCATCTCTTCGCCGGCGACGACCATCCACAACAGCAGCGCCAGGCCGACCGACAGCACCTTCAGCCACAAATGGCGGAACGCCCACGCAACCAGGCGGCGCGGGAAGTTCATGTCAGCTCGACCTCGGGCTTCGGCGGCATCCGGTCGCGCTTCTGCAGCACCAGCTCGCGCAGCCGCGCGCGGAGTTCCTCGCTGGTGAGGCCGCGCTCGATCTGGCCGTCGACAACGATCGAGACGCTGCCGGTTTCCTCCGACACCACAATCGCCACCGAGTCGTTCTCCTCCGTCAAGCCGATCGCCGCGCGATGCCGCGAGCCGAGCTGCTTGCTCAACTTCGGATTCACGGTCAGCGGCAGGAAGCAGGCGGCGGCGGCCACGCGATCTTCCTGGACGATCACCGCGCCGTCGTGGAGCGGCGACTCGGGCAGGAAGATGCTGAGGAGCAGATCGTAGGTCAGGACCGCATCGAGCCTGATGCCACCCTCGATGTAGTTTCTCAGCCCGATCTGGCGCTCGATGGCGATGATCGCGCCGATGCGCTGCGACGAGAGCATCGAGGTCGCCACGGCGAGCTCCTCGATCGACTCGGCCGCCGATTCAGCCTTGGCGAAGTAGCGGAAGAACGGCGCCCGGCCGAAGTGCGCGAGCATCCGGCGGATGTCGGACTGGAAGAGGACGATGAAGCCGAAGACGATGTAGCCGCCGAGGTTGCGAATCAGCCAGTTCAGCGTCTCGAGGTGGCCCCAGCGCGAGCCGTACAGCAGCCCCACCAGCACGCTGGCGCCGAGCACCATCTGCACGGCGCGCGTGCCGCGAATCAGCTTCAGGACCTCGTAGATCAGAATCGACACCACGAGGATGTCGAGGAGGTCCCACCAGCTGATCGGCGGGCGGCGGAGAAAGGCGGTAAACCACGTCATGGCTGATCGGTATAGCGCTTTCTGATCTCCTCGGCGACACGCACGACCTGTGTCATCTCTGCGACCGCGTGGACGCGCACGATGTGGGCGCCGCCGAGCACGGCAGCGGTCACGGCCGCCGCGGTGCCCCAGTCGCGCTCGGTGGCGGCGCGGCCGCCGAGCGCCTCGCGCATGAACGACTTGCGCGACGGCCCGACCAGCACCGGACGGTCGAGCGCGGCGGCGAATTCCGGCAATCGCGCCAGCACACCATAACTGTGCATCGCGCGTTTGGCAAACCCGAGGCCCGGATCGACGATCAGCTGGTCGATCGGCACGCCGCCGGTGGTGGCCAGCCGCATGCTCTCGCGCAGTTCCGCGACCACCTCGCTGACGACGTCACCGTAAACCGCTTCGTCATACATCGTTGCCGAGCTGCCGCGGGTGTGCATCAGCACCAGCGCCGCGCCGCGCCGTGCCGCCTCGCGGGCGAGCGCAGGGTCGCGCCGCAGTCCGCTGATGTCGTTGACGATCGACGCCCCGGCGGCGAGCGCCTCGCGCGCCACCTCGCTCTTGTAGGTGTCGACGGAGATCGGCACGCGCACCTTGCCGGCAAGCGCGCTGAGCACCGGGATGACCCGCGCCAGCTCGTCGGCCGCCGACACCGGCTCCGCGCCCGGCCGCGTCGACTCGCCGCCGACGTCGATGAGGTCCGCCCCATCCGCCTCCATCTGCAGCGCCACGTCCACCGCGGCCGCAACGTCCAGACCAGGCGCCGTCTCCGCAAACGAGTCGGGCGTGATGTTGAGGATCCCCATCACGAGACACCTCGCGCCGAGGGCGAGCGTCCCGTTGCCGGGAAGAGGGACGGTGTAGGAGCGGCGCGGTGAGATCACGCAATTAGGAATTACAGGAATTAGGAATTAGGAATTCGTACACGGCGCCTGGCGACCATCCCAGGCTTTCGGCCAGGGACACGAATTCCTAATTCCTAATTCGCCGTAATTTCTAATTACTCCTGCGGCAGCGGCTTGTTCAGCGCAGGTACGATCGGGGCGCGCTCTTTCGACCTGGGCCGCTCGCCCTCGTCCGCCGTGACGGTGCGGGCGGCGACGGCCTGCGGCTCGTCGAGCGGCTGGCCGGCGGCGAGGCGGCGCACCTGATCGGCGTCGAGCACCTCGCGGGCAAGCAGCGCGTCGGCCATCCTCACCAGCGTCTCCTTGCTCTGGGTGAGCAGGTGATGCGCGCGCTGGTAGTTCTCGGTGACGAAGCGCTTCACTTCCTGGTCGATCTTGAGCGCCGTGTCCTCGCTGTAATCCTGGTGCTGCGCGATCTCGCGGCCGAGGAAGATCTGCTCTTCCTTCTTGCCGAAAGTGAGCGGCCCCATCGCGTCGCTCATGCCCCACTCGCAGACCATCTTGCGCGCCAGCTCGGTCGACCGCTCGAGGTCGTTGCCGGCGCCGGTGGTGAGGCTGTTCATCGTGATCTCCTCGGCGATGCGGCCGCCGAGCAGGATCGCGATCTGATCGTTCAGGTAGTCGCGCGAGTAGTTGTGCTTCTCGTCCGCCGGCAGCTGCTGCGTGAGGCCGAGCGCCATGCCGCGCGGGATGATCGTCACCTTGTGGATCGGGTCGGCATGCGGCAGCAGCACCGTGAGCAGCGCGTGCCCCGCCTCGTGAATGGCCGTCACCCGCTTCTCGGCGTCGCTGATGATCATCGAGCGGCGCTCGGATCCCATCAGCACCTTGTCCTTCGCGAACTCGAAGTCGTGCATCCGCACCGTCTTCTGGTTGTAGCGCGCCGCGTTCAGCGCCGCTTCGTTCACCAGGTTCGCGAGATCCGCGCCCGAGAAGCCGGCCGAGCCGCGCGCCAGCACCGCAATCTCCACGTCGTCGGCCATCGGGATCTTGCGCGTGTGGACCGAGAGGATGCCTTCGCGCCCCTTCACGTCCGGGCGGTTGACGACGATGCGCCGGTCGAAGCGGCCGGGGCGCAGCAGCGCCGGATCGAGCACGTCGGGACGGTTGGTGGCGGCGACGAGGATCACGCCTTCGTTCGACTCGAAGCCGTCCATCTCGACGAGCAGCTGGTTGAGCGTCTGCTCCCGCTCGTCGTGGCCGCCGCCGAGGCCGGCGCCGCGATGACGGCCGACGGCGTCGATCTCGTCGATGAAGACGATGCACGGCGCGTTCTTCTTGCCCTGCTCGAACAGATCGCGGACGCGCGATGCGCCGACGCCGACGAACATCTCGACGAAGTCAGAGCCGCTGATCGAAAAGAACGGCACGTTCGCCTCGCCCGCGACTGCGCGCGCGAGCAGCGTCTTGCCGGTTCCCGGAGGCCCCATGAGCAGCACGCCCTTCGGGATGCGGCCGCCGAGCTTCTGGAACTTCTGCGGCTCCTTGAGGAACTCGATGATTTCCTGCAGCTCGTCCTTGGCTTCGTCGACGCCCGCGACGTCCTTGAACGTGACCTTCTTCTGCGAGCTCGACGACAGCTTCGCCTTGCTCTTGCCGAACGAGAGCGCCTTGTTGCCGCCGCTCTGCATCTGGCGCATGAAGAAGACCCAGAACCCGATGATCAGGAGGAACGGGCCCCAGGAATACAGGATCGTCGCCCACGGGCTGACGGTCGGTTCCTTGGCGGTGACCTGGACGCCGCGGTCGATCAGCTTGTTGACCAGCCCCTCGTACTGCGCCGGGGCGTAGGTCTGGAAGTGGTCGTTGCCCTTGGTGAAGCCGTTGATTTCCTGGCCGGTGATGGTGACGCGCGCGATGCTGCCCGACTCGGCCTGCTGCATGAACTCGCTGAAGTTCATCGTACGCGGCGAGCCCGACTGGAACTTGGTCGAGAAATTCCAGATCAGGACGCCCAGGACGATGAGCGCCACCCAGAACAACAGACTCTTCAACGTCGAGTTCAAGCAGAGCCTCCCAGCGACTTAAGTTTCAAGATTAGCACGGCTTGCGCGGGGTCGGTTACCCGAAACGCCTCGTCAATTTCGTATCCGGCGACCCACACAATTCGATCCGATTCATCGACCACAATCGGCACCTGGTCGCGCCGATCGCGTGCCACCTTGCGGTCGACGAAGTAGTCCTGAAGTTTTTTCCGGCCGACGAGCCCGACGGGCCGGAAACGGTCGCCCGGACGTCGATTTCGTACGGCCAAACTTCCTGCGGCGAGATCCGCGCGGACCAGCGCCGTGTCGCGGTGCGTCGACTGCCGGACACGACTGCCCGCCGTTGCACTCGCGTCGCTGTCTGCGGCGCCGGCCACCAGTTCCGCCGACACCACACAGCCCGCCTGCGGCAGCGCGACCTCTCCAGGGATAGACAACGGATACCGGAAAAGGTTCGGTTCGCTTGCCGCCGCTCGTCCGATCGTATCGGCCGACCTGCCTGTTAAGACGAGCCTCCAGCCGATGCGTTCCAGACGCTGACCGGGTAAATCTACACGGCGATCGTCATCGAGCTCGTCTGTGAGACGGATGGCCGCGTCGACATGGCCAAAGCCGATCGGCCGCGAGCCCGCGAGTTCGCTGAGCGTTCGGTGCAAAACCGCGCGGCGGAGTGGCATCGGCAGCTCGCTCAGCGCGGCGATGTCGATCTCGCGCACCTCGTCGCCTCCGTGACGTTCAAGGGGACGCACGAGGCGTGCCGCCAGCTCGCCCGCCAGCGCGTCAACCCAGGACGCGAGCTCGCGCGCCAGATCGGCTTCGTCGGCGAGCACATCGACAATGGACGGGTTGAAGCGCTGCTCCAGCAGCGGCACGAGCTCGGCGCGGACGCGGTTGCGCGGAATGGCGACGTCGCCATTGGTCTCGTCGTCGACGAATGGGAGATCGCGCTCGGCGAGCCACTCGCGCAGCTCGCGGCGCCGGCACGCGAGCAGCGGGCGAATGATGGCGCCGTTGCGCGGGTGCATGCCGGCGAGCCCGCGCGGCCCGGCGCCGCGCACGAGGCGCAGCAGGAATGTTTCGGCCTGGTCGTCGCGTGTGTGGCCGAGGGCGACCGCGTCGGCACCGAACTCGGCGCGCGCACGCTCGAACCACGCGTAGCGCGCCGTGCGCCCAGCGTCCTCGACGGAGCGCCGCCCCGCGCGGGCGATGGCCGCGACGTCGGCGCGGCTCGCGGCGACCGGTACCCCGAGCGAGTCGCCCAACCGCGCCACGAACCGCTCGTCGTCGTCCGCGGCGGCGCGGAGTTGATGGTTGAAGTGGATCAACGCGGCGAGCTTCACCGCGCCGGTGCGATCGAGGTCGTGGAGCAGGTGCGCGAGCGCGACGGAGTCCGACCCGCCCGACACAGCGGCAACCACTTGCGTCTCCGCGGTGAACAGCTGGTGATCGCGGACGAATTTCCGAAGCCGTTCCGTTACTGACATGGGAGGTCGGCCTCGCCTTCGCGAGGCCGTTGGGTCGCGTGGGTCGGGCCCGACTCACGCGACCTGCCCGACCTCTGTGTGGCATGCCGGAGGACGGATTCGAACCGTCGACCCCGCGCTTATGAGACGCGTGCTCTCACCAACTGAGCTACTCCGGCAACGGTCGGAAAAACGTTGATCTTACCTTATTCCATTCGATTCCATTCGCGGCTTGGATCACCTGCGTCAGTCGGCAGTTGCCAGTCCTCGAGCCAGTCGGCAGTCGCAGTCCTGGAGCCAGTCGGCAGTCGTTCGTGGCGCGTCGAAGGGCAGCCCTGAAGGGCTGCGCTAGCGCAGCGCCGCCGCCAGCAGCGGGATCATGATCTCGTGGTGGCCGATGAGCGTGTAGCCCCGGCCCGTTCCGGCGGTGGGGCGCGAGACGACGTTGGTCTGCGCCCGGTAGTGGCGGATGAAATCCAGGTTCACCGTCGTCAACTCGGCGAGCGCGATGCCGCGGTTGCGCGCGAGTGCGACCGCCTTCAAAAACACTTCCGGCAGCACCACTGCCGATCCGCAGTTCAAGTACACGCCGCGCTCGAGGCGGGCGACGTTCGACACGAAGTACTTGAAATCGCGCAGGCTCCCCTCGCCGAGCGCCGCGCCGTTGGCCGCCGGGTGCATGTGGATGATGTCGGTGCCGATCGCCACGTGCACCGTCACCGGGATGCCGAGCCGCGCCGCGGCGGCGACGACGCTGGCGCGCGCGTACTGCGGCTGTTTGGCCGCGAGATACGACGCGACCGCCTGGCCGAGGCCCTGGCCGGCGGCGACGCCCTCGGCGATCGCCGCGTTGAGGAGGCGTCCCGTCTCCTCCGCCATGCCGAAGCGGCCCGGACCGAGCGTCTCGTCCACGTCCTCGGAGGTCGCGCCGACCAGCGCCACCTCGAAGTCGTGGATGACCGCGGCGCCGTTGGTGGCGATGGCGGAGACGAAGCCACGCTCCATGAGGTCGACGATGATCGGGCCGAGGCCGGTCTTGATGACGTGCGCGCCGAGGCCCCAGAGAATCCCGGTGCCGGCGCGCTCCGCCTCGAGGATCGCGCGCACCACGTGCCTGAAGTCCGCCGCCGCGAGGATGTCGGGGAGCGAATCGAGGAACGGCTGGATCGACGGGCCTTCCCGCGGCAGCGGCCGCGCGAAGTCCTCGGCGCGCGCCTTGCTCTTGCGCGACTTGAGCGGATAGGTGGCCACGCCCGACAGATCGAATTCTTCGTAGCGAAACGGCATCGGTGATCCGTGCAGTTCGAGAGTCGGAAGGCGTTCGTGAGTGGCTGACGTGAAATCACCGACTCACCAATTCCCCGACTTCGCGAACTCTCAGAGTAGCAGCATCGAGTCGCCGTAGCTGTAGAAGCGGTAGCGTTCGGCGATCGCCGCATCATACGCGCGTCGCACCAGCTCGCGGCCGGCAAAGGCCGACACCAGCATCAGCAGCGACGACTGCGGCAGGTGGAAGTTCGTCATCAGCCCCGAGATGACGCGGAAGGTGAAGCCGGGGTAGATGAAGAGATCGGTCTCTCCCGATCCGGCGACGACCGCGCCGTCATGATCGTGCGCCACCGCCTCGAGCGTCCTCGTCGTCGTCGTGCCGACGGCGATGACACGCCGCCCCTCGGCGCGCGCGCGGCCGATGGCGGCGGCGGCCGCCTCGCTGATTTCGTAGCGCTCGGATTCCATGCGGTGGTCCTCGACGCGCTCGACGCGCACCGGCTGGAAGGTGCCGTAGCCGACGTGCAGCGTGATCGCGGCAGTCTCGACGCCGCGCGCGGCCAGCGCCGCGGTCAACGCGGGGGTGAAGTGCAGGCCGGCGGTCGGCGCGGCAATCGAGCCGCGTGCCTGCGCGAAGATCGTCTGGTAGCGATCGCGGTCGTCGGGCCGGTCGTCGCGCTTGATGTAGGGAGGCAGCGGCATGTGACCGATCGCGTCCACCGCGGCGTCGACGCTGCTGCCATCCTCGGTCCACAGCCGGACCAGCCGCCTGCCGAAAAATCGCCGTTCGAGGATCTCGCCGTGCAGCGTGTGAATTCCTTCAAACACCACCCTCGCCCCCGGCTTCAATTTCTGCCCCGGGTGCACCAGCGCCTCCCACACCTGCCCGGTGCCGCAGACGGTGTCGCAGACCGTCTCCGACCCCGTCTCCGAGACGGTCTGCGACACCGTCTGCGGCACGGTCTGCGACACCGGGCGGACGAGCAGGCACTCGACCGCCCCGCCGCTCGGCACCCGGCGCCCAAGCAGCCGCGCCGGAAACACCCGCGTGTTGTTGACGACGAGGAGATCGCCGCGCCGGAGGATCTCGGGCAGCGCCGCGACGCGCGTGTGCGTGAGCTCGCCGCTCGCGCGGTCGACGACCAGCAGCCGCGACCCGCCACGCTCGGCGGCCGGCTCCTGCGCGATGAGCTCAGGGGGAAGATCGAAATCGAAGTCGCCAAGGTCCATGCGGAAGTCAAAGTCGAAAGTCGCTAGTCGAAAGTCTACCGTCCCGCGGCGAGGGGCAGACGTCCGCGACTCTGATTTTGGCTGCGACTAGTGGATTACGAGTGATTCGGCCGGCTGGCGCGCGGCGCCCCACTCGTCGGCGAGCAGGGTCCACATCGACTGATCGAGCACCTCGCCGTTGCGGAGGAACGACTTGCGCAGCATCCCCTCGCGAACGGCGCCGAGCTTCCGCAGCGCGGCGTTGCCGCGTCCGTTGCCGCTGGCGGCGCGCGCCTCGAGGCGGCGGACGCCGATCACGCCGAATGCGAACTCCAGCATCAGCCGCGCGCTGTCGACGAACATCCCCGAGCCCCAGAACTCGGTCGCAATGAGGAAGCCCCACTCGGCATTGGCGAAGCCCTGCTGCAGCGCGCGCATCTGGAAGAGGCCGATGGCCGCGTCCGATCCGCGCGGCACGATCGCGTAGGCGACGCCCTGGCCGCCCGCGCGCTGGCGCTGCGCCCAGGCGATGAACTGTTCGAAGCCTTCGACCGTCGCCGGCGGCGGCGAGATGAAGCGCGTCACCTCGGGATGGGAGACCGCGGTAAAGAGCGCCATCGCGTCCTCGGCGCGCAACTCGCGCATCGTGACGCGCGCGCCTTCGAGCGCGGGCAAGCGGTCGCGCCACTGGCGCGACGCGGAAAGAGTGGTTTCGGGGCGGAAGCTAGACAGGGCCGCATCGGGGATGAAGTACTGCCCCGACACGTCCCTGTCGGTTGTCGCGAGCTTCCACACGAAGGACATGGCTGCCCGCTGATGAGCAAGCTGTCGGCCATAGCTCGTCCGTCGAGCGCCTCGGCGCCGAAGCGCCACCTGCTGAGCAGCTTAAGCCGCGCTCACGGAACAGGCCGACATCGAGCGCCGACGACGCCGTGTTTCAGAACGGCGCATGCCTGTCGGCAGGACGACGCCGATTCCGGCCGTTTGCGGCCCCAAACTGCGGAATCGTCAGCGACGTGCGGAATATGCACACATGTCGCTCTATCGCACATACTGCAGGCTTCGGTCGAGCGCCTGAGGTGGACGTGCTCTTGCAGCTTGGAGCTTCCGAGGATGATTGACGTGTTGATTGTCGGCGGGGGACCCGCCGGGTTGAGCGCCGCGTTGATGCTCGGACGCTGCCGAAGGTCGGTGCTGGTCTGCGATCTCAGGCAGCCGCGCAACCGCCGCTCGCTCGCCCTGCACGGCTACCTGACGCGCGACGGCATCGCCCCGGCCGAGTTCAACGAACTGGGACGCCGCGAGCTTCCCGCCTACGGCGTCGAGATGCGCACGGTCGGCGTCACCGGCGCGCGCCCGCGAAAGGACCACTACCGCGTCGCGCTCGCCGACGGATCCGAGGAGCGTGCGCGGTTCCTGCTGATTGCCACCGGCGTCGTCGACTCGGTCCCGGCGATTGCCGGGTTCGAGGAATGCTACGGCCGCACGCTGTTCCATTGCCCGTACTGCGACGGCTGGGAAGTGCGCGACCAACGCCTCGCCGCGTTCGGCCAGGGCCAGCATCTCGCCGGGCTGGCGCTCGGCCTCAAGACCTGGAGCCGCGATGTCGTCGCCTGCACCAACGGCACGCGGCTGGAGCCGCGGCTGCGCAAACGGCTGGCGGCGAACGGCGTCACGGTCCGCACGGAACGGATCGCGCGCCTCGAGCACGACAACGGCGCGCTCAACGGCATCGCGTTCGCGGGCGGCAGCACGCTGCCGCGCGACGCGGTGTTTTTCACGACCGGGCAGCACCCGCAATCCGACCTCGCGATCAAGCTGGGATGCACGCTGACCTCGCGCGGCACAGTGAAAACCGGGACCCAGTGCGACACCAACGTGCCCCGGCTGTTCGTCGTTGGCGACGCCTCCCGCGACGCCCAGTTCGTCGTCGTCGCCGCGGCCGAAGGCGTGAAGGCCGCGGTGGCGATCAACAAGGCGCTGCAGTCCGAGGAGCTGTCGTGAAGCTGAAGGCGGTGAAGCCGGCGCACGCGGACGCGCCTCCTCCGAAAGAGGAGAGCGACAGCGCGCATCCCGAGCCGACCGTCAGCCTCTCCAGCACGCTGCCGACCGATGTGCGCAGCACCGCGCTGACGATTCTGGCGGTGATCGGCGTCGTGCTCATGCTGCAGTACGCGCAGGCGGTGATCATCCCGGTGGTGCTGGGCGTCCTCATCAGCTACGCGCTCGAGCCGATGGTAGCGGGGCTGACGCGCTGGCGGGTGCCGCGGGCGCTCGCGGCAGCGCTGGTAATCCTGATGCTCACCGGTGCCGGCGGCATCGTGCTCTACAGCCTGCGGGGACAGGCGGCCGAGATCGTCCAACAGCTGCCGGATGCGGCGCGCCGCCTGCGGCGGCTGGTGGAGAACGGCAAGCCGGCCCAGCCGACAGCGATCGACCAGGTGCAGAAAGCGGCGACCGAGCTGGAAAAAGCCGCGACGCCCGTCGCCACGCCGCCGCCGCGCGCCGGCGTCCAGCGTGTGCAAGTCGAGACGGCGCCGCTGAACATCAACGAGTACCTCATGTACGGCTCGCTCGGTCTGGTCGCGGCAATCGGACAGGGGGTGCTGATCCTCTTTCTCGTGTTCTTTCTGCTGGCGTCGGGCGACCTCTATCGGCGCAAGATCGTCAAGATCGCCGGGCCGTCGCTGAGCAAAAAGAAAGTGACGCTCGAGATCCTGCTGGAGATCGACCGGCAGATCGAGCGGTTCCTCACCGTGCAGCTGTTCACGAGCACGCTGGTCGCGGTCGTGACGTGGGCCGCATTCAGGGCGCTCGGCGTGCAGCAGGCGGCGGTGTGGGGGCTGATGGCCGGCATCTTCAACTCGATTCCCTACTTCGGGCCGGTGCTGGTCAGCGGCGGCATCGCGGTCGTGGCCTTCCTGCAGTTCGGCACCGTTCAGATGGCGCTGGTGGTGTCAGCGGTGGCGATGCTGATCACCAGCCTCGAGGGCTTCCTGCTGACGCCGATGCTGATGAGCCGCGCGGCGCGAATGAACGCGGTAGCCGTGTTCGTCGGCCTGCTCTTCTGGGGCTGGGTCTGGAACGTCTGGGGGATGCTCCTCGCGGTGCCGATGCTGATGGTGGTGAAGAGCATCTGCGACCACGTCGAAGATCTGACGCCGGTCGGCGAGCTGCTCGGCGAGTAAAAGACGGCAGCCCTGAAGGGCTGCGCTACGAAGACTCTGGGGCTCTGCTCCCTCTGCGATCTCTGCGCTACCGCAACGCGGACGGCAGGCGCGGCGACGCCAGCAGCTTCACGAACTCCTGCCACCGCTTGTGCGTCTGCCCGCCGGCGCGCGATTCGACGTACTGCTTCACCAGATCCTTCCCGAGGTTGTAGTTGATCACGTAGCTGCGATAGGTGTCGAAGAAGCGCGTCCGCTGCTCGGCCGACGCCGCCGGCATCATCGCATAGCGCTGCAGCCAGTCGACCGACTGCGTCCGCGTCGACTCGCCATTGAGGTACTTGCGCGCCGCTTCGTTGCCCGCGTACGAGAGGCGATCGACCAGCGCCCGCACCTTCGCGTAGGCCTCGGCCTGCGAGGGGTCGAGCCCGGCGAGCGGGAACAGGACGTCGCGCTCGAAGGCGACGCGCTCGTCGCCCGGAAACGCCACCTCGATGCCGTAGTTGGCCGTCCCCTCCGCGATCAGCGACTGCGGCGAGAACAGCGCGTAGACCGTGAACTCGACCCAGCCGCGATCGCGCACCAGGTGCTTCTCGAGCAGCGCGTTGTAGACATGGTGCCCCGGGTAGCCCTCGTGGCACGCGAGGTCGATCGCGCGATCGATGTAGATCGGCAGGTCGGTGTTCACCTGGATCAGGCTGCGGAACTGTCCCTGGTACCAGTTGTAGCCGCTCCACGGCTTGTTCTTGACGTACTCGACGGTGAAGCTCTCGGCCGGCGGCAGCTCCACGTGCGGCAGCGATCGCGTGCGGCACTCGGCAATCGCCCGGTCGAACACCCGGCTCAAACGATCGGACGGCACGATGAACCGCCGGCGGAACGCGTCGTAACGATCGACGACCGGGCCGCTGCCGGCCAGGGCGCGATCGAGCTCCTTGATCAGGCCATCGAAATACGAATCGGGATGGGTCGGCGCCACCGCGTCGTACAGCGCCTTCGACTCCTCGTCGAACGAGAGCTTTTCGCCCTCGAGCATGCGCACGCGCGCGCGCAGCGCCTCGAGCTGCCGCTTCAGGTAGTCGCGGCGCAGCGCGACCAGGTCGTCTTTGTTCCCGGCCACCCCTGCCGCGCCTGAGCGGCCGCTCGATTCAGCGGCAGCGGAGGCGGGAGCAATTTCGGCGATCAGGCGATCGGCCGCCGGGCCGATCTCGGCAAGCGGCTGTTTCCGGCGCTCCGCTTCTGTTTTCCACTCCGTCGGCCCGTAAAACGCGTCGACGTAGTCCTTGTCGTGCTGGCCGAGTGCGAGGACCAGCTTCACGTAGCGTTCGGCAATCGTGTTCATCGGATCGGACGCGCGCGGCTGGGCGGCGACAACCGCGCCGAGCGCGGCAATGACGAGTGCAGCGATCGAGAAGCGTCGCATCGTCCTCATTGTAACGACGAGGGCCTGGGCAGCATGCGGGCGTTCCAGTCGAGGTATTGCTGTTTCAACCGGTCGAACCGGGCCGGCTCGGCACTCCGCCGATCGTCCTTCTCGCCCGGATCGACGACAAGGTCGAAGAGATATTCGCCGTCGCGGTCGGCGAGGTACTTCCAGCGGCCGTCGCGTGCCCCGGCGCGCGCGATCGTCCGCCAGAACAGCGTGCGATCGTAGGCGGCGCGACGGCCGGTGCAGACGGGCAGCAGGCTCTCGCCGTCGAGCGGGTACGACGGATCCGCCGGCACGCCGGCGACGTCGAGAATCGTTGCCGTCCAGTCCATCGTGATCGCCGCCTGATCGGTGACGCGACCCGACGGCACCGTTCCGGGCCATCGCACAATCGCCGGCACGCGAGTGCCGCCCTCGTGGAGGAACATCTTCTGGAACGAGAACGGCCAGTTGTACGAATAGCGCTCGCCGCCGTTGTCGCTGGTGAAGATCACGAGCGTGTCGCGCTCGATCTTCGCGCGCTTCAGCGCCGCCAGCACCCGGCCGATGCCGGCGTCCATGCTGCGCATCATCGCACCGTAGATCGCCCGCGAGCCTCCCGCGACCATCGGGCCACGGCCATGTTCGACATGCCGCATCGCCCCATCGTCCGGTCCTTCCCACGGCGAGTGAGGGGCGGTGTACTGCAGGCTCAGGAAGAACGGACGCGCATGCGGCCGCGCGAGGATCTCGATCGCTTTGTCCGTGAGCAGATCGGTGAGATAGCCGGTGCGCTCGATCGGCGTGAGGTTCTCCCACAGGTCGGCGACGCCGTCGCTCGACGGCGATCCCGGCGGCGCGTCGCCGGCGCGATGCGTGAAGTAGTCGGCGGCGCCGCTGAGGATGCCGAAGAACTCGTCGAAACCGTGGCGGTTCGGGCCGAATTCAGGTCTCCAGCCGAGATGCCATTTTCCCACCAGCGACGTGTCGTAGCCGCCATGCTTCAGCAGCGACGCGATGGTCGGGTGATCGGGCGGCAGCCCGGCGTCGGGCGGCGACGCATTGCGCAGCGGCTCCTCGAGGCCGACCGGCAGGCGCTGCGGATAGCGGCCCGTGATGTACGCGCAGCGCGTCGGCGTGCACACCGGCGCGGCGGCGTAGGCGCTGGTGAAGCGCAGCCCGTCCTTCGCGAGCGCGTCGAGGACCGGCGTGTTGTAGTCGGGACGGCCGTAGCAGCTCAGATCGCCGTAGCCGAGATCGTCGGCGAGGATGAAGAGGATGTTCGGCCGCGACGCGGCTGCAGCCACCGCGGCGTGCTGCGATCCAGCAAGCGCTGCCGTGCCGGCGGCGGCGCCGATGAATTCCCGCCGGCTGACTCTCCGGGGCATGGCCAGCGATTATACGTACTGCGACAGGTTCACACGGCCGCGCGCCTGGAGCAGCGGCTTCCACAAGTCGCCGACCTTCGCCACCCGTGCCGGCACGTTCTTCACGGTGAAGTCCTCGATCCGCACGCCCTTGTCGATCTCCTTCCAGGTCACCGGCGTCGACACCGTCGCGTCGGGCCGCGGCCGCACCGAGTAGATCGACGCCAGCGTGCTGCCCCACCGGTTCTGGTTGTAGTCGACCAGCACCCGCCCCTTGGGCCGGTTCGCGACGCGATACTCCGCGGTGATCAGCGCCGGGTTGCGCACGGCGAGCTCGTGCGCGAGCGCCTTGGCGAACGTCCACACCTGCTTCTGCTCGGGGCCGCGCACGATCGGCACGTAGACGTGCAGCCCTTTCGAGCCGGTGGTCTTCACCACCGACGGCATCTTCAGCGTGTCGAGCGCCTCGTGCACCACCTGCGCCGTCTCGATCACCCGCTCGAACGGCGTGCCGGCGCCGGGATCGAGATCGAAATGCATGTAGTCGGGCCGATCGACGTCGTCGCAGGTCGCATACCACTGGTTGAGATCGATGCAGCCGAGGTTGATCACCCACATCAGCGCGGCGAGATCCTGGATCATCGGGAAGTCGATCACGCCCTTGCTGCCGTGATCGATCGAGCAGATCTCGATCCACGCCGGCCGCGGCTCCGGCGCGCGCTTCATGAAGAAGAAGTCGCCCGCCGCGCCGTTGGGATAGCGCTTCATCACCATCGCGCGGCTGCGGATGTGCGGCAGCAGGACGCCGGCGACGTCCGCGTAGTACCGCAGCAGATCGCCCTTGGTGAGCCCGAGCTCGGGCCAGAAGATCTTCTTCAGGTTGGTGAGGCGGACTTCCTTGCCCTCGATGGCGAGGATGACGTTCTCGGCGTCGCGCGGGATCTCGACCGTCTCGAGCGTCCGGGCTCTGGGCGCGCGCTTCGTCGGCGCGTTCAGCCGCGCGCCGCCCGCCCTGAGCGCGTCGTTTTTCTTCAGAGTCGAAGGGGCCATTTGATCGGCGGCAGCTTCGGCGGCCGCGCGCCGTGCAGCACCGCGCCGAGAACCGGCACGTACTCGAGCTCGACGCCGTCGCGCGCGTGCCGCAGCAGCAGGCCGCCGCGCGACATGTCGCCGCGGCCGACGAATGACACCGGAAACTTCAGCCGCTCGCCGAAGATTCGCGTCAGCACGGTGACGTACTTCGGCGACGCTACGCTGCCGAGCAGGACGACGTCGCAGTCCGGCCCGATCTCGGCGGCCAGGGCCCTCGCGCTCGCTTCGAGCGGACGCCGATAGCGGACGTTGTCGGGATCGACGTCGACGCGCGCGAAGCCTCGCACCGCCGCCTGGGTGATGAGCGTGTCGGGGCTGCGCAGCCCGGCCGTCGGCGTGATCACGTGCACGCCGCCGCCGACAATCGGGTTGTCCAGCTCCGGCGGCTGCGCGAACCGGCGCGCGTAGGTCAGCTTGCCGCGGAAGTAGAGCCCGCTGACGAAGCTGAAAAGATCGCCGAGCGGCGCGCCGCCGGCCGAACGCAGCGCCAGCGCCAGCGCGAACTGCGCCCTGGGCGACAGCGCCTGCTTCGCGCGGATGCCGTTGCAGTTCGCCGGCGAGAGGAGAAAGACCCGATGCGGCATCAGAAGGGCTGCGCTACAGGAGCGGCCGGACGCTGGTGACGATCAAGTACATCACGGCGAGCGGGACGAGGGCAACGGCGAGAATCGCCAGCAGGATCGCCGCGACGAACAGCCAGTCGCTCCGTGACGGCGGCCGCACTTCGTAGGCGTGATGCTCGAGCAGCGCGAAGTTTTTGGTGTTCGACTTCCAGACGAAGTCGGCGGCGTCGCCAATCACCGGGATCGCGCCGGCGATGAGATCGATGGCGACATTGCCCAGCATCCGCAGCTGGACGACGCGCGGCAGCCGCATGCTGTGCGCCTGGAGCACGATCGCGCCCGACATGAATGCGGTGAGCAGGTCGCCGACCCAGGGCACGAGCCCGATCAGCGGATCCCACCCGAAGCGGAGGTTGGTGCCGGGAACGCGGAACGCCTCGTCGAGCCATCCCTTGAGCGACCGCAGCGCCGCCAGCCGCTGCGCGACCTCAGGAGTAAGCGCCCGCGGCCGATTCGTATCAGGCAACCCCACGACCTCGTACGCTGCAGATCCCGCGCCGTCAAGGGGCAGCCCTGAAGGGCTGCGCTACGAGATCCCGCGCCGTCAAGGGGCAGCCCTGAAGGGCTGCGCTACGAGATCCCGCGCCGTCAAGGGGCAGCCCTGAAGGGCTGCGCTACGGCAGAGGGGGGCACGAACCGATCGTGTAGCGCAGCCCTTCAGGGCTGCCTCCGCCTAGAACCCCCAGCGCAGCAGCACCGCCCCGACGGTGAAGCCGGCCCCGACCGACGCGAGCAGCACCAGATTTCCTTTCTTCAACCGTCCGGCTGCGATCGCATCGTTCAACGCCAGCGGAATCGTTGCCGCGGTCGTGTTGCCGAACCGTTCGATGTTGATCACGACTTTCGCCGGATCGACGCCGAGCTTCTCGGTCGCCGACTGGATGATCCGCCGGTTCGCCTGGTGCGACACGAACAGATCGATATCGGCGGCGGTCAGCCCGTTGCGCACGAGGATCCGCCGCGAGATCTCCTCGGTCTTCCGCACCGCAAACCGGAACACGGCCTGCCCTTCCTGCTTCACGTAGTGCAGCCGCTGATCGACCGTTTCGTGCGACGACGGCTTGCGGCTGCCGCCCGCCGGCATGCACAGCGCCGGTCCGCCTTCGCCGTCGATCTCGTGCTCGAAGTCGATGATCGCCGGCTCCCCCGGCTTCGCCGGCGACACCACCACCGCGCCGGCGCCATCGCCGAACAGCACGCAGGTCGATCGATCCTGGTAGTCGATGATGCTCGACATCACGTCGGCTCCGACCACCAGTGCATGCTCATGCGCGCCGCTCGCGACCATCTGGCTCGCCGCGGTCAGCGAGTAGGTGAACGCCGAGCACGCGGCCGACAGGTCGAAGCCCCACGCGCGGCGGGCGCCAATCTTCTGCTGGATGATGCAGGCGGTGCTCGGAAACATCATGTCCGGCGTCACCGTGCCGACGACGATGAAGCCGATGTCGTCGGGCGACAGGCCGGCGTTGTCGATCGCCTTGATCGCCGCCTCGCGGCCGAGATCGGAGGTGGCCACGCCGGGGTCGACGATGTGGCGCTCGCGGATGCCGGTGCGCTGCAGGATCCACTCGTCGGTGGTCTCGACCAGCTTCTCGAGGTCGGCGTTGGTCAGCAGCCGCGGCGGCACATAGGTCGCCAGCGACGCAATCGTCGTCGGCCGCCCGCCCACCCGCGGCGCCTTGCGGTCGGTCACCACAATCGTGAGTCCCTTCGCTCGGTGGGCGCGTCGAGCCCGAAGTAGTCGTATGCCCGCAGCGTCGCGACGCGCCCCCGCGGCGTGCGATCGAGGAAGCCGGCCTGGATCAGGAACGGCTCATAGATGTCTTCGATCGCGTCCTTCTCTTCGCTGATCGCCGCGGCGATCGTGTTGAGGCCGACCGGGCCGCCGCTGAACTTGTCGATGATCGTCCGCAGCAGCTTGCGATCGATCTCGTCGAAGCCGTGCTCGTCGACCTCGAGCAGGCCCAGCCCCTTGCGCGCCACCTCCAGCGTGATCGCGCCGTCGGCGCGCACCTGCGCGTAGTCGCGCACCCGGCGCAGCAGCCGGTTGACGATGCGCGGCGTGCCGCGGGCGCGCCCGGCAATTTCCGCCGCCGCCGCGTCGTCGATCGGCACGTCGAGGATCTTCGCCGACCTGCGGACGATCTCTTCGAGGTCGGCCGGGGTGTAGAACTCGAGGCGGTGGACGATGCCGAAGCGCGAACGCAGCGGCGAGGTGAGGAGGCCGGTGCGTGTGGTCGCCCCGATCAGCGTGAAGCGCTCCAACCGCATCTTCACCGTGCGCGCGCTCGGCCCCTGGCCGATGACGATGTCGACCTCGTAGTCCTCGAGCGCCGGGTAGAGAATCTCCTCGACCGACGGCGGCATGCGGTGGATCTCGTCGATGAACAGCACTTCCTTCTCGGCGAGGTTGGTGACGATGCCGACCAGGTCGCCGGGCTTCTCGATTGCCGGGCCGGAGGTGGCGCGCACCGGCGCGCCCATCTCGTTGCCGATGATGTAGGCCAGCGTCGTCTTGCCCAGCCCGGGCGGCCCGTGCAGCAGCACGTGGTCGAGCGGCTCGCCGCGCTGTTTGGCGGCGGCGATGGCGACGTGCAGGTTCTCGCGGATCCGATCCTGGCCGATGTAGTCGTCGAGCCGGCGCGGACGCAGCCCCGCTTCGTACTGCGCGTCGTCGTCGACGCGCGCAGCCGTCACCATGCGGTCGTCCGTCACTTGGCCACTTCCCGTAACGCCTGTTTCAAGGTGCGCTCGAAGCCGCGGTCGGAGGACGGTCCGATCGTCTTGAAGGCGGCGTCGGCGGCTTTCTCGGCGAGCGGCCGATGATACCCCAGGTTCACGAGCGCCGAGACCACCTCGTCGCGCACAATCCGATCGTCGGGCGCGGCATCGCCGGCGGCAATCGCCGCCGCCTGCGGGCGCGGCAGCCGATCTTTCAGCTCGAGGACGATGCGCTCGGCAGTTTTCTTGCCGACGCCGGGGATGGCAGTGAGGCGCGCGAGATCGCCGCGCTCGATGGCGCGAATCAGGTCGAGCGGCTCGATGCCCGAAAGCACCGCGAGCGCGACCTTGGGGCCGATGCCGCTGACGCTGATCAGCCGCTCGAACAGCTCCTGCTCGAGCAGGGTGGCGAAACCGTAAAGGAGGAGCGCGTCCTCGCGCACATGCGTGTGAATCCGCACCGCGATGGCCGAACCGGCGTCGCCGAGGCCGTAGAACGTCGACAGCGGCACGAACACCTCGTAGCCGATGCCGTTGACGTCGACGACGATTCTGTTCGGATGTTTTTCGAGGATGTTGCCGCGCAGGGACGCGATCACGTGCGTACGGGTTTAACGCGCTTGTCGCGCCGAAGCGCGGCCGGCGAGAGCTTCTCCCGCTCGCGCGCGAAGGCGGACTTGTCCCGCCGAAGCGCGTCCGGCGAGAGCTTCTCGCGCTCACGCGCGAATGCGGACTT
>Ga0207645_10000377_pt1 | contig 36714 bp, 35 predicted proteins | sample KBSM53metaG_FD_184331 | JGI IMG/M metagenome (GOLD analysis project Ga0207645, IMG submission 184331) | Miscanthus rhizosphere microbial communities from Kellogg Biological Station, Michigan, USA - KBS M5-3 metaG (SPAdes) (version 2) | ecosystem: Host-associated > Plants > Roots > Rhizosphere >...
GAGCTCATCTCCGCCCTGCGGAACTCCTGATTAACGTGCACGACGGCGCCAGCCGGCATCCGGGCTCAGGCACGCTTTCGCGCCGTCTTCGACGCCGTCACTTTGGGCGCCGCTTCAGTCTTGGAAGCCGCCGCTGCCTTGGAACCAGTCCTGGTTGCCGCCGTCTTGGCGGCCGTGGATTTAGTGCCTGTGGACTTGGCTGCCGCCGTCGTGGCGGAGGTCCTCGGGGCGGCCTTGGCAGCAGAACCGGAGTCCCCGGCAGGAGTCTCCGCCGGCCCACCGCCGCGCTTTTTCTCGATGCTGCGCTTGAGGGCTTCCATCAGGTCGATAACTTCGCCCTCGCCGGCCTCGGCGGGGGCGCCGAAGGTCTCCTCCGTGTCCAGCGACTCCCCCTTGTCCAGCTTCGCCTCAATCAGCTGGCGCAACTGCTCCTGGTAATCGTCCGTGAACTGGTCCGGCTCAAAGTCGGAGGCCATCGAGTCAACCAGGGCCGCGGACATCTCGCGTTCCTGCGCCGAGATCCGGATGGAAGTCTCGAGTGCGGGAAAGCTGGCCTCGCGGACCTCGTCGGCCCACAGCAGCGACTGCAGCACCAGGACCTCGTCACGAATCCTCAGCGCGCCAAGCCGGGTCTTGTCCCGCAGCGCGAACTGCACAATTGCCACCCGGTCCGTGTCCTCGAGGGCGCGCCGCAGCAGCACATAGGCCTTGGGCGACTTGGAGTCGGGTTCAAGGTAATAGCTCTTTTCAAACATCATCGGATCGAGCTGGTCGACCGGAACGAACTGGACCACTTCGATTTCGTGGCTGTTTTCCGCCGGGATGGACTTGAGCTCGTCGCGCGTCAGGACCACCGTGCGGCCGTCGTCCTCGTAGGCCTTGTCGATGTCCTCGTAGTCGATGATCTTGCTGCAGACCTCGCAACGGCGCTGGTAGCGGATCCGGCCGCCGTCGGCGTTGTGGACCTGGTGGAGGCTGATGTCGTGGTCCTCGGTGGCGCTGTAGACCTTGACCGGCACGTTGACCAGCCCGAACGCTATTGCGCCTTTCCAGATGGCTCTCATGGATCAAGTGAACATCACAGTTGCGCGGAGGTGAAGGGTTTTGCCCAACGGTAAGGAACGCGTCCGCGTGGACGGGCGCGAACTGGTGCTCACCAACCTGGAAAAAATCATGTACCCGGAGACTGGCACCACCAAGGCCGACGTCCTGGCCTACTACGCCGCCGTCGCGCCGGTGCTGATCCCCGCCGCCCGCAACCGGCCGGCCACCCGCAAGCGCTGGGTCCACGGCGTGGGGACCGCAGATGCCCCGGGAGAGATGTTCTTCCAGAAGAACCTGGACCATTCAACGCCCGGCTGGGTGCCCCGTGCCGCCATCACGCACAAGGACCGGACCATCCAATACCCCCTGGTCAATGATCCCGCCACACTCACCTGGCTGGCCCAGATCGCTGCCCTGGAGATCCACGTCCCGCAGTGGCGGGTTGACTCCCACGGCAACGCGATGCCGCCCGACCGGCTGGTGCTGGACCTGGACCCCGGCGAGGGCGCGGGACTGGCGGAGTGCGTGGAGGTGGCCAGGCTGGCCCGCACCATCCTGCAGGACGTTGGCCTGGACCCCGTGCCGGTGACGAGCGGCAGCAAGGGCATCCACCTCTACGCGGCCCTGGACGGGTCCCAGAGCTCGGACCGGATTTCCGACTTCGCCCGCGAACTGGCCCGCTCGCTCGAGGCAGACCACCCGGATCTCGCCGTCAGCGACATGAAAAAGACCCTGCGCACGGGCAAGGTGCTGGTGGACTGGAGCCAGAACAACGCCGCCAAGACCACCATCGTGCCGTACTCGCTGCGCGGCCGGCTCCGGCCGACGGTGGCCGCCCCGCGCACATGGCGGGAACTCAGTTCCGCGTCCCTGCACCAGCTGGATTTCCAGGAGGTGATGAAGCGCGTCGCAGCCGGCAAGGATCCGTTCGCCCCGGTTTCCGGCGGCCGGCACGGCGCCGGAGCCCCGGCGGCGCACGCGCCGGACCGCCAGGCGGACCACCGGCTCAGCGGACGGGCCGAAATCCCTCCCGAGCCGGCCGGCGACGGCGGCGACGCCGATCCGCGGCTGGAAAAGTACCGCACCAAACGGGACAGGGCGGCCACTCCCGAGCCCTTCACCGCGGACCGGCACCACGCCGGGGACGACGGCGGGACACGCCGGGAGAAGTTCGTCATCCAGGAGCACCACGCCAGCCGGCTCCACTACGACTTCCGGCTGGAACGCGACGGCGTGCTGGTGTCCTGGGCACTGCCCAAGGGCGTCCCGACCAGCAAAACCAAGAACCACCTCGCGGTCCAGACCGAGGACCACCCGCTGGACTACGCCGACTTCGAGGGTGACATTCCCAAGGGCCAGTACGGCGCCGGGACGGTCAGCATCTGGGACCACGGACACTACGAATGCGAAAAATGGATCGCGGGCAAGGAGGTCATCGCCACCCTGACCGGCGCGGAGGGCGGCGGCCTCGGCGGACCGCGCAGGTTCGCCCTGATCCACACCGGCCGGGCCGATGACCAGTGGCTGATCCACCTGATGGACCCGGCGGGCCCTCAAAGCCGTCCCGGCCCGCCGCGCCCGGCCGGCACAGCGGACAATACGGACAAAGACACCGACGAGGCAGCGGACGACGGCGGGGAGGACGGCTCAGCGGACGGCCGCGGCCACCGCGAGGGCGGAGCGGAAACCGCCGCCGGCAACGAACGTGCCCCCGACGCCTCCGGATTCAGCCCGATGCTGGCCACATCCGGGACGCTGGCGGACCTTCCGGACCTGGACTGGCAGATCGAGCTCAAGTGGGACGGGGTGCGGGCCCTGGTGATCGGCGACGCAACGACGGTCCGGCTCATCAGCCGCAACGGCATCGACATGTCAGTGAGCTACCCCGAGCTGACGGACCGGTCCTGCTGGCCGGAGCAGGGCTTCGTCGCCGACGGCGAGATCATCGCCGTCGGCCGCTCCGGCCGGCCCGACTTCGGGCTGCTGCAGGGCCGGATGAAACTGAGCAGGGCCGCCGACGTCGCCCGGGCGCAGCAGTCGACGCCCGTGCGGCTGATGCTGTTCGATCTGCTCTTCGACGCCGGCGAGGACCTGCGGCGCCAGCCGCTGAGTGAGCGGCGCCGCCGGCTGGAGCAGTTCTTCCGCCCTTCCGCCGCCCCGGTGGAGCTTTCCGGCGTGATCGATGGCGACGTCGCGCACATCCTGGAAAGCGCCGCCGAGCTCGGCCTCGAGGGGGTCATGGCCAAGCGCACGGACGGGCGCTACGTCGGCCAGCGCAGCCGGTCCTGGCTCAAGCTCAAGGTTGAACGGACCCAGGAGGTGGTGGTGGGCGGCTGGCGGCCCGGGAAAGGGGGCCGCCGGGAATCCGTGGGCTCGCTGCTGCTGGGGATTCCGGACGGCTCGAAACTACGGTATGTGGGCCGGGTGGGCAGCGGCTTCAGCACCCGTGAACTCAAGGAACTCAGGCAACAACTCGACGCCCTGCCACGGAAGACCTCCCCGTTCCGGGACGTGCCGGACGCTGACGCGGCCGACGCCAACTGGGTGAGCGCAAAACTCGTCGGCGAGGTCACCTTCGGGGAATGGACCGGCAGCGGGAAGCTCCGGCACCCGGTGTGGCGCGGCTGGCGCCTGGATAAGGCGCCAGCCGACGTCGTCGCAGACCCTGCCGCCGGCCCCTAGCCGTGTGGGGGCCAGCGGTGATGGGGCTAGTCGTGGTGGGGCAGCTGCGGACGGCTTTGCCGGTGCATGGCGCCGGCGGCCACCTGCTGGCCCTGCCGCCCGCGGGCGCTGTCGCGGTCCTTGGGGTGCCGCTGCTTGCCGCTGCCGTCCGGCCATTGCTGTCCTTGGCCCGGCCCGGGGGGAGCGTGGTGCAGGGCCTCGGGTCCCGGGGCTTCAGCCATGGACTGCGCCAGATGGCTCGCGACCTCGGGCTCGATTTCTTCTCCGAACTGATGATCCGCCATTGATCTTCCTTTCCGCTGTAATTAACCGCTGTGAAATGAAGTGTCCATCAATCGTAGGACTGCCCCGGGGAGATGTCTGTAGCGCCCGCCGTCTGACTTTCCGGCGGCCCGAATCCCGTCGGAAACCCCCGCAATCGAGGGCTGGCGCGGAAAATTTTGGGCGCGGCGCCGCGGGGATGGCCGGTTCCCAGTATCCGCGCGGTGAAAGCGGGCAAAAGAAATTAGTGAATTGCCCCCAATTCGCACCCGAAATGGGCGATCATACGGCACACAACTCGGAAACTCCAGAGAATTCCCGTAAAATTGAAAGCCTGCCCAGAGCGGGGCAGCTACAAGTCGCAAGCAAATGATCTCCCTAGGAGCTTCCCAAATGCCCACAGACCGAAGCACGACCGACTCTTCAGCAGGCGTCATCGACGCCAGCAGAACCAACCAAGGCGCACCCAAGGGTGTGAAGAAACCGAAGCTACGTCGCCGTCGACTCCGCGAGTCCGACGTCAACGTTGTCGACCAGCCGATGCTCAAGAAGGCACTCGGCGGCACCATCGTGGGTAACACCATGGAGTGGTACGACGTCGGCGTGTTCGGCTACCTGATCACCACCATGGGACCGGTGTTCCTGCCGGAGGCGGACAAGTCCGTCCAGACCCTGTTCCTGCTCGGAACCTTCGCCGCCACCTTCATCGCCCGCCCCCTCGGCGGAGTCGTGTTCGGCTGGCTTGGCGACAAGATCGGCCGCCAGAAGGTCCTCGCCGCGACCCTGATGATCATGGCCGCCAGCACCTTCGCCGTCGGGCTCCTGCCCGGCTACGCACAGATCGGCATCTGGGCTGCGGTCCTGCTGGTCCTGTTCAAAGTTATCCAGGGCTTCTCTACCGGCGGTGAATACGCCGGCGCCACGACCTTTGTGAGCGAGTACGCCCCTGACAAGCGCCGCGGATTCTTCGCCAGCTTCCTGGACATGGGCAGCTACCTCGGTTTCGCCCTTGGCGCGGCCCTCGTTTCGGTGCTGCAGCTGACCCTCGGCCAGGACACCATGGAGCAGTGGGGCTGGCGCATCCCGTTCCTCCTTGCCGGCCCGCTCGGCCTGATCGCCGTGTACTTCCGGAGCAAGATCGAGGAATCCCCCCAGTTCCAGGCAACCCTGGATGCCCAGGAGAACCTCGCCAAGGACGCAACCGCCTCGGACATCACAGCCTCCAAGGGCCCGGTGGGCATCGTGAAGGCGTACTGGCGCTCCCTCATCGTCGCGATGATCCTGGTCGCGGCGGCAAACACCGCCGGCTACGCACTGACCTCCTACATGCCGACGTACCTGACGGAATCCAAGGGCTACGACGAGCTGCACGGCACGCTGCTGACCATCCCCGTGCTGGTCATCATGAGCCTCTGCATCCCGCTGACCGGCAAGCTTTCCGACCGGATCGGCCGCCGCCCCGTGCTGTGGATCGGCGCCATCAGCACCGTCGTCCTCGCCACCCCCGCCTTCCTGCTGATCGGCATCGGTGAAATCTGGTCCACGCTGGCCGGCCTTTCCCTGATTGCCTTCCCCGTGACGTTCTACGTGGCCAACCTGGCGTCGGCCCTGCCGGCCCAGTTCCCGACGGCCAGCCGTTACGGCGCCATGGGCATCGCGTACAACTTCTCGGTGGCCATCTTCGGCGGCACCACGCCGTTCATCGTTGCCGCCCTGATCAGCGCAACCGGCAACGACATGATGCCGGCCTACTACCTGATGGCCACCTCGGCGATCGGCGCAGTAGCGATCTACTTCCTCAAGGAATCCGCCCAGATGCCGCTGCCCGGCTCCATGCCGAGCGTGGACACCCAGGCTGAGGCCCGCGAGCTGGTCGCGACGCAGGACGAGAACCCGCTGATCGACCTCGAGCACATGGACATGCCCATGGTCGCACCGGCCGTCGATTCCACCGCAGGGCGCGGGGAAGCCGAGAAAGTCCCGGCCACAGCCTAAGCCTGCCGGTCCGACCGGACCGGCAGCAGCAGTCCAGGCTACGTAGCTGACAGCCCCGCCCTTTGAGGCCTGTTCCGGATGCTTACCCGTTGGGGGACGCATCCGGGCAGGCCTTAGGCGTGTCCGAACCGCTATCAGCACCCGGGCGCCGGGGCCCCCGCGAACCCCCGGGATCCGGGGAACCACTGAAACCACAGGAACCGGAAAGGCGGTTGTGATGTCCCTGCTGCACCATATCCGTTCGCTGCACACCCTGTCCCCGGCCAACAAGGACCACGTGTCGGCTTGGCGGATGGCGATCAGCGTGGCCGTTCCGTCCCTGGCGCTCCTGGCAGCCGGTCGCCCCGAGCTGGCCGGCTACGCCGTTTTCGGCGCGCTGACCGGCATGTACGGCCGCACCGAGCCGCACCAGCTCCGGCTCCGCCATCAAGGCCAGGCGGCTGTCCTTCTGGTTGCCGGCGTAGGAGTCGGCGTCTTCCTCTCGGCCCACCACATTCATTCGTGGGCCCTGGTGATCATTGAGGCCGCGTTCGCCGGCGTGGGCTCGCTGTTCACGGACAAGACTGCCCTGAAACCCGCCGGTCCCTTCTTCGGGATCCTGGCCCTGGGCGCGTGCGCCTCCGTTCCCGCCGCCGCCCCCTGGCACACGGGCCTTCTCATCGCCGCGGGATCGGCCGCGTTCTCCATCTTGGTCGGCTTTGGCGGCTGGTTTGTCGGCCGCACCTGGCAGCGCGGGAGGCGGCGGGACGTCATAATGCTGCGCGGGGCAGGGCGCCGGGCGGCGTGGCTGCATGCCGCCCGCTACGTCACCGCTGTCGGCGGCGCCGGCACCCTGGGGGTCCTCAGTGGCAGCGGCCACCCGCACTGGGCCATGGCCGCGGCGGCGGTGCCGCTTGCCGGGGCGGACCTGCCCAGCAGCGTGTACCGCGGCATCCACCGGATTGTCGGCACCCTGATCGGCCTCGTGGTGGTCGCGGCGGTCCTGTTCCCGTGGCCGGGGTCACCGCTGCTGGCCTTCCCCGGGCAGGAGGCCGCCGTCCTGGTCTGCCTCGTGATCGTGTTGCAGTTCAGCACCGAGCTGTTCATGACCCGGCACTACGGCCTTGCCATGGTCTCCTTCACCCCGGTGATCCTGCTGGTCGGACAGCTTGCCGCGCCGGCCGATCCCGGCGTGTTGGTGACCGAACGGGCCGTCGAGACACTGGTGGGCGCCGCCGTCGGGATCGCCGTCGTCGTACTGATCCGCCGACGGCGCCCGGCCGTCCGCTGACGTACCCGGCGGCTACTTGGCGCGCCGCGCCGGCCCGGCGACGAGCTTTGAGGGCAGCACCCGCGAAACCGAGGTCAGGACCTTGTAGCGCTTGCTGGGGATCGAGACGGCCTTGCCCTTGGCGTTGTCCGCCAGTCCCTCGCTGACCACCTGCCGGGCCTCGAGCCACATCCAGCGCGGCGTCGCCGTCTTGTCCATCCCCATCCGGTCGTGGAACTCGGTGTGGGTGAAGCCGGGGCACACGGCGGTGACCTTCACCCCGCGCGCCGCATAGGCCATGTTGGCCGAGCGCGAGAAACTCAGCAGCCAGGCCTTCGCTGCCGAGTACGTGCCGCGGGGCAGGAAGGCCGCAACGCTGGCGACGTTGATGATCCTGCCGGACTGGCGCCCGAGCATGCCTTGCAGGGCGGCATGGCTGAGCTCCATGGCGGTTTCGACATGGAGCTTCAGGTGTTTCTTCTCCTCGGCAATGTCGTTGTCCTCGAAGGGCCGCAGCAGGCCGATTCCCGCGTTGTTGACCAGGATCTCCACCGGCCGCGCGGGGTCACTGAGGCGCGCGACGACGGCGGCAATCCCGGCGTCGTCGGTCAGGTCCGCGGCGATCGTCTCCGTCGCGGTCCCGTAGCTGTTCTCCAGCTCCGCCGCGGTGGCCGCGAGGCGGCCGGCATCGCGGGCCACGAGCACCACGCGGTGGCCCTGCTCGGCGAGCTGGCGGGCGAACTCGGCGCCAAGGCCTGCCGTCGCGCCCGTGACCAGGGCTGTGCTGCCGGATGTAGAGGCTGTTTGAGGGTTCATAGCGACAGCCTAGTCTCGTCCCGGCTCAGGCCAGGGCCGTGTCTTGCGCCAGTTCGTCCCCTGCCGGGTCACCGTCATCGAGCAGGTGGCGGTTCTGAAGCTCTTCGGCCGCAAGCTCGTACCAGGTGTGCGCCCCGAAAGACGGGCTGCTGGTGTCGAGGTGGCGGTAGAGAGCGTCCGCGAGCCGGCACAGCGCCGTGTCGGACAGTGCCCGGACCGTGGCCACAGGATCCAGCGTTCCCTCGAAGTACTCCGAAAGCGCCAGCCCGTCGATGGAGCCAAGGTCGCTGGGGCCGCCGGTTTCCGCGGCCAGCGGGCTGTTGGCCTCCCCCAGCCCGGAGTCGGATCCGGAGCCGGGCCCGACGTCGAGCAGTCCGGCAGCTTCGCTGTCTCCGTTCCCGGCGACGGCGACCGGGGCCGGGCGGTAGTCGGTGTCGAGTCCGGCGAGGACTTCGGCGTCGGCGCCGACGTGCACAAGGCAGATTGGCAGCACCGCCGGCTCGTCGAGGGCGAAACGAAGCGGCCCGGCCTCTGCGGAGCCCCCGGCATCGGGAGCGGGCAGGCGTCCGGCATCAGCGAGACGCCGGAGGTCCAGCAGCACCTCAGGGTCCAGGTGGGAGGCGCCGTGGAGGTCGATGACCACGGCGGCGCCCGGTTCGAGGCGGCAGGCGCGGCGCACGATGTGCAGGAGGGCTGCTGCGTCAGACTGCGTAACGCAGCCGGTAATTTCGAGGGTGACATGTGCGGGATCGACGTCCACCCGGACAAGCACACGCAGTTTATGGTTCATGGGGTACTCCAAAGTCACCTGTCCAAGAGCCAACTGCATAACTCTGGTCAAACTTTACGAGGTTGGTCCGCTGCCCACAAGCGGGCAGGCCGATGACGCCGTTCCGGCCCCCGGGCCAGGCGCTCAGGCTCCCTCGGGGACCCGCTCCGGCCAGTCCACATACTGGTGGTACGACTCATGTTTGCGCAGGTAGCGGTACATGAACGGGCAATTCGGGATAATCCGCTTGCCGGAGGCAACCACGTCATCGAGGGCGAAGTGCGCCAGCACTTTGGCGAGCCCTTGGCCCTGGAACTGCTCTGCGGTATCCGTGTGGATAAAGTCGATATGGCCCGGCCTGTCGATGAAGCGCACCTGGACGGCCAGCTTGTCGCCGACACGGAGTTCGTAACGGTGCAGCTCGTCGTTCCGGGTGGTGGAGACGTCCGGGGTGAAGGTGTCTTCCGTGGTTGCCGAGTTCTCCGTCATGGTTCGACATTGGCACTTAATGGCGGGCGTGGCAATGGCGGTTCCGATCCGCCCTGCCCGTCAGGTGGCGTCGTGAGCCGAACCGGAATCCGGCCCAGGAGCACGACGGCGAGCGCGAAGCAGGCGGCGCCCCCGCCGAGGAGCCCGGGCGTGAGCCCGGTGAGCGCGGCGTTGACTGCCGGGACAAAAACGGCGACGGCGGCGAGCAGCACGGCGGCCGCCGGCCGGCTCGGCGACGGGCCGGACGCCGTCGGCCGCTCCTCCAGCCTGCCAAACAATGCCACCACCGGCAGCAGCAGGGCGATGACCCCCAACAGCACGAGGGGCCGCCCCCACCACCAGGCCGCACTCCCTCCGGGGGGCTGCGGGAAATCCGTCAGCAGCAGCACACCGGACATCGCCGCCAGCAGGGGCAGATGCCACAGATAAACAGTCATGGACCGCCGGCCGGCCACGCCCATCATCCGGCGCACCCCGGCCACGGACGCGATCCGGGACAGCCCCGGCCGGAAGAGCTGAAGGGCGGCGGCCTGCGAGATGCCCAGGAGCAGCAGCGTCACATTGGGCGGATTGAGGTTCACCAGCATGTTCCCGGAATACAGCCCCAGCAGGACTATCAACCCCAGCAGCATGTTGCTGGCAACCATGATGCCCAGGTGCGCCGGCCGGCCCGGCAGCAGCTGCGGGCCATCCGCCACGATGAATCCGAGCTGCTGCACGGCGCACCACAGGAACAGCATGTTCAGGTATGCCAGCAGCGGCAGCACTCCCCGCAGGCAATCGACCGTCACCACCAGGGCGGTGAGGCCGGCGAAGGTCAGCCATGGCGCGCGGGTGTGGAGGGCCGCCAGCCAGGGAAGGTTGAGTTGCGCAGCGAGGTACGCGGCCAGGAACCACAGCGGCATGCCGGCCCCGCTGGTGAGCAGTTCGATGACCTGAGGGTCAACCCCTGCGAGGCGGGCCGCCGACAGGCCAACGAACATGACCGCCAGCAGGACGGCGGCCGGCCGGATCAGGCGCAGCAGCCGGGCCTGCATGAAATCGAAGGCGTTGCCGCCCCTGGCGCGGAGCCGGCGCCAGGACTGCAGCCCGGTGATGCCTCCGGCCACAAAGAACAGCGGCATGATCTGGAAGACCCACACCACTGGTTCAAACCAGTGCTGATCGCCCAAGGTGTTCTCGGACGTCACGGTGCCGTCCGGGTGCAGGACGGGACTCACCATCATGGTGTGCGCGACCACCACCAATGCCAGGCAAAAGAACCGGACAAGGTCGATCACCGGGTCTCGGTCCGGCGTCGGCGCCGGGTCGCCGGCTGGCCGCTGCTGCGCAAGCATGGCACCCCTCGGGAAGGCAGGCTGTGGTGCCATCATTGTCGGGCCGGGGCGCCCTGGCTGCCAGAGCAGTATGGCCCGGATGGGCGCCGGCTGCGGGCCATACTGCTCTGGCAGTCACAGTGTCAGCGCGAGAGTGTGGCCAGGGCTGTGGCCGCGAAGGTCCTGGCCGAGGCATTCCACAGGCCCAGCAGTGCCTGGAGGTTCTCTCCGTCGGCCCGGTGGGCGGTGGTCTGTTCCTCAAGGACCGCCAGGACGCCGGTGCGCAGCTCGGTGTTGAAGTTGACCTTGCCCACGTTCATCGCGGCGGCCTTGACCAGTTCCTCGGCCGGAATGCCGGAGGCGCCGTGCAGGACCAGCGGGATCCGGGTCCGCACGGCGATGTCCTGCAGCACGTCCCAGCGCAGCCGGGGCTCGCCTTTGTACTTGCCATGGACATTGCTTACAGCCACGGCGAGCAGCTGCGCCCCGGTGCGGGCCACGAAGTCCTCCACCTGGGCGGAGTCGGTGAGCCCGGCGGGGGCGTCCGCCACTGTGCTGCCTGCGTTATCCGCGGCGTCGGTCCCGAAGGCCCGGTCCTCGTCGCCGGCGAGTCCGCCGAGTTCTGCTTCAATGACGACGTCGCCCCGGCCCTGCCCTGCCAGGGCCGCGCGGACGTTCCGGACCAGGTCTATGTTGTCCTCGTACGGCAGTGAGGACCCGTCGACCAGCACCGAGTCGGCCCCGGCACTGACGGCGTCGGCGATCACCTGCGGGTCGGTGGCATGATCCAGCTGCACCGCAATCGGCACCGAGGCTGCGTCGGCGAGTCCGCGCAGGGCGGCGATCAGCCGCAGCCCGTTGGGCGTTGCCGCGGTCTTCGGCGCGACCAGCAGGATGGCGCCCCGGCCGGATTCCTCGGCCGCCCCCACAACGGCGAGCGCGGTGGTGAAGTCGTAACAGGTGAACGCCGGAACGGCAGAGCCTTGCTGCAGGGCGCCGGTCACCAGGGTGTCCAGTTGGGTACGCATCAGGCGCTCAGTCCCCCCACCAGCATCCAGGCGACGAATGTCAGGGCGAAGCCTGCCAGTCCCAGCACGGTGGTGAGCACGGTCCAGGTCCTGAGGCCGTCGGCGACGGTCAGTCCGTAGTAGCGCACAACCACCCAGAAACCGGCGTCGGTCACGTGGGAGAGGCCGAGGGCGCCGAATCCGATGGCGATCACGATCACGGCGGTCTGCGCCGGCGTGTAGCCGCCGCCGGCGACGGCGGAGGAGAGCAGGCCGGCCGTGGTGACGATCGCGACGGTGGCCGAGCCCTGGGCTGCGCGGAGGGCGAGGGAGATGATGAAGCCAAGCAGCAGCAGCGGAACGCCGAGCGTGTCGAGGGATTCGGAGAGAGCCTTGCCGATTCCGCTCACCTGCAGGACGCTGCCGAACACGCCGCCTGCCGCAACAACCATCAGGATGGACGCGATCGGAGGCAGCGCGCCTTCGAAGATTTCGCCGGTTTCCGTCAGCGACCACTGCCGGCGGACGGCCAGGAGGAAGAAGCAGAGCGCAACGGCCACCAGCAGGGCGAAGACGGGGTTGCCCACGAACGCCGCGACACCGTACCAGAAGTCGTTCTTGTCGATCACCAGGGTGCCGACGGTGCCGAGGAGGATCAGCACGATCGGGGTGGCGATGAGGAAGATGATCAGTCCCGGACGGGGCGGGGCGATGGCTTTGCTGCCCGGGCCCTCGTGGCCAACGCGGACCATGGTGGCGGAGCCGAACTCGTCCACCTGGGTTTTGACGGCCGGCAGCAGCTCGTAGGTCTTGCGGTTCATGATGGACGCGACCCAGTAGGACAGGAAGCCCAGCGGCACGCAGATCGTCAGCGAGATCAGGGCGATCAGTCCGATGTCGGCGCCGAGCACGCCGGCACCGGCAACAATCCCCGGGTGCGGGGGCACGGCCACGTGGATGGCCAGCATGATGCCGGCCATGGGCAGGCCGAACTTCACCGGGTGGACGTTGGCGATTTTAGCGAAGGCGTAGACGACCGGCACCAGGACAATGATGCCGACCTCGAAGAACACCGGAATCGCGACCAGGAAACCGACGGCGGTGAGGGCCACGGCCACCCGGGTGGCCCCGAGCTTGGCGGTGAAGTGGTCGGCGAGGGACTGGACGCCGCCGGAGACCTCGATCATCCGCCCCAGGATCGCGCCGAGCGCAATCAGGAGGGCGACCTTGCCCATGGTGCCTCCCACCCCGGCGGCCACCACGGTGAACACGTCCTTGAGCGGGATCTGCGCGGCCACGGCCACCAGGATGCTGACGGTCAGCAGGGCCACGAAGGCCTGGATCTTGAAGCGGATGATCATCACCAGCAGCAGGGCGACGCCGGCCGCCGCGATTGTCAGCAGCAGCGGAGTTCCCAGCTCCACGGCCGGCTTGATGACGGGCGCGTCGGCGGCGCGCACCATCAGGGAATTGAGCAGGGGGGTCATGAAGTGGTGTCTCCTTTGACAGGAAGGTCGTCCGACGATTCAACCGTGAGGTAAAAGTGGCGGAACAGTGGGGTGGGGACCCGGCGACGGCGGAGGGGGGACCGCCGTCGTCGGGGATGGGATGGCTGGTTAGGCGGTGCGCCTGGTGGGCGCGACGACCTTGATGACGGCGGAGTCATCGGCGGCGGCGAGGCCCTGGGCCTGGCCGAGGAGGTAGAGCTGCTCGGCGGCGGCGGCTACCGGGGCGGCGAGGCCGGCGGCGCGGGTGGCCTTGCCGACGATCCCCATGTCCTTGACGAAGATGTCCAGCCGGCTGAGGACTTCGGCGCCGTCCTCGGTGTAGGCCTCCAGGATGCGCGGTCCGCGGTTGGAGAGCATGAAGGAGCCCGCTGCGCCGGCTTCGAGGGCGGCGAGGGTCTTGGCCTGGTCCAGGCCGAGGGCGTCGGCCAGGGCCATCGCCTCGGCGGCGGCGGCGATGTGGATGCCGCAGAGCAGCTGGTTGACGGTCTTGAGGGCCTGGCCGTCGCCGGGCTTGTCGCCGACCACGGTCAGGGTGGAGGCCAGCAGCTCAAGGGCCGGGCGGGCCTTTTCCCGGGCCTCGGGCGAGGCGCCCACCACGATCAGGAGGTCGCCCTCGCCGGCACGCTTGGGGCCGCCGGACAGCGGGGCATCAACCAGTTCGACGCCGTATTCGGCCAGGCGGTCGACGGTGGCCGGGATGGCCTCGGTGCCCACGGTGCTGCCCAGGATCACGACGGCGCCCGGCTTGAGCACGGAGGCCACGCCGTTCTCGCCGAACAGGACATCGCCCAGCTGTTCACCGTTGCGCACTGCCAGCAGCAGCGCGTCGGCGCCTTTCGAGGCTTCCCGTGCGGAGGCGAAGGTGCGGATGCCGGCCTCTTCGGCCAGCTTCAGGCGCGGTTCGGCGATGTCGAAGCCGTGGACGGTGAGCTCGCTTGCCAGGCGCGTGGCCATGGGCAGGCCCATGGCGCCAAGGCCAAGGACGGTGATGGTGTAGTTGCTGGTCATGGTGTTCTCCATCGAATGACGTGTGGTGCTGGGCCCATACCGGCGGGGGGCCCTGCCTGAGGTTGTGAAGGCTGGGAGCCGGCGGGGATTAGAAGGTGTTGCTGAGCTTTCGCGTGACATCGGCGAGGGACTGGTCGTCGCCCACGTTGCCGGCGAAGACGATGTACGGGATGCCCTTGGCCGGTCCGTCCACCGGTTCCCACAGGCTGACGATGCCCGGCAGCATGGGCCCGCGGACTATCGCGTGCCGGATTTCCAGGCCGTGTGCGGCCACGTCCGAGGACGTGATGCCGCCCTTGGCGATCACGAAGCGGGGCGGGAAAGTCTTCAGCGTGCGGTTCACCACCGCGACGACGGCGGCGGAGACGGTGCGGGCGATCCGCAGGCTTTCGGCGGCGTCGGAGGTCTTGATCAGGAGCCGGCTCGTGTGCACGATCACGTCGCCGCCGCGGAGTGCAGCGACCACCGTGTCCACGGTTTCGTCCAGGTACTCCCCCGCGTTGTCGCCGAGGAGCTTCTCGACGTCGATCTCCACGATCCGGGCCGCGCTGTGCTGCTCGGTGAGGGCGTTGAGCTGGCGGGTGGTGACACCGACGTGCGAGCCGACCACGATCAAGCCGCCGGCTTCCGAGGGGGTATTGCCCGCATAGGCTTCCTCGCCGCTGAGTTCGGTGCGGATTTCCTGGCCGATCCGTGCCCGGACAAACGGCGGGCCCACGCGGTAGAGCAGCTTCTTGCCGCGGCTTTCCGCTTCTTCCAGGCCCAGGGCCAGTGCCCGCAGGTCGTTTTCGGTGACGATGTCCGCCACGATCGGAGTCGAATCCGTGGCGGCGTCGACGGCATCGGCAATGGCCTTGGCGGAGATCATCGGATCGGCGGACGCCCGGATGATGTCCAGATCCAGCACGATCACCGAATCCGCGGGGAACCGGCCGTTCGACTTCTCCTCGACGTACTTGGCCATCTCCGAGTTGGCGAAGCCGAAGCTGGCGTCCCGGGCGAATTCGGTCTCGGCCACGGGGGTGAGCTGCCCGGCGTCCTTGCCTGTGCCGCGGGTGAAGTGCACGCCGCCGACCGTCACGCGGCCCGCGTCGGGGAACGCGGGAACGATCACGACGCCGTCCGTCTTCTCGCCGTTGACGGCGGTGACGGTGGCGGCGATGACGTCCGGTTCGAGCGGGTAGTGTCCGCGGAGGGTGGAGTCGCTGCGGCTGACAAAGCTGAGCCGAAGCGCGGGTTCAGCGGACGCTGCGGCCGCGAGTGCGTTGCGGACGATCTCCTCGTTGCGGGCAGCCGCCTCGGCAGGGTCAAGGCTGCGGGTGTTGGTCAGCACGTAGACCGCGCGCTGGCGCTGGCCGTTGACTTCGTAGGCGAACGCCCAGGCAAAGTCCGCCACTTCCCAGCGGGTGAGGACCGGCAGGTTCGCCACGGACTGGGTACCGGTGGGGTCGTCGTCGAGTACGACCAGGACACGGGGGGATGCCTCGGAGGAGGCGGCCACGCTGTCTGCCACCAGCCGGGCGGGGATCTGTACTTCCGCGGGGAAAGCGGCCAGCACGTCTGCTTCGAGGGGCACTATGCACTCCATTGTGTGTGGATCTGTCAGTGGAAAACTGCGGTTCTCCGCGAGCCGCAGCAGGAACAAAATGTAAGATGTCAGACATCTTGCATATGAATGCTAGTGTGGCATATGGCACAACGACGCGCAAGTAGACTTGGCCATCACGGAGCACGCCATCAGGCAACAAGTCGCTGGACGGGGAGAATTGGCTAGGAAATCGCTGGTCGGCGTTGTGGCCGACGAACTGCTGGACCGGATTATTGGCGGCGAGTTTCCGCCCGGCGCGAGCGTCCCCGGCGAACTGGAGCTCAGCTCCCGGCACGAAGTCAGCCGCATGACCGTGCGCGAGGCCATGAAGACCCTTGAAGCCCAGCGGATCCTCAGCGTGGAACGCGGCCGGGGCACGTTCGTGAACCCGGTGAACCGCTGGGGCTCCCTGGACGCCGTACTGCGGGCAGCCTCGGAGGGCACAAACGACGCCTCGGCCGCCATCCAGCTCATCGAGCTCCGGCGGATGCTGGAGACGGGCGCCTGCGAACTGGCTGCCGGGCGGATGTCGGACACGGACATCGAGGCCCTCCGCGCGCACGTCGACAGGATGCGGCTGGCCCACGAGAGGAACGATCTCGCGGCATTCGTGGAGGAAGACCTCGCTTTCCACGACCTCATCCTGCAGGCCTCGGAAAACGTCTTCGTCGCCGTGTTATTCGAGCCCTTGCACCGCGTGCTGGAAAAACGGCGGACGGAAACTTCCAAGGTGCCGGAGATCCAGGAGCACGCCATCGGGCACCATCAGAACATCGCTGACGCCCTGGCCTCCCGCGACCCGCACCGCGCCCGCGACGCCATGGACGCCCACATGCAGCAGACCCTTGACGACCTGAAGACCTTCGTGCTGGCCGGCGGCCCCGCCTGACACAGACCCGCGCCTTGCCCGGATGAGCTCAGGCGAGCGAGAGGAAGAGCTTCTCGAGTTCGGCGCGGTCCAGGCTGGGGTCTTCCTGCTGCATGCACTGCTGCAGGCCCGTGGCAATGATGGAGAATCCAGCCTTGTCCAGGGCACTCGACACGGCCGCCAGCTGGGTCACGACGCTCTTGCAGTCACGGCCCTCCTCGATCATCCTGGTGACGGCCGCGAGCTGGCCTTGGGCGCGGCGAAGCCGGTTAATAACAGGCTTCATGTCAGTGGGATCGAGTTCCATTGGTTCCTCCGGTTCGATGCGTCAGGCTCCACATCATACCCCCCTGAGTATTTCGCCTCCCGGGTGGCGGACGGCCGGGGGTGGCCGCCGAGGCCGCATGCCGCCCCGCTAGGGGCATAAGTACCTAGCGAGGCATGGAATATCGGCGTATTGCTGGTGATGTGAACGCCGCCAGGTTCCTAGAGCCGGACGCCGGCGGTACCGGCGACAACCTCCCCGCCGCGGGGCCGTGGCATCCAGGGGATCAGAGCTCCGCACGCGGGCGTGCCGGTGACTTGCGTTCCCGGCCATGGAGCCGGTATGTCGCCTTGGGCGACTCGTTCACGGCAGGCGTCGGCGACCCGGAACCGCTGAGCCCCGGGGGCATTCGGGGGTGGGCGGACCGAATCGCCGAGGAACTCGGCGAGGGCCGCCGCGAGTTCGGGTACGCAAACCTTGCCATCAGCGGCCTGGTCCTGCGCGAAATCCTCGACCAGCAACTCGGACCGGCCCTGAACCTGAAGCCTGACCTCGTCTCGCTCTCCGCCGGCGGGAACGATCTCGTGTTTCATCGCGGCGATCCGGACCGGATGGCCGCGGCCCTGGACGACGCCGTGGCAGCCCTCTCTGCCACCGGGGCCACGGTGGTCCTGTTCACCGGGCCGGACTGGGGCGAAACCGCCGTGTTCGGACACATCCGGGGGAAGGTCGCGGTATTCAACGAGAACATCCGTGTCATCGCCGCCCGGCATGATGTCGTCATCGCCGATTTGTGGGCCCTGCGGCAACTGAGCGATCCGCGGATGTGGGATCCGGACCGCCTGCACTTCTCGCCGCTGGGACACCACACCATTGCGGCCATGGTCCTGGACACGCTCAGCGTGCCACACCGCCTGCGGCCGCTGGAGCCGAAGCCGATGCCGCCGGGCAACTGGCGGGAGACCCGGGCCGGTGACCTGGCTTGGATGGCGCACTACATGCTGCCCTGGATGGTGAGCCGGATCAGGCCGCGCGCAGACGCCCCGCCCCGGCAGGCCAAACGCCCGCTGCCCGGACCGCCTCCCGGGGTCCCGGACTCCGGGCACAAACCCCTAGTCCGGCCGGGTTCGGTCGGCTAGTCTGCAGGAACGGCCCACAGCCGGGCATCGATGGCGATCACGAGGAGCGAAGTTGTCTAATCACACTTACAGCATTTCTGAAATTGTCGGAACCTCGAGCGAGGGTGTCGATGCGGCCGTCCGGAACGGCATCACCGAGGCCGCCAAGACCCTCCGGAACCTTGACTGGTTCGAAGTCAAGGAGATCCGCGGCCACCTTGAAAACGGGCAGGTCGCCGACTGGCAGGTCACCATCAAGCTGGGGTTCCGCCTGGAGCGTTGACGCCAGACTCCGGAGCGGGCCGGCACGCACCGCCCCGCTCCGGAGAAACCCGCAACCCGTCAGGGCAGAGGAGGCCAGGGCGGAGAGGAAAACTTCATGCGCTATACGCATCTGGGCCGCTCCGGCCTGACAGTCTCGCGCCTTTGCCTGGGCACCATGAACTTTGGCCCGCAGACCGAGGAGACGCAGGCCTTCGCCATCCTGGACACCGCGCAGGCCGCCGGCATCAACTTCGTCGACACGGCCAATGTGTATGGCGGGTCCAGCCACCGCGGCTGGACGGAGGAGATAGTCGGCCGCTGGTTCGCCCAGGGGGGCGAGCGCCGCGAGCGCACGGTGCTTGCCACCAAGTTGTTCGGCACCATGACCGACCGGCCCAACGAGTCCAAACTCTCGGCACTGCACATCCGCCGGGCGCTCGACGCCAGCCTGAAACGGCTGCAGACGGACTACATCGATCTGTACCAGTTCCATCACGTGGACCGGAACACGCCCTGGGATGAGATCTGGCAGGCTATCGAGGTCGCCGTCCAGCAAGGCAAGATCCTATACTCCGGCAGCAGCAACTTCGCCGGCTGGCACATCGCCCGGGCCCAGGAAACCGCCGGCCGCCGCAACTACAACGGGCTGGTCAGCGAGCAGTCGATTTACAACCTGCTGACCCGGGACGTGGAACTGGAGGTCATCCCGGCCGCCCAGCAGTATGGCCTGGGGATCCTGCCATGGTCGCCGTTGCACGGCGGCCTGCTCGGCGGAGTGCTGAAGAAGGAGAACGACGGCGTCCGGCGCATCGCGGGCCGGGCCCTCGAGGCGCTCAAGTCGCACCAGAAACAGATCCGGCGATACGAGGAATTCGCCGCCGAACTGGGTCAGGAACCCGCGGACGTGGCACTCGCGTGGCTGCTCCACCAGCCGGCAGTCACCGCTCCGATCATCGGCCCGCGTACCCTCGAGCAGCTCGAAGCCTCCGTCAGGGCGCACAAATTGAAGCTCGACACCGATGCGCTCAAGCGCCTCGACGAGATTTTCCCGGGCCACAGGACCGCTCCGGAAGACTACGCATGGTAGGGCGCAGTCGGCTGTTTTGGCACGCCGCCCGCCGAACCCACGGGTCTCGGGTGGCTCTTTGATACTAAGCATGATTAGTATTAGGGCAGAAGGATGTAGCGCACCCGGCAATCCGGGTGCCTCCTCTATGAAAGAAGAAGGAACGAAAAATGGGTTTTCTCGCATTTCTGATTCTGGGCCTCATCGCCGGCGCAATCGCTAAGGCCATCCTCCCGGGACGTCAGGGCGGTGGCATCATCATCACTCTGATCCTGGGCGTCGTCGGCGCCCTGCTCGGCGGATTCATTGGCAGCGCACTGTTCGGCGTGGGCATCAACGAGTTCTTCTCGCTGTCGACCTGGCTGCTGGCCATCGGCGGTGCGATCATCGTCCTGCTCGTTTACGGCATGATCAGCAAGCGCTCAGCCCGCTAACACGGAAGCTGACCGGAAACCGGCCCTGGGTTATTCCCGGGGCCGGTTTTTTGCACTATTTTGACAGCAAGGCGGCCTGCCGGCCACAAGGGCCGGCACTGCCACCCACTGTCCAGGAACTGTTCAACAACGTCTACTTTTCACCTACGTCAGGGAGCAGGAGCACAGCATGAAGGGCAAATTTCTTTTCGCCACCGGACTGGCAGCAGGGTACGTCCTGGGATCGCGGTCAGGCCGCGCAGCCTATGACAAGCTCAAGGCCAGGTCGGCAGAGCTCTGGCACAGCAAGCCGGTCCAGGACAAGGTGGCCGCGGCAGCAGAAACGGTCAAAGACAAAGCCCCCGAGGTCTCCGAGCATCTCGGCGAAGCCGCCCGCCGCGCCGGTACCGTCATAAGCTCCGCTGTCCACCGCGATGCCGGCCACGGAAGCACGTCCGCGGCCACGCCCGGAAAACAGGGAGCAGCCACGCCCGGAACGCCGGCACCCGCGGCCCGCGATGTCCAAACCGATCCTGCGCTCACCGACCAGACCGGCCAGGACTGGTCGGACGAGGGCGGTGCCACCCCGGCGGGCCCGGCCACCAACGTGAACGAGGACAAACTGCCCTAGGGGTTCTTTGAGGGGCCACCGTCGCCGCCTCTGCCGGCTACCGCCCGCCGGAGGGCAGCAGCTCGCCGGCCACCACGGTGGCCCCCAGTTCCTCCGAGCGCAGCACCCGGGCCGCCAGCCCGTGCCCGCGGAGGATTCCGGCCGTCTGCGCGGACTGCCGGCGGCTGGTCTCTATCAGCACGTGGCCGCCGGGCGCCAGCCACTGACGTGCGCCGGCGGCGACCCGCCGCTGCACCTGAAGCCCGTCGGCGCCGCCGTCGAGGCAGGCCCGCGGCTCGTGGACGCGCGCTTCCTGCGGCATGGTTTCGATGTCTGCCGAGGGAACGTAGGGGGCGTTGACGGCCAGCAGCCGGACCCGGCCCCGGAGGCCTGGCGGGAGGGGAGCATAGAGATCACCCTCGTGGACCTCCCCGCCCAGGGGCAGGACGTTGGTGCGTGCGCAGGATACGGCCGCGGGGTCGATATCGGCGCAGTGGAGTTCGGCGGGGCCGGCGAGGGCCGCGAGCGCCGCACCGACGGCGCCGGACCCGCAGCAGAGATCGACAACGACCGGTGCCGGGGCGTCGCCCCGCGCCATGCGGCTTGCGTCGAGGAGCGCAGCGGCCTGCCGGACGAGGAATTCCGTCCGGCGGCGGGGCACGAAGACTCCGGTGCCGACCGCGATGCGGAGTCCGCAGAATTCCGCCCAACCGAGAATGTGTTCAAGGGGAAGGCCGGCGACCCTCCGGCCGGCCATCCGTTCGAGCGCCTCCGGCGTCGGGGCCGCCTCGATCAGCAGGCGGGCCTCGTCTTCGGCAAACACGCAGCCGGCTGAACGGAGCCTGGCCGTGAGTATCTCGTGCGGGGAAAGATGGCGGATTACTGGCATGGGAGCGCCTTTCGGTCGGGTGTCAGACGCCCTCACCGTGAGCTGGCCGCGGCCGGCACTGCTGGGCGGGCATCCTTGCTGGACTTGCGTGAACGGGACCCACCTCCTTTGCTGCAGTTGCTCGATTGCCCCATGCTACCGAAGCCGCCCGCGGCCAGCTGTGATTGGGTCTGCTGTGATTGGCCGGGTTTTGCGGCGGCGGATTGTGACGCCTGCTTGGGATGCCTTGGCGGCGGCGGCTGGCAGGATGACAACATGGACTCCCTGCCTGCACACGATCTGATCTGGACCGGCTCCTACACGGCAGATTCCGGCGGCCGCGGCACGGGGATCGGCGCGGTTGCCGCGGCGGCCGACGGCACATTGCGGTGGCTGGGTATTGCGGCGCCGGCCGACTCGCCGTCCTTCCTGGCGGTCCACCCTTCTCTCCCTGTGGTCTATGCAGTGGCCGAGCAGGCCAGGACCGTCCGGGCCTACCGCCGGGCCGGCGCGTTTGGCCTGGAGCCCGCGGGCCCGGCGTGGCCGGCCGGTGACGCGGCCTGCCATGTCGCCGTCGAGCCTTCCGGCCGTTTCCTCGTTGTCTGCTGCTGGGGCGACGGCCAGGTGCTGTTCTATGAGCTCGACGCCGACGGCGGAATCGTTGACCGGACGGCCGGCGTCGAATCGCGAGACCCGTACGGTGAAGCTCCCGGCGGCGGCCCCGGCGAACGGGAAAAACGGCCGAGCCGCGCTCACGCGGCACTCATGCTGGCCGACGGAAGGGTGATGACCACCGACCTCGGCCACGACCTGCTGCGGATCTGGAATGTCAGCTCCGGAGCGGAGCGGGCTCTGGGGCCGGCCCTGGACCACGAGGTGGTCCTGCCTCGGGACAGCGGCCCCCGGCACCTGGTCCAACATCCGGACGGCCACGTCTTTGTGGTGACCGAGTATTCAATCGAGGTGGCTGTGGCCGGGTTGTCGCCGGACTCCGGGGACTTCCGGCTCGTTTTCGTCGGGCCCGCCACCGCCGGCGGGGCGCAGCCGGATGATTCGGCGGCAGAGATCGCGTTGGCGGCCGACGGCAGGTACGCCTATGTGGGCGTCCGCGGTTCGAACCGGATCTGCGTGCTGGAGGTGGAGGCCGGGGGCGCGGCGCTGCGTCCGGTGGCCGACGTCCCCAGCGGCGGCAACTGGCCCCGGCACCATCTGATCCGCGACGGTTTGCTGCACGTCGCCCACGAACGCTCCGGCGACGTCGTAACGTTTCGTCTGGACGCGGCATCCGGGTTGCCGGGTGTCCCTGCGGACCGGCTGCAGGTGGCCTCCCCTACCGCGCTGGTGCCGGCCCGGCCCCGGCTGGTGCCCCGGGGTGAGGAGCCGGTTCCCGGCTGACGCGGTGCTGCGGTGAAGAGCAGCCGGGTGAGAAGCGGGCGGCTGGGTCAGCAGGCCGCGGCAAGCTCCGCAGCAGCCTGATCGGCGCCCTGTTCGCCACCATCCAGCTGGATCCCGCCGTCGAGCTGGAAGCCACACGGACAGCGCCACAGGGCCGGGAGATCGAGCGACGGGTCCGCGGGCCCGAACGAGTAGGAGGGCATCGCCGGCTCCGGCGAGGTCCACTGCATGGGTGCGCCGCAGTGCAGCGGGCCACCGGGCGGGAGCTCTGTCGCGGGGTCCCCGGCCAGGGTTGCGGATTCAGCCACGGCGCCTACTCTCGTTGAGATCTAAAAAACAAGTAGTAAGCATACATATAACTAGTTAAACGAGCTAGTTATGCCGCTCGGCGCCGATGGCCGCGCTCATCCGGCGGAGGAAAGTGATGACCACGCGGGCGTCCTCCGCGCTCATGGACTCTGCCACCTCCATCATGCGCCGGTGCATGTGTCCAAGCGTGGCGCGGACTTCGGAGTCCGTCGCCACCGTCGGCACGATCACAAGGGAGCGACGGTCCGTCGGGTGCGGCTCCCGCCGGACGTGCCCGCTTGCTACCAGCCGGTCGATCAGGGACGTTGTGGAAGCGGTGGTGATGCCCAGGGCGCGGCTGAGATCCTTCGGACCAACCCGTTCGCCTGTCGCGTTGGCCCGCAGCAGGTAGCGCAAAGCCAGCAGGTCCGTCTCACCCATCCCCATCGAATCGCGGGTGGACCGCCTCGTCGCCACCTCCGAGATCCGATAGTCGCGGAGGGCCTGCAGGATCGCCGCCGGAGGATCCAGGCTGTCATCGGGGCCATACCAGTATCCGGAGGCGCCGTGGGAGTCCATTCGCCAAGCCTAGCGGAACTGGTAACTAGCCAGCCGTACAATCCGGGTGGTTGCACCCACAGGGCTCCAGGGCCCCGGAGCGCTGGGGGCTGGGGCCCCGGCCCGCCAGGACAGGACCCCGGTGGCGGGCACAAAAAACCCCGGCTTCCTGTTGCCAGGAAACCGGGGTTTTTCCACTCTTCGCTAAAAGAGTGGGCCCTGTGGGGATCGAACCCACGACCCACGGATTAAAAGTCCGATGCTCTACCAACTGAGCTAAAGGCCCCAGCCGAGAGCCCCGAACCAGCGGATAAATCCGCTGGTGCAGCGCGTTTCGGCCCAGTCCATTTCTGGACGTTAACACTGTACCCCAGACCCGGGCCGGCTTTTTTCACGTTGGCCGCACCGGCGTCGTCGGCCCCCGGCGTCTATGGCAGCAGCGCGCACCGATCCTCGATTCCCTTGCGGCACTGGAGTAGCGTGGGGGCATGAGCGAGCAAGCAGGATCAAGCGCCCCCGGCCCGCGGCACCACAAGCCGAAACCCTTCGCACCGATCGACTTTGAGCCTTTCGCCGGAGGGGCCGATCCTGCCCGCGTCTCGGAGGCGGCCCATCTGGCCGCGCAGGCTCTCGTGCGCCGCGGCCGGGACAGCGACGATCCCAAAGTCACCAAACGGCTCGTCAAACTCGCCGATGAGCAGGGCCTGGAAGCAATCGCCGAAATGTGGGCCGAAAGCCCCGCCCGGTCCCTCCCCGGCGCGCTGTGGCGCCTGTACGCCCTGCGGGCCGCCACCATCCAGGATCCCGAGCGGATCTCCGTCTACTTCAAGGCGGGCAAGGACACGGCCCAGGTTTCGCATGTGGTCGCCGGCGCGGCCGAACCGCCCGGCGCCGATGAGATGAAATCCATGGCGGACGCCATCCTCTCCGGGGCGTTCGACGGCGAATTCGACGTCGCCCTGGAACGCTCCGCAGCGTTCTGCCGCGTGGTGGCCCTGGGCCAGGCAACGCTTGCGGACAACGCCGAGCACAGCAACGAAAACCACGCCAGCAAACTCACCCGCAACTCGCATCTGCTCGTCAAGACGGCCGAGGACCTCGAGCACGCCGCCAACGCGTGGCGGCTGGGCGAACTGGACTGAGGGGCCAGCCGGGCCGGGCGGCAGGCGCCCGGATGACGGGCCCGCAGCACCCAGGACACGCACGGCTCGGGCAGGCTGTCAATGTTGACTTGCATGAACCTACGTAGAAAACTAAAAGCGGTGCCGAACCGCGAAACCCCCGGGCTTCAACATTTAGCCGCCTAGAGCGGCCTACCGCCGAGAGGCGTATCCGGTTCGGCACCATTTTCATGCCTTCTTACCCTGATGTTCGCCCGGTTTTCACCTGCGCCGTCACACGCCGCGTCGGGCCGGGCCGGACCCGCCGCGGACGGTAAAGTGATGCGTATGCACTGGTCACCGTCAAGTCACACGGCCGGCCGACTCCACCCGCGAACCTCCTCCCGGAAGACCGGTGACACCACGTGAAGCTGCGCCTGTTCCCCCAGGAGTCCGCCGGACTGAACCTGCTCTCCCAAATGGCGCGCCAGATCGTGCTGGGGACCGGAACACTCTCGGAGATCCTCGGCGCCCCGGCCAGCGAGCATGCCCGGCTGGTGGAGGACATGCACAACCACGAGGCCAAATCCGCGGAGCTGCACTTTGCCCTCCTGACCCACATGCGCACCAGCTTCGTGAACCCGCTGCCGCGCGAGGACATGTACACGCTGTCCCGGTTCCTCAACGAGGCCATGGAGAAGCTCGACGCCGCCGCCGAGCTCGTCTCCCTTTACAAGCTCGAACGGCTGCCCAGGCGGGCCGCCGACCAGCTGGAAATCATCAGCCGCCAGGCCGAACTAACGGTCGATGCGATGCGGCGGCTGAACAATCTGGACGACCTCGAGGACTACTGGATCGAGATCCTGCGCCTGGCCAAGCGTGCCGAGCGCACGCACCGGGTCTGGGTCGCGGACATGCTCCACGAGATGAAGGCCATGCAGTACGCGCGCAACCGCGATGTCGCGAACCAGCTCGTGGAAGTCACGAAGGACATGCGCCGGATCGCCACCCAGGTGGGCAGCATCATCGTCAAGGAATCCTGACGTGGTGCTCTTCTTCCTTGCCCTGGTGCTGCTCTGCGCCGGGGCCTTTGCATTCCTCAACGGGTTCAGGGACGCGTCCTCGTCGGTGGCGCTGGCCGTGCGGACGCGCGCGCTGACCCCAACAGTGGCGGTGATTCTGGCCAGCCTGTTCAACTTCATCGGTGCCGGGCTGAGCGCCGCCCTGGCCCTGGCCGTCAGCCAGGCGTGGCTGTCGCTGCCGCCGGGCACAAACGGCCTGACGATTCTGCTGGCCGCGCTGCTGAGCGCCATCCTCTGGGGCGTCTACTTGTGGTGGCGCGGCATTCCCTCGTCCTCCACCCATGCCCTGGTCGGCGGGCTCGCCGGGGCGGGGGTCGCGAGCGTCGCCGTCGGCGGAAACCCCGTCATGGGCGTTGACGCCTCGCTCCTGTCCCAGGTGGTGCTCCCGCTGCTGATCTCACCGGTGATCGCCTATGCGGGGTCGTTCCTGCTGGTCTGGCCTGCGGGCTGGGCGGCCCGGTACACGCCGCCCAATGTCGTCAACACCCGCTCCCGGCGGGCCCAGGCCATTGCCGCGGGCGCCGTCGCCTTCGGGCACGGGCTGCAGGACGGCCAACGCACCAGCGCGGTGGTGATCCTGGCGCTGCTGGCGGCCGGGCTCTCCGACGGCGGTTCAGTGCCGGTGTGGGTGGCCCTGCTGACGGCCGTCTTGCTGTCGGCGGGAACCCTCGCGGGCGGGTGGCGGATTTCCTACACCATCGGCTACCGGCTGACCCGGGTCGATCCCCTGCGCGGATTCGTCGCGCAGATGTACAGCGCCGTGATGCTGTTGGTGGGCGCCATCGGGCTGCACTGGCCCGTCTCCACCACGCACACGGTGACGGCGGCAACCCTTGGCGCCGGCGCCAACCAGTGTTTCCCGGGCACCGACCGGCGGCTGGTGATCCGCATCCTGGTGTTCTGGGTAGCGACCCCGGTTGTCACCGCTGCCGCCGCGTTCGTCCTGCAGTTGGCGCTCTCGACGGTGGCCGGCCTGTAGCAGCCTGGTTATCCGAAGCGGCCGGAGACGTAGTCCTCGGTGGCCTTCTCGGTCGGGTTGCTGAAGATCGTGGGGGTGTCGCCGAACTCGATCAGCTTGCCCGGCTTGCCGGTGCCGGCAATGTTGAAGAAGGCCGTCTTGTCCGACACGCGGGCCGCCTGCTGCATGTTGTGCGTCACGATCACCACCGTGTACTGGTCCTTGAGCTCGTTGATGAGGTCCTCAATGGCCAGCGTCGAGATCGGGTCCAGGGCGGAGCAGGGCTCGTCCATGAGGATCACCTGGGGTTCAACGGCAATCGCGCGCGCAATGCACAGGCGCTGCTGCTGGCCGCCGGACAGCCCGGAGCCGGGCTTGGTCAGACGGTCCTTGACCTCGTTCCAGAGGTTGGCCCCCTGCAGGGACCGCTCCACCAGGACATCGGCCTCGCCCTTGGAGATCTTCGTGTTGTTCAGCTTCACGCCGGCCAGCACGTTGTCCCGGATGGACATGGTGGGGAACGGGTTGGGGCGCTGGAACACCATGCCGATCTGGGACCGGACGGTGACCGGGTCGACGCCGGGGCCGTACAGGTTGTCCCCGTCCAGCAGCACTTCGCCTTCAACCCTCCCGCCGGGAATGACCTCGTGCATGCGGTTCAGGGTGCGCAGGAAGGTGGACTTGCCGCAACCCGAGGGGCCGATGAAGGCCGTGACGGACTTGGCGTCGATGTTGATGTTGACGCCTTCGACGGCCAGGAATTTGCTGTAGTAGACGTTCAGGTCCTTGACGTCGATGCGCTTAGACATGGTGTTCCTTCACTTGCTGGAGGTAGGGGCGGCGGGCGCGGATGGCCTAGCGGCCTGTCTTGGGGGCGAAGATGCGGGCAATCAGGCGGGCGCCGAGGTTGAGCAGCATCACCAGGATGATGAGTACCAGGGCCGCGCCCCAGGCCCGCTGGGAGGACGGATCCGGGTTCGACGGCGAGGTGGGGTTCAGGATCTGGGTGTAGATGAAGGTCGGCAGGGAGGCCATCCAGCCGCTGAACACGTTGGTGTTGATGGTGGTCGCGAATCCGGCGGTGACCAGAATCGGCGCGGTTTCGCCGATCACGCGGGCGATCGCCAGGGTGATGCCGGACGCGATGCCGGAGATCGCCGTCGGGAGGACCACCTTGAGGATGGTCCGCCACTTGCGGACGCCGAGGGCGTAGGCGGCCTCGCGGAGTTCGTTGGGCACGATCTTGAGCATTTCCTCGCTGGAGCGGACCACCACCGGGATCATCAGCACCGACAGTGCGACGGCGGCGACGGCGCCGGTCTTGGTGCCCGGGCCGACCACCGCGAAGAACGCGGCGGCGGCGAACAGGCCGGCGACAATCGAGGGAATGCCGGTCATGACGTCCACGAAGAAGGTGATGGCCCGGGCCAGTGCGCGGTCCTCGCCGTATTCCACGAGGTAGATCGCGGTCAGCAGGCCCACGGGGACCGAGATGAGGGTGGCGAGCACCGTGATCAGCAAGGTGCCCATGAGCGCGTGGTAGATGCCGCCCAGCAGGGGGGCGCCTTCCTCGACCGTCTTGTTGTCGAAGGCGCCGGTGACCCCGTTCATGGAGGTGGTGAGGAAACCGGGATCCAGGAGCCCGGGGAGCCCATTGATCAGTACGGTCCAGATCACCGAGAACAGGGGCAGCAGGGCAACCAGGAAGGCCCCCACAACCAGGCAGGTGGCCAGCTTGTCCTTGGCTTTGCGGGCGCCTTCCACAACAAGGCTCCAGCCCACCAGGCCGGCGGCGAAGAGGATGGCGGAGACGATGCCCCAGCCGAAGGCATTGAAGCCGATCAGCGCGAGGATCGCCGCGCCGAGGATCAAGGCAACGGCCAGGACGATGTACGGCGCGGCCTTGGGCAGTTGGCCCCTGGTCAGCGCCGAGCGCTTGCGTACCGGAGTCAGGGTGGAGGTCATTTAGTTGGCTCCCGAGAATTCTTTGTGCCGGCTGATGATTCCCCGGGCAATCATGTTCACGCCGAGGGTAATGACGAACAGCACCAGGCCCGCGGCGATCAGCGTGCTGACCTTGAGCCCGCTGGCCTCGGGGAAGTTCAGGGCGATTTCGGCGGCGATGGTCTGGTTGCCGGTCTGGATCAGGCTGGCGGTCAGGGCTCCGGAGGACAGCACCAGCGCGACGGCCATGGTCTCGCCGAGGGCCCGGCCCAGTCCCAGCATCACGGCGCTGATGATTCCCGGCCGGCCGAACGGCAGCACGGTCATCCGGATCATCTCCCAGCGGGTGGCCCCGAGCGCCAGCGCGGCCTCTTCGTGCAGCTTGGGGGTCTGCAGGAAGATTTCGCGGGTCAGGGAGGTGATGATCGGCAGGACCATGACGGCGAGCACGATTCCGGCCGTCAGGATGGTCTTGCCGGTGGCGGAGGCGGGGCCCTGGAAGATCGGCAGCCAGCCCATGTTCTCGGCCAGCCAGTTGTACGACGGCGAGATTTCCTTGGCCAGGAACGCGACGCCCCAGGCGCCGTAGACCACGGACGGGATGGCGGCGAGGAGGTCAATCACGTAACCCAGGCCGGAGGCGAGCTGGCGCGGCGCGAAGTGCGAAATGAACAGCGCGACGCCGATCGCGATCGGCGTCGCGATCACGAGAGCGATCACCGAGGCGATGAGGGTGCCGATGACGAGCGGCCAGATGTAGGTGAAGAATCCTTCGCCGCCCTGGATCTTGTCCGCCGGAGCCACGAGGGCGGGGAGCGCCTGGATCACGAGAAACAGTGCCACGCCGAAGAGCACGACGAGGATCAAACACCCTGCTGCCAAGGTGGCTGCGGAAAAGACTTTGTCACCGGCGTGGCCTGCGCCCCGGGACTTGGTCAGGGAGGTGGTGGTCACTTCACGGTCCTTCGGTTTGGATGGGATCCGGGCGCCGGGTGCGGAGGCCTCCGCGGCCGGTGCCCGGCAAATCTTGATGTATGGAACAAACGCGTCAGTTCCCTGCTCCATGGCGGCCGCCGGTGACGGCCGCCATGATGCAGGGAACCTTGATCAGGCCCGTGTTTCCACTATGCCCTTTTCCACTTCGCCTCGCGGCGCAGCGTATTCCTAGGCCTTGGCCTTGACGGAGTCGACGGCAGCCATTGCCTTGTCCTGGAGGGTCTTGGACAGCGGCGCCGACTTGGCGGCGTCGGCGGCGGCCTGCTGGCCCGCGTCGGAGGCGGCGTACTTGACGAAGGCCTTGACCAGGTCAGCGGTGGCCTGCGTGTCGTAGGTGGTGCAGACGATGTGGTAGGACACCAGGACGATCGGGTAGGCGCCCGCGGCCGTGGTGGTGCGGTCCAGCTTGATGGCGAGGTCGTTGGCGTTGCGGCCCTCGACCGGCTTGCCCTGGTCGACTGCCTTGGAAGCTGCCTCGGCGGAGATCTTCGTGAAGGAGTCGCCGACCTTGATCTGCGCGGTGCCGAGCTTGCCGCTGACAGCGGAGTCGTCGGCGTAGGTCACGGCGCCGGGGGTGTCGGTGACAGTCTTGACGACGCCGGAGGTGCCCTTGGCGTTCTCGCCCTTCAGGCTGGCGGGCCAGACGCCGGCTGCCTTGTCGGTCCACACGGTGGGGGCTACGGCGGACAGGTAGTCGGTGAAGTTGGTGGTGGTGCCCGAGTCATCGGAGCGGTTCACCGGGGTGACCTTGAGGTCCGGAAGCTGGACGCCCGGGTTCATCGCCGCGATGGCGGGGTCATTCCAGTTGGCGACCTCGCCGCGGAAAATCTTCGCGACGGTGGCGGCGTCGAGCTTCAGGTCCGTGATGCCAGGGACGTTGAAGGCGACGGCGATCGGGGAAATGTAGACCGGAATGTCAATGGCCCCGTCGGGACCACACTTTTCCTTGGAGCTGGCGAGTTCGTCATCCTTGAGGTAGGCATCGGAGCCGGCGAACTGGGCCGAGCCGTCGAGGATCGCCTTGCGTCCGGCGCCGGAACCGTCCGGGGAGTACTGCACAGTTGCGCCCTGGTTCGCGGTAGCGAAGTTGGTCTTCCAGACATCCATGGCTGCGCCCTGGGCGGAAGAACCGATGCCGGTCAGGGTGCCGGTGACCGCGGGACCCGAGGCGGACGGCGCGGCGGTCTGGGCCGTGTTGGTTGCGTTGTCCGAACCGCAGGCGGTCAGCGCAAGTGCGCCGACGGCGATTACAGCGATAGCCGCGTTGCGGCCGAAGCGGAGAGCCTTCACTGAGTTGTACCCCTTCCAGGGCTGTGAGTGCCGGGCCCGGAGAAGGCCCGCAGGGATGCGTACGGGTTTGTACCTTTACCGACCGTAAGTGGCCCAGGTGAAGAGAATTGCGGACCAAAGTGAACGGCCGGTGAACGACGCGGGACTATTGGCTTACATATGCCGGGCCGCCATTGTGTTCTGTGCGTCACAGTCGTATCGGCCGCGCAGTGCCCGCGGCCCGTGCCGTGTCCTGCCGTGCCGGCCGTCCCGGCGCAGCAAATAGACTGGAGGGCATGGCCTCCGCGACTGGACTCTCCGCAAGCGCACGATTCCTGCGCGGCCGGGTCCGCACCGGCTTTGTCCGGAGCCGGAACTCCCTGGGCCCGGCCATCCAGATGACCACTTGCGCCGTGGGCGCTTACGCTTTCGCAGAATACGTCCTGGGTCACAGCGGGCCGTTGTTTGCGGCCACGTCATCCCTTATTGCGCTCGGTTTTTCCCGCGACCCCCGGCTGCGCCGCGTCATCGAGGTGGGCTTGGGCTGCACGCTCGGAATCGTGGTCGGAGACCTGCTGCTGCACTGGCTGGGCTCCGGAATCTGGCAGGCCGCCGTCGTGCTCCTTTTCTCCATCCTGCTGGCCAGGTTCCTGGACAGCGGGACGATTTTCACGACGCAACTGGGCCTGCAGTCGGTGCTCGTGGTGCTCCTGCCCGCACCGATCGGGGGCCCGTTCACCCGCAGCATCGACGCCGTGGTGGGCGGAGTGTTCGCGCTGCTGATGACCGTCCTCGTTCCCAAGGATCCGCGGCGTGAACCCCGCAGCGACGTCAAGAAGCTCCTGCACGAGCTCGCCGAGGTGCTGCGGGAATGCGCCTCGGCGCTGAGCTACAGCGATTCCACCCAGGCCTGGCATGCCCTCATCCGGGGCCGGAACTGCCAGCCGCTCGTCGACGCCATGCGCCAGTCGCTGCGTGCCTCCGGCGAAGTGGCAACCCTGGCCCCCGCCTACCGGCGGCACCGGGACGAACTGGACCAGATGGAGCAGTCGCTGGACTACATCGATCTCGCGCTGCGCAACAGCCGGGTCTTTGCGCGCCGACTGACCAGCGCCATCAACCATGCGGCGCTCTCGGACGAGGCCACCCAGAACATCGCCGAGGTCCTGCAGGAGACGGCCGCCGCCGTCGACGAGCTCTCGCTCGGCCTGGCGGAAGTCCACGACGGCGCCCGCCGCGCCCACCTGCGGACAGCACGCTCGGAGCTGCGGGAGATCGCAGGCCGGCTGCATCCGCGGATACTGGACGTCCAGCGGCTGGAGGGCGAAACGGTGGTCATGTTGTTCCGCCCGCTCATGGTGGACCTGCTCGAGGCCGCCGGGCTGGATTCCAAGGAAGCCCGGGACATCCTGCCCCCGCTGTAGCTGCTGCAGCTGGCGCACGGGCCCTGCTGACCCCGCCGCCGGCGCACTTGTTGTCGCTGGCCCCCGATAGTGTGGACCAATGGCTACGAAGACTTCCCGGGGGCCGAAGGCGCCCGGCTATAAATGCGCCGAATGCGGCTGGACGACGGCCAAGTGGGTGGGCCGCTGCGGCGAGTGCCAGGCGTGGGGCAGCGTGGAGGAGACCGGCACCGCCGTCGCCCGGACGACGGCGGCCACGACGGTCCTGGAACCGGCCCGCCGGATCGCCGACGTCGACGCCACTACCGCCGCGTTCCTGCCCACCGGCGTGGATGAACTCGACCGTGTGCTCGGCGGCGGGCTGGTGCCAGGCGCCGTGATCCTGCTGGCGGGCGAGCCCGGGGTGGGCAAGTCGACGCTGCTGCTGGACGTTGCGGCCAAGTTCGCCCGCACGGCGCAGGACGTCCTCTACATCACCGGCGAGGAATCCGCGGCCCAGGTCAAGCTCCGCGCGGACCGGATCGACGCCGTGGCCGAATCCCTGTACCTGTCCGCCGAAACTGACCTGGGGCAGGCCCTGGGGCAGGTGGAGAAGCTGGAGCCGCGCCTGCTGGTGGTGGACTCCGTGCAGACCCTCAGCAGCGCCGACGTCGAGGGCAGCGCCGGCGGGGTGTCCCAGGTGCGCGAGGTGGCGGCGTCCCTGATCGCCGCGGCCAAGCGCCGCAACATGACCACGCTGCTGGTCGGGCACGTGACCAAGGACGGCTCCATCGCCGGGCCCCGGCTGCTGGAACACCTCGTGGACGTCGTCTGCCAGTTCGAAGGCGAACGGCACTCGCGGCTGCGGCTGCTGCGCGCGGTCAAGAACCGCTACGGACCCACCGACGACGTCGGCTGCTTCGATCTGAACGAGGACGGCATCGAGGGCCTCGCCGATCCCAGTGGGCTGTTCGTCTCCCGGACCAAGGAGCCCGTTTCGGGAACCTGCATCACGGTCACGCTGGAGGGCCGCCGGCCGTTGCTGGCCGAGGTGCAGGCGCTGCTCGCCGAGAGTGCCAGCTCCCAGCCCCGCCGCGCCACCAGCGGGCTCGACAGCTCGCGCGTCGCGATGCTGCTGGCCGTCCTGCAGCAGCGCGCCGGCTGCCTGCTGAACAAGGACGACTCGTACGTGGCAACGGTCGGCGGCGTCAAGCTCAGCGAACCCGCCACGGACCTCGCCGTGGCCCTGGCGGTGGCTTCGGCCAAGGCCAGGAAGCCGCTCCCCCAGCGGCTCATAGCCTTCGGCGAGGTGGGCCTGGCGGGCGAAGTCCGCCCGGTGCCCGGCATCAACCAGCGCATCCAGGAGGCGCACCGGCTCGGCTTCACTCATGCCGTGGTACCGGCCAGCCCCAACGGGCACGGACCGGTTCCGGCGGGCTTCTCGGTCCGCGAGGTCGGCCACCTGGCCGAGGCCCTGGGACTGCTGATCAGCTGACGCCGCGGAAGCCGGGCGCCCCGGTGGTCTGGGACCTGGGGACGATGCGAGTTGCCAGAGGTCCGCTGAGGCTGGAAATGCCCTCTTGCCAAAGATACCCCCCGGGGGTATGTTGGGCGTAGCCGCAGATGACTGAGCATCCGTCAGGAGCACACACCATGGAACACCGGCACAGCAGCCCCGGCGCGGACCAGGGCCTCCGAAACCACAGCCCGGGCGGGACGCCGCACGGCAACCATGCTGTGAGCTCCGCCGCGGACGAGCACACGGTACACACTCACGGCCAGCATGCCGGGCACAGCGTCGCGATGTTCAGGGACAGGTTCTGGCTGTCACTGGCCCTGGCCGTGCCGGTGGTCTTCTTCAGCCCCATGTTCGCGGAACTCCTGGGCTACGCTCCTCCCGCCTTCCCCGGCTCAGCATGGATCCCGCCGGTCTTCGGCACGGCGATCTACCTCTACGGCGGCCGTCCGTTCCTCCAGGGCGGACTCAATGAACTGAAGACGCGAAAACCGGGGATGATGCTGCTGATTGCCATGGCCATCAGCGTCGCCTTTATCGCCTCCTGGGTGACCAGCCTCGGCATCGGCGGTTTCGATCTCGACTTCTGGTGGGAGCTGGCGCTGCTGGTCCCCATCATGCTGCTGGGCCACTGGATCGAGATGCGCGCCCTCGGCTCGGCGCAGGGTGCGCTGGATGCCCTGGCGGCGCTGCTGCCCGACGAAGCGGAACGCGTCACGACCGCCGGCACGGAGACCGTCAGCCTCGCCGAACTCCGTGCCGGGGACACCATCCTGGTCCGCCCCGGCGGCCGGATGCCGGCCGACGGCACCGTCAGCGGCGGGCAGGCCGAATTCGACGAATCCATGATCACGGGCGAATCAAAAACCGTCCTGCGGGCCCCGGGGGATCCCGTGGTGGCCGGCACCATCGCCACTGACAACTCCGTGAGGGTCCGGGTGTCGGCCATCGGCGAGGACACGGCCCTCGCCGGGATCCGGCGCCTCGTGGCCGAGGCACAGGCCTCCTCCTCCCGGGCCCAGGCCCTGGCCGACCGGGCAGCGGCCTTCCTCTTCTACTTCGCGGCCGGCACCGGCGTCCTGACGTTCATTTTCTGGACCCTGATGGGCAGCCTAGGAGACGCGGTCACCCGCACCGTCACTGTCCTGGTCATAGCCTGCCCCCACGCCCTCGGCCTTGCCATCCCGCTCGTCATCGCCATTTCCACCGAGCGCGCCGCCCGGGCGGGCGTCCTGATCAAGAACCGGATGGCGCTGGAGCGCATGCGGACAGTCGATGTCGTGCTGTTCGACAAGACCGGAACCCTGACCAGGGGCGAACCGGAACTCAAGGAAGTCGCCGCCGCAGACGCGGGAACAACCGGCCAAGACGCTGCGCAGAATACGGTGCTGGCACTCGCGGCCGCCGTGGAGGCTGACAGCGAACATCCCCTGGCCCGCTCAATCGTTGCCGCGGCCCGCGAACGGGGACTGAAGCTTCCGACGGCGGACGGGTTCACGTCGCTGACTGGCCGCGGAGTCCGCGCCACGGTCGACGGCCGCACGGTCCAGGTGGGCGGCCCGGCCCTGCTCCGGGAGCTGGGTCTGCAGGAGCCGCCGGATTTGGCCGCCACGACCGGCGCCTGGCTGGAGCGCGGCGCGGCGGTGCTTCATGTCGTGGACGGCGGCAGGGTCCTGGGTGCTGTCAGCCTCGAGGATGCCGTGCGGCCCGAGTCCCGCCAGGCCGTCCGGGCCCTGCAGGCACGCGGCATCAAGGTGGCCATGGTCACCGGCGACGCCCGGCAGGTGGCGCACGCCGTCGCCGCCGAGCTCGGCATCGACGAAGTGTTCGCCGAGGTGCTCCCGGCCGACAAGGACAAGAAAGTGGCGGAGCTCCAGGGCCGCGGGCTGAAGGTGGCCATGGTCGGCGACGGCGTCAACGACTCCCCCGCGCTGGCACGGGCGGAGGTGGGGATCGCGATTGGCGGCGGCACGGATGTGGCCGTGGAATCCGCCGGTGTGGTCCTGGCCGGCAACGATCCGCGGGCTGTGCTGTCAATGCTCGATCTTTCCAGGGCGAGCTACCGGAAGATGTGGCAAAACCTCGTGTGGGCCACCGGATACAACGTCATCTCGGTGCCGCTGGCTGCCGGTGTCCTCGCCTTCGCCGGAATTGTCCTGTCCCCCGCCGCGGGCGCCGTGATGATGTCGGCGTCGACCATTGTGGTTGCCCTGAACGCCCAGTTGCTGCGCAGGCTCAAGCTCAACCCGGCCGCGGTCAGCTGACCTGTTGGAGGCCCCGATGCCGGAAACCACCCGCCGTGAGTCATCATTCGGGAGATCGTATGCCCGGGTGGGTCCGCGGATGGACGCCCGCGGCGCAGCAGAGCACCGCCGCCGGCTCGTGGCGCCGGCGCACGGCTTCGTCATCGAAATCGGGGCGGGCTACGGGGCCACCTTCCCGTTCTACCCTTCCGCGGTGTCCGGTGTGCTGGCCCTCGAACCGGACCCCACGCTCCGTGCGCTGGCCCTCGCCGCCGCCGGCAGGGCGCCTGTGCCCGTCACGGTGAGGGACGGCGTGGCGGAAGCGCTGCCGGCGGCGGATGCCTCGGCCGACGTCGTCGTTTCCAGTTTGGTGCTGTGCAGCGTGGCGGACCCGTCCCTCGCCCTGGCGGAGGTGGTCCGGGTCCTGCGCCCCGGCGGCCTGCTGCTGTTCTACGAACACGTCCGCTCAGCGCACCGCCTGCTGGGGGCCGCCGAAGACCTGCTCACACCGCTGTGGGGCCGGCTGGCAGGCGGATGCCACCCGAACCGTGACACCGCCGCCATGATCGCCGCGGCAGGTCTGAGTGTGCAGGGCATCGAGCGCTTCGGCTTTTCGGTGCTTCCCGGCAATCCGCGGCTGGCCCACGTCCTCGGTGTGGCGGGCAAATCCTGAGCCCGTCCCGGCACAACGAAAAGGGGGCGCCTGCCGCGATGGCAGACGCCCCTCTTCTGATTTCACCCCGGCTGAGCCGGCCTGGGTTTGCTAGGCCTTCTTGGGA